>Ga0315280_10004572_pt1 | contig 20331 bp, 15 predicted proteins | sample YL17G06_40_MG_FD_203697 | JGI IMG/M metagenome (GOLD analysis project Ga0315280, IMG submission 203697) | Sediment microbial communities from Yellowstone Lake, YNP, Wyoming, USA - YL17G06_40 | ecosystem: Environmental > Aquatic > Freshwater > Lake > Sediment | place: USA: Wyoming | collected... | reverse complement strand
GTCTACGTTTCTAGTTCTTTGAAATATTGGAGATCATTTTTCACGCTGGATCATCCAACAATCAAAGGAGATTAAGAGATTGACAAAACCCGCATCAAACAACATCGATCATGCAGATTCCAGAACAAGAATGCGGGGGAAAGCTTATGATGAGTGAAATTTCGAAGGATGACACGCATCTTCTGTTGAAAGCCTTCTTCAAAGACAAAGGCCTCGTCCGCCAGCATCTGGACTCGTACAACGAGTTCATAGATCACGGACTTCAGGAAGTCATAGACGAAGTCGGCGAAATCGCAATCGAAGTCCCAGACAGCCCCTACAAGGTCAAACTCGGCCAAATCTGGATCATCGACCCACAAACGCGAATAACAGGACCATACGCCACCGAAGTAGACGGAACAAAACACGAAATCTACCCACTCGAAGCACGACTCAGAAACCTGACATACGCAGCACCCATCGCCCTAGAAATGACGCCCGTCATAGACGGACGCGAACAAGACACCGAACTCGTCTACATAGGCAACATACCCGTCATGCTCAAATCCAAACTCTGCTTCCTCTCACAGCTCTCACGGGAAGAGCTGATTGCATGCGGCGAAGACCCAGACGATCCTGGTGGCTACTTCGTGGTAAACGGTTCCGAACGCGTCATCGTGGCCATGGAAGACCTTGCGCCAAACCGCATAATTGTGGACTTGGACGAGAAAGGAGCCACACCTGTTTACCAGTCAAAAATCTTCTCAACCACCGTAGGCTTCAGAGCCAGAATAGAGCTCAAACTCAAACCCGACGGAGCCATATACGTCTCAGTCCCAGGCGTGCCCTCCGAAATCCCATTCATAGTGCTCATGCGCGCCCTTGGCTTGGAATCAGACAAGGACATAGCCGAGGCCATATCCCTTGAAAAGGAGATTCAAGCCGAACTGGAACACTCTTATGAAAAAGCCGTGGGCGTGGACACCTCGAAAGACGCAGTTCTATTCATCGGCAACCGTGTGGCTCACGGGCAGGTCGAGGAATACCGCACCCAGAAGGCTGAAACTGCGATCGACAAAAACTTCCTGCCACACATAGGCAGGACTTCCCAGAACAGAAAAGACAAGGCCTTGTTCCTCGGCGAAATGGCCTGCAGAGCAATCGAACTCAAACTGGGTAGAAGAAAACCAGATGACAAAGACCATTTCAAGAACAAGCGTCTCAGGCTTGCAGGACCGCTACTGGCTGACCTGTTCCGAGTGGCCTTCCGCAACCTCGTCCGAGACATCAAATACCAACTTGAACGCATAGGCGTCAAAGGCCCGATAATCACCGTTTCGGCTGCCGTTCGTCCGGGCATCGTGAGTGAAAGGTTCCAGCACTCGCTGGCCACAGGCAACTGGGGGAGAGGCCGAGTCGGCGTGACCCAACTCCTAGACAGAACAAACCACATCTCCACCCTCAGTCACCTACGCAGACTGCAGTCACCGTTGAGCCGAAGTCAACCCAACTTCGAAGCCCGAGACCTCCACCCCACACACTGGGGAAGACTCTGTCCAAGCGAGACACCCGAAGGCTCCAACTGCGGACTCGTCAAAAACCTCGCATTGTCAGCTTGCATCTCAGTAGGCGTCAACCCCGAAAAGATAAAACAAACCCTATTTAGCATGGGCGTCGTGCCAGTCTATGAGTCAAACGAAGCCCTGAAGCTCTCAGGAGCCAAAGTCTTCGTAGACGGCAACATCATAGGTTACTGCAACGCACCTGGGGAACTGGCCAACGAGTTCAGGCAGAGACGCCGAAGAGGCGAAATCTCAACCGAAGTCAACATAGCCTTCTTCTCGAAAGTCATAGGCGAAAGAGAAGAACTGTACGTCAACTGCGACGAGGGAAGAGTCCGAAGACCCCTCATCATCCAAGACACTGGCGTTCCTAGACTTCAGCCAGAGCACATTGAAAGAATAGCTTCTGGAGAGAGCTCATGGGAAGATCTGGTCAAAGCCGGCATGATCGAATACTTGGACGCTGAAGAGGAGGAGAATGCCTACGTGGCTCTAAAGCTGGAGGGAGTCACCAAAGAGCACACGCACCTCGAGATTGCCCCGTACACTATTCTCGGAATCTGCTCATCAACAATCCCATATGCGGAGCACAACCAGTCGCCACGCAACTCGTATCAGGCTGCAATGGCAAAACAGGCACTCGGAATCTACGCCACAAACTTCCAGCAACGCGTAGACTCACGCTCGCACACGCTGCATTACCCGCAAGTTCCGCTGATCGAAACCGCATTGATGGAAACGATGGGCTACAAGCTCAGGCCTTCGGGTCAGAACTGCGTGGTGGCGGTGCTGTCGTACGAGGGCTACAACATGGAAGACGCCCTCATATTCAACAAGGCCTCAATCGAACGAGGTCTGTTCAGATCAACATTCTACCGCATATACGAAGCCGAATGCCGCCAGTACCTCGGTGGACTCAAGGACAAGTTTACGCTGCCCGAGCCGGGCACGAGAGGCTTCAGAGGCGAACAATACTATCGTCTGCTGGAACCAGACGGCATCATAGGTCTCGAAGCAAACGTGGCAGGCGGTGACGTGCTCATAGGCAGGATCAGCCCACCGCGATTCCTCGAAGAGTACAAGGAATTCGAAGTGAAAGGCCCCTCCATGCGCGACACATCCACAGACATGCGTCCCTCGGAAACAGGAATCGTGGACGCCATCTTCATTACCCAGTCAGGCGAAGGCAGCAAACTCGTCAAAGTCCGAGTCCGTGATCAGCGCATACCCGAGCTGGGCGACAAGTTTGCCTCGCGCCACGGACAGAAAGGCGTTATAGGCCTCATAGTGCCACAGGAAAACCTGCCGTTCACCGAAGACGGTATAGTTCCAGACATAATAATCAACCCACACGCCATCCCTTCAAGAATGACCGTGGGTCAGTTCGTGGAGTCGCTGGCCGGCAAAGTTGCCTGCGTGCGAGGAAAGCCAGTGGACGGAACGCCATTCTCAAACGAAAACCCCGAACAGCTCCGAAAAGCCCTAATAAAGATGGGATACAGCCACACTGGAAGCGAAGTTTTCTACAACGGAATTACAGGCGAGAAATTCGTGGCTGACATCTACATTGGTGTTGTTTACTATCAGAAGCTGCATCACATGGTGGCTGACAAGATACATGCCAGAGCCCGAGGCCAAGTCCAGATGCTCACTAGACAGCCGACTGAGGGAAGAGCCCGAGGCGGAGGTCTCAGATTCGGCGAGATGGAACGCGATTGCCTCATCGGTCACGGTGCAGCCATGCTACTCCGCGATAGGCTACTTGAAGAATCAGACAAGTATACCTTGTACATTTGCGAAACATGCGGTCACATTGCCTACTACGACATGAAACAACGAAAATACGTCTGCAAACTCTGCGAAGACAAGGCCAAAATCTCGCCAGTCATCGTTTCCTACGCATTCAAACTCCTTCTTCAGGAACTGGTCAGTCTTTGCATAGCTCCGCAACTGAAACTCAAGGAGAAGGCCTAACATGGCAGTAGAAGAAATCATCCATAAAGTCGTGGACGATGTTCACTTTGGTCTGTTCTCGCCACAAGACATACGCAAACTCTCAGTCGTGGAAATCCAGACTCCAGACACCTACGACGAAGACGGCGCACCAATCACCGCTGGCCTAATGGACGGCAGACTGGGCACACTTGAGCCACGCCAAAGATGTAAGACCTGCGGCAACACGGCCATCCGCTGCCCTGGCCATTTTGGTCACATCGAACTCGCTGTCCCAATTGTGCACATCGAATTCACGAAAATAATTCACGACCTCCTTAAAACCACATGCCGGGGTTGCGGACGCATAATGCTGGCAGACGAAACCATAAAACGCGTCCGCGCGAGAATCAGCCAAACACGCGAGCTTCTAGGCATGGTGCCAGATGAGGTCTACAAAGAAATCGCTCAAGAAACCAAAACCAAACAATGTCCCCACTGCGGCGCAGTCCAGTACAAGATAACCTTCGAGAAACCGACCAAATTCAGCGAGCAAATCCCCGAAAGCGGCTCCGAACCACTGACGCCCAGCATGATTCGCGAAAGAATGGAACGCATATCGGACGAAGACCTCGAAATCCTGGGCTTCAACCCGAGAGCTGCAAGACCAGAATGGATGGTTCTTCAAGTCCTGCCGGTTCCACCAGTCTACGTTCGCCCATCAATTACGTTGGAATCAGGTATCCGATCAGAGGACGATCTGACCCACAAACTCGTGGACATCATACGCATCAACCAGCGACTGAAGGAGAACATGGACGCAGGAGCACCGACACTCATCATTCAAGACTTGTCCGAGCTTCTGCAGTACCACGTTACCACTTACTTCAACAACGAAGCCTCAGGAATTCCGCCGGCCAGGCACCGCTCTGGAAGAGCCTTGAAGACACTCTCACAGAGGTTGAAAGGCAAAGAGGGCAGATTTAGAAGCAACCTATCGGGCAAGCGTGTGGACTTCTCAGCCCGCACCGTGGTGTCTCCGGACCCGAACCTCGACATAAACGAGGTCGGCGTTCCCATCGAAGTGGCCATGCGGTTGACAGTGCCTGAAAAGGTGACTGAATGGAACATTGCGGAAATGCGCAAGCTAGTTGTCAACGGACCTGAAAAGTATCCAGGTGCACTCTACATCATAAGGCCAGACGGCAAACGGATAAGACTGGAGTTTGTGATTGACCGTGAAAAGATCGCCGAGGCCGTTGAACTGGGTTTCGTCGTGGAGAGGCATCTCAGAAATGGCGACATAGCCATCTTCAACCGCCAGCCCTCACTTCACCGCATGTCAATAATGGCCCACTATGTGCATGTCTTACCCTACAAAACCTTCCGTCTGCATCTATGCGTATGTCCTCCTTACAACGCAGATTTTGACGGTGACGAAATGAATCTTCACGTTCCTCAAAGTGAGGAGGCACGCACAGAGGCTCTGCTGCTGATGCAGGTGCAAGACCAGATACTTTCGCCTAGGTTTGGCGGTCCGATAATCGGAGCGATTCGAGATTTCATAACTTCCGCGTATCTGTTCACGCGAGAATCCACGTACCTGACTAGAAGTGAAGTCAACAGGCTCCTACTGGGCTCGAAATATGAGGGACCATTGCCTCCGCCCAAGGTCAAAGCACCACAGCCAAAGTGGACAGGCAAGCAGATTTTCAGTCTCTTCCTGCCGAAAGACATGAACTACGTCTTGAAAGCAAGCATCTGTCAAGGCTGCAACAAATGCCTCGAGGACAAGTGCCCGTTTGACGCATATGTGGTTGTGAAGAACGGCGAACTCATGAGCGGAGTCATAGACAGGCGTTCCATTGGCGCAGAGCAATCCGAAAGCCTCCTCCACCGAATCATAAAGGACTACGGATCACAAGCAGGACGCGAATTCCTGAACAGGATAACCAGAATGCTAAAGCTGTACATATCCATGCGCGGCTTCACATACTCATACAACGAACTAGTTCTTTCGCCTAAGGCAGAGGACAAAATAAAAAAGACCATGGAAGAAATCGAGAACAAGATAGTAGATCTGATAGGAAGCTATCGCAAAGGCACTTTGCCGAGACTGCCTGGACAAACGCTGGAAGACTCGTTCGAGATCTACGTCATGAACGAGCTTGCAAATGCCAGAGACAGATCTGGAAAGATTGCTGACCAAGACTTCACATTGGACAATTCAGGCATTGTCATGACCCGAACCGGCGCCAGAGGTTCTAGCCTGAACATCGGCCAGATCAGCGCATGTGTGGGACAGCAAGCAGTACGTGGAAAACGAATCATGAGAGGGTACGTCAACCGCGCATTGCCCCACTTCAAACCAGGCGATGCCACGCCGAAGGCAAGAGGATTCGTGTATTCCTCTTACCAAACAGGGCTCGACGTTATCGAGTTCTTCTTCCACGCAATGGGTGGCAGAGAAGGCCTCGTGGACACAGCCGTCAGAACGCAGCAAAGCGGCTACATGCAAAGACGACTGATCAACGCACTCGAACACTTACGTTTGGAATATGATGACACCGTTCGGAACTCAGCAGGCGACATTATCCAATTCCATTACGGCGAGGACGGCGTGGATCCTGCAAAGAGTGACCACGGAAAAGCCGTGAACGTAAGTAGACTTGTCGACCAAATAAAGATAGCCATGGAGAAAGGCAAACCTGCCTCACCTGAGCACGTTAAGAAGCGACTGGACGAAGTTGAAGGTCAACTCACGCCGATCTTGGTGGATGAGCTCAAGCAAAGTTCAGCAAGGTCGAAACTCAGCGCAGCAGGTGTAGACAAAGCTGTCAAGTTGACAGTAGAGCATTACAGGCGTGCCTTGATGGAGCCAGGCGAGGCCGTGGGCATCGTGGCAGCTCAATCCATAGGCGAACCCGGCACGCAGATGACGCTCAGAACCTTCCACTACGCAGGAGTCAGAGAACAAAACGTAACCTTGGGCCTGCCGCGACTAATCGAAATCGTGGACGCAAGACGCATCCCATCAACGCCCATCATGACAATCTACTTGACCGAAGAGCACCGAAAGAGCAGAGAGGCCGCGGTCAAAATGGCCCGCCATCTGGTCTTCACATCAATTGAGGACGTGGCAAAAGCGGTCTACGAGGACCCCATGCAGGAGGAAATAGTTATCGAACTTGACAAAACAATGATGGATGATCGCGAAGTGTCCATGGCCGAGCTTAAGGCAGTGGTAGAGGTACCCAACTGCACCACGAAAGTGAAGACCAGCACAGTTCACATAAAGCCAAAGAAGGCAGAGACGCTGAGGAAACTTCTGGACAAGGTGTCTGGAATACATGTCAAAGGCGTTCCAGGCCTGAAACGCGTGCTCGTCACCGAGGAACACGGTGAATGGGTCATACGCACCGACGGCTCCAACCTGCCCAAAGTGCTTGAGACAATAGGCGTCGATACGACGCGAACCACAACCAACAACGTCCACGAAATAGCCAAAACTATCGGAATCGAGGCTGCGCGGAACGCTTTGACACATGAGGCCAAGGGCGTTCTGGAGGAGCAGGGTTTGGACGTTGATGTTCGCCATGTAATGCTTGTGGCTGACATGATGACCTCGACAGGCGATGTGCAACAGATTGGCAGGCACGGCATCAGCGGCCAGAAATCAAGCGTTCTAGCTAGAGCAGCCTTCGAAATCACAGTGCCCAACATTGTCGAAGCTGCCGTCAAGGGTGAAAGCGATCCACTGGAAGGCGTGACCGAAAACGTAATAGTAGGGCAATCCGTTCCAATAGGCACAGGTCTAGTGGAGTTGTACATGAGTACGTTCGAACTGAAGAAAGGTGAAAGCAAATGATTGACATAGACAAGGCCATTGCGGCCGCAGTGAAAACGGGCAAGGTGTCGTTCGGGGCAAATCTGGCCGTTCAGAATGCACAATCAGGCAAGGCCAAACTGATAATGGTGGCCTCAAACTGCCCCAAAAACACAAGCAGCAGCATAGAGTACTACTGCAAGCTGTCAGGTGTTCCCTTCCTGACGTACAAGAGTTCATCGCTGGATCTTGGAAAAATCTGTGGCAAGACTTTCGCGGTGTCAGCGTTAAGTATAAGAGAGGCTGGCGACTCTGAGATTCTAAAGCTAACTGAGCCCGCAGAGCCAGAGGAATCCACTGGAGGAAACGAATGACAAGCGGCATAAAAATCACCAGCAACGAAATGCGCTTCATCGCTCTTTTTGAAAGCATAACCAGCGCAAACGTGAAAGACTGCATAATCGACGAGGAACAGGGACGTGTACTTTTCGTTGTCAGTGAGGGACAGATAGGCGTGGCCATAGGCCGAGGCGGAAGAAACATCCACCAACTCGAAAGAATGACAGGCAAAAAACACGAAATCATCGAATACTCCGAAGACGCAGCCCAATTCATCAAAAACGCACTGAAACCAGCGCTCGTGAAAGAGGTTCGCATAACTGAGAAACCTGACGGCAAGTCAATCGCAGTCGTGGCCGTCAATCCAAAGGACAAGGGCGTGGCCATAGGCAAAAACGGCAGGAACGCGGAGCGCCTGCGCTTTCTGGCAAAGAGGTACTTCGACATCCAAAACGTCAGCATTACATAAGCTCTAAGGTAGATGAGATTTGAACGTGAACAAGATTGTGGTATTGTTTTTTCATCTTGCGCTTTCCTGCTTTGCACTAGTGGGCACAGTTCGTGCGGCAGACGGTTCATTCGCAGACCAGTTCCTTGGCGGCCCACTACTTATTCTGGTGGCCGTGTTGATTGCTGATGCTGTCGCGTTCGCTTATCATAGGATCAGAAAGTGAGAAAAGTGAGCCTGCCGGTCAGCCGGATAGACGCTAAGGATACTTCTGGCCGTAGTGTGCTGAACATGTCAGCACGTCAAGCACGTTGATTATGCCGTAAGGCTTTGTGAGGTCTGCTTGTTCGTTCCAGTTGGCGTCGCCGCGTTTGCTGTTGTATATTGATGAGATCATGACTATGTCGATGATGTTCACCGTTCCGTCGTGGTTCAAATCGCTCGCTATTGTGGTTGGCTGCCAGGGTTTCATGAGAGGATATCTGTCGTAGCTGGCACCGTCAATCTCGTAGGGAGAGTCGCCTATGCCGTCACTGCTGGTGATGTTTTGGTTAGGACCTCTGCAAAGGTCGCTGCCTGAGTAGTCGCTCCAGTAGTTTCCACCAGATGGATAGCCGTTATCCCAAACTGTTTCAGAACATGTGCCGACAATCTGCATTGAATTGTTGATGAAGTTGTTGTGGAAAATTCTGTTTCCGCGTGAGTAAGAAGAGAATGATATCGCGGCATGTTTGCATTCGGTCATATGGTTGCCAATAATGGTGATGTTTGAGGACTCTTCGATTCCTATGCCTTCAGCATATCCTGTGCTTCGGTATTTGCGGTTGTCTATTCTATTCCCTTCTATGATGTTGTTATGTGACGAACGGATTGAGATTGCGCGGTAACCGCCTGCCGTTAGGCTGTTCTCAGTTATTCTGTTGTTGGTGGATGAGAAAGTGAGCGAGATGTCTGTACCGTTGTCGGTGATGTTATTGCCAGTGATCACGTTGTCGCAGGAATGGACGAGGCTGATACCGTTGAGATTCATTGTAGCTGTTACATTCTGAACTGTTGAATCGTTCGTGTAAGCGAGCAGAACGCCTTCTCCGTTGTTGGCCACGTTCAAGTTCTGAACAACCATGTTAGTCGAGTTCACAATCGCCAAATACCCTATGTTTGGGCAGGTTTGTTCATCTATTATGCGGTCATGCTCGTTGGCTAGATAATAGATTGGTTTTCCGTCGACAGTGTTTGAAGTGTCAATGTTGCTCAGAAAATGGGAGAGTTCACTGCCCCAGATTATTAGATTGTGCGTGTTATTGGCTAGAAGATTGTTTCTGAGAGAAGTTGATGAACAGCCAGAAAGATAAATTCCATCCGATCCATTGTCAGTTATGTTGTTGCCAGCTATGTTGTTGCTTGTCGAAAAATGCAGTTCCAGTCCATATTCATCGTTGTTCTTCACTTCATTTTCTAAGATGATGTTATCGGACGATCGTTCGATGTAGATCGAATAAGCAACGTTGGCCGTTATCTTGTTTCGAGTTAGGGTCGTGCTCGACGAAGAATTGATCCATATGCCGTAGTAGAATCCTTCCACATCAATATTCTCAACCGTCACGTTGTGTCTTCCGGATAGCTGTATCCCCATGCTTGGATATACTCCGGTTCCTTCAAGAGCGTATCCTGCACCGTCGAGTCTGATATTGTCGCGTTCGATAACCAAGGAACCATTGATGTTGCCAGTCAACGTGTAGGTGACATTATCAAGAGTCATGATGGGCGCCGTGGGCGGATAGATTGAGCCATCGGCCATGATGAAAACTGGTCCTGTGGCTTTTCCGTGTTGGACATTAATCATCGAGACTAGTGCACACGCCACAAGAGCAACCATGATTCTGCAACCATGATTCTCCCAAGAATAGCTTCTTTCATGAGTACCATCTCCTCAATATTCAGATCGTCATGCTTCTAGATAAGACCTTCTGAAAGGACTCTGGGTTTGGTCTGAGACAGCCTATGTGATTAATCAGTGATGTCTCGAACGTATCTGGATAGGCTAGGCTTCAGTTCTCAAGAGTAGGTCTATGAGGGCTTTCTGGTCCACTTCGGCGCGTGTTCTCCAGTCTAAGTAGAGCTGTTCGCTTTCGTCTTGTGTAAGGTATCCGTAGCGTATGTAGCGGTCGACGTTGGAGCCTACTTTCCAGCCGGGCAGCTTTTCTCGGAGCAGGTCTTCAACCTCTTTTCTGGGTGCTTTGCCTTTGTTGGCTATGATATGCGAGATGGCTATGGCGAGGCCTGCGAGGTCGTCGATGCGCCAGCCCACCATTTTTGCTTCTTTGGGCGTGAGTTCGCCTCTGAGGGTTATGAGGAACCGTGCTTTGTCCAGTTGTTCAAGGCTTGGCTTCTCGATGGTTTTTTCGTTTTCGAATACTGTTTGCACTTTCAGGTCCAGTTCCTTCAGGTAGTCGTCGAGCACCTTCAGCACCTTCGGATAGTCTGAGCCTAGGGCTTTGCGGAGTTCCCAGCCTTTGACGCCGGGTTTTGCGTGGCGTTTGTAGAAGAGCATGTGTGTGGCTCGTTTTACTTTGCTGGCATACGTGGCCTTGCGTTTGCTCATTTCAGTTCGCCTCTCTTCCATTTCTGCCAGTCTTCGACGGGTATAGGTATTGGCACGCTTACGAGTTGCTTATTTGCTATCTTGGTTTCGGGCTTTTCGTTGGGTTTGATGAACATTTCCTCTTCGAGTGGGTGGATTTCCAGAGTGGCATAGCCGTAGGTTATCAGGAAGGCAGTCATGAACGCGCGATCCACAGTCTCCTCATACGTGTCGGCACCCACGAAGCCCCAGTAAGTGACTTTTCCGTTTTGGCCGTTCTCAGCCACTCTGGCTTTGAGTTGTTGCCAGTAATCTGCGAGTTCTTCACTGAACATTCGTTCGCGGAGTATGCGTTCTTTGACAAGTTCCTCGCGGCTGGCTTGGCCTGCCTGCACTTCCTGGGGTGGCTGCTCTTTCCATCTTTCGTCGAGCGGAAGCAGGTTGATCCAGTATTGGAGGGATTCCATGATGCTGTGAATGGAAATCTGTTCGAACTCGACGATAGGTCGCCACACCTGAGCGAACGTGGCCACAAGGCGGTGCTTGTCCATGCGAATGATCTTGTCCTTGAGCAGGAATGGGTCCGTATATAGAGATGTTGATCGGTGTTTGACCCATTCGCTTTGAAGTTTGACGACGGAGGCGATACTGTGGATGGTTTGGGCGTCTAGGCACAAGTCTTCTGGGATTTTCCATTCAGGCAGATACTCTCGGGCAGTCCTTATGCTTTCGTCCACGTCCACGAGGAACGGGTCAAGTGAACGCTCCTCAACCGCCTTGCAGGTGCTGATTATTCGGACCAGCTTTTCTCGGCCCTGTTTCTCGTGTTCGCGTTTGGACTGCATCAGGCGACCTCCCTGATAATGGATTTCCCTTCAATGTTCTGGACGGTGATGATGTTGACTTCGTCTTTGGCAAACGTGATCTGGCTGGGCGTGATTATGATGTATTGCGCGTTGGAGTCTTTGACGGTGGAGATGAGCGTTTTTGCGATGGCTTCACGGTTTCTGGGGTCCATGTGGATGTCGTATTCGTCCACTGCGCGGAAGGGTGAACGCACGTGCTTTTGCAGCGCCAGCAGGAAACTCATGGTGGCCGTCGTGCGTTCGCCACCGCTCTGCGTGTACGCGTCCAGCGGGACGGGTTGGCCGCCTTTGAAGCCCACGAGGATTTCGAGGCCTGCAGCCTCAATGTCGTGCTCGTTGGCAAGCCTTACCTCGCCCAAGGCTTGAGCTTCGATGAGGATGGCTTGGTACTCCAGGTTCACGCGTGAGAGCAAGCTTGTGATGACTTCGCGCCACGCTTGCATACGGATTTTGACTTCTTCGAGGGCTTTTTCGCGGTTTTCCGCCACAAGTCTTGCTTTTTCCTTGAGTTCTAGGTAGAGTTTGGAGTAGGATTCGTACATGCGTTCTATGTCTTCTGAGACGTCTGCCAGTGCCACCAGGTGGCCTTCGGTGGTGCGGATTTCGTCGAAGACTTCGCCTAGACTTTTCACCACGGCAATGCGGTTTCCGCTTTCCTCAGCCTTCACAATGGCTTCGTCCACGTGTGAGCGTGCGGTTTTGAGTTCTTCGTCGAGCTTTTCCACATCGGCAGTGGCTTCTTCTCGCCGGTACTGTAGCAAGGCGAGTTTGATTCGGGTCTGGAGAACTTGGTCGCCCATCTTTTGGCTTGACTCATCGAGCAAGTTGACGCGTTTCTGGTTGGCGGATATTTCTGGATCGATTTTGGAGATCTGCTGGCTGGCGTCCTGTATCAGTTCCTTCAGGTTCTCGGTTCTGAGCAGTTTGAATCTTGTCTGCGGGATGCCTTTCTGGACTTCGAGTTCGAGGCTGTTCGTTTCTTTGAGGAGTTGCTGGTAGATGGGAACGGTGGACTCGTTGCGGGTTTTCTCACGTTCAAGGTCTATGCGCTCTTCGAAAAGCGTCTTCATCTCGTCTCTAAGCTTCGCAAGCTCGTTCTGCTGGGCCTCCGACTCGCTTTTCGCGTCGTCGTTTTCTTCTTCAATCTCGCTGAGTACGCTGTGCCTCTTCTTGAGGCTGGCTTCGATTTCTTGAACAATGCCTTCGCGTCGAACAACCTCAGCCCACGCGAGTTCGCGTTCTAGGAATTTGCGTTTGATTTGAAGCTGCTTTTTCTCCTGATACTTGTCGTATTGTTCGCGCCAGTAGTTGAGTGTCTGTTCGGCTTGTTCGAGCAGTTTGCCGATCGAGTCTTCTTGGCTGAGTAGGCGTGTGAGCTTTTTCTGGGCTTGCAGAACGTTTTCGCGGTAGGGTTCGAGGCCTACGGCGGCTTCGACGATGCGGAGCTTCTCCTGCACTGACAGAACGGTGAATTGTTCCACCATGCTCTGGTGCATGATAATGAGAATGTTATCAGGATCGACGCCCAGCTTGCCTAGCAGTCTTTGCACGTCCTGCTTCGTAACAGCGTGATTCTCAAGTTCAAACCAGTACTGACCGTCCTTGCGCATGACTCGAGTCAGGAAAATCTGGTCCTTGTTGTACTTGGGCACTGGGCGGTTGTTGCCTCTTTTGGCATTGTTGAGGATGAGTGTAACTCGGGCTTGGTCTTTGCCCCAGCGGATGAGGTCGCTGAGCTTCTTGCTGCGTTCCGTGTACGTTTGGCCCAGTGCCACGGATGTGGCCAGTAAGAGTGAGGATTTGCCCGAGCCATTAGGCCCACATATGACGTTCACGCCTGATCTAAAAGGCACCCTAGCATACTCATAACTCATGAAGTTTTCCAAGATGACCTCTTGTATCAGCATTCAACGCGTACCCTCAATGTTTGAGTGGTTATATGAGGTTGAGAGACTCTTATTAAAGCGCTTAGGCAAGGATTATGCCAAAAAAGTGCAGTCTCAGCCATCGGAATCGATGATGGTGATTGCATGAAACGCTCAAAAGGCACGTTTGAGGAAATGATGGACATGCTGGCCAATGAAGGTTATAAGGTAGTCCACGTTTCCCCCCACACGATAGAGGACTACAACGCCACGTACAACGTGACCTGCCAAGGTAAGCACATAATAACAAATGCGGCTAAGAAGCTCAGGATTCCCATGGGCGAGATATGGATTTCCGAACTGTGGAGGCCCTACGAGAAGTTCATTCTCTTCCACGAACTGAGGGAGATACACTATCGCACATGTGGCCTCGGGCGGGATGAGGCTCATGAATGTGCTGTTCGAGATGGGGAGTCGCTTTGGAGGAATGAACCGTTGTGGCACAAGGTAGTACATGATATCGTGGAGATGGATCGGAGAACTGCGGAGAAAAAGGAGAGGTCGAGGAAGCTAAGGCGAGTGTGACTTGGCTGTCTTGTGCTGGGCGTAGACAATATTTAATAGCTATTAAGTCACTATAAACTTGAGGCGGTGTTTGTGGCTGATACGACTTTGACGTTGAAGTTTAGGGGCATGGAAGCTGAGCTTCTGGAGGAGATGGTCCGTTTGGGGTTTTTCAACTCGAAGTCTGAGGCTATCAGGGCGGCGGTTATGAAGTATGCGGTGGATTCTGGGTTGTTAAGTCGGGAGGACCTGTGGAAGCGCGTGAGGGCACACAAGCGCAGAGCAGTCAGTCCAGATAGGTTAGAGAGGGACTTGCAGGGCCTTGAAAAGTCCTAGGATCAGGGCTTTGCTGGACACGAACGTCTTCATCTACGCCTTCGAAACCCCGAAATCGAATTCCAGCCTTATCATTGACGCCTTGAACTACGGTGTGTTCGAAGCCGTAGTAACCGAGTCAGTATTCAAGGAAGTGTATCGTTATTTCAGGAAGTACTACTTGAAGAAGGTGGCGGACGACTTTAGAGTCTACATCTTCACGGCCTGTGGCGTCATCTTCTCCGGTCAGTTAACCGAATACTCAGCCAAGTATGTTCGTTTGATCAATAAGGAGGATTTAGAGCTGCTTGTGGCTGCAAAAGAGTTTGGCTTCAAGTATTTGGTGTCTTGTGACAAGCATTTTGAGGGCGTGGAGGAGCACAGGACGCCGAGGCAGTTTGCCACATTGCTGGAACTGAAAGCATGTTCCACCGACTACTAGTGAGCGTAAAGCTTTAGTCCTCTGGCTCAGTAAAGCTGGTTCATGCGAGGATAGACGTATGGTGGTTGCTGGCAAGGTGTTCAGGCTGGCTGAGGCGATGGAGCTGGGTGAGGTTGCCTCGGCTTTGAAGGGCTATCACGTGGAGGAACCTTACGAGGAGGGCGATTACAAGTTTGATCTCGTGACTGAAGTGGCTGGGCTCGTGGCAAAGCCGAACACGGTGCGGGGCGTTTACTCGCACGATGTGGTCATGCAGATTTTCCACAGGGGCAACGTGATTCCCCAACCACGGACAGTTGAAGCCATGTTCAGCTTCTCCCCGCACGAAGGCATAATATTCCTGACGGTTGTGGAGAAGAAACGCGTCGCAAACTTCGTGGCCAACAAACTCAGCGAAATCCTCTTCGAAAAAGCAGGCAACATTCTCGAAGCCCGAATATCGCCCGAATCGCTGCACATGTTCCACCTGAAGAATCCGGAGGACACGAAGATAACGTTCTTCGACAATGTAGACATCCCGAACATCAACAAGCTCTCGCTGTATGGGCCTGACTTGGTGAATACGAGTCTGTTTGAGGATTATGGGAAGCATGGGGACCTGTGGTACGTGGTGGCTCGCAGCAAAGAGTCTGGGTACGTCGTGGGAATTACACGGGATGCTTCAGTCACGATATTCAACCTCCCCGAAACAGAGAAAGAAAAATACTTGGAATACGTGGCCAAACAGGTACAACCACTGACAGCCAGCTAAAGGCTCTCATTCAAAGCGAACCATTACTCTTATTATTCCAAACACACTGTCCTAGGGTATGGATAGATCTGCTGATGAGCTGCTTGCTGGTTTGAGGGAACGTGGCTATCAGGCACGGTTTGTTTCTGTTGACCGAGTGGCCTTGTTGCAGAAGCAAATTAGTGGTCTGCGCGACGGAGGCTTGTTCGACGATGTCTTCTTTCAGGAACGCCTTGCTTGGTTTCGTTTCAATACTCCTCAAGACTTCCCTAATGCACGATCTGTCATTGTTGCCGCCATACCCAGACCTCAAACCCGAGCGACTTTCACGGTAGGTGGGCGCAGACGGTCTCTCATCATTCCCCCAACCTACACGGCATATCAGCAGATACAAGAGCAGTTCGAGCATGTTGCCGCTGAAATTCTCGGAAGAAAAGGGCACTCGGTGGCGAGGACTGCGTTGCCTCTTAAGCAGTTGGCCGTGCGAAGTGGCCTAGCTGAGTATGGGAAGAATAACATTTGCTACGTCTCCGGCATGGGAAGCTTCCTCCAGATTGTTGCCGTCTACTCTGATCTGCCATGTGTCAACGATGGTTGGAGAGAACCCATAATGATGAAGAGTTGCGATGGATGCGACCTCTGTCGCCGGGCATGCCCCACTGGCGCGATTCCCTCGGATCGTTTTCTCCTGCATGGTGAACGGTGTATCGTTTATCATAACGAGAAAAAGGGCGATATTCCATTTCCAGAATGGATGGCAGCATCATGGCACAACTGTCTAATTGGATGTATGCATTGCCAAAGAGCCTGCCCGCTAGACAAAGAATTCCTAGGGTGGGTTGAAGAGGAAGAGGAGTTTTCAGAAGAAGAAACTGCTCTGATCATGGAAGGTGCGTCGCATGACAAAGTACCAGCAACGATAGTAGAGAAACTAGAGCATTTGAGCCTATTGGAGGATCTTGACAAGTTTCCTCGCAACCTGAGGGTTTTCTTCAAGAAGCCAAGCAAAACAAGCTGAAGAGAAACGCCTTTTACTATTGCGATATTGGCAATAGTAGGGAATTTCGCGAATACGTGTGCTCCTCGATTCAGTCTCCTTTGAATCGTGCACTGAACCGGAGCTCCGTCAAGGAAGCGATTTCCCACTATGCGTTGCACGTCCGTTGAGGCATCCGTCGAGTTTCTATGAAAGAGTGCATGTGCGCATTTCGGAAAAAAGATAGTTTTTTTTTATCATGCGCTCCTTATATATAGTGCTTTAAAAAGTCTCGCTGAATGCATGTTGAAAACCGTCAGGGTCTACATTGAAAAATGCAGAGTTCATGCTGAAATCGAAAGCCTCCAGTTCTTCTAGGTCAAAAGTTTGAACTCAACCTTGATTATCAGCGTACGCAGATGAATTTGGGAACAAGCATGTGTGCTATGGGTTATTCGGGATGCGTCTGTGGTGGTTCGTAACTTGGAAGAAACAGGGAAGAGGAATACCTTGAATACGTGGTCAAACAGGTCTATGCATTGAGGGTCTGAAGCGTGTCGGTCAGAAGCTTTTTTGCTCTGTTCTTTTGATTATTTCGTTCTGCAGCTCCACGCCTAGATCCACGAAGTAATCGCTATATCCTGCTACGCGCACTATGAGGTCTCTGTATTTTTCGGGATGTTTCTGGGCGTCGCGTAGCATTTCGGAGGTTACCACGTTGAACTGGATGTGGTGGCCGTCAAGCTTGAAATACGTGCGTATCAACTGGGCGAACTTGGTCTGTCCTGTTTCGTCGGCCAGCAGTTGTGGTGTGAACTTCTGGTTGAGGAGGGTTCCACCGGTTTTGACATGGTCGATTTTGGCCACCGATTTTATCACGGCTGTCGGTCCTTTGCGGTCAGCTCCCTGCACGGGCGATACTCCTTCGGAAAGGGGTTCTCCTGACTTTCTCCCATCTGGGGTGGCTCCAACGGCTTTGCCGAAGTATATGTGGACGGTCGTGGGCAGCAGGTTGATTCTGTAGTGCCCGCCCTTCATGTTGGGTCTCCCATCGACGGCATTGAAGTAGGCGTCAAAAACGTCCTTCATTGTCTGGTCAGCGTAGTCGTCGTCATTTCCGTATTTTGGCGTCTTGTTCAAGAGTCTCTGGCGGAGGTTTTCGTTGCCTTTGTAGTCGGTTTTCAAAGCACGAAGCAGTTCCTTCATGGTGATGCTTTTCTTGTCGAAAACATGGTGTTTTATGGCTGTCAGCGAGTCGGTGGCTGTCCCAAGCCCGACTCCTTGGATGTAGCTGGTGTTGTAACGTGCGCCACCGTTGTTGTAGTCTTTTCCTTTGGCAATGCAATCGCTTATGAGGAGTGACAGGAAGGGCACTGGAAGATGATCAGCGTAGAGTCGTTCTATGGTGTTGTTTCCGTTGATCTTTATGTCCACGAAGTGGTTGAGTTGCTTTCTGAACGCCTCGGACAGCTCGTTGAATGAACTGAACTTTACTGGTTCTCCTGTGTTCAGTCCGATCTTTTTCCCGGTTGCGGGATCGAAGCCGTTGTTTAGGGTGATTTCCAGAATCTTGGGGATGTTGAAGTATCCTGTGAGGATGTAGCATTCCTTGCCGAAGGCGCCTGTTTCCACGCAGCCGCTTGCTCCTCCGTTTCTGGCGTCTTCGATGCGTTTGCCTTGTCTCAGGAGTTCTTGGATGATTTCGTCTGTGTTGAACACTGATGGCTGACCGAAGCCTGTCTTAATGATCTCCACTGCCCTTTTCAGGAAACGGTCTGGCGTCTTCTTGCTGATCTGAACCATGGCGCTGGGCTGGGTCAGCCTCATCTCTTCGACAACGTCGAGTATCAAGTACGAGAGTTCGTTCACCGCGTCGGATCCGTCTGCTTTGACGCCGCCAGTGTTTATCAGGGCGAAATCTGTGTATGTGCAGCTTTCTTCTGCGGTGACTCCCACTTTGGGTGGTGCGGGTTGATTGTTGAATTTTATCCAGAATGCCTGAAGAAGCTCTTCTGCCTTAGTTTTTGTGAGAGTGCCGTCTTTGAGGCCCTTTTCGTAGAACGAGAAGAGGTGTTGGTCGAGTCTGCCGGGGTTGAAGGCGTCCCATGGGTTGAGTTCTGTTATGACTCCGAGATGGATGAACCAGTAGGATTGCAGTGCTTCCCAGAAGTCTTCTGGTGCGTGGGCTGGAACGTGGGTGCAGACCGCCGCTATCTTCTCCAGTTCTTTTCGTCTCTTGGTGTTCTTTTCCTTTTTCGCCAGTTCTTTCGCTAGACTTGCGTGCCGCTTGGCGTAGAGGATTAGAGCGTCTGCGCAAATATCCATGGCCTTGAGTTCTTCTAGTTTCGCTTGGGCCTCAGGGTCGTTTGCTGGGTCGAGGCGTTGCATGCTGGTGGCTATTTCCTTTTTGAGGTCGATGAGTCCTTTGTGGTAGATTTTGTCGTCCAGTACGGTGTGTCCGGGGGCTCTTTGTTCCAGAAATTCGGTGAATATGCCTGCTTCATAGGCGGCTTTCCATTCGTCGGGCATATTTTCGAATATGATGTCTCTTATTGACTTGCCTTTCCAGTAGGATATGATTCTGTCTCTGTAGGCTTTCCTTGTTTGCTGGTCTATTGCGTACGGTATTTTTTTTCTGGAGTTGAGGATGTCGAGGTCGTTGAGGTTGTGGCAGCATATTTCAGGATATGTTGGGGTCTCTTTTGGCGCTGTGCCTCTTTCGCCAACGATCAACTCCCCACGGTTGATGCAGATCTTCTTGTTCTGGAGTATGTGCTTGAATGCAAGTGCCCTCTTCACGGTGGTGGACACGCCTTTGACGGCGTTGCTCTGGTAGAATTCGGTGACGAGGATGGCTCTCTCCGGCGAAACGCGTGGCTTGGCGGCTAGGCTTTGTTTTCTGAGGGTTCTGATTCTTTGCTGCATGTTATCCTCCTCCGATTCCCACTTTCAACCCATAGGCTTCCATCTTCTTCCTTATTGCCTTGACCTTCTGATCCGACGGTGGCTGGATTCTGTTTAGCTTGTAGGGTTTGCCTAGGCTCTTGTACTTGTCGATTCCAGCCCTGTGGTAGGGAAGCAGGTTAACCTGAATCACGTTCGGTAAGGAGCTTGCCAGTTTGGCTGTTTCGGCGACGTTTTTGTCGTCGTCGTTTATTCCGGGTATGATTGGGAAGCTGATTACGATGCTGTTGTGCTGGGCGAGTTCCTTGAGGTTTCTGAGTATCTTCGCGTTTGAGGCACCAGTGAATTTCGCGTGTTTTTTCGCGTCCATTGTTTTGAGGTCGTACAGGAAGAGGTCGGCTTTGCCGCTGATTTGGCGTGTGGTTTCGGTTGGCGCGTGACCGCACGTGTCAACAGTCGTGTGGATTCCTCGTTCTTTGCACTCTGTCAGGAGTGCGTTTAGGAATTCTGGCTGCATCAGCGGTTCGCCTCCCGAGAACGTGACTCCACCCTCTGACTCGTCATAGAAAACCCTGTCTCTTTCTATTTCCCCCACGACTTCGTTCACATTTGCCTGTCTTCCAACAATTGACACAGCATCAGATGGACATTTTTGCGAGCAGATGTCACACGTTGAGCACTTGTTCCTCGTTATGGTTACGTGGTCTGCCTGCAAGGTGATTGCCTGTCGAGGACAGTTTCTTGTGCATGCGCCGCAGCCCGTGCATCTGCTTCTCCTGTAGAGTAGCTCAGGCTTTGAGCTTTGGCCTTCGGGGTTGTGGCACCACCAGCACCGCAGAGGACACCCCTTGAAAAAAACAGTAGTACGAATACCAGGCCCATCGTGAATGGCGTACCTCTTGACATCGAAAATCAAGCCACACTTCATAAGTACTATCAACATTCTCAAGTATCGCTGCGTTTGCTATAGGTTTTTTCATCCCGAAAGAGCTCAAATGAATG
>Ga0315280_10004571_pt1 | contig 20331 bp, 20 predicted proteins | sample YL17G06_40_MG_FD_203697 | JGI IMG/M metagenome (GOLD analysis project Ga0315280, IMG submission 203697) | Sediment microbial communities from Yellowstone Lake, YNP, Wyoming, USA - YL17G06_40 | ecosystem: Environmental > Aquatic > Freshwater > Lake > Sediment | place: USA: Wyoming | collected... | reverse complement strand
TGCTCAGTTCCCTCTCAGTTTTCCCGTGGTCCGGGAACCCGGGACGGTGAGCGCCGGCAGCATCGGCGGGAAAAACCTGGCCAAAAGATTCAGCTTTGTCTCCATCAAAGGAGGCGGGGAGCTCTGGCCCGCCCCCTCCATGAAAGAAGCAATGCCTCATGATGCCCAGCGAAGCGCCCCGGGTTCCCGGGCCCCACGAGGCCATCGAATGTTACACCAAATTTTGCAAGTTGGTACTCGCCTTGATTCTGTCTTGTATGCTTTATTACACCACCACTTTTTCAACAAACCGCTAATGCATTACAGCGCCGCCGTCCACGTTGATGGCCTGGCCCGTGATGTTCCGCGCCTCCTCCGAGACCAAAAAGGCCACCAGGTTGGCGATGTCCTCGGGGGTCTGCGGCCGGCGCAAAGGCGTGACAGATTTCACCCTTTTCTCAAAAATCTCTTCCAGACTCTTATCCCTCAGGGAAGGAAAATTCTCCCTGAACCACCCGGCCAGGCTCTGCCACATTGGCGTCCAGACATATCCAGGGCAGACGGCGTTTACCATAATTAAATGGCGTCCCAGTTCCCTGGCCAAGACCTGAGTCAGGCCGATCACCCCAAACTTAGAAGCGCAATAAGCGCCGATGAATTCCTCTGCGGATTTTCCGGCCACGGAAGAAATATTCACAATCCGCCCCCGCTTGCGGGGGATCATCTCCTTAGCCACAGCCTTTGAGCACAAAAAGGTTCCTTTCAGATTTACCCGCATGGATTTCTCCCAATCTTCCTCTGAATGGTCAATGATCAGCCCGGTGCTTCCGATGCCGGCGTTGTTGACCAGGATGTCAATCTGGGCAAAATTCTCCAGGCTCTCTTTGACCATTCGTTCTACGTCTTTTTCGATCGACACATCCGTATGCAAAGACAAGCCGCGCCTTCCCTGACCCTTGATCTCATGGATCAATTTTTCGGCAGCCTCCTCATTCAGGTCCGCAGCAATCACAGCAGCCCCTTCCAGGGAAAGGCGCAGGGAGATTGCCCGGCCAATTCCACTGCCCGCGCCGGTGATGATGGCCACCTGTCCATCCAGATCATACATCGAATTCCCCTTTTTATCCGGTTTATTCAATGAGAAATTTATCACACAATGGCCCTCTATTGTCAATCAAAGACTTACCTGACCATCGATCCTTTTTAATCTATTCTCATCTTTTGTTGTTGACGCAGGTCTCTCCACCCCTTCTTGATTCCGCCGCCTTATTCTGCTAATTTTTAGAAATAAAATCCGCAATTGGTGGGCTTCTTTTGCCTCTAAAAAATCCTTTCTTTTTTTGCGTCATTGTGATTGCCTTTGTTGCTCTCCAGGTGGGGTTGAGTTATTACAGCATCAACTCTTTCCTGGACGGAGACCTGTTTTGGGGCTTCTCTTTCTTGCTATTCGTTCCTTTCCTGGCTCTCCTCATGGCCCTTTATTACGCCTGGTTCCGCCGCCAGCGGTGTCTAAGTTCTCCCTTGAAAACACCCCATGAAAATTCCAGATGAAAAGGCTCCCGGCTGAAAGGGCATGAGATCTCTGAAAAATTACATTTCGAGTCTTTGCGAGGAGGAAAGCGACGCGGCAATCTCGCCCCCTCCTTCACCCTGTGGAGTGGTTAACCATACTCCACAGGGCAAGCCCCTCCCCCTTCGAGGGCATAAGCGCTAACTTAGTCCTTATCCATTATTCCCCCCCTTTATCAAAGGGGGGTTTGGGGGGATTTCAGCACTTAGCGATTCTGTCATAATCTGACAGATAACCTCCACGACAGCATCGCTTTCTTCCAGAACTTCCCCGCTATTAAAACGCAACCCCATAAGACCAAGGGAAGCTAAATACTCATCACCACTTCTGTCTTTTTGAGCATTGTCGCCTTGCCTATGCTGTGATCCATCAACTTGCACCACCAATTTTGCCTTTGGCGCGAAGAAATCTACAATGTGCTCCCCAATTGGTTTTTGCCGATAAAATTGCACACCTAAAAGCTGTTTATTTCGCAACCGTGCCCAAAGGGCTCTTTCACTGTCTGTCACATTCTTGCGCAATTGTCGGGCTTTGTCTTTGAGATACGCATTGTACCTCAACATGCCTCGGCCTCTTAAAATCCCCCCTACCCCCCCTTTTTCAAAGGGGGGATTTAAGTTAGCCCTTATGCCCCTCGAGGGGGAGGGAGAGAGTGGGGGGATTGCTTCATCCCGCCAAGGCGGGATTCGCAATGACAAATCGGATGTTTTTCAGAGACCTCGGCATTATCTCTTGACAGATATACTTTCCTTTTATATTCTTTGGCCATGGTGGCATTTCAACCAGTGATGATTGCCCGGGACAACCCGGAACCTGGGCTTTTCCCGGTCCCTCGCTGGAAAGGGAAAAGAGGGAGGGAAGTTGAAGAATGGTTGTCGTAGATTCTGGTGAACCCTGTCAGTTCAATCTAAATCCGATGGAGGTGCGAGAATGAAAAGGAAGATTTGGAATGTCTGGATGGCAGCAGGAATTATTGGCACAATCATTTTCGCATGGGTAGTTGCCTTTCCACATACTCTCTGGGCTCAGGCCAAACCCGTTGTCTGGAACCTCCCGCATGTGGCCGCTCCCACCTACTATCTTACCGTCAACCTGAAATCTTTCGCGGACAAGGTAAAGGAAAAAAGCAAGGGACGGATGGAGATCCGTGTCCATCCCGCCTCTTCCCTTTACCCCGGACCCGAGTTGATCCCAGCCCTGATCGAAGGAAGAGCAGAGATTGCCCCTGTTTTATCAGGGTACCTGGTGGACCTCCTTCTCCCCATGGGGGTTCTGGAACTGCCCTTCATGACCAGCTCCGTTGAAGAGCACCGGTTGGCTGCCGAAAAGCTTCGGCCCTTCTTTACCGATCAATTTGCCAAGAAGGGACTGTTACTCATGACCATTCATCCCTGGCCTTCTCAGCAACTTTATTCGACCAAGAAGCCTATCGGCAAGGTGGAGGACTGGAAAGGAACTAAAATTCGTACTACCGGCGCAGAGCAAACCGAACTGGTCAAGGCCTTGGGAGGGGCGCCAGTAAACGTCGCCTTCGGCGAAGTCTATACGGCGCTGCAGCGGGGCGTAATCGAAGCGGCAATCACCTCCGCCACGAATGCAGAGCCGATGAAATTTTTCGAGGTGACCAAGTATATAAACTACTGGTTTATCAACGGCTTCTACTTAGAGTTCTTGGGCATCAACAAGAAAGCCTGAGATGCTCTCACTCCTGACCTTCGCAAGGTGGTTACGGCCTCTTTGAAAGAGTCCCGCTTTGAAGAAAAGTCTTGGGAAGATGGCATAAGCTGGGACGCGCGAGCCAAAAAGCGCGTGCAAGAGCTGGGAATGACCGTGATTGATGTTCCCAAATCGGAAATTGAGAAAGCCCGGAAACTTTCCCGGCCGTCTTGGGACATCTGGCTCAAGCGGACTGGGGCCGATGGCAAGCAAGCTCTGGATCTGGCATTGAAGGCTTTGGGGCGGTAGGAACTTTAAGGTCTGCTGTCTTCAAAGCGGTTTCGTAGAAGGTCGATTCCTGAGTCGCCCGGGTGTGTGTTGGAAAGGCACGAGCATGACCCAACTTGAAATTTCCCGTCGCTCCCTCCTGGATCGGGTATGCGGGGCATTCGCGTTTCTTGCTGGGCTGGCCGCGCTGGCAGTTACGGTCATGATCACTTTTGATGTCTTGATGCGCTATTTCCTGAACAAACCCCAACTCTTCGTGGACGAACTGGCCAGCTTCCTTCTGGTGCTGATCATTTTCGGCGGGCTGGCCCAAACTTTTCAGAGGGGCGGACATATTCAAGTTGATTTATTAACCAATCGGCTGAGCCCTCGGGCGAGACAGTTCGTTCGAATTTTTACCCTATCCACCGGCATTGCCTTCCTGGCCATAGTGGCCTGGAATACCCTAATCAGCTCTTTGGTTGCCTACCGGCTGGGACGCGTATCGATGGTGTTGTTTTATCCTCTATGCATCCCCATGCTTCTCATTCCCATAGGCCTGGCGCTCATGGCATTGGTCATGGGGGTTAGTCTTTTCAAGGAACTCGGATTCAGGCGGAGGAGGGGGATGGAAAGTCAAAAAGCCTCGTCTGCGGAGAGTGCCCATTGAGTGATGCCGTTCTTGGCACAATCCTGATTGGCGCTCTTTTTTTCCTCTTAGCCATCGGGCTCGAGGTTGCCCTATCCTTGGGCCTTATGGGGCTCATCGGGCTCGTTTGGCTCAAGGGCTGGACTGTAGGGACCAGCGTTATCGGTTCTATCGCCTGGACGAATGCCACGAGTTTCTCTTTTGTGGCCGTCCCTCTCTTTATTTTTATGAGCGCCATCCTCCTTCATTCCGGGATCGGCTCCTCTCTTTACACGGCAGTCACCTGCTGGGTTTCCTTCTTGCCTGGGGGGCTGGCTGTGGCCAGCGTCTTTGCCTGTGCGATCTTCGGCGCAGTCTGCGGCTCCAGCGTGGCCACGGCTGCCACCATTGGCCTCATCGCTATCCCCGAGATGGAGAAGCGTGGCTACCAGCCTGAGCTGATGTATGGATCGATGGCTGCCGGTGGTACCCTGGGGATTCTCATCCCGCCCTCCATCCCGATGATCATCTATGGAGTGATGACCGAAACATCCATAGGCCAGCTTTACATCGCCGGGGTCATACCCGGAATTATCCTGAGCGTCATCTTCTCTACCTACATCGTCATCCGCTGTGCCCTCCGTCCAGAAATGGCCCCGAGGAAAGGCATCGAGGAGGTAACCTGGAGCGACCGGGCCCGGTCTCTTTTTGAGGCCGCGCCTATGGTTGGGCTTATTTTCGTTGTTTTGGGGACGATGTACCTGGGAGTGGTTACGCCTACCGAAGCTGCAGCCCTTGGGGCTGCCGCAAGCATCGGGCTGGCGGCAGCCTATCGACGGATGACCTGGAAAGTCCTTATGGAGGCATTCAAAGATACGATCGGACCGACTTCCATGGTCATGCTCATCATCGTCTTCGCCTCCATCTTTTCCCACGTAGTTGCCCTCATCGGAGCACCCATGGCCATCTTTCAGGCCATTACAGACCTCGGATTGCCGGCGTGGGCGGTCTTCGGCCTCATTTTTCTCCTGCTGATTGCAATTGCCTATGCTCTGGAGGAGCTTTCGGTGATGATCATCATGCTCCCCTTCCTATTTCCCCTCGTGACTGGCCTGGGCTTTGATCCAATCTGGTTCGGCGTGGTCATGGTCATCTGGCTGGAAATGGGGTTTATCACACCTCCGGTAGGGTTTAATCTCTTTGTAATCCAAGGAGTGGCCAAAGGCTCCACGATGAAACAGGTTGCCTGGGGGGCAACTCCCTATGTCCTCATGATGATCCTGTTTGTCATTCTTCTTTTTTTCTTTCCCGACCTGGCTCTTTGGCTGCCCAGGCAAATGACCCCCGGCCGATAGAGACCTCATCCAACATTTTAAATGGGTCGGCTTAAACAAAAATTCCTTGCAATTATTCCCCCAACTTAAGTATAAAAATAGAGCGGCGCTTCAGACCCCTCAGGGAACGATGATCGCAGACCCTGCCGCGTCTGATCCAGGCCTTATGGCTCGATGCCCTTAAAAGCTTCGGGATCGGAGAAAGTTGTGAATTCAGAAAGTCTTGACCTGCGTTCTTTGTTAGACCCTCAATCGGTAGCCATCATCGGCGCCTCCTCGGACCTGTCCAAGCTCAGCGGCCGGCCGCTGAAATACCTTCTCCGCCATGGCTTCCAGGGGAACCTTTATCCGGTCAACCCCGGCGCGGATTCTATCGCCGGGATTAAATGTTGGCCGAGCGTCAAGGACCTTCCAGAAGCCCCTGACCTGGCGCTGATCCTCTTGCCGGCCAGTGCTGTCCTGAAAACCCTGAATCAATGCGGGGAAAAAAGGATCAGGGCTGTGATCATCGCCAGCTCCGGGTTTGCTGAAACTGGCCCGGAAGGAAAACAAATCCAGGACCAGATTGCCGAGGTCTCCCGGCAAAATGGCCTGACGGTCCTCGGGCCCAACAGCATCGGTCTGGTCAACCTGCGGCAGCCGGTCGCCGCCACCTTTTCCGCGGTTTTGGAGTTGGAAAAGCTCATTGTCGGAGATATTGCATTCATCACCCAGAGCGGCGCCCTCGGAGGCTCGCTCTTCAGCATAGCCCAGGAGCGGGGAATCGGCTTCAGCCATTGGGTGCATACCGGGAACGAGGCTTGCCTGGACTCCCTTGACGTGATGGCCCACCTTATTAAGGAAGTCCATGTCAAAACGATCATCTCTTACATTGAAAGCCTCCCGGATGAAGAGAAGCTGTCCCGGGTGGCCCAACTGGCCTTGGGCAGGGGGAAACCCTTGGTGATCATGAAGGTAGGCCGCTCGGCGACGGGCCAGAAAGCGGCGGTTTATCACACCGGATTATCCACCGGCGACCCTTTTCTTTACGACCGCCTCTTCGAGGAGAACGGCATCATCCAGGCAGAGGACACGGACGACCTCTTCGACATCTCCCTTACGTTCTCCAAAGTGGATAAGCTTCCCGCCGGCCCCCGGGTGGGACTGGTGACCACCTCCGGCGGCGCCGGTGTCTTCGTCTCCGACAAATGCCTTGAGATGGGGCTGGAGGTGCCGGAGCTCACCGGCGAGACCAGGAAAGAGTTGCAGAAGGTCATCCCGGCCTATGGGTCAGCGATGAACCCCATCGACATCACCGCCCAGGGCGCTTTCCTTTCCTTTTCGAAACCTAATTATATGAGCGACCTCCTGGACATTGTCCTGAAGGAGTCGAACATCGATCTCCTCATGCTGGTTATGACCATGGTGGTCGGTAAGGAAGCGGAAATCGTCGCCGAGCAGATTGTGGAAGTCTCCAAAAGGTCGGAAAAGCCGCTCCTGGTCTGCTGGATTGCTGGAGGCTTGGCCCGGGATGCCTACCAAATCCTTCGTTCCAACGGCGTGCCCTTATTTGAAAACCTCACCCGCTGCCTGAAAGCGATTCAGGCGCTGGTCAGGTGGGAAAAAGCTCACCGAAAGGCAAAAGGATTGGCCGGAAAGGAGAAAGAACCATGGCCCTGAAAACCGTCGATGAATATCTGCAAAGCCTGCGCAAAATGAAGCCCAGGGTCTACGTCCTCGGGCAGCAGATCGAGAACCCCGTTGACCACCCGATGATCCGCCCCTCGATCAACGCCGTCGCCGAGACATACCACCTGGCCGAGGAGCCGGAGTGCCGGGAATTGATCGTCACCACCTCTCCTTATACGGGCAAGGAGATCAACCGCTTTACGCACATCAGCCGCAGCCCCGACGACCTGGTCAAGCGGGTGAAGATCAACCGCCTCCTGGGCCAGCGCACCGGGACCTGTTTCATGCGCTGCACAGGTTTGGACGGCTTTAATGCCATTGCCGCCACCACCTATGATCTGGACCAGAAATTTGGCACGGAATACAGCAAGCGAGCGGAGAAATACATCGCCTACGTGCAGGAGAATGACCTCACCGCCAACATCGGCATGACCGACGTCAAGGGGGACCGGAGCCTCCGACCCATCGAGCAGGCTGACCCCGACCTTTACCTCCACCTGGTTGAAGAGCGGAAGGACGGGATCATCGTCCGGGGAGCCAAGGCCCATCAGACTGGTTCTCTTAATGCCCACGAAATCGTCGTGGCCCCTTGTACCACTCTCCGCAAAGGGGAAGAGAAGTATGCCGTGGCCTTCGCCATGCCCAGCGATTCCCCGGGCATCATCCATATTTACGGCCGGGGCACCTTCGACACCCGGGACCTGGAAGGCATCGACATGGGGAACGTCCGTTGCGGGAAGTATGCCACCCTGGTGATCTTCAACGACGTCCTGGTCCCATGGGAGCGGGTGTTTATGTGCGGGGAGACAGAGTTTTCCGGCACCCTGGTCAGCCGCTTCGCCGCCTATCATCGTCAATCCCATGGGGGATGCAAGGCCGGGGTGGCCGACGTGCTCACCGGCGCGGCCCAGACCATCGCCGAGTACAACGGTGTGGCTAATGTCTCTCACGTCCGGGAAAAGATCACAGACATGATTCACATGGGTGAGACCATGTACGCCTGCTGCCTCGCTGCCTCCTATGAGGGGGTGAAAACAGCCTCTGGGGTTTACGCCGTGAACAACCTGCTGGCAAACACCTCCAAGCTTCATGAAGGCAGAGTATTGCACGAAATGTGTCGCCTCCTTCAAGACATTGCCGGGGGACTGGTGGCCACCATGCCTTCGGAAAAGGATTTTGCCAACCCGGAAATTGGAGGATTTATAAAGAAATATTTAAAGGGAGTGGCCAGCGTTCCGGTCGAGGACCGGCGGCGGATGTTTCGCCTCATCGAAAAACTCACCCTGGAGAGCCGCGACCTGATCTCCGACGTTCATGGCGGGGGACCTCCAGCGGCCCACCGGCTGGTGATTCTGCGAGAGACGGACCTCAAGGCCAGAAGCCAAATGGCCAAAAGGCTGGCCGGGATCGAATCCTGAAAACCTGGGAAAAAAAGAATAAGCGCCATGCCTATCCAGGACCTCATCGAAAAGGAATTTCCGCTTGATGGAGATGGATTCGCCCTAGTACTTGCTTGCAGAAATTGGCGTTATAAACTCTGTCCCTGAGTTTGGTTCCCACCTTGTCATGGCCCGGGGGGCCGGGGCGCTGAGCGCGGGCAGCATCGGCCGGGAAAATACCTTGGCAAATCGTCGAGCTAAGTCTCCGCAAAAGTAGGCAGGGTGTTCTTTCCTGCCCCATCCATGGAAAAACAACCGCCTCATGATGCCAAGCGAGGCGCCTTGGCCCCCGGGCCTGTGAAGAACATAGGATGTTATAACGCCGATTTAGGCAAGTTGGTACTAGGGTCGTGTCTCAGAATTTCGTTTCATTTTCGTAAGGAGATCTCAGAATTTGGGTTCTGGAAATATTTGATGGCTGCGGCACCCGACAACGTACTTTTAGAGTTGTTCCAGATCGTTAAAGAAAAACTCCCGGAAGGGGATTTAAAAAAACTGGAGAGAATATCGGAGACCCTATCTGCTTTTTGATGGAGCCTCTTTTCAAGAAATAATGCCAGCCCCACCGGGTCAAACAGGCCTGCACCATCGTCAAAATCTCGGCTTGTCCGAATACCACCGCGGGTTTGGGCCTTGTTAAGAATCTCCTCAACAAGCTGTTCGCCGTCCAGAATCCACTTGTGCTCCTTGGTAGAACCCTGCCTAAATATGGTTCAACCATTTCAGAATTCTCCTAAATAATCCATTAAAAATCCAAAATGTCGGCGAGATAAGTCCCCTTAATTGAAATTTTGACAAAATTTCATCCTTGAATTTAAAATTTTCGATTTTTTGCCATTTTGTCAAAGAAAGAAGGCAAAGGGCTGCTCCTGACTATTCTTCCGTGCTCCTTCCCTATTTAAAAAATAACAATAATATCAATTGGATAAAAAACAATTGGGGTATATTCCTCGGGGTTATTTTTGATGGCATAGCACTTGCTGGATTAAACACAAAGATTGTTTGCTGGAAGGAGAGGTGGAGATGAAAAAATTAGCCATTCTGATAATGACCTCAGCGATCCTTCTAAGTCTGGCTTCTGCTGGCTATGCGGCCGAGTTCTTGGGATATTCAACGGTCCCCAAGCAGCTCAAATTCTATACCATTATTCTAAGCGTGATCGGGGTTTCCGTGGCCATGGTCTCAGCCGTGTATATTTCCTTGTGGGTAGTGGATTTAAAGAAGAAGAGGTTGAACGCGGCGAAAGCCGCTCTCCACGAAGGCAAAGAAGCCTTTGGCAGGCAGTTGGCTGCCCAACCTGCCAAATAGACCCTCCATAATTTTAAAGAATTGAAAGCCCCCTCTCCCCCACTCAGAGAGGGGGCTTTTTTATTTGCTTCTCTTTATTTCATGCTTCAAGAATTTTTCCCTGCCCCTGGGCCCATTCTGAAAATGGGAAGAGGAGACGAAAATTGGGCTGTCTTTTATTTCGTTGAGGTGGAAGCCATCCTGCTGTATAAGAAGATCATTGAGCTGGCTCAAAAAGAAGGGGATGTCACGACTGCTTTTATGTTCAAAGAAATCCTGGAAGACGAAGAAGAGCATCACGACCTTTTTACAACCATGCTCGAAGAAGTATAGCAGCTTACCCCTTTAAAAAGGGCTTCCGGCCCCCTGCGGGGGGGAGGAAGCCCCGTAAATTTACCCTCTTGCGGACTGTTTTACTTAAGCCTTCTCTCTGCCGCCTGCCAATCGATATTCCGGAAAAAAGACCCGACGTAATCGGCCCTCTTCAATCCGTAATCGATCATGAAAGCATGCTCGAAGACGTCCAAGATCAGAAGGGGGGGGCAGCCCGCGGGGTGTCCGACATCGTGTTCATTGATCCAGAAGTTGAGGAGTTTTCCGCTGAGGGAATCCTGGTATAGAATGGCCCAACCAACCCCGCGCATCGTTCCTATGGCCTTAAACTCCTTCTCCCATGTTTCATAACTTCCGAAATCTTCAGAGATTTTCTTGAACAGCTTACCAGTCTTTTCTAAGCCTCCTTTTCCCCCAAGATTTTCGAAGTAATACTCGTGAAGCCTCATTCCGTTGAATTCCCACCCCAGCCTTCTCTTCAATTCAGCATATTCCGGGGAACCAACCTTTCCTTCTTTGAGCATCAGACTGAGCGTTTCCACCAGTTTATTGGTATTGGTTACATACCCCTGGTAGAGGGTGAAGTGGTTTTTAAGGAGGGGCTCACTAAATCCCTCCATCCCTAAAAGCTTGTTGTAATCTTTGGCAGTATAAGTCATCCTTTCCTCCTTTCTCGCCTGGGCGAAAGAAATTGTTGCTTGGTTTGATAGGAAGGTTATCCCTCCCATCGCCGATAAGGTTAAAAACTGACGCCGATTCAAAATCAATGTTTTCCCCTCTCCTTTCAGCAGCCCCCTAAAACGTCAGCTCTTAGGTGCAAATCATAGCGCTCTTCTGTGAGAATTTTACCCCATAATTTATGGGTTTTTTCCTCGGCCTTCGTAAACCCAGCCGATTTGTAGAGATGGGTGGCGATGGTCAGGTCGCTGATCGTCCACAGGAAAATGGTTTCATACTTGCACTCCTTACAAAATTGCAGGGCCGAATGAAGAAGGGCTCGTCCGATGCCCAACCCGCGTTTTTGCGGGTGAACCAGAAACCAGCGAAGTTGGGCTGCGGATTCTGAACGCCGTACAATACCAATAGACCCGATCATCTGCCCCTCCATCTCGGCCACCCAGAGGCCATCTTTATTCGGTTGGAACGATTGGGCGAATTCCCCAAGACCAGCGGCGACATATGCCTCAAAGGTATGGTCATACCCATATTCCTTTCCATATGAGAGCCCGTGCAGATAGATGATGTAACCGATATCTCCCGGTTGCAGGTGGCATCGGATATTCATATCCTTTGGGATTCGATGATGAAGGCCAATCGGCATGGGACATTCCTCCATCTTTTCGCCCGACCGCGGATCTCTTGGATGAGGTCTGCTGCGATGTTTCTCCTTTCGTTTCAGGGTATCCCGGCGATCTTTATTCTCTTGGCTAAATCATTCATCCTCTGGACGACGATTTTATTCGCGACCGCAGACCCAGCGGCGTTGACCGTAAAGCCTAAAATGGTTCCGGTCAGTCTGGAAGCAGTTTAGTCCTGGGCCAGGGTCACATGAATCGGCCTAATCAATTTAAAAAAATTCTCTGTGTTCTTCCCGGGTTTCGCGGGATGCTCTGCGGTGAAAAACTACAAAAATTTGAAAGGATGAAGAGAGATGATGCCAAGCCGCATCCAACCCCAGGAAATAAACCTGGATTCCCAGTCCCATGATCACTCCTTGGGCGGCAGCGGCGGTCACCGAATGCAGACCGCGATCATAATGGTTGGATAGATGCACTTCCACGTAAGGAATTTTCATCCCACAGGTTCATATTGCTTCCCTGGATGAGAAGAATCTTGGCCATCACAGCCTCCTTTCCCAGAACCCCTCATTTCTACCCGTGGACAACGCTTTCATAGATCCTTTTAAACTCTTCTTGCGAAAGCAATCCCTTCTTTTGAATCGAGGCCTCTTTCACTTTTAACACGACGGCCTCCCGTTGCTCTACCGAAGCATCTGCGCCCATCTTTTCCATCCATTCGGCTACCGAATCTATGCCGCTGCTCTTCCCCATGACGATCTCGATGGGCGGCTGCCCCACCAGCGCAGGAACGAACGGCCCCAGCTCCAACGGATGCTCGGCTCGGCAGCGGCGCACCCAGGCGGCCACGATCCCGGATTCCACGTTCAGGAGCTTCTCCCCGACAATCGGCCGGTTGGATGGGATGGCGGTTCCCGAGAGGTTTCGCACCAATCTGGAAAGCTCGAAGAACTTCTCGGTCTTGATCCCGATGTCGATCCCATACATGGTCCGCAGAGCCAAAACCAGGTCCTCCATGGCCGCATTCCCGGCCCGCTCCCCAATCCCCGTGACCGTGGTGTGGGCGACAGAGCACCCGGAGGCCAGAGCCATCAGGGTGTTAGCCACCCCCAGGCCGAAGTCGTCGTGAAAGTGCGGCTCTAAGGGTTTTTTGATGCGTTCGCGGATTTTTTTCACCAGGTAAGGGATCGAATGGGGCGAACAACCTCCAAAGGTATCCACCACGGCCAAGGCGTCCATGTGCCCTTCAGTGGAAATTTTTTCGATCAAATCTAAAAACCAACCCATTTCTGCCCGCGAGGCGTCAATGGGGAAAAAAACCGTGTACAGCCCCAATTCCTTGGCGAAGAGGGTAGCTTCGACGGAAAGATCGATGGCCTTCTGTAATTCCCATCCATAAGCATATTTGATCACGTGTTCGCTGGAAGGGATTTCCACCACAATCCCTTTCACCCCGCACTCCTTGGCTAGCTTTACATCCGAAGCCAGGCAGCGGGAGAAGGCGAAGATCTCCGGCCCGAAATTCTCCTGAACGATCTCCTTGATGGCGGCTTCATCTTCCTTGGAGACAGCGGGCATTCCAGCTTCAATCCGATGCACCCCGGCTTCGGCCAGGGCCTTGGCAATGCCCACTTTGTCCTCCCGGGTGTAGGCGATGCCCGCCTGCTGTTCCCCGTCCCGCAAAGTGATGTCATGGATTTTGATCTCTTTAGCCGGGGGAAAGTCAAATCCAGAAATAACCTCTGGCTCGTAATTCCAGGGGCTGACAAACCATTTGTCTGTTTTCCAGGGTTGATTCATTCTTTCTCCTTCCGTTCTTATTTTGGCAACTGGGAGCAACTGGCCGGCAACCAGGCGGAAAGGCCGGGAGGGCTCTATTTCAATCCCAAAACATCCTGCATATCATAAAGGCCCGGTTTCTGTTTTATCACCCACCCCGCGGCCCGAATAGCTCCGCGGGCGAAATTGTCCCGGCTGTGCGCCCGGTGAATGATCTCTAACCTCTCCCCCAAGCCCCCGAAGATCACGGTATGCTCCCCGACGATATCTCCCGCCCGGATGGTTTGCATCCCAATCTCAGTGCGCTTCCTCTCTCCGATGATTCCCTTCCGCTCGTAGACCCCCACCTGGTCTAAGTTTCGCTTCAGAGCCTGGGCCAGAATCTGGCCCATCTTCATGGCTGTCCCGCTGGGAGCATCCTTCTTCATCCGGTGGTGGGCCTCGAATACCTCCACGTCATAATCGTCGCCGAGGATCTTGGCCAAGTCGCCAATGACCCGGAACATCACGTTCACCCCCACGCTCATATTTGGGGAGAGAACGCAGGGAATTTTCTGGGTCAGCAGCTGCACCTCTTTGACCTGCTCGGAGGAGAACCCCGTTGACCCAATCACAGCGCTTTTGGCATTCTCCGCGACCACCCTCAAATTCTTTAAAGAGGCCGCGGCATTCGTGAATTCGATGACCACATCCCCGGCGGCGATGACTTCCTTAAGAGCCCCTGATAGGGGAATGCCCCATTTCCCCAACCCGGCCACCTCTCCCACATCCCGGCCCATGCTCGGGTGGTCCAACCGCTCCACAGCTCCGCTGAGGAGAATGCCTGGAGTCTCATGGATCGCCGCCAGGATGCGCTGGCCCATCCTCCCGGCTGCCCCGATGACAATCGCCCTCACGCCTTCATCCGCCATAGCTCTCCTCCAATTTGAAAAATCCAAATTTTTAAATTTTGCTTTTATGGACCCCTGGGCCTCTTGAGCCCTTTATGGCTGGTAGGCTTCCTCCCAGAGGGTCCCTTCGTAGACCAGTCGCGTGTCCCCCTCGAGGAAAACGCCCTTAAACCCTTCTCTCTGGCGCTGAAAATAGATGTTCAGCACCTCCCCCCCTTGGGTTTGAACAGCCACCGGCGAATCGGCCAGCTCCTTTGCCGAAGCGATCAAAGCCGAGGCCACGGCCCCGGTGCCACAGGCCAAGGTTTCATCCTCCACGCCCCGCTCATAAGTCCTGATTTTCAAATGTCCCCGATCGATGACCTGGACGAAGTCAGCATTGGTTCCGGCAGGCTGAAACCGGGGATGGAAACGAATCTTTCGCCCCAGGTCAACCACGGCCACCCGGCCGGCTTCCTCCACGATCTCTACAGCATGCGGGACGCCCGTGTTGATAAAATGCAGGCGATGCTCCTGCCCATCAATTTTTACGGGAAGGCCGAGCTCTACCATCGAGGGCTGGAGCATCTGCAGCTTCACGCGCCTTCCGCAGACCTCTGCTTCGATGGTCCCGGCCAAGGTTTCGAAGGAGAGACGGTTGGGGGTGATCCCTCTGAGGACCGCGAAGCGGGCAGCGCATCGCCCCCCATTCCCGCACATCTCTGCCTCGCTGCCATCGGCGTTAAAGAAGCGCCAGCGGAAGTCCGCTCTCTCCGAGGGCTCGATGAGGATCAACCCGTCTGCGCCCACAGAAACTTTTCGGGCGCAAACCCGGCGGACAAAATCACCCAGGCGGTCTCCTTGCAAAATCCCCCGGCGATTATCGATGAGGATAAAGTCATTCCCGCTGCCGCTCATTTTGACGAAGGGAATCAAGGCCATCTTCGGACTCGATCTTTTATTCTGGCTCCGGACTACGGTATTCTGAATTCTAATGAAAAAATCAATCCAAAAAGTCGGGAATGAACTCCCCTTTGATTAGATCCTCGTAATCCTCCCGCTCCCGGATGGTGTAAAATCGGTCCTTGGCCACTAAAACTTCCGCAGCCCGAGGGCGGGAATTATAATTTGAGGACATGGTAAACCCGTAAGCTCCGGCGCTCATCACCGCCAAGAGGTCGCCGGGGTTTACCTTGGGGAGTTTCCGATCCTTGGCCAGAAAATCCCCGGACTCGCAGATCGGCCCCACCACGTCCACCACGATTTCTCCTCGACCGCTTCGCTGCACTGGCTGAATATTTTGGTAGGAACCGTAGAGGCTCGGGCGGATGAGGTCGTTCATGGCTGCATCCACGATAATAAAATTCTTCTCCCCGCCCTCTTTGGTATACAAGACGCTGGTCACCAGGATGCCCGCGTTCCCCACGATCACCCGGCCGGGTTCCAGGATCAGCAGGCAGTCGATCCCGGCTACTTCTTTCATCAAGGCCTGAGCATATTCTCTCGGGTGGGGGGGCTCCTCCTGGTGATACGTAATGCCCAGCCCGCCCCCGAGGTCCACATACTGGATGTTGATCCCCTCGTTCCTCAGCGTCGCCACAAGCTCCTTGATCCGCTGCCCGGCTTCCACAAAAGGCCCCACCTCCGTGAGCTGGGAGCCGATGTGGCAGCTCACCCCGACGACCTGGATGTTGGGCAATGTGCTCGCCAGCCGGTACTCTTCGAGAGATTTTTTAATGTTGATCCCGAACTTGTCCTTCTCCAGCCCTGTAGATACATAAGGATGAGTGTGCGGGTCCACGTCGGGGTTGACCCGCAAAGAGACGGGCGCTTTCGTCGCCAATTTTCCGGCTATGCGGTCGATCTCCACCAATTCCTGGGAGGATTCCACGTTGAACATGAGGATGGACACTTCCAGGGCATACTCGATTTCTTCGCGGCGCTTGCCCACCCCTGAATACACGATCCTTTCGGGCTTCACCCCCGCCTTCATCGCCCGGAAAAGCTCTCCCCCGGAGACCACGTCCACTCCGGCCCCCAGCCGCACAAAGACCCTGAGGATGGATAAATTGGAGTTAGCTTTTGCCGAAAAACAGACCAGATGCGGCACGGTGGAGAAGGCGCTATCGAAAGCCCGGAAGTGATTCTCCAGGGTGTTCAGGCTGTAGAGGTAGAAAGGCGTCCCTACTTCTTTGGCGATGGTATGGATGGGAAACTCCTCACAGGAGAGTTGGTCCCCATGATACTGAAAATCGTGCATTGGCGCCTCCTCCCTCCAGAATAATTAAAGATTTATAACATAGCCCCTAAAGGAAGGTCAAAACAATTTTGCGCATCGGTTTGCCGGCGGGAAAATTCCCCCTACCCTCTCTCCATCATTTTCTGGGAAGCGGCTCTTCCGGAGAAACCTCCACTTCCTGCGAAAAGTCGCTTTCCTTGCCGGCAGGGGAGGTGGCCACAGCTTTCAGGCGGTAAAGGTAGGATTTTGGGGGATCCGCCGACCTGTCGAAAAAGTAATTCTCGATGACCAACCGGATATTGATTTTCTGAAAATCCGCCCCCCCTTTTTCTTTGCGGTAAAGGTCATAACCGGCGATGTCTGGCTCGGGACTCCAATCCCACCGCAGCTCAACGCCATTTTTCTGGATTGCTGCCACCAGCCCGGTGGGGACAGAAGGGGGCATTCGTTTCTCCGGGAGGCCATCCACGATGGCCGAGCTAGGGCCCTCGATGAGGGTGCCCCGAAATTTGCGCACCGCTCGCACCTCATAATAATAACGTTTTCTGTTCTCCAGCCCCGCGTCCCAGTATCGGTTCCCCGAGATAGGTTCGGGGTTCAAAGGAAAGAACCCGAAGCGCTCTCCTTCCGCCCGGCGATAAAGGTTGAATCCGGCCAAGTCCACCATTTTGCTGCCGTCGAGGAGTTTGGGCAAAAGATCCCAGGTGATCTCCAAAGCCCGATCTTCGCTCTTCACGCTCGCTTTCACGGGAGCCGCCGGAGGTTCATCAAAGAGGACCCTCGCCCGGTTCGACTCCGGACTGGGAGATTTATCGGAATTGTAGGCCAAAATGAAATAGAGATGTTCATGTTGCGGTTTGACCGCTGGGTCCTGCCATAACACCCTTCCCCCCTCCACCTGAGCTCCCCGGGGATATTCCACATCGATCTCCGCCACCGGATCAAATCTGGCCGGGCAATCTGCGCAGGGAGAAGTTGTCAATGGGTTGTCCTGGCGAAAAACTTTGAACCCTATCAGGTCTTCGAGGCGGGAGCCGTCTGCGTTCTTCGTCGGCAAGCTCCACCCTAAAAAGATCCCCCCCTCTCTGGCCCAGGCGCGAAGGTCCAAGACTGGCGCCGGTACTCTGCTCTCTGGAGCCATGGGCGGCGCCTTCTTTCCGCAGCCCGAAAACCCCAATGGCATAAGAAGGAGGATGAAAAAAATGACTGGAATTCTACGACTCAAAGGAGGGTTTTCCGCGCTTTTCCTTCGCCAGCGCCCGGATGCGCAGCCGCAAAGCGTTTAAACGAATAAACCCCTCGGCATCTTTCTGATCATAGACCTCGTCTTCCTCAAAGGTGGCAAAATCGGGGATGTAAAGCGACTCCTTGGATTTCCTCCCCACCAAGATGCAGTTCCCTTTGAAGAGTTTCAAGCGGGCCGTGCCGGTCACGGTTCGCTGCGATTCGTCGATCATTCGTTGCAAAGCCTCCCGTTCGGGAGAGAACCAGTATCCGTAGTAGACCATCTCGGCATAACGGGGAATGAGCGAGTCCCTCAGATGAGCCACCTCTCGGTCCATAGTGATGGACTCCACCGCCCGATGGGCCACGTGCAGGATGGTCCCCCCCGGAGTTTCGTAAACTCCCCGGGACTTCATCCCCACATAACGGTTTTCCACCATGTCCACCCGGCCGATTCCATTTTCCCCCCCAACCCGATTTAGCTCGGCCAGCAGCTCTGCCGGCGACATTCGTTTCCCATTCACGGCGACGGGGTTCCCGGCTTGGAAGTCGATCTCCAGGTAGAGGGGGCGACCAGGGGCTTTCTCCGGAGAATGGGTCAGAACATACATGTCCGCCGGCGGCTCCATCCAGGGATCTTCCAGGATGCCTCCCTCGAAGCTGATGTGCCACAGGTTGCGATCACTGCTGTATGGTTTCTCCGGAGTGACGGGAACCGGAATTCCCTGCTTTTCCGCATACCGGATCAAGTCCCTGCGGGATTTGAACTGCCAGATTTTCCAGGGGGCGATGATCTTGATGCGCGGGCTGAGGGCCATGTAGGTCATCTCAAACCTGACCTGGTCATTCCCCTTCCCTGTGGCTCCATGGGCGACAGCGTCTGCTCCTTCCAATTCGGCGATTTCCACCTGCCTCTTGGCGATCAAGGGCCGGGCGATGGAAGTCCCCAACAGGTAACTTCCCTCATAGACGGCGTTTGCCCGGAGCATGGGGAAAATAAAATCCTTGACGAACTCCTCCCGCAGATCTTCCATATAAACCTTGTCCGCGCCGGTCTTCAGACCCTTCTCCCGCAGACCTACCAACTCCTCTTCTTGACCCAAATTGGCCACAAAGGCCACTACCTGGCAACCGTAGGTCTCGATCAACCATCTCAGAATCACCGAAGTGTCCAAACCCCCAGAATAGGCCAGGACGACTTTCTTCACCTTCTCTTTCATCTTCGTTTCCCATTATTCCCCGGGCGTCGCCCTTTTTTTAATAACCACTCTAAGATCGCTTTCTGCCCGTGCAGTCGGTTCTCGGCCTGGTCGAAGACGACAGACTGCCGCCCTTCGAAGACCTCCGCGCTGATCTCCTCGCCCGCATGCGCCGGGAGACAGTGCATGACCAGAGCGCCTCTCTTCGCCTTTCGCAGCAGGGCGGAGTTCACCTGATACCCCTGGAACCGCTTCTTTCGCTCTTTCCTCTCCTCCTCCTGCCCCATGGATGCCCAGACGTCCGTGTAAATGACATCGGCCCCTTCCACTGCTCGGAAGGGATCCGGAGTGATCTCCACTTTGACTCCTTGATTTTTCCCGGCCCAGGCTAAAATTTTCGAGTTGGGCAGGTATCCTTCCGGGCAGGCCAAGGCGAGGGATATGTTCAGCAAGGCGGCGGCCTGCACCCAGGTATTGGCCACGTTGTTTCCATCCCCGATGTAGGCCAGCTTTAAGCCCTGGTAACCTCCTAATTTTTCCACAATGGTCAGAAGGTCGCAGACAATTTGACAGGGGTGGAGGAGGTCTGTCAGCCCGTTGATCACCGGAACGGAAGACCACCGCCCCCATTCTTCTACCGTGGCCTGCTCGAATGTGCGGATGACCATGCCGTCGAGGTAACGGGAGAGAACTCGGGCTGAATCCGCGATCGGTTCCCCCCTTTTCATTTGCGTCGTTCCCGGGTCGAGGTAGAGGGGGAGGCCGCCCAATTGGCTCATGGCCACCTCAAAAGAGACCCGGGTCCGGGTGGAAGGCTTGTCGAAGATCAACCCCAGGCACATGCCTTCCAGGGGCTGATGAGGCCGGCCTTTCTTCCATTTTCGCTTCAACTCCATGCTTCTCTTCAGCAGAGCATCGATCTCAGATTTAGAAAGATCGGTCAGACTGAGCAAATCGCGCTTCGGGATTTTCATCTCAATTCCATTGAGAGAATATTTCGTCGAGGGCCTCTACCAGGCGGTCGATCTCCCCCGGCGTAACAATCAAGGGCGGAAGGAAACGGAGCACGGTGTCCCGGGTGCAATTGATCAGGAAGCCTCTCTGCAGGCAATCCATCACCACCCCCTTCCCCTCCCGGTCAAGTTCCAACCCGATCATCAAGCCTTTCCCGCGCAGCTCCTTGATGAAAGGATATTTTTTCTTTAACCCCTCCAGCCTCTTCCAAAAGTGTTCCGAGGAGCGTTGGCAGTTCTCTAAAATTCCATCCTCAATTGTGGCCTTAAGGGCAGCGATCCCCGCGGCCGTGGAGAGGGGGTTCCCCCCAAAAGTGGCGGCATGAGTGCCCGGGGTAAAGCTTTTGGCCACTTCCTCTTTGGCCAACATGGCCCCGATGGGAACGCCGCCGGCCAACCCCTTGGCCATGGTCATGATATCGGGAGGGACTCCATAATGCTCATAGGCGAAGAGTTTCCCTGTCCTCCCCATCCCCACCTGCACTTCATCGAAGATCAAGAGAAGCTTCTTCTGGTCGCACAATCGGCGCAGGTCCCGCAGGTAGTTTG
>Ga0315280_10004570_pt1 | contig 20331 bp, 16 predicted proteins | sample YL17G06_40_MG_FD_203697 | JGI IMG/M metagenome (GOLD analysis project Ga0315280, IMG submission 203697) | Sediment microbial communities from Yellowstone Lake, YNP, Wyoming, USA - YL17G06_40 | ecosystem: Environmental > Aquatic > Freshwater > Lake > Sediment | place: USA: Wyoming | collected... | reverse complement strand
CGCGTGCCGCAATCACCCGTACGCCCTTCACCTCGACGGCGTTTTCGACCAGGTCGCCCGCCTGGGCGGCTGCTTGCTTTCTTTGCTGGGATTCCAGTTGCTTGCGCAGCCTCTTCTCCGATTCGGTGAGCTTTTCTACGGCTTGCAGCAGGTCATCAGGCTTGGCGCGGAGCGCTTCGGCCAGTAGCGCCAGCGTCGCGCTGGCTTCCCTCAGATGCTTCAAGACGCCCGCGCCCGTCACGGCCTCAATGCGCCGTGTCCCGGCAGCCACGCTCGATTCGGAAACGATCTTGAACAACCCGATGTCGCCCGTGCGGCGAACATGAGTGCCGCCGCATAGCTCTTTCGAGAAGTCGTCAATCGAGAGCACGCGCACCTTGTCGGCGTATTTTTCCCCGAACAGCGCCATGGCGCCGGCGCTCACGGCGGCATCGAGGTCCATCACCTGTGTCTCGACCACTTCGTTCACCAGGATGCGTTCGTTCACCAGGTCTTCGATGTCGAGCAAATCCTGCGGGTCAAGTGCGGCATAGTGCGTGAAATCAAACCGCAGCCGGTCCGGCGCCACCAGCGACCCCGCCTGCTTGACGTGCGGCCCCAGAGTCCTCCGCAGCGCGGCGTGGAGCAAATGGGTGGCCGTATGATTGCGACGGATCGCGCCGCGCCGTTCCGCATCGACAACTGCGGTGACCACATCGCCCACGCGCAGGCCCTCGCCGCGAACAACGGCCTTATGGGCGATCAGCCCGCTCACCGGATAGTACGTGTCGCGAATGTGCGCGACTTCCTGAGCGCCGCCGGGCGCAAGGAAGTGGCCGACGTCCCCGACCTGGCCGCCCGCTTCTGCGTAAAACGGCGTGTGGTCGAGGATGATCTCCACCTCTTCTCCGGGCTTCGCATAGTCCACCGCGTGGCCGTTGAGAACAAGCGCCACGATGCGGCAGTCGGCTGAAGTCGTCTGCTCGTGGCCGTCGAATGCAGGCTCCTGCTTCTCGGCGAGCTCGCGATAAACAGGCGCGGCGACTTTCTTCTCCGCCCCCTTCCATGACGCCTTCGTCCGTTCGCGTTCCTCGTCAAGCAAGCGTGCCATCGTTCGTCGCGCTTCCGGGGTTACTGCATAACGATGATGTGCCCTCGCCCAATCCTCGACTGAATCGGGACGGAGACCGAGCGTTGAATAGGCGTACAAAAGATCTGCGCCCTTGATGGGTTCAACTTGCTCCAGCCTGTCGCCCGCGTTTGGAAAAACGATCTGATCCCATTCTTCGGGGGCAAGCACGTGAGGTTCTAAGGTGGGATCGAACGTGGCTTGGTAGGTTCCTACGGAAACAGTGACTGGGCCGCTTCCAGGTCTATGGCACACATATATGTACCGTTCGGGACCACGCTTGGCAAGGAACTTCTCGAGGTTTTCGAGCCCTGGAATCACCACCCGTTCGTATTTCTCTTCTTCGCTTTTTAGGATCGTGGCGATGCGCTGGACGGATTCCAGTAGTTCGGGATACGGATCCCGCATCAAGTCCGCCACGCAACCTACAGTTTTGAAAAGGAACGGCCCTTTGAACCCCAGCTCTCGGCCGTAGTCGCAAGCCCGCCGGATAATTCTACGCAGTACATAGCCACGACCTCCGTTCGACGGAACGACACCGTCAGAAATCAGGAATGTGGTCGCGCGCGCGTGATCGGCGATAATGCGTAGGGCAACATCTATATCGTGGACCATTCCGTAAGCTGGATTGTTTGGCGCTTGGTCCGCAACAAGATCAATCAGCGGGCGAAAGAGGTCTGTGTCGAAGTTAGAGGGCTTGTCTTGGAGGACAGTGCAGAAGCGCTCCAGGCCTGCGCCGGTATCGATGGAGGGGCGGGGAAGCGGCGTCATGTTGCCTTGCTCATCGCGGTTGAACTGCATGAAGACCAGGTTCCACAGCTCGACGTACCGGCCACAGTCGCAGGGAAAGGCGCAGTCGGCGTGGCCGAGATCGCTGGCCTTTGGTCCGAGGTCGTAGTGGATTTCCGAGCAGGGACCGCAGGGCCCGGTATCGCCCATAGCCCAGAAGTTATCCTTCTCGTCGAAGCGGAAGATACGCTGGCGCGGCACGCCGACGCTGGTGGCCCAGATCTCTTCGGCCTCGTCGTCTTCGCGAAAGACGGTGACGTAGAGCTTCTCGCGCGGGATCGCGAAATCCCTGGTGACCAACTCCCAGGCCCAGGGGATTGCTTCCTTCTTGAAGTAGTCGCCGAAGGAGAAATTGCCCAGCATCTCGAAAAAGGTGTGATGGCGGGTGGTGCGGCCGACCTGTTCGAGGTCGTTGTGCTTGCCACCCGCGCGCACGCACTTCTGCGACGAGCAGGCGCGCGTATAGTCGCGGCGCTCGCGGCCCAGGAAGACGTCCTTGAACTGGTTCATGCCGGCGTTCGTGAAGAGCAGCGTCGGGTCGTTGGCCGGCACCAGCGATGACGAGCGTACGACGCGATGCTCGCGCGCAGCGAAGAAGTCTAGGAATCGTTTGCGGATTTCGCTAGAGGTCATTTGTTCCGAAGTGAGAAGTCTAAGGTGTAAAGGATAAAGTGTGAAGCACGACCGGGGCGAAGGCAATTCAGCCTTTACCCTTCACCCTTTACACTTCAACCTTGCCCGGCCTCGCATTCCAGCTCCGTCAGAGAAGCTGCTTCCGCCACGGGGCGAAGTTCGGACCGTGCGCGTACCGCTTTCATAATATCATCAGCGCGGAATCCGTGGCGCAGCAAACTCTGGCAGAGGGAAGAGAGCTTACTGGCAGTGACGGGAAGCCGGACGGTGCGGAGCTTCTTCTCCAGGACGCGCGCGAGGAGTTCCGGCTCGTTGGTTTCCTCGTAGGCCTGGCGGAGGGCCGGCTCGATGTGGCGATAGTCCACCAGCTTGGCCTTCAGTTCCCGCCGGACGCGGTAGCGCCCGAAGGCCCGATTGCGGGCCAGGGAGGAGGCGTAGTGCTCGGCGAATTTCTTGTCGTCCAGGTAGCCAAGCTGGCGGAGACGGGCGATGGCCTCCCGGATGCCGGGGTCTTTGGGGAACTTTCTTTCCAGGACGCGCCGCAGCTCCGCCACGGAGTACGCGCGCCGGGCGAGCATGCGCAGCGCCGCCGCATAGGGGTCGGCTGCGGCCTGTTTACCTCTTGCCAAAGCGGTCTGCCTGGGCGGACCGCTCCATCTCTTCGCGAGCTGCGTCCGCCGTGGTGCGAATGCCGGCGATGCGCAGCTTGAACTCGTCGGGGTTCGTCGAATTCGCCAGCGCTTCGTCGAGCGTGATCAGCCCTTGGTTGTATAGGTCATACAGCGACTGATCGAACGTCTGCATCCCGTATTGCGACGTGCCGGCGGCGATGGCGTCGTGGATCAGGCGGGTCTTTTCCGGATTGATGACGCAGTCGCGGATGTACTCGGTGGTGATCAGGACTTCCACGGCTGGCACCCGTCCGATGCCGTCGGACTTCCTTACCAGGCGCTGGGAGATGACCGCCTTGAGCGTGGTCGCCATTTGCAGGCGGATTTGCTTCTGCTCGGGCGGCGGGAAGACGGCGATGATGCGCTGGATGGTCTCGGTGGCGTCCAGCGTGTGCAGGGTGGAGAAGACCAGGTGGCCGGTTTCGGCGGCCAGCAGCGCCGTCTGGATGGTTTCCAGGTCGCGCATTTCGCCCACCAGGATCACGTCGGGGTCCTGGCGCAGGGCGGCGCGCAGGGCCGAGCCGAAGCTGGGCGTGTCCACCTCCACCTCGCGCTGGTTCACGAATGCCTTCTTGTCGCGGTGCAGGAACTCGATGGGGTCCTCAATGGTGACGATGTGGTCGGTGCGCGCGGAATTGATGCGGTCCACCATAGCGGCCAGCGTCGTGGTCTTGCCGCTGCCGGTGGTGCCCGTCACCAGCACGATGCCGCGCGCCTCGTCGCAAATCTTGTCGATAACCTTGGGCAGGAAAAGCTCCTCCAGGGTCCGAATCTTGGTGGGAATCACGCGGAGGACCATCCCCACGTTGCCGCGTTGCTGAAACACGTTGACGCGGAAACGGCCCAGGCCTGCCACGCCGTAAGCCATGTCGAGCTCGGTCTGTTCCTTGAACTTTTGCTTCTGGCGGTTGGTCATGATGCTGAACGCCATGTTCAGCATGTCTTCGCTCGAGACGCGCGAGAATTGCGTGAGCGGGCGCAAGTCGCCGTCCACCCGAATGTAGGGATAATTTCCCACCTTCAAATGCAAGTCCGATGCCTTGCTCTCGCAAGCCGTCCGAAGCAGTTCGTCAATGGTCATTGCAATCCCTCGCTGGCGTGCACCCCTGACGTGTTGCAAAAGTTAGCACAGCACCGCACAGGTGTCAAAGGGAGGATTCCGGATGCGGGAAGTACGCCTTGCCGCTCTGATACTTCTCGAACGCCGGCGCACCTTTGGTCGCACATATTGCAAACGGCGCGATGTTTGCGCCACCGGCCGCTCACTCATTTCGATAGCTGGTCATCGGCTGGCTCGCCCGGAAGATCGACGAAAACCTTCGCGTGTTGATGCTCTATTAGGGCGTCCCGGCCCACGAGGTGAGGTTGCGAAGGAAACGCGGCAATGCGCACCCGGTAATACTGGAAGTCAATATAGGCCATCTCATCCCAGTCGAAGTGGTTGAGGAAATGGAGTTCAGCGTCCGCCGCTTTGATTTTGTTTACCGGATCATCCCAGTAGTGGTTCCGGTCTCCTTCCCGTGGCCGTTCAATCATGATCGGCACGGGGCCCGGATCCAACGGGACAACATGATAAGTGTGATCTGGTGGCAAACTGTTTAGGTCGCAACAATGACCGCCTTCTACCCGCGCGACAACAAGCGCTTTGAACAATAGCCTTGCTATCTGCTCGAACTGGTCCCGCGAATCCCAGTCCCGCAACTCCGGATCGGACCAGAACCCCGTGTTCCAGATCGACCGAGCAACAACTCTGTAATGGTCAAAAAGGTCTGTTATTTCGCGCATTGGGATGTCTTCCCCCAGCGAGAAAGGCCTTGCGGGCAATACGGATGCGAGCCTCGCAAATCAAAGCCGACAAATAACTACTGAGAACTGACTACTGACCACTGCGTATCACCTGCTCGCCGCCACGGGCTGCGCGCACAGCGTGAGCCAGCCGTAGCGGTCTTCGGCGCGGCCTTCGACGATGGAGAGGAAGCGCTCCTGGAGCTTCTTGGTGATGGGGCCAGGCTTCCCTTGGCCCACCACAATGCGGTCCACGGAGCGGATGGGGGTAATCTCCGCCGCGGTACCGGTGAAGAAGACTTCGTCGGCGATGTAAAGCATCTCGCGCGCCAGTGCTTGCTCGCTGACCTCGCAGCCAAGTTCGCGCGCCAGCGTTATCACGGAGTCGCGCGTGATTCCCGGCAGCACGGAGGACGCCAGGGGCGGCGTGAAGATCCTGCCGTCCCGCACCAGGAAGATATTCTCGCCGCTGCCCTCGCTGATGTGGCCCGACGGGTCGAGCGCGATGCCCTCCACGTAGCCGTTGGTGACGGCTTCCATCTTGATCAGTTGGGCGTTCATGTAGTTGGAGGCCGCCTTGGCCATCGCGGGCATCGTGTTAGGCGCCATGCGGTGCCAGGAGGAGACGCACACATCCACCCCTTGCGCCAGCGCTTCGGCGCCCAGGTATTTCCCCCACTCCCAGGCCAGCAAGTAAATCTCGATGGGATTCTTCAGGGGACTCACGCCCACTTCGCCGTAACCGCGAAAGACGACCGGACGGATGTAGCAGTGCTTCACCTTGTTCACGCGCACCAGCTCTACCATGGCCTGCGCGAGCTGCTCGCGTGAATAGGCAAGCTCCATACGATAGATCTTGCAGGAATTCACCAGCCGGTCGGTATGCTCCTTCAGGCGGAAAATGGCGGGCCCTGGCGGGGTTTGGTAGCAGCGGATGCCCTCGAAGAGGCACGAGGCATAACTGACCACGTGCGAGGCCACGTGCACCGTGGCTTCCGCCCAAGGAATGAACTTGCCGTTGTGCCAAACTTGTTCGCAATACGCGATGGCCATAGCTTCTTCTCCGCCGGCGCAAAATGATGACGAACTTCGCTGCCCCGCTTGCTTCCCCGAATTACAGGTTCTTCGCAGGCAGCCGCGGAATTATAGCATGAAGGCTTTGGGGAATTCGCCTGTGGCGGGCTGGGGCGGCGCCTCCTCACCGCCGAGAAATGCTGCGCGCCGAGGCCGGCTTCACCCGGGCATGTCCCTTCAGATGGGCATATGCAGACCTAGAGGTGGCCTCTACGCAAACAGCGCCATCTGGTTGTTAGGGGAGGTGTAAATCCACGGGGGCGAAGTTCTCCACGCCTTGGCTGCGATACCGGTCTTTGATACCATGCGGTGGGCCGTGTTTCTGAAAGGGCCCCCAAGGCAGTGCCGTAGATGCTTACCATTCTGGCAACAGTCGCGGTGGATTGGGTGGCCCGCGCCGAGGCGCTGCGTCCACTCCTGATCGTCTTGGGTGTGCTGGTGCTGAATACGCTGCTCGCGGGCTTGGTGTGGTGGGTCGTGGGCGCCAAGCAACGTAGCCTGCGGACCTTGGGCCGAGCCTTCGCAGGGTTCTACTCCCTGGCCAACCTGGCGCTCGCTATCGTTTGTTTCCTACGCATGCTCCAACGCGGCGGGGACTGGTTCTACGGCGCACTCCTCGTCCTGGCGCTCATCTTCGCCTTCCGCTTCGGCGGCGCCACCGCTGGCCGGTATCCGTAGAACGCTAATCCAGGCTCAGCTTGGCTCTGGCAACACTACGGCTTGGGCCTGGCCCGAGCAGAAGGACGTATTCGCAGACCGGCCAGCGACGGAAAGTCTGACCCGGAACCTCTACAACCGATTCGAATGCTTGGTGGACCTGGAGGGGTTCGAACCCTCGACCTCATGACTGCCAGTCATGCGCGCTCCCAACTGCGCCACAGGCCCAAGAAAAACAGTTGTCAGTGATCAGTTGCCAGTTGTCAGCAACAGAAGAACCCGTCTGGCGACTGACCGCGGCTTTTCTCTTTGTAGCATGGCGACGCGGGACTGTCAACGTAGGGATCCGGCCAGCGGGCGATCGTGTCATCGGGTCATTGAGCGATTGAGCCATTGAATCATTGAGTGAATGACAGCCAGACTTAGTCCCCAGCTCCTAACCCCTTGATTTTTGGAACAAACCATCTGCCAGTGGTGTCGAATCTAATGAAGTGAAGGTGCAAGCGCGGTCTTGCGGTTCAGGTTGGGAACTGCTATCTTGGGTGCGAGATGAGTACCGCGCGGCCTGTGGGAGTGGCGCTTGAGCAGGCGCTTCCGGCGGCCAGCCACGAAGCAACGCTTGTCGCAGAACTCCGGGCTGGCTCGGAAGAGGCGTTCGCCTATTTGCTGGCCGTTTACCAGAACCCGGTCTTCAACCTGGTGGCGCACATTGTCGAGCAGCGCACGGACGCGGCCGACGTCCTGCAGGAAGTCTTCGTCAAGGTTTTTCGGAGCATCAGGCACTTCCACGGCGAGAGCACTCTCAAGACGTGGATTTACCGGATTGCCATCCACGAGGCTTCCAACCATCGGCGGAGCTGGCTGCGGCGTCGCCTGCGCGAAGCTTTCTCGCTGGATGAAGACGCCGCCGTCTCGGAGATGGTCCTGGCGAAATCGCCCGAGCAGCCGGAGACGCCTTACCAGGCTCTGGAGCAAGCCGAGCGGCAGAAGCTGGTGCAGCGCGCGCTGGCCAGCCTGGGCCAACCCTATCGGACCGTGGTGGTGCTGCGCGAGATGGAGGGACTGGCTTACGAGGAGATCGCGCAGGTGCTGGGTGTTTCGGAAGGAACAGTGAAATCCCGCCTGCTACGCGGGCGGGAGCTGTTGAAGCGGAAACTGGGAAGTTGCATGAGAAGACAAGATGTTTGAAACATGCGTGGAAATTCGCCGACATTTTTCTGACTACCTCGATGACCGTTGCGAGCGGGAGTCGCTGAGGTCGATTCGCTTCCACTTGAATTACTGCGCGTCCTGCCGGGAGGAGCTGGAGCAGATGCAGGCTATCCAGGCGGAGCTGCAAGCGTTGCCCCGGCGGCGCGTGCCGCCCGCGTTGGCTCTGAGCATGCGGGTTCGGATATCCCAGCGGCTTCACCGCAGGCTGCTGCGCCAGCTCTGGGTGCGCTGTGGGAATGCCCTCCAGCCGCTGCTGATACCGGCCTCGGGAGGTGTGCTGACGGCGATCATCTTTTTTGGCCTGCTTATGGGTTGGCAGGTTGTTCCGGTCTCGAACATTCCGGATGTTCCGCTGGAGATCGTCACGCCCCCGCGGGTACGCGAACTGGCCCCCATCAATTTCAACGATGGCGACCAGGCCGTCGTCGTGCTGACGCAGATTGATGCTGCCGGCCGCGTCGTGGGTTACAAGGTCTTGTCCGGGCCGGTCACGCCCGAGTTGACGCGCAGCCTGGACCGCACGATCTACTTCAGCCTCTTTGCCCCGGCCACGATGTTTGGCAGGCCAACGGACGGCCAAGTGGTTCTGAGCCTGCGGCGAATCACGGTCCGAGGTTAGCCCGGTTGCCCCACAAATCCCCTGTGCCGTATATATGCCATCTCCGCCGGTCTTGTGCCGGGCGGGGCAGGAGTGTCTCCGGAGCGTCGCGGCAGGCTCGGCGCAGAGGAGTAAGATGGCTGGCGGCTGCACTCTGGCTGGCGTGTCTGGCGCTTCCGCCGGCGAGCTTGGCGCAAGCGCCGGGCAACGTGATGCTCGAGGCGAACGAGCAGCTTTTCTCCATCCTGGCGGCTGCCGCGGCGGTGGGCTATGGGTCGAGCGCGGACACGGGACTGGAAGCCCGTACCTACGTCCGGGCCTTCCTTGCCAAGAAGAACCTTCCCGTTCTTCCGGAGTTGCGGAAGTTCTTCGCGGAGCACCAGGCAGCGGATTCCGCCGGCGGTAATCTGGGGCAGTACGTCTCCTTGGCGCTGCTGTTGGGGCCGCCTCCGGATTTCCGCTTCAGCGTGCCGCAGACCGACCTGCCTCCGGACGCGAAGGCCCTGCAGGGCCTGGTCCCGCTGCTGAAGGCCTTCTGTGAGCAGGCGAATCTGATTGATTTGTGGGCGCAGTTGCAGGGCCGCCACGAGCGGGAAATTGAACGCTACAGTCCCTTGGTGCGTCGGAGCATCGAGCGTTCCGATGCCTATCTGCGGTTTCCGAGCGGCGCCTACCTGGGCCGCACCTACACCATCTATCTGAGTCTTCTGGGTCCGCCGGAACAGGTGCATGCCCGGATTTATGGCCAGAACTATTACCTGGTTGTGACGCCGGCGAAGGAACTGAAGATCGCCGAGATCCGGCACCAGTACCTGCACTTTCTCCTTGATCCTTTGGCAGTGAAGTACGCACCAGAGATCAGCCAGAAGGCGGAGTTACGCAGCCTGGCTCGCGCTGCGCCGCAGCTCGCTTTGGATTTCAAGGAGGATTTTCCTCTGCTCGTGACGGAGTGCCTGATCCGCACCGTCGAAGTGCGCATGGACAAACGTCCAGCAGCCGAGGCGGAAAGGAGCGTGCAGGAGATGACCGCCGCGGGTCTGATCTTGGCCCCCTACTTCTACTCCGCGCTGATTGCCTATGAGAAGCAGGAGGCCTCGATGAACCTGGCGTACAAGGACATGATCCTGCGGATCGATGTCGGCCAGGAACAAGCGAGGCTGGTGAAAGTGACGTTCAGCCCGAAGCCGCAGACCGCGGCCAGCGCGACCACGCCGATGCTCTCGGAAGAAGAGCGGCTGCTGAACGAGGGGGATAATCTAATCTCCGACGGCCGCTATCTGGAGGCGAAAGCGGTTTTTCAGTCCGTGCTCGAGAAGCTCAACTCCAGGAGCGAACGCGCCTTGTTCGGCCTGGCGGTGGTGGCGAGCAACACCCGGAAGCCCGATCTGGCGGAAGAGTATTTCCAGAAAACCCTGGAGGCGGCGCAGGACCTGCGCATCGTCACCTGGGCGCACATCTATCTGGGCCGCCTTTACGACCTGAAGGGGAAGCGCAAAGAGGCACTGGGGCAGTACCGCGCGGCCTCGCTCACCGCCGCGACCTATCCTGACGCCCTGAGAGCTGTCCAGAACGGTTTGCAGCGACAGTTTGGGTCCAAGGAATGAGGTCAGAGCGGCAGGCGGGCGGTGGCAGAGCCTAGTTACTTCTCTGCGCCTTTATTGACAGGGCAGAACGATTCCGGTAGGCTGAATAATCCGGACCCGATTAATACAATTACAGGAGTGATACTCAATGAAAAGAATGCTGGGCCTCGTTTTCCTGGTCATGGCAACGGCGTGCGCTTCAGTGGCGCAAGGCCCGCCGCAAACGCCACTGACGGAAAAGGAAGTCATCGATTTACTGAAGTCGAAGCAGCCGCCTGCCCAGACTGCTGCCATCATTGAACAGCGGGGCGTGGCTTTTGAACTGACGCCGGAGATCGAGAAGCAGTTGCGCAAGGCGAAGGCGGACGACCAGTTCATCAACGTGGTCAAGAATGCGGCGCCAGCGGCCCGGGCGGCGCGCTTTTCGGCCGCGGGAGTCTTGCAAGCGTCGCCGGAAGAGAGTCAGAGCTACGAGACCATTCGTGGCGAACTGGATCCCGACCGCACCCTGCAGTTGGTGAAGGAGTTCGAGACGAAGCATCCCGACAGCAAGTTGTTGACCGCCGTCTACACCTGTGCGGCCTACGCTTGCCGGCAGAAGGCGGCAATGGCACCCAATGACGCCGAAAGGAAGAGCGCGGTAAACAGCGTCCTGGAGTACGGAGAAAAGAGCCTGAAGCTGAAGCCCGACAACCTCTTAAGCTTGTTGATCATGGCCGCCATGCTGCCGCAGTCTCTGTTAGGCACCACCGCTGACCTCGACAAAGGACAGAAGTTGGCCCAGGCGGAAGGTTATGCCCAGCAGTCGATCCAGCTCATTGACCAGCTTACCATGCAGCCCGGCCAAACCAATGAGCAGTTTCAGAGGGCCAAGGCGGAGGTGGCCTGGGAGCCCCATTCTGCACTGGGCATGATTCACCTGGAACGTTCTTTGATGGCGCTCCAACCTCCGGACAAGGAGGAGCTGGCGAAAGCGGAACAGGAGTATCAGATGGCCGTGTCGCTGGCCAACCGTCCGCTCCCCCAGGATTACTTCCGGTTGGGGGAAGTGCGCACGATGCTAAATAAGGTGGACGAAGCCATTGAGGCGTTTACTAAGGCCGGCGAGCTGGGTCAGGGCACGCTGATCAAGACCTACGCCGACCAGAAGGTTCAGGAACTGAGCAAACGCAAGGCGCAGATGCAGCCGCCTGCGAAGCAGTGAAAGAGCTAATGCGGCTGGACCTTATTACCCGTGGGGCGTCGCGGCCGGGGCGGTGAACGCCCGGCAAGGCGCCCCGTGGGAGACGTTGGCAGAACGGCGCAAGGCAGGCATGGCGGGATCTTCCCTGGACACGCTCCAAGATCTCCTCGGCTACCGCTTCCGTAACTCCGAACTGCTCCTGGAAGCTCTCACCCACTCTTCCTATGCCCAGGAGGCTGCCGAGGGGGGTCGCAATAACGAGCAACTGGAATTCCTGGGCGATGCGGTTTTGAATTTCCTGGTCAGCATGCGCCTGGCCGACGCCTTTCCCCACCTGGCCGAAGGCAAGCTGTCGCGCGCCCGTGCGCGCCTGGTGGCCGCCGAGCACCTCGCCAAGGTGGCGGCGCGACTCGAACTGGGAGACTACCTGCGCCTGGGTCGCGGCGAGGAGAAGACGGGCGGCCGAGCCAAGAGCAATCTCCTGGTCAATGCGGTGGAGGCCCTGCTGGCGGCGCTCTACCGGGACGGCGGCTTGGCAGAGGCCGAACGGTTTGTGGAACGATTCGTTTTGCCCGAGAATCTGACTGCTGCCGCCGAGGAGCTGTTCTCAACGGATTACAAGTCCGCGCTCCAGGAGTACCTGCAAGGTGAGCGTGTCAGTCCGGCCGAGTACCGGGTGGTGGAGGAGGCGGGACCCGAGCATCAAAAGGTCTTTACTGTGGAAGTGACGGCGGGCGAGAATCGGGTGGCGCGCGGCAGCGGAGGGAACAAGAAGGCCGCCGAGCAGCAGGCCGCCGAGCGTTTGTTGGAGCGTCTGGGGAGGAAAGCCGAAGCGCATGACTGAGGGATACAAGAAGTCGTCAACCCGTGACACGTTCGAATCCCTGGTGGTGACGGTCATTCTGGCGATTTTCGGCACCACCTTTGTCCTCCAGGCTTTCAAGATTCCCACTGGCTCGATGGAGAACACCCTGCTGATTGGCGACCACCTCCTGGTGAACAAGTTTGCTTATGCGTATCCCAGGGGGTGGCTGGCGCCCGTGCTCCCTTACCGGGAGATCCGGCGGGGCGATATCGTCGTCTTCAGGTTTCCGCCCTCGGAGGAGCAAAGCCAGCCCGGAGAGCATTTTGTGAAGCGGGTGATTGGCCTTCCTGGGGACCGCGTGCGGATATTCCACCGGCAGGTGTTCGTGAATGGCGAGCCGTTGAAGGAACCGTCCGTGCGGCATACTTACCTTGAAGAGCTCCGAGCGGGGGATGATTTTCCGCCTCAACCTTCCGAGTACCTGCGTGGCATCACCGCCAGTTGGAGCGCGGAGATCCAGAACTACGTCCGGAATGGCGAGCTGATCGTCCCGCCGGGGCGCTATTTCGTAATGGGCGATAACCGCGAACAGAGTTGGGACAGTCGGTTCTGGGGCTTTGTGCCGCGGGAGCTGGTTTCTGGCAAGCCTCTGCTGATTTACTGGTCCTATGAGGCGTCGCGCGAAGAATACACGCAGAGTTCGCTGGGGGACCGTCTTGGCCAAACGGTGGACTTAGTCATCCACTTCTTCAGCAAGACTCGTTGGCGACGAACATTTGGGTTGGTGCGCTGATGGATCCGCGGCATCGCCGATACACGCGGATCGGCTTCGTGGCCTTCGCGCTGTTGACGCTGACGGCGTGGCAGGTGCCGGCGTTCCTGAGTGCGGAGCGTTATCGTCGCCGCCTGGAAGCCGGGCTGGAGCGCCTCCTGCAACGGCCGGTTACTTTCAGCTCAGGCTCCTTGCGTCTGCTGCCGCGTCCCGGCTTCTCCCTGGAAAACGTTGTGGTGCGTGAGGACCCGGCCTTTGGGTCGGAGCCCTTCGCGCGCATTGACCGCATGGAATGTGACCTGCGGTGGCACAGCCTCTGGCGTTCCCGGTTGGAGTTTGTCCGGCTCCGCCTGGAGCGCCCCAGCCTCAACCTGGTTCGCGACGCGCAGGGTGAGTGGAACGTCGAGAACCTGCTCCTGAGAACTGGCATCGTCTCGGCCGGCAGCCCCTCGTCCCAGGTCGGGGAGGTGGCTGGCACCTTCGACCTGGAGGCCGATGAGGGGCGTTTGAATTTCAAGGTGGGTGCCGATAAGAAACCCTTTGCCATCATGGATTTACGAGCCAGCCTGAGTTTTGAGCTGACCCGCGGAGTGGTTCGCTATCGGCTGTCGGGCAATCCCGTGCGCACCGATCTCTTACTTCCGCCTCCGGGAGCCCTGGAGCTGGCGGGAGAGTGGAAGCCCACGGCCGACCTCGGGGGTGCCTTGAACGCCACGCTCCAGACCCGTGGGGCGCTACTCTACAACTGGATTCCCCTAGTTGCCGGACGTAACCCTGGGGTCTATGGGGTCTTCGACGCCGACGTCCGGCTGAGCGGCTCACTCCGCGTCATCAAGATGGAGGGTCAGGCCCAGCTCACCCAACTGCATCGTTGGGAGCTACTGCCGCCCTCCGACCCCATGCCCATCGTCGTCCATTTCCGCGGGGAGTTTGACCGCCCGCGCCGCCGAGTCTTGCTGCAAAGCGTGGATGCCAGTCTCGCTGATTCCCGCATCCACCTGACCGGCGCCGTCGAGGGGATACCTGCCGCACCTGAGCTGGACTTGGTGATGGCGCTCGAGCGGGCAAGAGTGGAGGACCTGGTGGCCGTGGGCCGCCGGCTCTGGGGCTACCGCAGCAGTCTCGGCATCTCCGGACGCGTGGATGGGCTGGTCTCCATCCAAGGTCCCTGGACGGATCGGCGCTACGCTGGGTTTGTGGGCGCCCGTGAGGTGAGCCTGCAAACGCCTTCCGGCACTTTCCCTCTTTCCGAGGTTGCGCTGCGCATTGACCATAAGGGAGCGCGCTTGGCGCCCGTGAGGCTGGCAGTGGCGCCACGAGTCGAACTGGTCGCGGAAGGGGAGCTACAGCAGCGTTCCCCTGCGGACGCTGCTCGGCGGCGGAACGGCCTGCCGCGCTACAAGCTGCGGCTTGCGGCGAAGTCGATTCCGTTGCGGGACTTGCTGCGCTTCGGTCGGGCTATCGGTGTCCTGGCGGTCCAGGGCCTGGATGCCCAAGGGGTGGGGAGTGCTACGTTTACTCTCTCGGGCTCGGCGTGGCCGCTGGCGCGGCCCGCGCTGGCGGGCCGGGCTGAACTCAGTGCCGCGCGTCTGCTCATACCGGGTTTGACCGAGCCGCTGAATATTCCTCGGGCGCGTATGCAAGTGAAGGGCGACCGGATTACTGTCGATCCGGTCATAGCCGTCATCGGAACCAGCGTGTTTACCGGCCGACTTGAACATCAGGGTCCGCGAGCCGACCCCTGGCGCTTCGAGGTGAAAGCTAACGCCTTGAGCGTCGAGCAAGGTGCGCTCTGGTTTGACGCCCTGGGCCACCGGCGGCCGCTGCCGTTGCTGGAACGGATCCCGGGCTTCAGCTCTTCCAGCGCGCGCCGTGCCGCAGCCGCAAGCCTGTTCAGCGCCCTCAACGCCAAGGGGCGGTTCGAGGCGCCCGTGGTCACTTATCGGTCTCTTAGATTAGAGGATTTCCGGTCGGCGGTGGAGATTTCCGGCCGGGAGGTTCGTGTGGCGGGCGTCTCTTTTCGGCTGGGCGGCGGCCGCGGCCGGGGCCGGGCAGAAGTGGATCTGACCGGAGGCCCGGCGCATGTGACGGGCGAGGTCACGTTGTCAGGAGCCAGGTTGCAGACCCTGGCGCCGCGCCTCCCCGTGGCTCTGCACAAGGTGCGCGGGTTAGTTTCGGGGACGGCGCACTTCGAGACCCGTGGCCTGACCCGCGAAGAGATGAGCGTCAACCTTGACGCGCATGGCAGGATGCAGTTCAGGAATGTTTCTTTTGGCGATTTCGATCCTTTGGAAGCCCTCGCCCGGCAGACGCCTTGGGGTACGCTGGGGCCGGCGCGAGGCGAGGTGATTGTCCCCTCAGCTTCCATGTCCTTCGCGGCGCGTGACCGCCGCCTGTCGCTTTCCAAGCAGCGATTGGATGTGGAAGGCGCCCGCTTGACGCTGACGGGCGCTTACAGCTTCGATGGCACCTTGGAGCTGGATGTGCGCGCCGACTTCCGCCATGTCGCCCGCCGCTGGATGACTACGGGGGCGGAAAGTCTCTCAGGTTCCCACGTGGCGGACCTGCGCTTGACGGGCCCGCTGGACAAGCCAACTATCACTCGCGAGCTTCAGGTTTCCCAAATCGGGCGATGAAACACAGAACCGTGGCAGTCCTGGCAACAGTGACTCCGGCGCTGCGGCGCGCTCGGCAGACTGCGCGAAGCGTGATGCCGGGGCGCCTCGCGCTGGCCGCGTTCGCAGGCCTGATCCTTCTCGGCTGGCTTGGGCTTGGGACGCTGTGGTCCGCAGCCCTGCGCCCCGACACCTCGAAAAGTACGGGCGGGATTTCCGAGGCGGCGGCCCAGAGCCTGGCGAACAAGTTGGCGATGCTCTCCGCTCCCATCCCGCGCGCGCGCCCGTCCTGGGGGCCGATCTCCATCACCGAAAGCGAAGCCAATTCCTACCTGAAATACCGCGGCCACAAGTTCCTGCCTCCGGCCGTACATAACCCTGAGATTCACATCGCCGCGGACCAGCTCTCGGGTGCCGCCGATGTGAATTTCGACGAACTCGGGCAGATTGGTGCCCACAGCAACGATTGGGGCATGAGAATTCTCTCCCTGGTTTTCAAGGGCCAGCAGCGCGTCCTGGCCACGGGGAAGCTCGAAACTGGGGACGGCCAGGGAAGGCTGACCATCGAGAGCCTGAAGGTGGGAACCACCACTCTCCCGGCCGGATTCGTGAACTTCCTGGTCCAGAGCTACCTGGAACGGCGATACAAGATGGACCTCAGCAAGCCTTTTCCTCTCCCCCCACACGTCACGCACATCGAACTGGGCACGGGCCGCGCCACTTTCCGCCGCAGTCCGCGCAGCAAGCGCTGAAGATGCGCCTTCATCTCTCGCAAGACGCGGCGAATTCCGCGCGATTTTGCTGGAGCGTTCCGGCGGGGTTCTGCTAGGCTAAACATTTGGCTTGCAGGCCGGTCTGGACCGCGTTCACTTGAAGTACATCGCCCTGTCGCTTGAGGTCTCTTGAGGATGGACTATTCAGGGAAACTTCTCTTGGACCTTTTCCTGATGTTCGCCGGGGGAAAGGTCTTGGCAGAAATCTTCGAACGCCTCCGGCAGCCCGGCGTTGTGGGAGAACTTCTTGCCGGGGTCATGCTAGGGCCGTCGCTCCTGGCGCTTGTCCACCCGAGTGAGCTGACCCAAGGTCTGGCGGAGATCGGAGCGATTTTCCTGCTCTTCACGGTGGGGCTTGAGACCAAGCCTCGCGACCTCTTGCAGGTGGGTTGGATTGCGGCGCTCGTGGCGACGGTCGGCGTCGTGGTGCCTTTCATCCTGGGCTTCATCTACATGCGGGCGATCGACTACTCAATGCTGGAATCCATTTTCGTAGGTGCGGCCTTGGTGGCTACCAGCGTGGGCATCACCGCGCGCCTCCTGGCGGACGCCGGCGTGCTTTCCATGCCCTTCGCGCGAGTGATCCTAGGCGCGGCGGTGGCCGACGACATATTGGGGATGATTGTCTTGGCTATCGTCAGCAGCCTCTCCACTGGCCGCATCAACTACCTGCAGCTTGGCATTGTTACCCTGGAAGCCGTGGGGTTTTCCATCCTCATCGTGTTTTTTGGTTCGCGGATGGTGGGGCGCTTTCAAACGCGGGTGGAGCAGTTACGCACGCACAATTCCGCCTTTGTACTTTCTCTTATTCTTTGCCTGGGGCTTTCCCTGGCCTCGATTTACATCGGCATGGCGGCGATTATCGGCGCCTTCCTGGCGGGTTTGGCGCTGGCCGACTATAGCGAGCGATGGCGCCTGCGCGAAAACGCCCATCCCATCATGGAATTCCTGGCCCCTTTCTTTTTTGTGCTCCTCGGGGTGCAGGTCAACCTGCGCGCCATCTATCAGCCCGCGCTGCTTTGGATCATGGGGGTTGTATGCGTGCTGGCCATCGTGGGCAAGCTGGTGGGCTGCGGTCTGGGAGCTCTGTCGTTGGGGTTCAAGAACGCGCTCTGCGTTGGCGTCGGCATGGTCCCCCGAGGCGAAGTCGGGCTGATCGTCGCGGCGGTGGGATTGAAGTTGCGCACCATCTCCCCCGAGGTCTACACGGTGGTCGTGGTGATGAGCATCGTGACGACGCTCTTTGCGCCGCCCGTCCTGCGGGCCCTGCTGCCGCGGGCCCCGGAAGCGGCTGAAGATTGTCGATTGCCGATTGTCGATTGACGATTGGTGGATGCTGAATTCTGAATGCTGAGTTCTCCCTGTCGACTGTCAACCGTCGACTGTCAACTGCGAATTGATGATTGCAGATTGATGATTGGTGATTGAAGGAAAGACAACTGACGGCTGACAACTGACCACTGAGAACTGACTGTGGCCTGTCAACTGTTGACTGTGAACTGGGGTTGAAGCGAGTAGCGCCCCGATGAATCGGGGCGGCCCTTCTGTGTCTTTGCCCAGGCCCCACAGGCGCGGAATCCCGCCGCAAAAGACCCGCAAAAGCCGCAATCCGTCAACTGACGGAAGGGAGTTGCGGTACTTGCTGAGAAAAGCCCCGGCAGGGGCGCCAGAAGATGGCCCACGGCTTCTTTTAGCCCGCCGCGCGCGGGCGTCAGCCGTGGGTTACAGGGTGCGACCCCCCTCACGCCTGCCCTCTCCCCCAAAGGGGGAGAGGGTGGCCGGAAGGCCGGGTGAGGGGCTTTTCCCCAGGGCTCCCGATAAAAAGCATCGGGACAAGTCTCGCCCTGGGCCACACTCTCTCGGCCCTCCGGGCCTGGCAGAACGAGCTACGCGCGCTTGTCATTCTGAGTCCGTCATCTGACGGAAGAATCCCAGCATTCGCAACGCTGTCATTCTGAGCGCCAGCGAAGAATCCCCGTATTACGGCAAGAAACTGCCGAGACCCTTCGCTGCGCGCAGAGTGACAATGTGGGAGAATGCTGTCTCGCCCGGAGGGATGGGTGGCCGTGAAAACCTATTACGTCTACATCATGAGCAACAATACGCGCACGCTCTACACGGGCGTGACCAGCAATCTGGAGAGACGAGTACTGCAACACAAGCGCAAGCTGCTGCCCGGGTTCACGCGGGAATATAACATCAACCGCCTGGTGTATTACGACACCTTTGGCGACGTCCGCGCCGCCATCCGGCGGGAGAAGCAGATCAAGGGATGGCTGCGGGCGAAAAAGGTTGCCTTGATTATCGCGGCCAATCCCGCTTGGCGAGACCTGAGTCAAGGCTGGTACGGAAAGGAATGACTGTCATTCTGAGTCCGTCATCTGACGCAAAGAACCCACCATTCGCGACGCTGTCATTCTGAGTCCGTCATCTGACGGAAAGAATCCCCCTATTACGGCAACAGACTGCCGAGACCCTTCCTCCGTCAGCTGACGGATTCAGGGTGACAGCGTGGGGCGCTTGTCATTCTGAACGACAGTGAAGAATCCCCGTATTACGGCAAGAAACTGCCGAGACCCTTCGCTTCGCTCAGGGTGACAGGCGCGGTGGTTGTCATTCTAAGCGCCAGCGAAGAATCCCCGAACGGAGTGAAGAATCTCCGGCTTCCGCTTCGGGACCTGTTCCCGACGGCAACGCGGAAGCCTGGGCCCCGCGTTGCCGGGGATGCGCCACCCGCGGATGGAGGCGCCTTCTAAGTGGCGGGACCCACGGGGCCCTCGCCCGGCCTTTCGGCCTCGGGCTTCGGTTGAGGTGGCTCTGCGGGTGGCTCGGCCTGGCGCGCCTGGTCCAGAGATGCGAATGTGGGGGCAAGCTCGTGGAACTGAGACACATCGCGAACGACAGAAAGTCCCGGAAGAACTTCCCCTGTAGCTCTGTTGGGTACATAGGCAGATACTACGCCGACAACTGCAACAAGCCGCTGATCGCCCGCCGGCGGCTCATCACCACCGATAACTGCAACAAGCCGCTCACCGCCCGCCGGCGGCTCATAGGGGAGCAAATGGAACGCGGGACCGCCGCTAACCCCGTTGATTGCCACGCCGTCCACAAGGTAGGCACTTTGAGACTGCAACCAGGCGCTTACGCGTCCTGAGAAGAAGCACAGGCTTGCAGCTGGAATCGCCGGGAAGCCCAACCAACCGATCTCGTTTCCTACCTTCAAGAACATACCTTTGGGGGCGAGACCCAACGGCTCTGGGGGAAAAGGGAGTTCGCCACGGTTGAATAGGATGGCCGCCGTGTCGCGATTGATGTCCAGCCGTATGGCACGTTCATCGCGCCGGATCACGACGGACTTTCCAGAACTCGCGTGGTCGATACGAATCGGTTCCTCCCAATAGTGGGCGTGGTCAACAACGTGCGCGGCGGTGGCGATGGCACATATCGCGGTCACCCGGGCATTGGAGATCATGAAGCCACTGCCCGACCCCTGAGGGGTCGATATCCGCACCACGTGCTGTTCGATAATCTCAACGGCTCGAGACCAAGGTATTTGTTCCATCTTTGCTCCCTTCAAGCCACGGTCAGTTCGCGTCCGGCGCATACATCGCGCTTTGTGCGGCCTCGGTGGATTACCGCCGCGTTACTGTTCCTATGTACATCTGTACATCTACTCGGAGGGAAAATCAAGGCAGGTTTCAGGTGCCAGGTGTCAGGTGTCAGGGAAGGCCCGAACCCCGAGTCCCGAGTCACGAGTCCCGAAGAAGCATAAGCCAGGAGGCAGAAGAACAGGGGCGGGGAGGGGGAACACGCCAGCGACTGTACTTACTGGCGGACGCGAATGCGAGAGGCTTCGACGACGATCAACTTGCCCCGGTAGTCCTCGCTCGCCGGGTGGAATTCGAGATAGCGATTCAGGCGTTCGAGGAGGCGAGAGGTAATCTCCGGATGGTTCAGGATCTGAAGGGCGACGAGGCCTTTGAACTGAGCCGGGGGATAAGTGACGATGTCGGCGAAATCGCCGTTGAGGGAAAGCAAGACTGCATCGAGTTCCTGGGCCCGGGCAATGACCG
>Ga0315280_10004569_pt1 | contig 20332 bp, 20 predicted proteins | sample YL17G06_40_MG_FD_203697 | JGI IMG/M metagenome (GOLD analysis project Ga0315280, IMG submission 203697) | Sediment microbial communities from Yellowstone Lake, YNP, Wyoming, USA - YL17G06_40 | ecosystem: Environmental > Aquatic > Freshwater > Lake > Sediment | place: USA: Wyoming | collected... | reverse complement strand
AGCGCCTGCATAGCCATGGTCTCGTCCTCGGCCAGAGCGCTGCGCCCGCCGATGACCAGCATGGGGATGGCGTCTACGTAGGCGTTGGCCACAGCCGTGACCACGTCGGTGACGCCCGGCCCGGCGGTGACCGCCACTACCCCGAGACGCCCGGTCACCCGCGCCCAGCCATCGGCCATGTGCCCCGCCGCCTGCTCGTGGCGCGTGTCGATGATGCGGAAGCCGTGGCCGTCGGCAGCCTCGAGTACGAGATCAACGTGCTCGCCAGGCAGGGTGAATATCTCCCGGATGCCCTCTCGTTCCAGGATGCGGATCACCATCTCGCCCCCGTGGATTGTCGCCATAGCTGTCCTCCCCCTAGAGACGCTCTCAGCCCATCGCTGGCTTGTTCGGGATGCGGCAGGCATTATACAATGCCTCTCACTGACTGCCAATCGGAGGGCGAGCTCAGGAGGAGGCGGGCCGGTGAAGGCGCTGGTCTATCGCGGCCAACAGGGGATGGTGGTGGAGGAGGTGGCCGACCCCCAACCTGCCGCGGGCGAAGTGCTGGTGAAGGTTCGCTACTGCGGCATCTGCGGCAGCGACGTCCATCTCTTCGCCAAAGGGGTCTTCTTCCTTGGCACTACGCCTGGCCACGAGGTGTCAGGCGAGGTGGTCAGCCTCGGCTCCGACGTCAGCGGCTGGCAGCCCGGCGATCGGGTAGTGGTTAAGCACAGGAACTGCGGTCAGTGCGAATACTGCCTCTCCGGCCGGCCTCAGCTCTGCCTTCAGCCCGAGGGCTTCGGCATGGGCATCCGGCGGGGAGCCTTCGCCCAGCTCCTGGTCTCTCACCACAGCACCCTCCTGCAAGTGCCGCCGGGCCTCCACATGGCCCACGCCGCCCTCGCCGAGCCGCTGGCCGTCGCCGTGCACGCCGTCGATGCGTCGGGCATCGAGGCTGGCCAGGCAGCCGTGGTCACCGGAGCGGGGCCCATCGGCCTTCTCATCACCGAGGTGCTTAGGGACCGGCGGGTGCAGCCGATCATCGTCAGCGAACCCTCTGCGCCGCGTCGAACGCTGGCGGCCAAAATCGGACCTGACCACGTGGTCGACCCCAACGTCGCCAGCCTGGCCGACCTGGTGCACTCCCAGACGGGCCTGGGCGTGCATGCCGTGTTCGAGTGCACGGGAGTGCCAGAGGCCGCCAACCCCGCCCTGGGTCTCCTGCGCCCCGGCGGCACGATGCTGGTGGTGGGCCACAGCGAGAAGTCATACACCCTGTCCAGCCTCATGGTGATGGCGCGCGAGCTGCGCATCCAGGGCGTGTTCGGCAGCGGCGGCCGCTTCCCGGCCGCCCTCGACCTGCTGGCCGCCGGCAAGGTGCACTGCCAGGACATCATCACACGCATCGCCCCCCTGGCAGAAGCGGAGGCCTGCCTGCGCGAGCTAGGGGACGCCCGCAGCGAGGGCAAGGTGCTCATCGACCCCTGGGCTGGCTAGAAGGGTAAGACAGCGCTGACAGCCAGATTCGGGGTGCAGGCCAGTCGGTCTACCTCGCCTCGGAGCAGACGCACTGGAGGGTTTGGCCATCGCGCCACTCCAGCAACTCGTCGATGACGGCCTGGGGCTGCCCTGCTGTCTGGGCGCTTAACGTCGTCTGGATAGTGCCGCTGACCTTGAAATTCCCACCGTCATCGAGGGGAAGGTTAGTGATCTCCGTCTGTACCGGGTAGGTGAAGGCCAAGAGGGAGACGCCGGCAGCTACGATGGCTCCTACGAGAGCGCCGAGGAGCGCGGCGACGGCAAGTCTGTACATACTGCTACCTCCAGATGGATTCACAGGCATTCTACCAGAGCACCCTGGCGGGGCAATATGGCCGTGGGGAAACCAATGGCGGCCCGGCAGGCTCACAAGCCGGGTCCTGTGCCCCCGCCTCGGGCCGAGGCGGCAAGAGCGTTCCGGTAACTCATTGGCTCTCACCCCTTTCACCCTCCACCTTCAACTTACACGCGGTTTCAACCGCTCCTTAACCGGGTTCGCCTTGTATGCTCTGGCCGCCCCCGGTACGCTTCGAGAAGATAGGCGGCTGCCATGGGGCGTGCAAAGTCTTGGACAAGGTAAGGAGCCCATGAAAAAGCTCTTCGAGCTCCTCAGCAACCTGGGGCGGAAGGAAGAGGGTATGACGGGCCTGGCCGCGGCAATCGTCCTCGCCTCCTTCATTGTCGTGGGCTCCTCGCTCGCCTTCGGAGTCCTCAACGTTGGCTCATATGCCAGCCAGCAAGTCGCACAGACTCTGATGGCCAGCCTCGACAGCGTCCTGGGCACCGTTGAGGTCCACGGCGCAGCTACGGTCATCGACGTTAACGATGACGGCGCCATCGACGAAAGCGATCACATCGTGTTCGACCTTGGGATCGTGGCCGGGGGCATCCCAGTGCTCGTAGACCCGACGGCGAACGCCGGCTCCATCATCATCAATTACGCAGACGCCCAGGATCGCGTCCCCGGCGTTGCCTACACCGCCGCCGAGATCAGCGGAGATGGTGACAATCTCTTGGAGACCGACGAGCTTTTTGAGATCACGGTCAACCCTCCGGCCGGGTCGAGGCTCGCTGTCAACGAGACGTTTGATCTGGAAATCATGCCCCCGCAGGGTGCCGTCCTGACCATCAACCGCACCATGCCCCCGGTGATCGACAGGGTCATGACCCTACACTAACCAGTGTCCCGTCAGCCCAGGAGCTACTTGATGCTGAGCAGTTCCACGTCGAAGATGAGCTGGGCGTTGGCGGGAATGACGCCCGGGTAACCCTGCGCACCGTAGCCGAGTTCCGGTGGAATGATCAGCCGCCGCTGGCCGCCGACCTTCATCGAGGCGACGCCCTCGTCCCAACCTGGGATGACCTTACCTGTGCCGATCACGAAGCTGAACGGCTGGCCTCGGTCGCGCGAGCTGTCAAACTTCGTCCCATCGGCAAGCCAGCCGGTGTAATGGACCTCGACCGTCTGGCCAGTCTGAGGCGAAGCGCCCGTGCCCACCTTGATGTCGATGAACTGAAGCCCGCTCGTGGTGACTGTAGGCTCACCAGAAACGGCCGGAGGGCCGCCCTGAACCTGCGTCGCTGGTGCCGTCGGCGTAGGGCTGGCTTCCTCGCCACCGCCGCCGCAGGCGACCAGTGGCACCGTCAGGCCGATGCCAAGGAGAAGGGCCATGCCCAAGCTCATTCGCTTCATTGCGCTGCCTCCATACCAGTGTCCGCGCTCAACTCGCGGCACTCCCCATCCTACCGGCAGGCACGGGGATGCGCAAGGCAGGAGGCCATGGCCGCGCCATTGCTACCGCGAACCAAGCGAACCCGAACCCCCTGACCAAAAAGAGAGACCCCGGAGCCGGTCGAGCCCCGGGGCCCATACTATGCTTCGGTCAGTTTTGTCACACCGGCAGAGAGGCGGCCGTATCCGGGATCGCGGATGCCGACGGAGCTGGAATCCCCCCCGCTGAAGCCAGGCTCGTCAGCAGACGCAGCTCATCGGCCAGCAGGCGAGTGATGAGAAAGCGCTGACGCACCCTCTCCCGACCGGCCAGCCCCCGCCTCCGGGCTTCGTCACGATTATGCAGGAGGAACAGCACCCGCCTGGCGCACTCTTCGGTGTCGTCCACCAGGAAGCCTCCCGCTCCGTCCTGCATTTGCAGGGGGATGCCACCCGAGCGATTGGCCACCACCGGCGTCCCCTTCCACATCGTCTCGGAGACCCCCAGGCCGAACCCCTCTCGGATGGATTTCTGAACCACTACGTTGGAAGAAGTCTGGAAGGCGCTCACCTCCATGTCCCCTACACCGATCAGGTTCGTCAGCACATGGATGTCATCGTCGCCCCTCATCTCGGCGACGATCTTGCCGTACATCTCCCACACCTCGGGGTCATCTGACGCCATGGAACCGATCAGGGCCAGCTGGAGACCTGGCACCTCCTTGCGCACCAGTCGGTACACCTGAATCACGCCCAGAGGGTCCTTCCAGGGGTCGAAGCGGGACGCCTGGGTTACCAGGGGCCGGCGAGGGTCTATGCCCCTCCAGGCCAGAATCTCCTGGCATATCGCCCCTGAAAGCCCCATGTTCTTGGGGCTGAGGGGGTCGATCGCCGGGGTCATGGTAACCACCCGCTGGTGCTTCAGCGCGGCGGGCACAAAATCGTCCATGGTGAATACCAGGGCGTCATACTCCGACAGGAATGGCAACATGAACTGCAGAACGGCCTCATTGGGTTCAGAGGTATCGCTGTGACAGCGCCAGATCCACTTGGCCCCGTCTGGCCCCCGAAAGTGGCGGATGGCGGCAGTCTGAGGGTCGTGCACGATGATGAAGTCGTACTCCTCCTCCAGAAGCTCAGCGTTGCGGCTGTTGTACATGAGGTACGTTTCGCGAGCGGCCTGGGTCAGCTCGTAGGGTGCACCTTGGAGGGCATTGCGAATGGCCTTGGCAACACTGAGGAACTCGGGGTCAGCCGAGATAAGCTTCCACTCGGCCTGAATGCCCAGGCCACGGTAGAGGGGCACGATGGACCTCAGCAACTCGCAGACCCCGGCACCGTAGGTGGTGGCGTTGATGTGAGCTATGCGGGCACCCTCGAAAGGCGCCGCCAACTCTCTTATTTCCTTTACGGTCTCTTCGCCAATAATCTGAGTGTAGGCATCTAGCGACCTTGGTCCTACGTCTACGTGGTCCAGCATGGCGTCCCCCTTTCTCCTTCTCTACCCTTTCTATCACGCCGAAACATCCCGCGGCCGATACCGCCACGGTATCACCAGCCGCAGGCATGCTCGCGCCGATAGTAATCGCCGAGCTGACCGCAGCGCGCCCGTCTCCAATCCCGTGCGCTAGCGGCGTTCGGCAAATCGATCGGGAGAGGCGTGCCGCCCTAGTGCAGGCACCAGCGCCCCGCTTTCCTTGCTGAATAGGACGCGGTTCGCCCATAGTCGTTACAGCGATGCGCGCGGCGCCGGCTATCTAATCGGAACGGGCGCTGCCTGGCTGCGGGTGGAGATTGGAGATGGAGGTATCCCTATCAAACTGAGCGGGATTCTGCCGAAGCGCGTTGGCGCGCCAACATGGACGTGGGAAGCGATAGCGGCCCAGCAGGCCTGTAAGCCGAGTTCTGTGCCCCCCCGCCCTAGGCGGGGAGCGGTGACCATCAATCTAGGATGGCGGTTGCCCGCCACCTCCAGCGGCCAACCCGAGGACAGGCCGGGCGTCCTTGTGTCCTCCTATTTGGCCTTGCTCCGCGTGGGGTTTGCCCAGCCGACCGGTCACCCGGCCGCTGGTGAGCTCTTACCTCACCATTTCACCCTTACCCCGACATCTCAGGAATCGGGGCGGTATGTTTCTGTGGCACTTTCCGTCGGGTTGCCCCGCCTGGGCGTTACCCAGCACGCTGCCCGGTGGAGCTCGGACTTTCCTCACCCTGGCATCTTCCCTGCCAGGGCGCGGTCACCCGGCCTACTGGGCCAACCCTATTGTAAAGCAGGGACGGCCCCCCTGCCAAGCTAGCCGCCTGACCGATCCAGGGCCTGGTTGGCAAGCTTGTCAGCCAGGGCATTGTCTTCGCGAGGGATGGCGACCGCCGTGAAGGAAGCGAAGCGCCAGCGCAGGTCCTTCATCCGCGCGAACAGGCGCTTCAGACCAGGGTTTCGCACCCTGTAGCGGCTGTCTAGCTGGCGCACCACCAGCTCAGAGTCCATCCGCAGCTCCACATGGCGTGCCCCCAGCCCCAGGGCCGCCTCCAGGCCAGCGATAGCCGCCCGGTATTCCGCCTCGTTGTTGGTGGCCCGACCGATAGCCTCAGAGATGCGGTGGCGTTCCCTATTCTTATCGTCAAAAATGACCACACCGATCGCCGCTGGCCCGGGATTCCCCCGCGAGGCGCCATCGGTGTAGACCACCCAGCACCCTTCGACCGTAGCTGTGCTCCTCACGGACGCAGCAGAATGCGGATGCTGTCGTCCCACACCACCACCCGCTCCAGCAGCTCCCCCAACAGCGCCTGCCGCTCCAATGGGGTGAGGCGATCCCGTTCATCCCTCAGGCGAGCCAGGGTCCGCTCTTTCTGCTGCTGTCTCTCAGCTGCCGACGTTTGCTGCCTGACGAATCGCTCCGCCTCTGCCAGGCTCTCCTCCAGCGATAGCTCCTCCGCCGCGACGGCCACGCTAAGGGACCGCAGGCGCTCGGCACTGAGACGACCGCGAGCCGCCTCATTCATGTACTCTTCCAGACGCTTGTCCAGGCGGCGCAGGCGACCTCGCAGGCGGCGACGACGCGCCTCCGCCTCTTGTAGCACCGCCGCCTCATCGCCCGCCTTGGGAACGGACAGCACGGCCACCGGCTCCTCCCCCAGAAGGGCCTGATGCACCTCCTCCTCCAACTGCCCTGCCCGCCGCGTGTGGTAGTCGCACAGGCTACGGTTGGTACGCGACTCGCACTGATAGTAGCGGTACTCCGCCCACTTCTGGGAGCCATCGCGGCGGCGCCACCGCTGGCGACGGCTCACCCCGATCATCTTATTGCCGCAGTATCCGCAATAGGCCAGCCCTGATAGCAGAAAGAGCGAGGTCTGCCGCTCAGCCCTCTCCTGGCGACGAGAGCTCAGGCGCTCCTGCACTCGCCGAAAGTCATCGTTCGAAATGAGGGCCGGATGGCTGGCAGGGACACGTACCCCGAATCGACTGTAGGTGCCCAGATAGGTGCGATTGCGCAGGATATCGCGCACGGTCACCATGCTCCAGAGGCCGTTGCGGTGGGTGCGCATCCCCTCTTCATTGAGACGGCCAGCGATGAGGCGGATGCCCAGACCGTCCCGCAGATAGAGACGAAAGATGTAGCGCACAACCGCGGCTTCCTCAAGCAATATCTCCAGACGCCGACGTGGGCCCACTCGATAGCCGAAAGGTGGCCGCCCAAGGACCTCACCCTTCACGGCCTTACGCCTCATGGCCGCCTGCACCTTCTGCCCCAGCCGCTCGTCCTTCCTTTCCGTCCAGAGGGAAAGGAGGGTGGAACCGGGGTCGGCGCCGTCCTCCAGACACATCACCTTCACGCCCAGGCTAGCCAGCTGGAAATAGCGCCTGGCCGTCTCCCGCAGGTCGCTCCCCAGGCTAGCCAGGGAGGAGATGACCACCACAGTGAATCCACGCTCAGGGCGCTGCTTAAGGAAGTCGATGAGCTGGCGATAGCCAGAGCGGTCGTCACCGGTGGCGGTGACATCCAGGAAAGTGGCCGCCGCTTCATAGCCATTCTGACGGCAGAAATCCAGGAAGGCACGGCTCTGCTCAGCCAGTGGCTGGCTGCCGCCTGTCTCCCAGAAGTACCCTACCGCCTTCACAGCTCAGCTCACATACAGAATGCGCTCGCAGCTAACGCATTGCACTACGTCCAAGCCGGAGCGAGCCTTCTGCAATACGGTCATGGGCAAGCTGATGCGGCAACCCCCGCACATGCCTCGCTCCACCTTGACCACTGCCCTTCCTTGTCGCCTCTCCCACAAATTGTCATAGAGGACCAACACCTGCGCCCCTATCAGGCCCGACTGCTGCCTTCGCCTCTCCTCCAGCCCGGCCAGTTCGCCTTCCAGCTTCCCCTTCTGGCTGGCCAACTCCTTCTGCTCCTGTCGCCACCTCTTTTCCACCTCAGCCAGGGATTCCTCCGCCTCTCGTAGGGCTGCTTGCCTCTCTTCCACTCGCACCATCAGATCCAGAAGCTCATCCTCTCGCCGCCGCAGCTGACCCCTTAGGATGTTCGCCTCCTCCTGCATGCTTGCTAGCTCCTTGGGATTGCGCACCGAGCCTCCGTACAGCTTGCCCTCCACACCTGAGACGCGCGAGCGAAGGTCATCCACCTGCCACTCCAGCTCTCGCTGCTGCTTGCTGACGCCCTCAAGGGCAGCTCGCCCCTCTTCGACCGCCTGGTGGCCAGCGAGAAGCTCCTCGCTCTCCCCCAGTTGCTCCTCCACCACCACCAGGGAAGCCTTGGCGGCCTCAATAGCTGAATCGATCTCCTGAAGAGCGTAAAGGTCGGCCGCTATCGTCATTACCAGCGTGGGCATGCCGCTACCGAACCAGGCACGGAGTAGACAATACTCGCGGCAGGATTATAGACTTAGAGAGAGGCCCCTGACAAGGCGACAGCCAATCTGGTGTAGCATTCCACCACATTTTGGGGACAGATTTTCATGCAATTTGTCGTGGGTCAGCAGTTGCGCGAGTCCGTGGGCAGCGTCACCCACTACGAGATTAGGGAGGGCAAATCCTTACCCCAGGGGGAAGACTCCCTAGGCGAGCTGACGGGCAGCGTCGACCTCATGCGCACGGACAAGGGGATTCTGGCCTCCGTCGTCCTTCACTGCACCATCGCCGCCAGGTGCAGCCGCTGCCTGCGCGACACATCCTATCCCCTCACCCTGGCTTTCCAAGAGGAATATCTGCCTACGGTGGACGCTTCCACCGGTGAGTCTCTGCCTCCGCCCGCTGACCCCGACGCTCTCCTCATCGACAGTCACCAGGTTCTCGACCTGACAGAGGCAGTGCGCCAGTATCGGCTAACGGCCGAGCCCATGCAACCCCTCTGCAAACCCGATTGCCTTGGCCTTTGCCCTCGTTGCGGTTATAATCTCAACCAAGGCCCTTGCGGCTGCCCTGGCCAAGAGACCGATGCTCGCTGGACCGCTCTGGCCGAGTTGGCCGTGAAAATCGAGCCGGAACAGGAGTCCTAGCATGGCACCACTACCCAAGAAGAAGTATTCCAAAGCACGACAACGACAGCGCCGCAGCCATATCATACTGAACCTGCCCCATCTGGTGCCCTGCCCTCAGTGCCGCACCCTGCGCCTGCCTCATCGGGCCTGCCCCCTGTGTGGCACCTACCGCGGGCGAACGGTGCTAAAGGTAGAGGAGCCGCACCGTCTGCCCGGCCAGCGCTAGCCTTTCCCGCCCTCACCGCTTTTTGCTATACTTCGCCTGTCCTGCCTGCTGCCCAGCGGACAGGACCTGGGGTGATAGCCATGGTGTCTCATCCTTGCCCTGGGGAGGTCAGAGCCAGCGTCCAAGCCTGGGTCTTCCCCGGCCAGGGCTCGCAGCAGGTAGGAATGGGCCTCGACCTGTACCAGACCTTTCCCGTGGCTCGCCGCCTCTTCCAGGAAGCCGACGAAGCGCTTGGCCTGCCCCTCAGCCGTCTCTGCTTTGAGGGGCCCGAGGAGACCCTTCGCCAGACAGTCAATGCCCAGCCAGCGATCATGACCGTCAGCCTGGCCTGCCTTCAGGCCGCGCTGGCAGCGGGCTGCCTCCAGGAACGCCCGGCAGCCTTCATGGCCGGCCACAGCCTGGGCGAGTACACCGCCCTGGTGGCCGCCGGCGCCCTGACCTTCCCCGACGGCCTGCGCCTGGTGCGGGAGCGCGGCCGCCTGATGCAGGAGGCAAGCGAGCGAGTCCCCGGGACGATGGCCGCAATCATCGGCCTGCCAGAAGACAAAGTAGCCGAGCTGTGCGATCAAACACGGGCCGAGGTCTGCAACCTGAACTCGCCTGGGCAAGCGGTCATCGGCGGCACCCGCGAGGCGGTGGCGCGCGCCATAGAGGAGGCCAAGGCCCGCGGTGCCCGCCATGCCATTCGCCTCAACGTCAGCGGCGCCTTCCACTCCTCCCTCATGCGGCCAGCCGCCGAGGGTATGGCCGAGACCGTCGCCCGCACGCCCTTCGCCGACGCCCAGGTGCCCATCGTCGCCAACAGTACCGCCCAAGCGATAACCAGCGCCGAGGCCATCAGACGAGAGCTTCTAGAGCAGCTCCGCCGGCCCGTCCTCTGGCAGCGCTCGGTGGAGTACATGATCGAAAACGGCGTTAACACCTTCGTGGAGATAGGGCCGGGGCGCGTCCTCACCGCCCTCATCCACCGCATCGATGGCACTGCCAATACGAAAAACATCGGCGACGTTCCTTCGATTCGCCGGGAGGCTGAATCTGGTGATCGATCTGACGGGTAGAGTGGCCCTGGTGACCGGCGCTTCCCGCGGCATCGGCCGGGCAGTGGCCCTCAAGCTGGCTGAGTGCGGCGCCAAGATAGTGATAAACTACAACCAGAGCGCCGCCGAGGCGGAAAAGGTGGCTGAACAGATCCGCAGCCAGGGTGGCCAATGCCTCACGGTGCAGGGCGATGTCACCGTGGCTGCCGATGTGGAGAGAATATTCCAGGCCGCTCAGCAAAGCTTTGGCACGGTCGATGTGCTGGTAAACAACGCCGGCATCAATCGCGATACACTGATACTGCGTATGTCTGAGAAGGATTGGGACGAGGTCCTGAACACCAACCTGCGAGCGGCCTTCCTCTGCACCAAGGCTGCTCTGCGCTCCATGATGCGCCAGCGGTGGGGGCGGATCATCAACATCAGCAGCCTGGCAGGGCTGCTGGGCAACGCCGGCCAAGCCAACTACTCGGCGGCCAAGGCTGGCCTCATCGGCCTGACCAAGGCCGTGGCCCGCGAGATGGGCTCGCGCGGCATCACCGTGAACGCCCTCGCCCCCGGCTTCATCGAGACGGACATGACCAAGGACCTGCCGCAATCGCTGAAGAAGGAGGCCCTCCAGCGCATCGTCCTGGGGCGTCCAGGGAGGCCCGAGGATGTGGCTGGAGCGGTAGCCTTTCTGGCCTCCGATGAGGCATCCTACATTACGGGTCAGGTACTGGCCGTGGACGGCGGCCTGGGGATGTAGCCCATGGCAGGCAAGAGGCGCAAGGCACGCATCATCGCCCTCAAGGCCCTCTATGAGTCGGACAGCGTGGGCCACAAGCCGCAGGAGAGCCTCTCCCGCCTTCTGGAGGATAGCCCCGCTCCTGCCGATGTGGCGGCCTTCGCCCAGGAGCTAGTGGCGGGCGTGCTAGACCATCAGCAGGAGATCGACGAGGTAATTCGTCAGAAGGCGCCGGCCTGGCCCCTGGAGCAGGTAGCAGTCGTCGACCGCAACATTCTCAGGCTTGCCATCTATGAAATCTTGATTGATAATAGGGTGCCGGTGCGGGCTGCCATTAATGAGGCTGTGGAGCTGGCCAAATCCTTCGGCGGAGAAAGCTCCCCCAAATTCGTCAACGGCGTCTTGGGCTCGGTGAGCCTCATGAGGACTAGTTAAACGGTAGTACCAGGAGGTGAGTCGTGGCCACCATCTTCGAAAGAGTGAAAAAGATCATCGCCGAACAGTTGGGCGTCGACGAGGGCAACATAACCCCTAAGACTTCCTTTGTGGAGGACCTCAACGCCGACTCCCTGGACCTGGTGGAGCTTATCATGTCCCTGGAGGAGGAGTTCGGCCAGGGGAGCCAAGCCTTCGAGATCTCCGACGAGGACGCCGAGAAGATCGTCACCGTGCAGGATGCCGTGAACTACATCCTGGAGCACGGCATCGCTGAGGACGAGCCCGACTAACCACGACCAACCACACCAAGCTGCTACAAGTTCGCCTCGGGGGCCAGGGGCCGCGCCTGGCCCCTTTTTCGTATATAATGATTACTACCGTTCGATTTCTCTACCCGAAGCGGCGGCGAGAGCATGAACTTTTTCGGTATTGGCACGCCTGAGATCATCCTCATCCTGGTGCTGGCTCTCATCGTGGTCGGCCCCCAGCGCCTCCCCGAGCTGGCCGCCCAGCTCGCTCGCCTGGTGCGCCAAGCCCGTCGTTACGCTGGTCAGGTTAGCAGCCAGCTCAGGCAGGAGCTGGGCGACCTAACCCAGGACTATGAAGACCTGCGCCAGGAGCTGCACCAGCTTCGGGAGGAGCTGCGCCAGCAGGCCAGGCCCCTTCAGGCGGAGCTACACGCCGCCAGAGCCGACCTCGAGACAGCCCGCGAGTCGGTGGAGAAGGCCACCGCCAAGGAAGAGCAGCCCCAGGAGACAGCCAAGCCCCCCTCCCACGGGAAAGCTAGCACCCCCTGAGCCCGCCTCGCCTCAACGATGAGCGCTAGACCCATCACCACCGAGGAGCCCTCCAGAGAGCCCGAAGACAAGGCCAAGGAGGGCAAATACATGACAATAATGGACCACCTCCAAGAGCTCCGCTACCGCCTCATCGTCTCGGCTCTTTCCGTCGTGGTCACCACTGGCGTCTGCCTCTATTTTGCTGGCCGCATCCTCAACTTCCTCCTGGAGCCCGCCCGCGACCGCAGCTCGGCCTTCGAGGCCATATTCACCGAACCGATGGAGGGCCTGGTCGCCCACTTCCGGATCGCCCTCATGGCTGGCCTCACCCTCGCCATGCCCATGCTCATCTACCAGACGCTGATGTTCGTCACTCCAGCCCTGACCCGCCAGGAGAAGCGCTGGGTTTATTCCATCGTCCTCGGTGCCAGCCTGGCCTTTGCCGCCGGAGTGGCCTTCGCCTTCTACGTCGCCCTGCCGCCGGCTCTGGGCTTCCTCCTGAATTACCCAGAGGACGTCGCCAGGCCCATGATCAAGATCGGCAGCTACGTCGACTTCGTGACCCGCCTCCTGTTCTGGACGGGCGTCGTCTTCGAGACGCCCCTCCTGATCATGGGCCTGGCCCGCTTCGGCGTGGTCAACTCCCGCCAGCTTCTGCGTTTCTGGCGCTATGCCATCGTCGGGGCCTTCGTCGTGGCGGCCATCGTCACCCCCAGCATCGACCCCGTCACCCAGTCTTTGGTGGCCGGCCCGATCATCGTCCTCTACGGGGCGGGCGTTGTCCTGGCCCGCCTGGTGGAGCCGCGACGGGGGTAGCCAGACGCATTTGACGACCTTGCCCCTTCGTGCTAATATCAGGCGAAAGGTTGTTCTTGGCCGCCCCCTCCAGGGTGCGGGCAATTCTGTATTTGGGGACTGCTTTACCGTTTACGGCTTAGAAAATGTCCGCTCTCACGGAGCTCTATAACAAGATAGCCGTCTGCCCCGACTGTGACCTGAGCCGCAGCCGCAATCGGACTGTCCCCGGCGAAGGGTCGGAGGACACCGAGATCATGTTCGTGGGGGAGGCGCCGGGCTTCTACGAGGACCAGCAGGGCCGCCCGTTTGTCGGTCCGGCCGGTCGTCTCCTGGAGGAGCTGCTGGCCTCCATCGGCCTTCGCCGCGACCAAGTCTACATCGCCAACGTCATCAAGTGCCGCCCGCCCGACAATCGCGACCCCCTGCCTAAGGAGATCGAGGCCTGTCGCAAGTGGCTGGAGTGCCAGATCGAGCTGATCAAACCCAAGGTTATCGTCCCTCTGGGGCGCTTCTCCCTGGCCTGGTTCTCCCCCAATGACGCCATCGGCCGCGTGCACGGCCAGGGCCGCTACCGCGATGGCATCTATTATCTGCCCATGTACCACCCTGCGGCCGCCCTGCACGCCGCCAACATGCGCCGGGCCATAGAGGAAGACTTCCAGAAGCTGCCGGCCGTCCTGGAGGAGGCTCGCAAGGGGCCCAAGGAAGAAGTGCCGGAGCCCGAACAGATGCGACTGTTCTAGTTTGCTGAGCCATGACTAGAGACAAGCTGCGGATAATCCCCCTGGGTGGCCTGGGAGAGATCGGCAAGAACATGATGGTGCTGGAGCTCCCCCAGGACATGATCATCATCGACGCCGGCCTCATGTTCCCACAGGAGGAGATGCTGGGGGTCGACCTGGTGATCCCCGACATCTCCTACGTCCGCGAGCGGCAGAAGAAACTGCGGGCCATCATCATCACCCACGGCCACGAGGATCACACCGGCGCCCTGCCTTATGTCCTGCGCGAGCTACGAGCGCCCATCTACTGCACCAGGCTCACCCGCGGCCTCATATCGGTCAAACTCAAGGAGCACAAGCTCCTCAAGGAGGCCGACCTGCGAACCGTGAGCCCCGGCGAGAAGATTACCCTGGGAGCCTTCCAGGTGGAATTCGTGCGGGTCACCCATAGCATCCCCGACTCTTGCGGCCTGGCCATTCGCACACCCGTAGGCACCGTAATCCACAGCGGCGACTTCAAGCTGGACCACACGCCGGTCATGGGCGAGCCCACCGACCTGCCCCGTTGGGCCGAGCTGGGCCACCAAGGCGTCCTCCTGCTCCTATCCGACTCCACCTACGCCGAGAGCCCTGGCTACACCCCCTCGGAGCAAGTGGTGGGCGAGGCCCTGGACCGCATCATGGCCACCGCACCCGGCCGGGTCATCGTGGCCACCTTCGCCTCCCTCATCTCGCGGGTGCAGCAGGTCATCGACGCCGCCTATCGCAACGGCCGCCGCGTGTTCATCACCGGCCGCAGCATGGTGGACAACGTGCAGATGGCTCTGGAGCTGGGCTACCTCAGCGCGCCCGAGAATGTGCTGACTCCCATCGACCAGCTTTCCCGCATGCAGCCACAGAAAATCGCCATCATCAGCACCGGCTCCCAGGGGGAGCCAACCTCTGCTCTAGTGCGCATGGCCAGCCGGGACCACCGCCACATCCAGATCGCCCCCGGCGATACGGTGGTCATGTCGGCCAGCCCCATCCCAGGCAACGATATGCTCATCAACCGTACCATCGACAACCTCTGTCGCCTGGGGGCCCAGGTTCTACATACCCGCATCGCCGATGTTCATGTGCACGGACACGCCGCCCAGGAAGAACTGAAGATGCTCCTGAGCCTGGTGAACCCCCGTTTCTTCATCCCCATCCATGGGGAATACCGCCACCTGATGAGCCACGCCCGCCTGGCCCAGGCCATGGGCCTGGCCCAGGACAATACCTTCATCCTGGAGGACGGCGACATCCTGGAGCTGGACGGCAAGGGCGGCAAAGTGGTCGGTCGGGTGGTGGCTGACCATATCTATGTGGACGGCCTGGCCGTGGGGGTGAATCAGGTGGTGCTGCGCGACCGCCGCCGCCTGGCCAGCGACGGCATCATCGTGGTCATCCTGACAGTGGACAAGCACAGCGGCCGGCCTGTGGGCGAGCCGGATGTGGTGGCCAGGGGATTCATGGACACGGAGGAGGCCGGGGAGATACTGGACAAGGCGCGAAGACAAGTGACGCGAGCCCTGAAAGGGGCCGAGCACCACTCTGACCCGGCCAATGTGAATGCCCGAGTCAGGGATGCCCTCGCCCAGTACATCTATCAGGAGACCCGCCGGCGGCCGATGATCCTGCCCCTAACGGTGGAGGTATAGGAAAGGTATGGCCAGGGCAAAGGCGAGACGCCCCACCTACCGCCGCTCGGCGACGGTCCGTCGTCGCACCCCGGCCCATCCCGACCTGGCCGACAGGCGAACGCTTGCCCGCTGGCTGATTGTCGCCGCTGCCGTCTTCGTCCTCGTCCTCATTCCTTTCGTCGGCCCCATCATCGGCGAGGCCATCCTGGACTTCCGCGATGCCCTGGTGAGCCTGCTCGGGCTGGCTGTACTCCTGCTGGTGATTGGCCTGACAGTCAACGGTTTGCTGGCGTTGGGTCGCCGCTTCGCCCTGTCGCGTACCTTCTGGCGCCGCTGGTGGGGCAGCGTCCTCCTGGGCGTCAGCGTCTGTGGGATTATGGGCCTCTTTCGCCCCGACTGGTCGGTCGGCAGTACCTCCCTGGCCGAGGTCACCGCTGGCGGCGACCTGGGCCACGCCCTGATGGGCAGCCCCGGCGGCATCCTCATCTGGCTGGGCCTCACCTCTCTGGCAATCGTTCTGCTCTGGCCGCGCCAGGTGGCCTGGCTGATACAGCACCTGCCAGATCTCTGGCGGGCGCTGGTGCAGATGCGCCTGCCGGAGGAGGTCACGGCCGGCCTGCGATCGTTGGGCGCGGTCCTTCTGCCCAAAGCAGAGCCCCGTGGCCCAGAGCCTTTCCCTGCCCTGCCCGAAGGGTGGGAGGAAGAGCCGGCCGCCCTCACGCCAGCGACCGTCGTGCAGGGGGAGCTCACCTTCCAGGAGACGCCCGCCGAAGAGGCAGAGGAGGCTATCAGCGCCACGGGGCCAACGGCCGGCGCTGCCGCGCTGCCTGTGACCGGGCGGCCGGCCGCCCACGGCTGGGAACTGCCCCCTCTCGACATCCTCGAGCCGCCGTCCGAGATCGATGTCAAGCAGATAGACAACGCCGCGCGGGCTCAGCTCATCGAGCAAACCTTAGCCAGCTTCGGCGTCGACGCCCGCGTTATCCAGATAAACCAGGGGCCCACCATCACTCAGTTCGGCATCGAGCCCGGCTGGGAGATGAAGACCCGCACGGTCATCGAGCGGGACAACCGCGGGCGGCCGGCCTACGACAAGGATGGCAACCCCGCCTACAAGACGGAGGTCGTCTCCCGCACACGGGTGCGGGTAAGCCAGATCACCTCTCTGTCCAACGACCTAGCCCTGGCCCTGGCGGCCCCTTCCATCCGCATCGAGGCGCCGGTGCCCGGCAAGCCGGTGGTGGGCATCGAGGTGCCCAACAGCACACCCTCCCTGGTGACCCTGCGCAGTGCCATTGAGAGCACGGCCTTCCAGCGCATCGCCGCTCGATGCAAGCTGGCCCTGGCCCTGGGCAAGGGCGTATCCGGCGAGGCGGTGGCCGCCGACCTGAGCCGCATGCCCCACCTCCTCATCGCTGGCGCTACCGGCAGCGGCAAGAGCGTCTGCATCAACTCCATCATCGCCTGCCTGCTGATGCACAACACGGCCGAGGACCTGCGCTTCGTTCTCATTGACCCCAAGCGGGTGGAGCTGGCCTCCCTCGCACCCATCCCCCACCTGGCCTTCTCACGCATCGTGGTGGATGTGGAAGACGTGGTGGGCACTCTCCAGGCCGTCATCCATGAGATGGAAAGCCGCTATCGCCGCTTTGCTGCCGTGAGTGTGCGCAACATCGAGGCCTACAACCGCAGCCCGCGGGCCGTCCACAAGATGCCCTACTGGGTGGTGATCATCGACGAGCTAGCCGACCTGATGCTCGCCGCCCCCTACCACGTGGAGCGCCAGATCTGCCGCCTGGCCCAGCTAGCCCGCGCCACCGGCATCCACCTCATCATCGCCACCCAGCGGCCGTCGGTGGACGTAGTGACCGGCCTCATCAAGGCCAACTTCCCCACCCGCATCGCCTTCGCTGTCAGCTCCCAGGTGGACTCCCGCACCATTCTGGACGGGGCGGGCGCGGAGAAGCTGCTGGGCCGTGGCGACATGCTCTTCATGCCCACCGACGCCGCCAAGCCCAGGCGCCTCCAGGGCTGCTTCGTGTCCGACCAGGAGATCGAGCGCATCGTCCGCTTCTGGACGGACGACCGCTTCCGCCACATACGGCCGGAGGTGGCCGACCACCTCCTTCAAGAGGTGAAGGGGATGCCAGACGTCGAGGAAGAGTCAGACCCCTTGCTCGAGCGGGCGCGAGAGCTGGCCCAGGAGCACACCCGCATCTCGACATCCCTTTTGCAGCGGCGACTGCACATCGGCTATCCGCGGGCGGCCCGCCTCATCGACCAACTGGAAGCGGAGGGAGTCATCGAGACCGCCGAAGGGGGCCAGTCGCGGCGCGTATTGAACCCCCAGGAGAAAGAGCCGCCGGTCTGACCGGCGCCCATTCCAGGAATGGGCCCATCGAGACCAACGGCCTGCCTCTTATACCTTCTCTCCCAGAAGCCGATGGGCCTTGAGGTAGGCCTCCGCATTTGTTAGCTGCCCAAGGAAACTGGTGACTCTCCGCCCCATCTCCGAGTGCAGCCAACCTCTAGCGATCACTCCGTTGCGTACCAGCCTGCGGTAGGTGCGGACGTTGGCTCCCATCGAGGTCTTCCGATACAAATCGGCCATCAATTCATAGAATTGCCTCAAGGGCAGCCGCGCCTTTGGATATGTCACATGCAGGAAGTCAAGGAGGGTGTGCGGGATATCACACGCCCTCACCTTCCCGGCATCAACCAACTTGTTGGTTAGCACAGTGCCAGGCAGAGGCGTGAGCACGGTGAATTGGGGGAAAGCGATCTCATTCTCGTTGACAAACGCCGCCAGGTCATAGAAGTCGCGCTCTTCCCACTCAGGGTTGATGATAAAGCAGCCCCAGGCTTCCACCCCGTGCTGGCGCATGGTCCGCAAGGCCTGAGTCGCCTGACTGACAGTAGTGCGTTTGTGATGCAGCTCTTTAACCTCCTGATCCTTGTGCGACTCAATGCCAAGAAGCAGGACCTTTAGGCCAACCTTCGCCCACTGCTCCACCAGCTCCGGCCGGCGAGCGATGTCGCTGGTGCGCACCTGCGCCCAGTATTTCCAGCCACTGCCCTTCCAGTCGGCCCGATTCAGTTCGCCAATCCTGGCAGCAATCTCCAGCGAGCGGCCGGCGTCGGCCCAGAATTCGTCATCAACAAAAGCAGCAACCTCAATTCCATCCGGCAGCCTCTCTAGCTCGGCGATTACGCGATCTGGGCTCTTCTTACGATATCGACGCCGATTGAACACCCAGACGGAACAGAAGTCGCAGTCGTACGGACAGCCACGAGTAGTCTCAGCACCGCCGACCACTCCCATCACGCCCAAATAGTAGTGCGGCTGATAACGGGCCACCAGACTCCAATCAGGGAAAGGAAGGGTGTCCAGGTCATCAACCTGAGCCCTGTCCGGAGTGACTACCTTATCCTCACCCTTTCTGAAGGCGATTCCAGGAATGCCATCGAAAGGCCCACCACCAGCGATTGCCCTCACCAGCTCTGGGAAGGTGATTTCCCCCTCCCCGCGAACGGCGAAGTCAACGGATGCTTCGTCCAGCACATCGTCCAAGGCCATGCTGGCGTGATAGCCGCCCCAGACGATCGGTACGTCGGGCAGCGCCTTCTTTGCCCGACGAGCCAGGATTTTGGCTGCCTCTGCTTCGGCAGTATAGGCTGTCAAGCCAATCAAGCTGGGGTTGAACTCTGACAGCTCTTCCTCAAAGGCGCTGTCGTTCTCCAGACGCATGTCAAGAATCCGGCACTCATGGTCAGCTACGGAGGCGGCCACCGTCAGAAGCTCCAGCGGAGGCGTCCTGGCCAGCGACGTGAAGCCAACCGAGAAATCAGATATATCGGGTTTGACGAGCAGTATCTTCACTCTTATCACCAATTCCTAACGGGATATCATACACCAAGCAGCGCACCCGCTACCAGCCACGACGACGCATGACCGACAGCTCTTTCAGCCCCTCCTCGTCCCCCACCAGCTCCCGCCGCAAGTCGACGATCTGGTCGCGCAGGAGAGCCGCCCGCTCGAACTCCAGGTTCTGGGCCGCCTTCTTCATCTGCGACTCCAGGTCCTTGATCAGGCGAGCGATCTCGTCCTTGGGGATGGGACCGGTGCGATATACGGCCCGCTCCTCCGTCACCTTGCGCACCCGGTCGGTGAGGTCACGGATGGCCTTGCGGATGCCCTCCGGCCGGATGCCGTGCTCCTCGTTGTAGCTCATCTGGATGCGCCGCCGCCGATTGGTCTCCTCGATGGCCTTGCGCATCGATTCGGTCATGGTATCGGCGTACATCATGACCCGCCCGTCCACGTGGCGGGCGGCCCGTCCCATGGTCTGGATGAGCGACCATTCGGAGCGCAGGTAGCCCTCCTTGTCGGCGTCCAGGATTGCCACCAGGCTCACCTCCGGCAGGTCCAGGCCCTCCCGCAGCAGGTTGATGCCCACCACTACGTCGTAGACGCCCAGGCGCAGGTCGCGCAGGATCTCCACCCGCTCCAGGGTCTGGATCTCCGAGTGCAGGTAGTGAGTCTTGACCCCCATCTCCCTGAGGTAGTCCGCCAGGTCCTCGGCCATCTGCTTGGTGAGGGTGGTGACCAGGACACGCTCGCCCCGCTCCACCCGCTGGCGGATCTGCTCGATGAGGTCGTCCACCTGCCCCTTGGTGGGCTTCACTTCGATGGCGGGGTCGAGAAGGCCGGTGGGGCGGATGATCTGCTCGGCCACCTGCTCGCTGTGCTCGTACTCGTAGGGGCCGGGCGTCGCCGAGACGAAGATCACCTGACTGATGTGGCGGTCGAACTCGGAGAAGTTCAGGGGACGGTTGTCCAGGGCTGAGGGCAGGCGGAAGCCGTAGTCCACCAGGGTCTGCTTGCGGGAGATGTCGCCGCGGTACATGCCCCGAATCTGAGGTATGCCCATATGCGACTCGTCGATGAACATGAGGAAGTCGTCGGGGAAGTAGTCAAGGAGGGTCCAGGGCGTGCTCCCCGGCGGCCGTCGGGCCAGGTGGCGGGAGTAGTTCTCGATGCCAGCGCAGTAGCCCTGCTCCCGCAGGCACTCGATGTCGTAGCGGGTGCGCTCCCACAGGCGCTGGGCCTCCAGCAGCTTGCCCTGGGCCTTGAACCACTCCACCCGCTCCTCCAGCTCCGCCTGGATGTCCTCGATGGCCGCCTCCAGCTTGTCGCGGGAGGTGACGAAGTG
>Ga0315280_10004568_pt1 | contig 20343 bp, 16 predicted proteins | sample YL17G06_40_MG_FD_203697 | JGI IMG/M metagenome (GOLD analysis project Ga0315280, IMG submission 203697) | Sediment microbial communities from Yellowstone Lake, YNP, Wyoming, USA - YL17G06_40 | ecosystem: Environmental > Aquatic > Freshwater > Lake > Sediment | place: USA: Wyoming | collected... | reverse complement strand
CAAAGAAACAAGGAGCAAAAAGAAAAATGAAAATTCCTCTTCTTGATTTAAAAGCTCAATATTTGACAATTAAAGACGAAATTAAAATTGCTATAGATGAAGTTTTAGACACGCAGCGTTTCATTTTAGGTCCTAAAGTCGAAGAACTTGAACGAAATATTGCCTCTTATTCCGGTACCAAATATGCTGTTGGAGTATCCTCGGGCACAGATGCTCTTCTCGTTTCTCTCATGGCCATAAATATCAAACCTGGCGATGAAATTATTACTTCCCCCTTTACTTTCTTTTCTACAGCCGGTGTCATCGCACGGCTTAACGCTAGACCAGTCTTTGTAGATATTGACCCCGTTACTTACAATATAGATCCTCAAAAAATTGAACCCGCTATCACAAATAAAACAAGAGCTATCATTCCCGTGCACCTTTTCGGACAATGCGCCGATATGGATCCAATTATGGAAATAGCCAAAAAATATAATTTATATGTCATCGAAGACGCTGCTCAATCAATCGGCGCCGAATACAAAGGCAAGAGAGCTGGTACCATGGGAGATCTGGGAACATTTTCATTTTTCCCGTCCAAGAATTTAGGCGGTTATGGGGATGGCGGAATGGTTGTAACAAATAATGAAGGATTTTACGAGAAGCTAAAAACCCTAAGAGTTCATGGCTCGAATCCAAAATATTATCATAAAATAGTAGGTGGAAACTTCCGGCTGGATGCCATTCAGGCGACTATTTTAAATGCCAAATTGAAATATTTAGATCTATGGTCTCAAAAGCGAATAGAAAATGCGAATTATTATGAGCGAAGGTTTAAAGAGGTGGGGTTTGCTGAAAATGGAACCGTAAAAACCCCAGCCGCCGTTTATAAAAGCACTGGCGATAAGAATTATCATATTTATAACCAGTATACCATTGGCGTGAAGCATAGAGATAGCCTACAAAAATTCCTTAAAGAAAATGGAATCGGAACGGAAATATATTATCCTCTCCCCTTGCATCTCCAGGAATGCTTTAAAGAGTTAAAGTATAAAAAAAAAGACCTGCCTGTTTCGGAAGAAGCTTCAGAAAGTGTTTTATCCATTCCAATTTATCCTGAATTAGAAAATAGCCAAAAAGAATATATCTTTCAAAAAATATTTAATTTTTATAAAAACAAATTATAATTATTTCTTTTGGCTAAAATAGATTATGTCTAAGTTTATCCCTCTTTCAGTTCCCTGTATAAAAGGAAATGAATGGATATATATAAAAGAGTGTTTGGACACCGAGTGGGTATCGTCGGCGGGTAAATATGTAGATAGATTTGAAAAAGATATATGTAAATTTACAGGTGCAAAATATGCGGTCGCTTGTGTCAATGGGACTTCTGCATTACATATTGCTCTCAAATTAGTAGGCTTACAATCTGGTGATGAAGTTATAGTGCCGACACTAACATTCATTGCGCCCGTGAATGTTGTCAAATATCACAATGCAGATCCCATTTTTATGGATTGTGACAAATATTATAATCTTGATATCGATAAGACGACTGAATTTATTGATAAGGAAACATCATTTAAGAATGGTGCTACATTTAACAAATCCTCCGGCAAAAAAATCTCTGCTATTATTCCTGTACACGTATTTGGCAATGGCGTTGATCTCGAGAGGTTATTTCTAAAATGTATGGAAAGAAACATAAAAATAGTGGAAGATGCCACAGAAAGCCTTGGGACTTTTTTCTCAAACGGCTTGCTAAAAGGAAAACATACAGGCACCATCGGCGATATTGGATGTTTATCTTTTAATGGGAATAAGATTATTACAACCGGCGGCGGAGGCATGATCGTTACTAACAATCCTAAATATGCAGAAAAAGCAAAGTATCTAACAACACAAGCTAAAGATGATGAGATACGATATATTCATAATGAAATAGGTTATAACTTTAGATTATCCAACGTACAAGCTGCCTTAGGCGTAGCCCAACTTGAAAAGTTGCCCGAATATCTTAAAATCAAAAAACAAAATTATAAAATTTATAAAAAATATATTGATAATATTCCTGGACTATGTTTAGCAGAAGTCCCTAATTATGCAAAAAATAATTACTGGATGTATTGCTTGCAAATTGAAAAAGATATCTATAAAAAGGATCGGGAAAAATTATTGGTTTATTTAAGAGAACATCAAATTCAAACTAGGCCAGTCTGGTTTCTTAATCATCTTCAGAAACCTTATAGATTTTGTCAAACTTATAATATTGAAAAAGCTATAAAAATGTATGAACAAACACTAAATATTCCATGTAGTGTTGGTTTAAAAAAAAATGAAATTGAAACGATTGTAAATCTATTAAAAAATGAATAAAATTTGTGTTATAGGTGGGGGAGGCCATGCAAAGGTTGTTATCAGCATCTTAAAAAAAATAAATAAATATGAAATTATTGGCTATACAGATAAAAAAAACAGAGGAGAGATACTTCAAATAAGATATCTGGGGACTGATACAATTATGAAAAATCTCATCAGAGAAAATCCAGATTTAGCCGCAATAATAGGATTGGGGAATATTAAGTTAAATAAAACAAGAGAATTGCTATTTGAAAAATTGGAGAATTTTGGATTTGAATTGCCCTCCATTATTTCCCCCTTTGCTATAATTAACGAAGATGTTTTGGTTGGTAAAGGGACATTAATTTGTGATGGTGTTATAGTAAACTCTGGAACAAGGATTGGTAAAGGAGTAATATTAAATACAAGCTGTTCAGTTGACCATGATTGTAAAATTGGAGACTTTGTTCATATAGCGCCAGGAGTCACACTAAGCGGCGGAGTAAGTATAGGAAATAATTCTCTTATTGGAACTGGAGCAAGTGTTATTCAGTATAAAAATATTTGCGAAGATATTTTAATAGGTGCAGGGACTGTTGTACTTGATAATATAATGGAGCCCGGGATTTACGTTGGGAATCCTGCAAGAAAAGTCAAATGAATTATATAAAACGAGTTTTTATAATAGCTGAGGCCGGAGTTAATCACAATGGATCACTTGAAATAGCAAAAAGATTAGTTGATGAAGCAAAATTAGCTGGAGCAGATGCTATTAAATTTCAATCCTTTATAGCAAATAAATTGGTTTCCAAGAGCGCTGCAAAAGCTGATTATCAGAATAAAACAATATCTTATAAAGAATCTCAATATGAAATGCTCAAAAAATTAGAATTAAGTAAAAAAGATTTTATTCAAATAATAAATCATTGTAAAATTAAGAGAATCACATTTATGTCTTCGGCTTTTGATTTAGAAAGCCTTGAGTTCCTTAATAGTTTAGGCATGAAAATCTATAAAATCCCATCCGGAGAGATAACAAACCTGCCTTATCTAAAAAAAATTGGGTCATTAAATAAAAAGGTAATTTTATCTACTGGCATGGCAGACTTAGGCGAAATCGAAGACGCTCTTGATATTCTTATAAATTCGGGAACAAAAAAAGACAATATCACTGTACTCCACTGCAATACTGAATACCCCACACCATATGAAGATGTTAATTTAAGAGCAATGTTAACTATTCAAAAATCTTTTAACATAGATGTAGGTTATTCAGACCATACTCTGGGGATAGAGATCCCTATAGCGGCGGTAGCCTTAGGAGCTTCCGTCATTGAAAAACACTTCACTTTAGATCGACACATGAAGGGGCCAGATCATGCAGTCTCTCTGGAATCCAGCGAATTAAGGTCTATGGTGAGCGCAATAAGAAATCTTGAAATTTCGCTGGGAGATGGAATAAAAAGGCCTTCAAAATCAGAGCTTAAGAACAAACAAATTGTAAGAAAGAGTATAGTAGCTGCAAAAAAAATAAAAAAAGGAGAAATTTATAGCGAAAATAATATTACAGTAAAAAGACCGGGAAAAGGAATCAGTCCGATGCATTGGGAAGAAGTAATTGGAAAAGTTGCCGAAAAGGATTACTCAGAAGATTCGCTCATAGAATTATGAAAAGAAAAATTTGCATTATTACTGGATCAAGAGCGGAATATGGATCGCTTTATTGGCTGATGAAAGAGATTGAGAAAGATGAAAAGTTAGTCCTTCAGATTATCGCCACAGGCATGCATCTATCTCATGAATTTGGATTGACCTATAAAAATATCGAGGCAGATGGATTTGTCATCAATAAAAAGATTGATATCTTATTATCATCAGATGCTGAAACGGCAATTATTAAGTCAATAGGATTAGGATGCATCGCCTTTAGCGAAGCATTGGATGAGTTGAAACCTGACATTGTTGTTCTTTTCGGTGACAGATATGAACTAATCCCTGCTGCGATTTCAGCAATATTTCTAAGAATTCCGATTGCCCATATTCATGGGGGAGAAAGAAGCCAGGGCGTCATTGACGAATATATTAGGCATTCTATCACTAAAATGGCAGCAATTCATTTCCCAGCTACAGATCTCTATAAAAGACGAATTATTCAAATGGGAGAGAATCCACATTTTGTTTTTAACTTTGGAGCCTTGGGATTGGATAATATTTATAAGTTAAGATTATTAAATAAAAAAGAATTGCAGGATTTTCTTCAATTTAAACTAGACAACCCAACTGCAATAGTAACATATCATCCCGTAACCATGGAGACAAATACAGCTGAAGGGCAGATTGAAAATATTTTGGCTGCAATCAGCGAAACAAGAATTAATGCAATTTTTACGCAGGCAAACGCAGATACGGGAGGGAGATTAATAAATCAAAAGATAGAAACATTTTGCGAGTCCAATCCTTTACATTATAAATTTTTAAAAAATCTTGGTCAGGTTGCCTACTTTAGCTGTCTAAAATATTTAAATCTTATGATTGGCAATTCTTCGAGTGGCCTTATAGAAGCGCCTTCATTTAAAATCCCTGTTATTAATCTTGGTGACAGACAAAAGGGAAGAATTAAGGCCGAGAATGTTATCGATGTAGGCTACTCAATAGAAGAAATTAAAAGAGGAATCAAAAAGGGGCTTTCTGTCGATTTTCAACAAAAAATTAAAAATATTAAGAACCCTTATATTAAATATAAAGATGGGAGAATCAGTTTCAGAATAAAAGAAAAACTTAAAAAAATTAATATTTCAAAGGATTTCATGAAAAAAAAGTTTTTTGATATTTATACGCTCATAAAAAATGAATAAAAAAATCAGGCCTTTTTTGATAAAATCAGGCCATTCAATCAAACAGGCAATGAAGCAATTTGATGCTCGTGGCTCAAAAATTCTTTTTGTTGTAGACAAAAAGAACATATTTTTGGGAACTCTTACTGATGGAGATGTTCGAAGATGGATTCTCTCTGGAGGTGCCCTTGATGAAAGCATTGAAAAAGCATGCAATAAAAATCCATATGTTGTTGAGGAGGAATATAACTTTGAAGAAATAAAAAAAGTATTTATTAAAAAAAAATATGATTGTATTCCCATTATTGATAAAAATAAGCAAATTTCTCAGCTTCTGTTCTGGAGCGATCTCTTAAAAAGAGATCTTAGACGAGTCAATAAGAAGAAGCTTAACATTCCTGTAGTAATTATGGCTGGCGGTAGAGGTACACGACTTGATCCTTTTACCAAGATATTGCCAAAACCACTAGTTCCAATTGGTGATAAACCTCTTATCGAGATCATCATTGAGAAATTTTTAAAGTATAATGTAAATCATTTTTACATTTCTGTTAATTATAAATCAAAGATCATCAAATCGTATTTTGAAGAAATTGAACCTCTCTACAAGATCGATTATATTTACGAAGAAAAGCCATTAGGTACAGCGGGAAGTCTTAAATATTTGGAAGGAAAATTCGATGGATCTTTTCTTGTAACAAATTGTGATATCATCATTGAAATGGATTATGCTGATTTAGTAAAGTATCATCACAAGAATAACAACGATTTAACCCTCGTAGCTTCGTTAAAAAATTACAATATCCCCTATGGCGTTTGTGAAATAGAAAAGGGCGGAAAGCTCACAAAAATAAACGAAAAGCCAGAATATACTTTTTTTGCTAATACGGGGATGTATATACTCGAGTCAAATCTATTAAAATATATCCCAAAAAATCATTTCTTTCATATCACCGATCTTATTAAAACGGCCAAAAAACATAACCGAAAAATCGGAATTTTTCCTATCAGCGAGAAAGCCTGGATTGACACCGGAGATTGGGAACAATATCAAAAAGTGCTTAATAATTTTAAATTTCTATGATCGGCAAGGATACACTCATAGTCATTCCAGCGAGGGGAGGAAGCAAGGGCATTCCCAATAAAAATATTAGAGAATTAGCGGGAAAACCTCTAATTTATTATACCATCGATGTTGCGAGAGAAATTATCAATGAAGAATTTATATGCGTTAGCACAGACGATGATGAAATCATAAAGAAAGTAAAAGAATATGGCCTTGATATTCCTTTTAAAAGACCAATTGAACTAGCTACAGACAACTCTGGAATGTATGAAGTTCTTCAACACGCCTTGAATTTTTATGAACAGAGAGGTTATCGGTTTGACTGTATTATCTTGCTTCAACCAACTTCTCCCTTACGTAAACCATCTCATGTAATAGAGGCCTATAAACTCTTTAATGATGAAATAGATATGATTGTCTCTGTAAAAGAATCTAATGCAAATCCTTATTATAATTTATATGAAGAAGACGAAAATATCTACTTAAGAAAATCTAAACAAATCGCGGGCTTAATCAGGAGACAAGATGCCCCTAAAGTTTATCAACTCAATGGTTCCATATATATAATTCGCGTAGATTCAATAAAAAAATATAAATCCTTTGAAGAATTTGCAAAGATAAAAAAATATTTAATGGATGAACAATTTTCTATTGATCTAGATGAACCTATCGATTGGGCTTTCTGCGAATATCTTTTAATTAAAGGAATATTAACGAAAAATTATCATGACTTGTGAAAGAACTAAAGCAAAAGCGCTAGTATCTAAAGTTTAATAAAACCATAAAGAAAAAACAATATATGAGAAAAAATCTATTTAGAATATGAAATTTGTTAAGTATTTATGGAATTCAAATATGGTCCGCTCTTCGGGAATTTATACCATCTCAACTGTTATAAATTCGGCAATTCCATTCTTGATACTGCCCATTCTAACGCGCTTCTTGACCACGACGGATTATGGAATCGTTGCGATGTTTTCAATTCTTCTCCAAATTATCCTCCCGTTTGTCGGGTTGAACATTTATGGCGCTATCAGTGTCAAATATTTTGATAAAGACAATTTTGATTTAAAGCGATATATCGGCAACTGTTTTCTCTTATTATTCTTTAGCTTCATAGTAGTTTATGGAATAACGCTCTTCCTCTCGAAACCTTTAAGTGTGATAACCGCGTTCCCAAGGAGCTGGCTCCACACTGCTGTTCTTGCATCACTAGGACAATTTATTATTCTTGTGATTATGACTTTATGGCAAGTTCAAAATCAACCTTTTCGTTATGGTTTATTTCAAATATCTCAGATGTTCTTTAATATTGGTCTAACAATCTTTCTGGTCGTCGGACTTCATCAAAAATGGCAGGGTCGGATTTTGGCTCAACTTTTAACGTTTTTTTGTTTTGGACTTTTTGCTTTTTTCTGGCTCCAAAAAAAAGGCTGGATTAAATTTAGCTACAACAAAACATATTTCCTCCATGCGCTTAAATTCGGCATCCCTTTGATTCCTCATACATTGGGGGCCATCATCGTTGCCCAGACGGGCCGCTTTTTTATTACAAATATGATCGGCCTTGCCAGTACTGGAATTTATACAGTTGCTCTCCAAGTGGCCATGATCATTGAGATTTTCAACTCTTCATTTAATAAAGCATATGTCCCTTGGCTTTTTAAAAAGCTCAGCCAAAATGATTTTTCTGTTAAGATTAAAATTGTAAAAATCACTTATCTCTCCATGGGAATCATTGTCGGCTCCGCTTGCTTCTTATCCATCATCGCACCTTCTTTTTTAAAATTTTTTGTCGGAAAACAATTTTTCGATGCTTCCCAATATATTACCTGGCTTTCGTTCAGTTATGCATTTAATGGTATGTATTATCTCATTACAAATTATATATTTTATGCTGAAAAAACACATATTCTCGCGTGGGTTACTTTTTTAACTGCCTTGATTAGTATTCCAGCAAATTATATTCTTATTAAATTAAACGGAACTATAGGAGCAGCCCAAGCTTCTGCCTTGAGCTATTTTATGAATTTCATACTGACCTGGATTCTTAGTATGAGGGTTTATCCTATGCCTTGGAACTTACATAAAATCGAATCATGATCGCGAACATATATTATTTTTAGTATTTTTACAAAAATAGGAGGGGAAGTCATTCTTTTTTTTATTAAAAGAAGATATCTTTAAATATTAATTTGTTTAAGTAAAATATCTTACCTTTTACACTTTTTTGATATCATGAAGAATAAAAAAATCTGATTGAATTCACAAGAAAAAAGGAAGGGGCCGAAAAGCGGCCGCCACACATAACCTCGCAGGAATCCCTAATGACTGCTGAGGATGGCATTAGATATTTTTCATGATTTTTCTCTTTCCCGGGGACGAGGTTTTCGGGTAATTTCCGGCGTTTTTGGGAGCCTCCGCGGCTCTGGGATCGCAGACCTGTCCCTTTCATATCTCTGACAGTTTCTCCTGTCACGATTCATCATCTTCCACGGTGGGTTGGGATGAGAAAATTACGAGAAAGATGCGTACCATGTATTTAAACGCAAGGAGCAGATTTTTATCCCCTAACTGATTATGAATCAATTAAAATTATCTAAGCTTAGACGATTTAAACAATACCTTATAGATGAATCTGTGTATAATAAAAAATCAATAATTAGAAGTTTAATAAGTAATTCTTGTTCACTTGCATATTCAGAACCAGAATCGCAGCCTTGCGATATATTATTTCTTTATGTAAGTAAAGCACTTAATTATAGATGTGATCCGCTAAAACGTGTTTTAACACAAAAAGGTTTCTTGACTGCAGATGAAGCCATTATGCCACCAAAAAATGTCCTTCTTAATAGATACCTCTGTAAGCCAAAAATATCTTATCCAAAAGAATTCTTGTATGAAGCTGCTTATGCGCAATATATAGTCAAAAAATATCAACCAAAAATATTGATTACTTTCATGGATTCTTCAATTCTATCAGTTTTTTTAAGGGAAGAGATGAAGCCATTCGGTAAGGTTATTAATATTGCCCATGGTGTTACTTGTGATACCAATTTGTTTAGTATGATAGATTTTGATTATCTTTTTCTGTTTGGAAAGCGCTCTCTTGAAAACCTTAAAAGAAATAAGGTTCTCTTTGGAACTACGAGGGTTGTTCTTACCGGTTCGCCATTTATAACGCCAGATTTTATCTTGCCGGCAAATTACGCCAAAAAAAATATTCTGTTCTTTTCATCATGGATACCTAAAAATGAACGTGATCTTATCTTGAATAACTTCAATATAGTTAGAGATTGGGCAAAATTGCACCAGGAATATCATCTCTACGTTAAGCTTCATCCTTCGCCTTTGGAAGATCCTATGGTATGGGAGAAACTGGCACATGGCATCAGAAACATAACTATATTAGACAAAAAAGTTGATACAAAGGAAGCTCTTGAAAATGTCTCACTGGCTGTCGTTTTGTGGTCATGTGCCAGTTTTGAGGCCTCTATACTCAATAGACCCGTCGTAATAGTAAATAATTGTGACAGAGAAGAAAATTTTTTATATCTTGAAAATTTTTTTCTGCCCAGATCGAGAAGCGCAGAAGAGCTTCACGCAAATATTCTTTTAACATTTGATAATTATGATTTTTATTTAGGCAAATGTAAAGAATTCATAAACTATCATTTTGAACACGTACATGATTCAATTACCTATATTGCAGATTGCATTGAAAGTATTTACAGAGATTGTGAGACCTTTCCAGTATGTGAGCTGCATGAAAACACTGCAATACTTGAGAATTCAAACTGATGTGCGGCATAGCGGGCATACTTTATAATCCTTCATCACGACCGGAAGTCGGCCATATTCATGTCATGACATCTCTCATCCGCCACCGTGGCCCGGACGATGAGGGGTATGTGGCGATTGGTGTGCATGATGCTGCTATCACTGAACTGATAGGTGATGAGAGTAAGGTACCAGGCAGATATATCAGTTCATTCGATAGTACGGCACAGCTCTTTCTGGGCCATCGCCGTCTTTCTATTATTGATACTTCTCCTGCCGGGCATCAGCCGATGTGTACTCCGGACAGGCGCTACTGGATCGTCTACAATGGAGAAGTATACAACCACATCGACTTGAAAGAAGAGCTAGAGCGCTTAGGACATCAGTTCCATTCTCATTCGGATACTGAGGTCATTCTTGCCGCCTATTCTCAGTGGGGCGCAGACTGCGTGTCCCGCTTCAACGGGATGTTTGCTTTTCTCCTATATGACTGTAAAGCGAGAAAGCTTATTGCGGCGAGGGACCGCTTCGGAGTTAAGCCTCTGTATTACTGGATATCGCCTTCGGGTGATATTGCCTTCGGCTCCGAGATCAAGCAGTTCACCGTGCTGCCTGGCTGGAAGCCCCAAATGAACGGTCAACGGGTGTATGATTTTCTTGCTTGGGGGATTCTGGATCATACCGATGAGACAATGTTCGACGGTGTCTATCAACTTCCGCCAGGACACTGTGTTCAACTTGACATCGAATCTCATTCATCTGTCAGTACTATTGCGGCCGTTGGCCGTCTGCCAATCCGCTGCTGGTGGAAGCTGAAACCACAACCATTCAAAGGAACGCTGGCGGATGCCGCGCGCGAGTTTACACGCCTCTTGACTGATTCTGTACGCCTTCGTCTTCGTGCTGATGTGCCAGTTGGCTCCTGTCTTTCGGGTGGCTTGGACTCATCGTCCATCGTCTGCATTATGAACCGGCTCTTGCGTAACCAGGGCGCTCATGAACTTCAAAAGACCTTTTCCGCCTGCGCTGATGTGAAGCGTTTTGATGAGCGCGAGTTTATTGATGAAGTAGTAAGGCATATGGACGTCAAGCCGTACTATGTGTATCCATCGCTTGATGCACTATTTGAAACACAGGACGACATAACCTGGCACCAGGACGAACCATTTGGCTCAACAAGTATTTATGCCCAATGGAATGTTTTCAAGTTGGCAGCCGATAATGGTGTCAAGGTCATGCTCGATGGACAGGGGGCGGATGAGCAGCTTGCCGGTTATCATGGTTTTTTTGCACCTTACCTGGCAAGACTGTTTCGCAGAGGGAAATGGTTGCGACTGATACGAGAGATGCGCCAGCTCAAGCAACATCATGGCTATTCCCTTGCAACGGCATCCATGATGATAGCCAGCATGCTCTTGCCGCATCCGGTATGTGATGAAATGAGGCGTATGCTTGGAAAGTCCCATGCCGCCCCAGATTGGCTGGATATGGACCGATTGGGCGCTGAACCGATTGATCCTTTTTATGCAATGGGATGCAGGACGGACAGCGTACAGCGGTTAAGCTATGCTCAATTAACACGCTCGAATCTCCAAATGCTGTTGCATTGGGAAGACAGGGATTCCATGGCGCATTCTGTTGAATCTCGCGTGCCGTATCTCGATTACCGCCTGGTTGAGTTTGTGCTGGGATTGCCGGACAGCTTCAAGATTTCGGATGGTGTAACCAAACATGTTCTGCGCGAAGGAATGAGAGGAATATTGCCAGAGAAGATCCGCATGAGAATGGATAAGCTTGGGTTTGTCACGCCGGAGGAGGTGTGGGTGAAGGAGCACTGCCCGCTCAAATTCCGTGAAGAAGTTGGAGCCGCGTTAGCTGCGAGCGGTGGGGTGCTACGCCAATCGGCACTAGGGATTTTTGATAAAATGGTTAATGGTCATCACCCATTTAATTTTACATTCTGGCGATTGATCAGTTTCGGTGCATGGATCAAACGATTTGGAGTAAAGTCTTAATGAGTGAACATAATAACCAGCAAGACGATGTGTTTGCGACGTTCTGTGTCTCCACGTGACTTGTTGGATGACTTGCGGAAGGACAGAGGGGACCCAATGAGGGAAAAACTCTACTAAATCTGCCCAAGATGTATTATGGATATGACTGAGCCTGACAGCTAATTCGACGAAAACAGCGTATGCAATCACTGCAAAAATGCCGAGAAACTCCTGAAGAGCGACCCTTACAGCCTTCCCCCGTAAGAAAAAAAAGAAAAGATGGGATGAATTAATTGAGCAAATCAAAACGAAAGGAAAAAACCATAGGTATGATTGTAAAATTGGATTCAGCGGAGGCATTGATGGTAGTTATGGGGCTTTTGTCGCCAAGAAATCAGGTTTAAGGCCATTGGCTATTCACTAAGATAATGGGTAGGATACAGAATTATCTGCTCAGAACATCGAAAATATTGGCAAGAGCCTTGACATCGACGTTTATACATATGTAATTGATTGGGAAGAATTCAAGGATTTATAATTATCCTTTCTAAAAGCGTCAATCCCTGATGCTGAAATCTTTACAGATCACACGTTTCAAGCTGTTTTGTATAAAATGGATTCATTTTGACAAAATTCTTTCAGGGATATATATTACCTAAGAAATTTGTCTTCGATAAACGGAAAGCTCATCTCTGGGGTTTGATCTGTTCTGGCCAGATCACGAGAGAACAAACTCTGGAAGAAATGAAAAAAGAATTATACAGAAATAATAGAGCAAAGCGCGAAAACTCCCGATGATTATGACCATTGATTTTGGGGATCCCATCAATGTCTTCCAAACTATCAAATATAAAGAGGTAGATGAACTCTGAGAACTGCAGCACAAAACGCAATCTCTCGTAAAACCGCCAACATCCTTTTCCATTTTTTATTAATCTATTATTGGCTTCTTCTCTACCTGCCAAATGAATCCGGCACAATCAAGAAATACTCCTTTACTTATTTCCTTTTTATCATTCCGATCGTCACATATGTTGCATTGTCTTTAAAATATATATTAACATTCTATTATCGCAAACCCAGTTTTTTCCTACTTCTTTTTGCCATAACAGCCGGCATCATCTCTATAATCAGAAATGATTTTCCCACTGTTTTTAATATCTTCTCTCTTACTTTGCCGATTATTATTATTGTCAACTCCAAGACCACCATCAATTTGAAGGTCGTAAATATTTTGTTCAATCTATCGCTAGTAGGCTGTATAGTGACATATAACCTTGGAAAAAATGTTTATGGTTATATTCCACATCTCTCGCTTTCGACAGCGACGGGAGCGGTCGGCTGGCGGATTTCTCTCTTCCCAAGCATACCGATAAGTGCATTTTTTTCGCTCATTATCCTCGTCCTGAACTATTTCTATAATCATCATAAAAGCCGGTATTTTTATCTCGCCGTAAGCTCTTATTTTATTTTTTTCAGTGGACTAAGATCGTCAATTTTAGCTTTTCTATGTTTTGTGACGTTCCTCGGAGTTCAAAAAGTCATCCGCTTTAAACAAAAACTATTCTATAAACTTTTTTTCCTTTTTGCTATTGGAATTCTCATTTTTATCCCGATCTTCAGTTCAATTCTGACGCACATCGGACCAATCGATAATCAATTCTTGAATAATCTCATTTACAAAGCGGACATTACTCCGCAATCTTCAGAAGAAATCTCGCAATCCATAATGAGAAAACAGATCTGGAAAGAACATATACGCCTCTTTCTCATGAATCCGCTCTTCGGCACCGGGACTTATGATTTTAGCCAATATGCCCCTAAAGAACTGGAAAATAAGTCAGGAAGCGAATCTTTCCTGACCAGTTTGTTGGCCAGGATTGGATTTCTCATCATTTTCTATTTGGCATTTTTTGCTTCTTTAATTATGGAGGCACTTCGATATCATCAAAAATATTTATTCTTTATCCTAATCACAATTTTTTTCATTATGCTAGGCTACGGCAGCTTTTTCGTGCCCTATAATTTTATTTACTTGCTTATTTTCGGCTCAATCTATTTTCAAAGAGCTGCCTTCACAGATAACAGGACCTTCAACCTTGGAACTATCAGAAATTAGTCAAGATCTCGACAAAGCAAAACCCTTATCCGTGCTTTATATCCACCATTGCGGGATATTTGGAGGAGCCTCTAAAAGTTTATTTGAAATGATATGTGCCTTTCCAAAAGGCACTGTCAATCCTTTTGTGATTACTCAGAGAGGTTCAACCGCCGAATATTTCAGAAAAAATAGCATCCAAGTTCTTGAAACCAAAGGACTCAGTCAATTTGATAACTCGCAATACAGCTATTATAGGGGCCTACGATGGCTTATCTTTTTTTTACGAGAATTATTCTATGTTCCGTTCACGGTCTTTTCGATTTTCAAAGCCAAACGCCTGTGGCCATCAATCGATATAATTCATATTAATGATATTACAAATATTCCATCGGTCATATTCAGCAAGCTTATCTTTAATAAACCAATTATTGTCCATGTAAGATGTGTTCAAAGAAACTGTCTCAAAAGCTATCGGAATAGAATTATCACAAATATTTTGCTGAAGTATTGTCAAGAAATCATAGCAATTGACGAAACGGTCCGATCTAGTTTATCTTCGAAATTATCTGTAAAAGTCATACATAATGGATTTACTGTCGATGCTGCTATGATAAATAATAATAAGAATCTTCATAATAATTTTCATAAAGATAAAAAGCTCATCATAGGATATGTGGGGAATCTATTTAGGCTGAAAGGTATTTATGAATTTCTAGAGGCCTTAAGGATTTGTAAATTCAAGGGGATCAATGTTAAATTCTTGATAGTTGGATACAAACCTCCGAAGTCGAAATCTTTTAAACGCTTAATATTAAAAAAGCTTAAGTTTCTCCAAGATAGCGATGAAGATGTGTTAAAATTAATAGAAGAATTTAACCTAAAAAATGATATCAATTTTATGAGCTTTACGCACAGGACTTCTCAATTCTATAAGCAGATGGATGTTATTTGTTTTCCTTCGCACTTAAATGCTGTTGGCAGACCTGTCTTTGAAGCTGCCTTTTTTAAAGTCCCGAGTATTGTGGCCATTGAAAATCCGATTGAAGATACCATTATTCATGCTCAGACAGGACTATGCGTTGAGCCCAAGAATCCTGTCGCTTTAGCTGATGCGATTCAATATTTTTATCAACATCCTGATGAAATTACGAGAATGGGTGAGTTAGCTTACGAATTGGCATTGAAAAATTTCGATAATAATAAAAATGCAAAAAACCTTTTGGAAGTTTACAGAAACCTGAAGCAATAAAACAATAAGATCTGTTGTTATTCAATTTAGAATACCAACTAATCGAAAACGGAATTTTATAAAAATACTATTAAGATGAATGAGGGGCTGGGACTTGAGTTTTTCAATGAGCTAGGGAAGAGAAGCTACAGGGGGTTGGCTGATCGGAAGATCATTCCGGCCAAAGGCGTGTTGTTAGATGTAGCGGCATTTCCGGAAGAGACCAAGTACCCGTATGATGTAGGCCTATGAATAATATTCGGGAGGAGGTTCGGGAGTTCTTAGGATAGCTCGGGACACAGACATCGTTTATACTATTCAAGCATAAAGCGAACGCAATTCACACGAAAGACACATAGTTCAAAGACATACCAAAAAACGTGCCCGGACTGAAGGCCATATCGGGAACAGGAAAGAACATTATGGAGTGGACTGAGTGTGCTGTGCTGGAATGCACGGGTCGAAGATATGCATGCGAGCAGGCATCCTGGCGATGAACCTGAAGACGGTGGTGAAGAGAGGATGAATAATCATTGAATCAGAAGAATATAAAGAAGATATAGATTGGCTCATGGAAGAAATTTTGGAAAATGTGACAAACAATAATTATTGATATATTAGATGAATTTGGAGGCAAATAAATGTTTAAAAATAAAATACTTTTAATTACGGGCGGAACAGGTTCGTTTGGCACAGCCGCAATAGAAAAAATAATAAATACAGAAATAAAAGAAATCCGTATTTTCAGCCGAGACGAAAAAAAGCAAGAAGATATGAGAAATTTTTATCATAATGATAAACTTAAGTTTTATATTGGAGATGTAAGAAACTATGAAAGTATTAATTCTTCTATGCAAGGGGTTGATTATGTTTTTCATGCAGCTGCATTGAAGCAAGTCCCATCTTGCGAATTTTTTCCGTTAGAAGCTGTACAAACAAACATTATAGGAACAGAAAATGTCTTAAATGCGGCCGTTTCTAATAAGGTAAAAAAAGTTATTGTTTTAAGCACAGATAAGGCTGTTTATCCAATAAATGCAATGGGCATGTCTAAAGCCCTTATGGAAAAGGTCATGATAGCCAAGTCAAGAACTGTAGATGAGAAAAAGATAATTTTATGTGGTACGAGATATGGAAATGTGATCGCTTCAAGAGGATCTATAATTCCACTCTTTATTGAACAAATCAAAGCCGGGAAGCCTATTACTGTCACAGATCCAAATATGACTAGATTCATAATGTCTTTAGAAAACGCGATTAACCTTGTTTTATATGCTTTTCACAATGGAAAACAAGGAGATATTTTTGTCCAAAAAGCTCCTGCATGCACTATTGCTGACTTAGCAGTTGCTGTGAAAGAACTTTTTAATGCAAAAAATGAAATAAAAATTATCGGAACGAGGCATGGCGAGAAGCTTTATGAAACACTTTTAAATAGGGAAGAAATAGCGAAAGCACAAGATTTGGGAGATTATTACAGAATTGCTGCTGACACTAGGGACCTTAATTATAATAAATATTTTAGCGAAGGAGAGCAACAGATCTCAAGCAAAGAAGATTATAATTCTAATAATACAAGGCAATTAACTATTAAAGAAATTAAAGATATTTTATTGAATGTCAAATATATTCAAATTAAACTTAAAATGGGCGAAATCAATGATTAAAGATGTTCTCATAACAGGGTCCAATGGATTTATTGGGAAAAACCTAATCGAAGGAATAAGCAGGCTTAAAAATATTGAGATATTCAGATTTGACTTAGATAGCGACCCAGACTTATTAGTTTCATATATAAGAGCAGCAGATATCATCTTCCATTTAGCTGGCGTGAACAGGCCTGAGAGAATAGAAGAATATGAAATTGGGAACGTTTATTTTACTCAAACTATAGTCAAAATACTTGAAAAATTAAAAAAGAATATCCCAATAGTCTTTACATCTTCCGTTCAAGCTGAGATGCAAAATCCATATGGTCTTAGCAAAAAGAAAGCAGAAGCTATTCTCATTGAATACAGCCAGAAAAATAACGCAAAAATCTATATCTACCGCTTCTCAAATGTCTTTGGAAAATGGAGCAGGCCTAATTATAATTCAGCTGTTGCCACATTTTGTCACAATATTTCTCGCGGACTAGATATCCAGATTTCAGATGTTCATAAAGAAATAGAACTCGTCTATATCGACGATATTGTGGATGAGTTTCTTAAACTCATTTCCGAAGATTCTTCTAATATTGAAAAAAAATATTATTCTATTGAACAGACATTTAGAATAACTCTTGGCGAATTAGTCAACAAGATTTATTTGCTCAGAGACATCCGACAAACGTTGATACTTCCTAATTTCGCGGATAAGTTTATGAAATGCTTGTACGCCACGTATCTTTCTTTCCTGGATAAAAAAGATTTTTCAACCAACCTGGAAATTAAAAAGGATCAGAGAGGGAGCTTAGTGGAGATTTTAAAGTCCCATCATTTCGGACAAATTTTTATATCCAAATCGCATAAAGGAGTTATAAGAGGCAATCATTATCACAATACCAAAGTAGAAAAATTTTGTGTCATAAAAGGAAAAGCTTCTATCCATCTCCGGAATATTTTGGAAAATGAAATTCTAACTTACCCTGTTTCTGATGAGCAGATTGAAATCATCGATATCCCACCCGGCTATACTCATTCTATTGAGAATTCATCCGAGGAAGAATTGATTGTCTTGTTTTGGGCTAATCAAATTTTTGACCCTCAAAACCCCGATACGCATTTTAATCAGGTTTGAAAATGAGAAAAATGAAAGTAATGACAATTCTTGGGACGCGGCCAGAAATCATCCGGTTGTCTCTGGTCATCAAAGCCTGCGATAAATATTTCCATCATCTCCTTGTTCATACGGGACAAAACTGGGACTACACATTGAATGAGATATTTTTCAAGGACATGGAGCTCAGAAAACCTGATTATTTCCTTAATGTTGCTGGAAGTCATCTCGGAGAAACGATCGGAAATATCATCGCCAAATCTTATGAGATCTTATTGAAAGAAAAACCAGAAGCGCTGCTTGTCCTCGGTGATACAAACAGTACCCTCAGTGCTCTTTCTGGCAAACGTTTAAAAATCCCTATTTTTCATATGGAAGCCGGTAACAGGTGTTTCGACCAAAATGTCCCTGAAGAAATAAATCGAAGAATTGTCGATCACATCAGTGATATCAATCTTCCCTATACCGAACATAGTCGGAGATATCTTTTGAGTGAGGGCTTCAGGAAAGATCATATTTTTGTGACGGGTTCACCCATGGCGGAGGTATTATTTCACTTCAAGGAGAAGATTGAAGAAAGTCCTGTATTAGGAAAGCTCAAGCTCAAAGAAAAAAAATATATCTTGGTAAGCGCTCACCGCGAGGAAAATATCGATATTCAAAAAAACTTTTTTGATTTGGTCAATTCCCTAAACGCCGTGGCCAAAGAATTTAAGCTTCCCGTAATCTATTCGACACATCCACGGAGTCTTGAAAGGCTCAAAGAGAAAAAAATAAAATTTAATCCTTTGATTAAGAATTTAGAACCCTTTGGATTTTTTGATTATAATAAATTACAAAAAAACGCTTTCTGCGTGCTTTCAGACAGTGGGACTCTGAGTGAAGAATCCTCCATTCTCAATTTCCCAGCCGTGCTGATCCGGACAAGCACAGAACGACCCGAGGTTTTGGATAAGGGGTCCATTGTCATTGGCGGAATTAAATCTTCTCAACTCCTTCCATCCATCTATCTAGCAAAAAAAATATTTACCGAAAATCCCCATAACATATTACCTGAAGATTATAAAGATACAAATGTTTCCATAAAGGTAGTCAAAATCATTCAAAGCTATACTAAAATCATAAACAAATTTATTTGGTGCAAATATTGATTTCCATTTGCTAATTTTATGGCATATCCCAAAGCAAAAAGAGAACAATGAAAGTACTATTCTTAATGATTGCGTTCCCTGATGTCCAAAAGAATCCTAACTTATACACCGATCTTGCCTTGGAGTTTTTAAAAAACGGACATGATGTCTATGTCGCCGCTGTTATTGAAAAAAAATATAATAAAGAAACTACTCTCCAAAAAGAATCCATGCTCAACGTTTTGCAAGTGAAATGCGGGGACCTGTTTAATGTTGGATTCATAAAAAAAGGCATTTCTACAATTACCCTCCCCTACAGATTTATTCATGCCATTAAGAAATATTGGCCTGATATTCCGTTTGATTTAGTGGTCTATCCCACCCCGCCTATAACTTTTAACAAAGTTGTCAAATACATCAAAAAGAGGGATCACTGCAGGTTTTATTTAATCCTTAGGGATATTTTTCCTCAAAATGCTAAAGATATGGGCTTAATGAAAAGCCCCTTGCTTTTCAAATATTTCAGAAGAATCGAAAAAAAACTTTATGGTCTCTCCGATTACATTGGATGTATGTCGCAAAAAAATATCGATTACCTTCTGTCTCACAACAATCTGAGTAAAGGCAATTGTGAGCTTCTTCCAAATTGGAAAAAGATCAATAGACTAGGATTAGTGGAGACTGTCAACTATAGAATAAAATATGGGCTCAGCGATAAGTTTGTCGCTATTTTCGGTGGCGTTATAGGAATTGCTCAGGAATTGGAATTTCTTCTGGAGCTTGCCAAATATTATAAAAGCCGGGACGATATTGTCTTCTTAATCATTGGAGAAGGCAATCAAAGGGGCAAGTTACAGGAGATTATCAATAAAGAAAAGCTTTCAAATGTCATAATGAAAGAAAGGATCCCCAGCAGTGAATTCGAGGGCTTGGTTCGTCAATGTGATCTTGGGCTAATTAATCTCAGCAGAAATTTTACCATTCCTAATTGCCCCTCTAAAGTGCTTGAATATTTTGAAGCGGGCATACCTGTTCTAGCTTCCATAGACAAAAATACAGATTTTGGACAACTCCTTGAAGAGGCCAAGGCTGGCTATTGGTCGCTTACAGGCGATATAGAAACCTATCGCC
>Ga0315280_10004567_pt1 | contig 20345 bp, 20 predicted proteins | sample YL17G06_40_MG_FD_203697 | JGI IMG/M metagenome (GOLD analysis project Ga0315280, IMG submission 203697) | Sediment microbial communities from Yellowstone Lake, YNP, Wyoming, USA - YL17G06_40 | ecosystem: Environmental > Aquatic > Freshwater > Lake > Sediment | place: USA: Wyoming | collected... | reverse complement strand
AACCAGTTAACCCGCCAACAACTTCAATCAAGAGAATTTTGTCAGGATTGTTTAGGTCAACTTTCCTTTCAATATTTGCCGCAGTAGCTTCGATAATGTCTTGTGTAGGGGTTTCAGTAAAGCGTTTCTCAACGGTAACGCGGAAAGTTTCGTCTTCGCCTATTTTAGAGTTGAGTTCCGTGGCTGCCTGTTGAATTTCACCTAAATCAGTGCGCACAACTTTTTCAACAGGAATTATTCTAAGCGTATAACGAAACTCGTAGGAACGTTCATGTAAAATTTTGCGAAACTCCTCTATAACTTCAAACGGGTCAAAAGCTGTTTTTGCTGCAATTAAACCGGCAACGCCAGTCTTATCAACAGTCGGTGCTGAATCGCCAATTTCTCCAAGTAGATGCCATAACTCGGAGCAAGCATTTTCCTCGTTCCCACGCCAGGTTGTGGCTAAAAGGTTAAAATTTCTGAGCATAGTCCATACCCTTTGCAATGAATATGCTACATTATTATTAATCTGTAGGTAAATTTAATGTTTCTAAAAGAAGCTTCGATTAAAAACGTCATAGGTGAGTTTGAGGTCAGTGCAGGTTAGTGGCTTTTTCACAGCTTATGGCTCTTTGCCGTCGCCTCACATCATCCCACAGTTAACATCTCATTACAAAGATTTATTCATTTTGATGGTTGTAGAACATTAAACTTAAATTTAAGCTGCACGAGTTTACTAATTCGCTTTAATGAGGGGAAGCCGTATTTGACAGATGCACAAAAACCAGTAATCATTGTTCATGGTGGTGCTGGAACTTGGCATCCTGAACGTAGCCAAGCTGGTTTAGAGGGAGTTAAAAGAGCAGCGAAGAAGGGTTTTGAAATTCTGAAAAAGGGAGGAAGCGCTGTTGACAGCGTGATGGAAGCCGTTATGGTTATGGAGGATGACGGTGCGTTTAATGCTGGTTGTGGTTCAAGTTTGAACATAGAAAAAGGTGTGGAAATGGAAGCATCGATTATGGATGGAAAAACATTGCAAGCTGGCGCTACTGGGCTATTAAAAGACGTTAAAAATCCTGTTCGTTTGGCAAGGATAATCATGGAAAAAACAGATCATGTTTTTGTGGTCGGCGAAGGGGCAGAAAAACTCGCTAGAATCTTTAAGCTTGAAAGAAGAAATCCGATAACGGAGCTTAGGTTAAAGTATTACGAACAACAGAAAAAAGTCTTGCTTGATGGAAAATTTGAACTGCCTAGGCTGGCTGGCTTGGTTAAAACTTATCCTGAACTCTTTAAGCTTGAAACTGTGGGCGCAGTTGCCCTAGCTGAAGATGGAAATGTTGCAGCCGCAACCTCTACCGGAGGCTTTCCATTAAAACTTCCCGGAAGGATTGGAGACTCACCATTAATTGGATGCGGTACATATGCGGATAACCAGGCTGGTGCGTGCTCTGCAACTGGTATTGGTGAAATAGCGATAAGGCTTGTTTTGGCAAAGACTGTTTGTAGTTATATGGAGAATGGAAAAACGGCACAAGAAGCTGTTGAACTGGCAATAAAGCTTGTTAACAAGAGAATATTAGCCACGTACAATCATATGGGGTTAATCTCTGTTGACATTCACGGAGGAATTGGCGCAGCACATAATTCTCCAAACTTATGTTGGGCTTATATTAAGCCAGGAATGCAAGAGCCTGTGGCTTCTTTAACGGCTGAAATTGTGAAGTAAAGTCTCTAAAAAGACGTTGACGGCTATTCGTCTTGATTTTCATTCTCGACAACTGACGAATAAAAATGTTTAAACCATTGCTTGGTTGCTTTCATTAAGCACTAGAACGGATGGGAGGTGAAAAAAGATGCCTGAGGAAGAGGAAGGGGAAGAGGAAGAAGAGGAAGAAGAATGGGAAGAGGAAGAGTGGTGAAAATTTAGGCAGATATGAGCATTTTTCGATTTTTCTATGCCTAAAATTTTGAACAATATTTATGCCTTTTTTCAAACCGCATATTTATAACCTACTAGTTATGACCACTCATTATCGGACTAATCATGACAAGAGTTGCCGTGTTAGATGCTGATAAATGCAAATCAAAACGTTGCAGTAGAATGTGCCATCGTTTTTGTCCAATGGTGCGAAGCCGCATAGAAGCCATACGGTTTGAAAATGACAAACCAGTAATTGTGGAATCCCTTTGCACGGGATGTGGAATATGCGTAAAGAAATGCCCATTCAAAGCCATTTCAATAGTTAATCTTCCAGATGAGTTAGAGAAAGAATGTAGCCACCGTTTTGGAGAGAACACTTTCAAACTTTATCGACTTCCCACACCCTCTTCAGGAACGGTTTTAGGCTTGCTTGGACAAAATGGAATAGGCAAAACAACTACGCTCAAAATACTTTCTGGTGAAGTCAAGTTAAACCTCGGACACTATGAGGAACCGCCTGACTGGGACGAGATAGTCAGGCATTTCAGAGGCTCAACACTTCAAGACTATTTCCAAAAGATGACTTATGGAAAACTTGGGATTTCGCTTAAACCACAGTATGTGGATAAGATTCCAAAGGTTGTTTCAGGAAACGTTGGAGAAGTGCTGGAAAGGGTAGATGAGAGGAAAAAACTGGATAAAATTGCTGAACAGCTTGAACTTAAACAATTCTGGAATCGTTCCCTTGAAGTTTTGAGTGGAGGTGAACTGCAACGCGTGGCAGTTGCGGCCACAATATGTCGTGAAGCTGATGTATATCTTTTCGACGAACCATCAAGCTACTTAGACGTAAAACAGAGACTTGAGACGGCTAAAGCCATAAGAAGCCTGAAAAACGATGAAAAAACGATAATTGTAGCCGAACATGATTTAGCAATAATAGATTACTTATCTGACCAAATCTGCATTTTTTACGGAGAACCGGGTGTTTATGGCATAGTCTCCAACGTTCACAGCGTTAGAACCGGTATTAACATCTACCTACAAGGTTACATTCCAGACGAGAATGTTCGATTTAGAAAAGAAGCAATCGTATTTCATGAAAAGCCGCCCACAGTCAGTTTTGGTGCTGGCGAAATGCTGTTAAAATGGAGACAAATAGAGAAAACGTACGAAGGGTTTAAACTTGTTGCCCATAAAGGGGAAATAAGAAGAGGCGAAATCATCGGAATTCTAGGGCCAAACGGCATAGGTAAGACAACTTTTATAAAGATTTTAGCCGGGATTGAAGAGGCTGATGACGGGCAAAAGTTCGGCGAATTGAAAGTAAGCTACAAGCCACAGTATATTTCGGCAGAGTACACTGGAACTGTTCAAGAGCTTCTAATGAGCGTTGCCAAAGAGAGTTTCTCTTCAAGCTTGTATAAGACTGAAATTCTCCAGCCTTTAGGGGTAAATTTGCTTTTGGACAGAAATGTGGATGAACTCAGCGGTGGTGAACTACAAAAAGTCGCCATCGCAGCCTGCCTGTCTCGTAAAGCTGACCTTTACCTGCTTGATGAACCGAGCGCCTACTTGGATGTTGAAGAACGATTGAATATGGCGCGGATCATCCGAAGAGTTGTTGAAAACCACAATACAGCAGCCTTAGTCGTTGAACACGACGTAGTTGCACAGGACTTTATAGCTGACCACCTACTAGTTTTCACGGGAGAGCCCGGAAAAAGGGGCATGGCAAACCCGCCATTGAGCCTAAGAGATGGAATGAACATATTCCTGAAAGAGATGGCAGTGACTTTCCGAAGAGACCTGATTACGAAAAGACCGAGAGTTAACAAAGAAGACTCAAAACTGGATAAGTTTCAGAAAGAAATTGGAGAGTACTATTATGTACGCTCACTGCAAAAATGAATCAGTAAAGGGATAATTAATGGTTAAGATTGAAGAAAGGGAAAAGAAGTTGTTGCAAGCTGCTTTGAAGGCCATGGATAATGCCTACGTGCTTTGGGGTGTTAAAGTTGGCGCAGCAGTGCTTGCAGAGAATGGACAAATTTATGAGGGATGTAATGTTGAAAGTTGGGTTTCCGGACTTGGGATTTGCGCTGAGAGAAACGCAATTAACCACGCTGTTTTGCATGGTAACCGAAAAATTGAAGAAATAGCCCTAATCGCGGATACAGATAGCCGCAACGAGCCTAGACCATGCGGAGCATGCCTACAATACATTTACGATTTTGCGGAAAACCCCAAAGTTAAAGTTGTTGTGGCAAAAGTGGAAAATGGTAGAATCTTGTTTGACACTGTTAAAGTAAAGACTCTTGAGGAGTTGTTGCCCTTTCCTTTTAGAAAATGAATAATTTTCGCCTAAAAATGTAGTTAAATTAAAGAATGAGCAGAGCATACCGTAAGAACGGCTGCTAAAGAGGTGCTGGTGGAAGCTTAAAGTGGCTCAAGTAACATTTGAAGAGATAAGTGCTTCAGACTATGTTTCTCTTTATAACCAAGGCTATTCAATTAATGAACTAAAAAAAATTATGGATTGCTCTTACACTTACACGAGAAATATGCTTTTAAAAAGTGGAGCGAAGCTTAGAACTAGGAAAGAAGCTTTTATAAATATGATATCTCGCCACCCAGAATGGAAAAAGCAATTCTTAAAATATGTTATTTCCCCAGAAAGTCGTCAACTTTCCGATTCAAAAATTAAGCTTCTCTTTCTCCTTTTCACAGAAGGTTGCATCTGGAAAAGTAAAGTTCAGTTCACAAATAATCAAGCTATTTTAAGGGACTTTTTCTCGGCACTTATGAAGGAAGTGTACAATATTGATACCAAAACAAATGACAATGTAACGTATGTCCATTCCATCGAGATCGCAAATGATCTGAGAACTTACAATATAAAAGAAATGATACCAGAAGAAGTAATGTGTAAACTATTAAAATCGCCACAATTGACAAAAGAAGTTTTAAGAATATTTGCAGATACTGAAGGCTCAGTAATTATCTCCGTTCGCAAAGCCCCTCGAAACTATACCGTTGGAGATCGTAGAATAGTGATTGCATGCACCAATGACATTGTGAAGTCGCAACTAATCACATTGTTAAAATCACTTGAAATAACAGCGCGTCCAGGAAAAGATGGAGTATTAATTACAAACGAACATTCATTAAGAGAATTTGCCCAACAAATAGGTTTCTCACATGGAATTAAAGTTCTACGTAAAAAAGCAGGTTATGGAATTTGGTATATGCATGAAAAGGCCACTTTGGTTAGGCTCCTTATTCGCATTTATGACGAGCAGATAAACAAGGGTAGAGGTGGTAAGCACCTAGGTGTCTTTCAAAACTGCAAAAACAAAGAGGATGTTCTGAAGATTTTAGATTTCTGGTATAATGAGTTAAAAAGGGGGGATGAAATATAGCTCAGACAACATTTGAAGAGATAAGTGCTTCCGACTTTTTTCTATCGTAACCGTGATATAGCTGGCTTCACAAGTCCGTCTAGAGCCATTTTTGCAGCTATAAGGGAGCTTGTGGAAAACTCGTTGGATGCCGCCGAAAGCCTCAAAATACCGCCAGATATTTATGTGAGGCTTTCATATGAGGGGGAAGCCAGCAAAGAAGCCCAAATTTACAGGTTAAGAGTTGAAGACAACGGCATAGGAGTCCCACCAAGGCATATACCATCAGCTTTTGGACAGGTGCTTTTTGGCTCAAAATACAAGTTAAAGCAGCAGAGGGGAACCTTTGGTTTAGGCGGGAAAATGGCAATTCTATATGGACAAATTACGACACACCAGCCGGCCTGCATTTTTTCAAGCGCTGGTATCGCGAAAATTTACATGTATAAGCTTATGATTGACATACAGAGAAATCGTCCACTCATACTTGACAGAAAAGTTCTCATAAACAAGGAGCAGTGGCGGGGAACAATAGTTGAATTCTGCTTGGAAGGTGACTACTTTAGGGCCATGCCCAAAATTCTAGAATATTTTAAACAGACAGCTATGATGAACCCTTATGCGAACTTAACTTTTGTTGACCCTAAAGGTAGACTTTATAAATTCACCAGAATTACGAAGGAAATGCCTGAGCCACCAAAAGAGACTAAACCACACCCGTATGGTGTGGATGTGGAGCTTCTTCAACGCCTTATACAAATAACACCTTATAAGAACATGCTTGAGTTTTTGAGGCATCATTTCCACAGAGTTGGAGAAACTACTGCAAATAAGTTTCTGGAATTCAGCAACATAAGTCCGTCTAGAAATCCGAAGAAGCTTTCCCATGAGGAAATCGTTAGGCTTATGCATATGCTTAAGAAGTTTAGAGAGTTCTTGCCACCGGATGCAAGTTGTCTGTCGCCATTGGGTGAGGATCTGTTAAAGGCTGGGATAGTGAAGGAGCTAAAACCCGAGTTTGTGGCTGTTCATCAGCGTAAACCAGCAACCTATGCAGGGCACCCCTTTATCATTGAAGGGGGAATCGCCTATGGAGGAGAAATACCCAAGCAAGGAAACTTCTTGATTTACCGTTTTGCCAACAGAATCCCATTGCTTTATGACGAGGCAAGCGATGTTTCAGTAAAAGTGATAGACTCTATGAATTGGCGAAGGTACAAGATCACGCCAGATATGCCGATTGCAATTCTAGTGCATGTTTGCAGCACGAAAGTTCCATACAAAACTGTTGGAAAGGAATTCATCGCCGACAGACCCGAAGTTAGAAGAGAAATAGCTAATGGGCTGCGGGAAGTTGCCCGTCAACTCCAGCATTTCTTGACAAGAAGGGAACATGTGGACAGAGATCGAAAACGCCTTGGAGTTTTTAGTAAATATTTGCCGAAAATAGCCCAGTTTTCAACTAAACTGGCTGGTAGGGAAAAGCTTCCAGATATAGAAAAACTGTTGAGGAGTGTGAGAAAGTTTGGAGCAGAAGAAACATAAAAGTAGCATTATTGAAAGAAAGAAGGAAGTTTTATCAGGTTTGGAAAACCTTGGAGTTAAAATTTACGATCAGCTTGATAGTGGATATTTCCCATCAGTAGAGATGCCCAGCAGATCAATAGAAAACATCAACTACGATCCGCAACTTAGACAGTTCATTTTGGGCGATAGGAAGGTTCGTCGAAGCGCCCGCAACATCCGCCACGTGAAGCCTTTCACACAGCTTACTTGGGCTGCGGAATTTTCTCATGAGCTCACTTCGCAACGGAAAACATCTACCTTAAGAGATGTTTACTATTCCGCTCAAGCGTACGAAATGACTTTTAAAGACCAGCAGGAATCAAACAACATTGTAACGGATTTAGAAACTGTTTTGGGTTTTTCACGGGAAGACTTCAACATTTTTCCAGAAGAGCGTTCAGCAGTTTTCGGCGACTTAACCATAGAATATACAGTGCCAGGTTATGAGGGAAAAACATTGAATTTGACTTCTCATCCCGACGGTGTCTTGATTGGACCAGCTTTGACTTCTTCGGAATTCGTGAAAACGACAGCAGACAAGGTCATAGCTATAGAGAAAGGCGGACTATTCACACGTTTTATAGAAGAGAATGTGCATAAGAAGTATAATGCCATACTTGTTTTGACGGCTGGACAAGCGCCTAGGGCTACGAGGCACTTTATTAGGAGATTGAACGGAGAGCTGAATCTTCCAGTTTACATTTTCACGGACGGTGACCCTTGGGGAATGCACATAGCCATGGTGATAATTTCTGGTTCTGCAAATGCTGCTCACCTAAGAGAGTTGAATACGCCTGATGCGAAGTGGAGCGGGGTGTGGGCAACAGACATTGTCAATTACAAATTGCCGACGGATCCATTGGATGAAGTGGACTTGAAGAGGCTTTCTGAGTTGCAGAGGGACCCACGCTATAAAGACCCGTTGTGGCAGAGGGAAATCAAGACGTTTATGAAGATTAAGAAGAAGGCAGAGCAAGAGGCATTCAGCAGATATGGTTTAACGTATATTGTTGATGAGTACTTGCCAGCGAAGCTTGAAGAGACAAAGTAAAACGGGGGAAATTTAAAATAACCGTTCATGTTTTATGGTATAAAGCATATTGAAAAGTGAAGGGCTCGAGCATGAGTGAAGAAGGAGGCGGTTTCGGAATAACGCTGGCTGAAAAATTTTTCGGTTTCATAATCATTATTATTGGTGCTATGGCCACGTATTACACATTTACAAGCACTTCAGCGTTAGGTGATTTTACAGGATTTTTTGGAGTTCTAAGCATTTTTCTTTTAGCCTTAGGAGTATTTTTGGTAATCGCAAAAACAGAATAGCATCTTCAAATTCTAAAAATCAGAGGCGAAGATATCTCCCGCAATAGCCTATTTGGCTTCAAATAGAGGGGCTAGAAACCGTTGCACGCACGCACACGCACAACAAAAGCCTATTCTCTTCTTTCAACAACCATCTTACAATTCGTAACCAAAGCAGCAATAACACCCAAAGCCGCAAGCCAAGGAGCCAAAACCACACCAATAACCCCCACAGTAGCAGGAATCTCAAGCAAAACCTTTCCCTTCTCATCCTTAACAATAATCCTAGTCACATTCCCCTCATGAAGCAACCCCTTAACCTTCTCAATAAGATTGTCAGCAGAAACAGCAAACTCCTCCCTAACCACCTTAGCAACTGGAGCCCCACAAGCATAACAGAACTTATCCTCTTCCTTCAATTTTGCCCCACACTTCAAACAATAAGACAAAATCTTTTCACCACCCCAACAGAATTCTGTCGCAGATTTAAATATGTTACGAATAAAACGGCTGAGTATTTATTAGGGTAATAATTTATTAGTTTTGAAGTGCGCCAATGAATAACTAGTTGTTCAATCCCATCGAAGGAGATATGCACTATGCCTATTCGCCAACCAATCGTCTGCGTGCTTGGCCATGTAGATACTGGCAAGACTTTGCTTTTGGACAAAATCCGCAAAACAAGCGTCCAAGCTCGCGAGGTTGGAGGAATTACGCAACACATCGGCGCGAGTTTTTTCCCAGTTGACACGCTTAAGCAGTTGGTTGGTCCCTTACTTTCCATGGTCAAGAGCGAAATAGAAATTCCAGGCTTACTCGTTATTGACACGCCTGGACATGAGGCTTTTACGAACCTGCGTAAAAGGGGCGGCAGCGCAGCTGACATAGCCATCCTCGTGATTGATATTCTGCGGAGTTTTGAAGCTCAAACCTACGAGTGCATAGAGATTCTGAAGACGCGCAAAACACCTTTTCTCGTAGCTGCAAACAAGATAGACCGCGTACCAGGCTGGAAATCCTATTCGGACACACCATTTTTGAAGGCTTATCAGGCGCAGGACCCTTATGTTAGACAGGATTTGGACATAAAACTCTACGACATCATAGGCGTGTTTTCACGATTAGGGTTTAAAACGGATCGTTTTGATCGCATAAAAGACTTTACAAAAACTGTGGCAATAGTGCCTACTAGCGCCAAAACTGGCGAAGGCATAACTGACCTTCTAATGGTTCTTATTGGTTTAACACAGCAGCATCTAAAGAAGCGGCTGCAGACAACTGAAGGCCCAGCGAAGGGCACTGTGTTAGAGGTTAAGGAAGAACCGGGTTTGGGGTTGACGCTTAACACCATAATTTATGATGGAACCTTGCAGAAGGACGATATGATAGTTGTGGGCGGGAAGGAAAAGCCTATTGTAACGCGGATAAGAGCAATTTTGGTTCCCAAACCTTTAGACGAGATTAGAGACCCAAGGGATAAGTTTTCTTCCGTAGATTCTGTTTCCGCTGCGGCTGGAGTTAAAATTGTTGCGCCAGATTTGGAAGGCGCCTTGGCTGGAGCTCCTTTATACGGTGTTGCTGAGGGTGAAAAGCCTGAAAAGTATGTGAGGCTTGTTTCTGAGGAGATTGAGAAGATTAGAATTGTGACAGATGTGGAGGGGATTGTTTTGAAGGCTGATACGCTGGGTTCTTTGGAGGCTATTGCCGAAAACCTAAAACATAATAGCGTGCCTATTCGGCTGGCGGACGTGGGAGACATTTCAAAGCGGGATGTTACAGAGGCTTCGGTTGTAAAGGAACATGAACCCCTATATGGCGTTATTTTAGCATTCAACGTCAAAATTTTGCCAGACGCAGAAGAAGACGCTTCAATTAAGGATGTTCAAGTGTTTAGGGAAAAAATAATTTACCATTTAATAGATAATTACTTGTCTTGGCTTAAAACTCAACGTGAAGCAAAGTTTGAGCAGGAATTTGACAATCTGGTTAAACCTGCAAAAATCTGCATATTGGAAGGCTATGTTTTCCGAAGGGCAAAGCCAGCAATAGTGGGCGTGGAAATATTGGCGGGAAATATAAAGCCGAAAAGCGTTCTCGTGAGGGCTGAGGATGGCGAGGAAATAGGCGAAATACAGCAAATCCAAGAAAAAGGCAAAGCTTTGCCAGAAGCTGGAAAAGGAATGCAGGTCGCAATATCCATGGATAAGCCGATAGTTGGAAGACACATCTTCGAAAAAGACACCTTATACGTGAAAGTGCCAGAACCACACGCAAAAGTGTTGTTAACAACGTTTATGGATAGGTTAACAACCGAAGAGCAAGAGGCACTAAACGAATACACAAACCTAAAGAGAAAGAAAACACCCTTCTGGGCAGCATAACCTAAAATTGCTACCCTCCTCTATTTTTTGGGGCAAAAATCAACCAATACGGATAGACCCCTCTAGGTTTTTTGCAAAAGAGGTTTCTAACAGACATTAGGCATGATTATGAGATAAATCTGTGTGAGGAGGCTGACTTACCCCCCTTATATGCAGATTCAATCTACTAGTTTAACCATGGTTTCTATGAGAGTAGGTGCATGTTTCCTATGCGTGTGTTTTTTAGGTGTTTTTCTGCTGCTTTTTGGCATTCCAATGCTTGCTTTTTGCTTGTTGTTGGTAAATCATTCATTACATAACATGGATAAAAGGCTAAGAGCGTGTATGGAATATTCTGATCTATTTCACTCATGAATTTGGCTATGTTTTCCACTTCTTCATTGTCTATGTAGCCTGGAACAAGCAAAGTACTAGCAGAAAGCAGAGGCAGTTCAGGTCGTTTTTTATAGAATTTTTCTCCAATCATCTTGAAGTTGGCCAGGGTTGGCTTGTTGGAAACTCCACACAAAGCAATATTCAATTCTTCACTCCAAGTCTTCAAATCAAACTTTATGTTGCCACCGCTTTCCAAAGCGTATTCTGCAGCTTTCTCCGCAAATTTGGGATTCATGTAGCCATTAGTTTCCCAACAAATACGAAGGATTCGCCCTTCAGCCTTGGCTTTTTCATAGGCTATTCGGCTTACCTCAAGACTGTGAGGCATTTGTGGAGAAGGGTCACCACCAAAATAGCATATGCAAGAAACATGCGCATCAACCTTAGCCGCCAAATCAGCAGCACTCAAAGCAGGCTTATGTTTCGCTGATAGGTTGCGGTAACGCCAATTCTGACAGAAAAGACAATCAAAACTGCAAGCTCCATAAAAAACCGCCAAATTCGCATAGCCATACTCCGCCCCCTGCTTATACGCATATTTAGGATAGCCACCCCCCATACAGCCGGGACAAAACCACCAACTAACACAATTGGTTGGCAAACCATCATAATACCACTCCAAAACACCTTTTTCAACTGTTCCGCCGAAACGAACCAGACACCCGCCAACATTCCAGACAAGCCCACAAAAACCACAATTACCCACGCCAATTATACAATCGTTGGCACAAACCCCACAAGACAACCCACCAGCATCCTTCGGCGGCTTTAAAGGTAAACCAAAAACAGCGCGACTCTTCGCATGCACGCCTCTTGTAATATCGAGGGCTTCTTCAGGCTTATTTCTTATGCACTTTAAACAAACACCTAAACCTTCGGAAATATTGTCGGCTTTTTCACCGCAAACCAAACATTTCCCCATAAATTAGCCGCCGCCAACAGGCGGTATTATAGCTAAAACATCGCCGTCCGCAAGTTTTGTATCTAAACCGTCAAGCGTGGATGCACTTCTCCCATTAACAAGAAACTGCAGAAAACCCTTAACCTCGCCACTCTTGCTGTCATAAACATATTCAACGAAGCTTTTTCCATAACGCTCAGCCAACCTTTTAAGAACTTTATCCACCGTTACTGTTTCGCCATCTCGAAACTTTAGGGTTTCCTCTTTTTTACCAGTTAACTCCCTTAGACTTGTAAAGAAGCGCACCGAAACTTGCAAGGCACAACCACCAATAGTCAAAAACTGCACGCCAAAATTTAAACTGTTACGCAGTGGAATATGGGATTTGAATAAGTAGAGGTAAAGGTTTATATTTTTGGGGCATTTTGCTTATTCCGATTAATAAAAACATTTTAACCTTGAATGGAGGATTTGTATGGCTTACCTAACAACCACAGCCTCGGGACAGCCAGTCCTAATTCTCAAAGAAGGCACAACCAGAAGCAGAGGAAGAGAAGCCCAAAGAAACAACATAATGGCAGCCCGCATAATCGGCGAGGTGTTAAAGACCACGCTGGGTCCACGCGGCATGGACAAAATGCTCATCGACAGCCTCGGAGACATAACAATAACAAACGACGGCGCAGCAATCCTAAACGAAATGGAAGTGGATCATCCGGCAGCCAAAATGATGGTGGAAATTGCAAAAACACAAGACGACATGGTAGGCGACGGAACAACAACCGCCGTAGTCCTAGCAGGCGAACTATTAAAAAGGGCAGAAGAACTCCTAGACCAAAATATTCACCCAACGATAATGGTAAGCGGTTACCGAAAAGCGGCACAAAACGCAATGGAAACCATAAACAAAATCTCAATACCAGTAGACATCGAAGACCGTGAAACAATGAGGAAAGTGGCAGTAACGTCAATGGCAAGCAAAGCCGTAGGTCCGGCGAAAGAACACTTGGCAGAAATCGCAATTGACGCCGTGAAACAAATAACTGAAAAACGCGGAGACAGAAGACTCGCAGACATAGACAACATCCAAATAATAAAGAAAACGGGAAAAAGCCTTCTCGAATCCCAGCTTATCCAAGGCCTAATAATAGACAAAGAAGCCGTTCACCCTGGAATGCCTAAAAAATTAGAAAACGCAAAAATAATGCTGCTAGACTGCCCACTTGAAATTGAAAAGACAGAAATCAGCGCCGAAATAAGAATCCGCGACCCAAACCAAATGAAAGCTTTCCTAGACCAAGAAACCAAAATGCTAAAGGAAATGGTGGACAAAATAAGGGCCACAGAAGCAAACGTCGTTTTCTGCCAGAAAGGCATAGACGACATGGCACAACACTTCCTAGCAAAAGAGGGAATATTGGCAGCCAGAAGAGTAAAACAGTCAGACATGGAGAAGCTTGCAAGGGCAACAGGCGGAAGAATGATCACAAATTTAGATGACTTAACACCCCAAGACTTAGGAGAAGCGGGCATTGTCGAAGAACGCAAAATAGGCGAAGACAAAATGATTTTCGTCGAGAAATGCAAAGACCCTCGATCGGTGGCTGTGCTTATACGGGCTGGACTTGAAAGGATGGTTGACGAAGCAGAAAGAGCCATGAACGACGCTTTATCTGTTGTCTCAGACGTAATAGAAAACAACAAAATAGTCGCTGGTGGCGGCGCAGTAGAAGTTGAAGTAGCTAAAGAACTTCGAGGTTATGCCACAAAGGTTGGTGGAAGAGAGCAACTCGCCATAGAAGCCTTCGCCGACGCCATTGAGGTAATACCAAGAACGTTAGCTGAAAACGCGGGACTGGAACCAATAGACATACTGGTAGAACTGAGGGCTGCCCACGAGAAAAAAGACGGAGAATACATGGGAGTAAATGTTTTCACAGGAAAAATCGAAAACATGCAAGAAAACGGAGTGGTGGAGCCACTAGTAGTGAAGGAACAAGCAGTGAAATCTGCCGCAGAATCCGCGTCAATGATACTCCGCATAGACGACGTAATAGCATCCACAAAACCAAAAGAAGGAATGGGAAGACCGCCACCAGGCGGTGGAGAAGGCGAAGAATAACTAAACTCCCCGTTTTTCTAACATCACCACTTCATTTTTGCACGTTAAAAATTTAAACCCTAGAATAGCATTTTACTTTTGAAGGCTCCGGTAGTATAGTCCGGTCAAACCTTACTAAGGGACTATGTATAACGGCCTCTCGACACAATTTACAGTAGGAAGAAAGCCGTGGACCTGGGTTCAAATCCCGGCCGGAGCACCACTACAATCAGGCTTATTTCTGGCTTATTTTTACTAGAAAAGCTTGATTTGAGCACCTTTGAAAGCATGGTTAAAATCGGAGCACGGGTTTACTAGTAAAAATACGACACCCAACGCGTCAAACTGCGAACTACGTTTCTTTGTAGATAGTCACGCGGCAACTCTTTGGAAGGAATGCATAGAGTCTTTGTCTCTTCTCATCCAACGTGAAGGTATGTGCTCCTTCTTCCGTATTGACTTTCTCATCTACAACCAATTTTTCGGTATCTATTACTTCAATCACGCCAGGTTTTCCAATAGCGCAGTAGAGCCGATGCCGATCAATGTTGAGCCAGATTACGTCGGGTCCTCCTCCAATAGGTACGACAGCTTCTTCATGACCTGTTGAAATATCTAAAACAACCACGGCCCCGCCATCGCATGCAACGTAAGCTAAGCCGCTTTTATCGTCGATGTCAAGGCCGTGCGGTCCCGCTATCGAGATGGGCAGGAAGGCCTTTTGTGACATGTTTTCTGGCGTAAGTATTGCCACGCCTGCAGGTTCGCGAATGTTCACTAGAAACTGATCCTTTTTGTTGGAGTACGCACACCACCGAGATCTCCCTGCTAGTTCCAAAGCCGAGATCAGTTTTCCTGAATAGGGGTCAACGAGGCTTCCGTGATTATCTTCTACATCAGCGACAAGAAGCTGTTTACGTCTGCTGTCCCATGCAAGACCGTTGGGCATTGTTCCCGCTTGTACGTCACGCAAAACCCGATTGGTCAAGACGTCAATTACAAGGATTCCGCCAGCGCCTCGAGCGGCAGCGAAGACTAGGTTCTCGTTCTGAGCACATACCACGCCACTTGCTTCTGGGCAACCTGAAAGAGTTGCTATGTGTTTGGCGTCCTCGCCACTTATTACCTCGACATTTCCAGTAGCTGTATGAGCGACGTAAACGTACCCACTTCTGATATGAACGTCGGCGTGATCAAACCCTCCGGGCTGATGGGATGATAGATCAACGAATTGAGAAAACAACAGGGTCATAACAATAACTCCTTGAAATATCGTAATAAAGATAAAAAGGTGGAGTTTGGGCTTACTCTTTCAGTTTCTTTTTCAGGAATTCCCTTCGTTCTTTTCTGTCCAGCTTTTCGATCTCTGCTTTGTACTTCTCGCGAATCAGCTTCAGTTTGCAGTTGGTGTAGAATGCGTCGTACACTGGACTTGCTTTCGCAATGGTTTCATAATCGTCTTTTGACGCGATGCCAAAACCTGTCATGACAGCTTCTAACCCTGCCGCTTCAGGGGCCATTTCCATTTTGTCTGTATCGGTTGCACGGACAATCTTTGCCACTTCCAGTACAGCAGGGTCTGTGATCTTGTACTTCTCGACTATTGCATCGAAACTGCATTTTTCGCCATGATGCCCAAGCTCGACACTAGGCGCATCGTATGGTATTGCCTTCTCCTTCTTGACGGTTTCTTCAATTTTTTCTACGGAAACGAAGAGAAATTCGGCTTTCTGATCTATGAATCGTTTTATCAACCATGGACATGCGGTTCTGTCCACGTGCACGTATAGTCTTGTTACCCACTTCATGCTTCTCACCAACATTATTTGGCTTTTAGTTCTTTGATGCGTTCTTGTACTGCTGCAAGCTCGTTCTTCAGTTCTTGTGCGTATTCTTCTAGTTTCTTGATTTTCTCTTCTTTCGTTAGAAATCTGCGAGTGAACTGTTCATATCCGTGGTGGCCTTCGCGGCAACAATGCCTGCCATATCCAGGGTGTTCTTCGCGATGTGCTTCATGCATATTCTTCTCACACTCACTTACGTAGATTAACTACCTATCACAGTAGAATATCTACTTATATAAGTTTAACGCATACGTTCAATTCGGTGAAGCAAATGCATCGACTAGGAAGCATGAAAATCGGAACAGTGCAGCTCTGGCTTCTGCTGCTGCTCTCTGACAAGCCCATGTATGGTTACGAAATCATCCGGGAACTAGAACGAAGATTCTCTGGATACTGGTCCCCCAAAACAGGCACAGTATATCCTGCTTTGGAAAAACTAGAGGAGAATGGATTCATCACGGGACAGATAGAGTTCAGAGACCACGGACCAGACAGAAAACACTACGCAATTACCGACAAAGGGAAAGAAGAATTGAAGTCCACTATGGCTCAGTGGGCAAAAATGACAGAAATGATAGACATTTACAGAGAAACGCATCAAGCCTTATTCAAATTCAAGAAGCAATGCACACGAGACGAAGTGGCAAAAATGCTCACAAGACTCGGAACAGCCTTTCAGAATGAGGCTTTCGAGTTCTCTGATGTTCTGCTTTCAGAGGAGAAAGGAAAAGCTGAGCCAACGGAACCTATATTCTTCAAACTGCTTTATGCTAAAGAAAACCACAAGTACGAGATTCACATGGAACTCGAATGGCTGCCATCCGAAAGCAAATCTGCGAGTACATAGTTATCAGAACTTTGGTGAAGGATGATTGAATCTTGAGCCACCATTGGGGTTACGTGAGTGCGGTTGCTTCAGCAGTTCTATTTGGCATAAGCTCAACCCTTAACAAGATTGCATTGCAGAACGTGCATCCGACTTTAATCGCTGGCGTGATTTATTTCATTGGCGGCGTCTTCCTTTTCGGTATTCATCTAACGCCACTGCGCAAACGGGTTCTCTCTTTGCTTGAAACCCCAGAGACTGAAGACAGAATCTCAACAAAAGACTTCGCGATTCTGGCTTTTGTGATTCTCTGCGGTTCGATAATTGCACCGTTGTCGTTGTTGAATGGCCTGAACCAAACCACAGCAATTAACGCATCTCTGCTTCTTAACGCTGAATCTTTGTTTACCGCTTTGATTGCCTTCATATTCCTCGGTGAACGAGGAGTCAGACGTGAGTATCTAGGCGTTCTCATGTTGCTTATTGGAGTGGTTTTTGTGACCACAAACGGAGAATTTCAGCAACTCTCTCTAACGGAGAACATTTTCGGCAATTTGCTCATAATAGGGGCTTGCTTGTTTTGGGGAATAGACAACAACTTAAGCAGGTTTCTCAGTAAGAAACGAGACATCATACTGATAACTGCACTAAAATGCTTTATTGGGGGCTTCGCCTTATTGCTCATATCTTTTCTTCTCGGTGTAGACTTCAGCATACCCTTGATGTCACTACCTTACTTGTTGTCTGTGGGAGCGCTCAGCATCGCATTGTCTATCCTCCTGTTTCTTTTCGCTCTGAGAAAGATAGGCTCAATGCGAACAGGAGTCATTTATTCCACATCCTCACTCTTCGGCGCCGTTCTCGCTTTTGCCATCTTGAGGGAAGCGTTCAGTCCTATCCAATTGATAGCAGGATTAGTTATGCTGTTGGGCGTCTATGTCCTCTACCACTACGCAAAATAAAAAAGCGAATTGCCGAAAGATTCACCATCAAGTTAAAGGTACAAATCCTACCTCGTCCACATATCATTCATCAACCCGAGTGTTCGAAAGACTGCCTGATCAGGTTTTTATCTTAGCCCGGGAGAGTTTCGAACTCTCGCCAAGCACAATAGAAGCATATTTTTACTGGTAAAAACGTGCTCCGATCCCGGCCGGAGCATTAAAAATTAAGCTTATTCAAAGGTTATTTTGGCTAAAGAATCCTAATTAGAGTAGCTTGGAGATTGAACCATAATTGGAACACGAATTTACTAGTAAAAATAGTAGCTTTGAGAGTCTGGATATCAGTTGGTTATAGTAGAGTTATCCATAGACGCGCTTGCGATGGCCTACAATCAACAAAACCACCTCATTTCCCTTTATCTGGTAAAGGACTTGATAGTCTCCAATTCTCAAAGAGTAGACTCCTTTAAATTCACCGCGTAATGTCTTTCCTACGTAAGGATTGGTTTTAAGAATGTTGATTTCTCGAATTATCCGAACTTGAACCTCTCGATCACAGGCTTCAATTTCCTTTAAGAAACGAGGTGTAAATCGAATTTCAAATCTCGTTTTCAAGGTTTAACTCTCTTATAAGCTCATCCAGCGGTCTGGTTTTACCTTCCTCAACTTCTCGCAATGCAATCTTTAAATCTTTAACAAGCTTCTTATCTTGCACAACTTCAAGGGTTTCTAGTAACTCATCCATCAAACTAGCCGCCCTCGTTAGCAATTCTTTCTCTTCCGCCGTTAAGAGAGTCATTTTCCTTTCACAACCTCTCCAAGAATATAGAATTTTCATAGGACATTTTAACTCTTGCTCTCAAAACATAACTAACGGATGCATGGCAGAAAAATGCCATGGCATGAATCTTATCTTGTAGTGCGTAGCTTGAGATTAGCGGCAAACTCTTTCAAGTTTTGCGTTTGCCACTCAAGTATTGGTGAATAATACTTATAACGTATTTACTAAATCGACTTCTTGCTATCGAGCCCGAACCTTTAACAAAATATGAACGTTGGATTAAGCCAGTTACATATCCATCCCAATTTTCATACATTATCTTGAAATCACTTTTCGGTATTCTTTGAATCCCGGCAGATCTAGGATAGGCGATTACGTAGTTTCCACCAGTGTATACTGCGCCGAAACTTTCACCTATTTCTCCACTGTGCTCTGTCCAATTTACAATGTGCTTTTTTCTTGATAGCCAAGACGTCAGATCAGACCAAAACGCAGCAAAATCCACTTTTCCAGACGTGTTCATTTTAGTTGATGAGGGAGTTGCTTGTGTGTTGTTTGGTTTTTCAAGTGCAATTCCGTTCGCAAGGAGTACTATTTCAATTTTCTTGGAAATTTTGCCGTTAGAATAGTGTGTGAAGATTTCATGAAATTTGGAATCAGTTAGGACAAGAAATTTTTTTCGAGCAGTTGCTTTTTCGAGCATTAGGCAAGCGCTATAGGTATCTGATATTTTTCCTGAGGGTATGTTTCCACTTTTTGTTAGTTGATGTGATTTCACCTCAGCAATTATTTGACCGTCCTCTGAAACAAGATCAAAATTATGCATTGCCGGTTTTCCATCGGACTTCCAACCAACTCGCAAATTCCTTTTGGAGAATGGGATGTTGAATTCATTTTGTAGCCATTCTCTAGCCATTTTCTCAGCTTTATTTCCTCTTTCATAGCTCGAACTCATGGCCTAGCCTCATCATACCGCACTTGACAAAACGAATATTTACGTGTTTATTGGAATTGTTTTAGTCAACAAATGTGCAAAAAATTTCATTCCGGCAATCATTTATTTTGCAAGATGCAAAAGCGAGATAGCGCATTAAACCTCTGTAAGGTCTCTGACTTTCGCCAAGCATATACAAGACATATTTTTACTGGTAAAATCGTGCTCCGATCCCGGCCGGAGCACCACAAAAACTAAATCCGTCTTCCTTTGTTGCTTTGGTAGCGCTTTTGTATTTTTTCTGCAAGCCTGCCGTCTTCTATTATGAAGGGACCTTCATAGCCACAGTCAAGGCATTTCCAAATGGAAGGACGATAAAAGACGAGACAATTGATGTTTGTGGAACCGCATTTTGGACAGAACTTCCTTCTCGCCAAGACTTCCTCTTGTTTTTTGGCTCTCTCAATCGATTTCTTGAAGCCCCACTTTTGTTTCCATAGGTTGCCAAGTTCATTAGACTTGAACTCTTTAGCTTGTTCCCCACATAATGGACAATGCTGCCCGGGCTGGAGCTGCTTATCATATGTGCATTTAGTGTTCGGACAAGTCCACCAAGGCATATTTACACACCATCAAAAACCAAACCAATCACGAACACGCGCATATCACCAACCATGCCTAATCACAGACGACGGAGCCACTTCATCTCTTACTCTTCTCATGCTTTTTAAATCCTTTTCAAAATCCAACGCTGGCAATTGTAACAGTATGCACAACGATCACGCTTCCCATTCATTTTAATTACCTGCCTAGCGACCATCATTGTTCCCGAATTCGTTTGCGGGCGCATTGTGCTTCAGTTCTCCGCCTCCGACATATTTGGATCATATGGTAGACCCGAGGGGGTAGGCTGTAGAGCATACAAGCCCCGGCAAAAACGCGAAGAACCATGCGCGACCAACTCCATCACACTCAAAAAAGAAATTTAGGAACACACATGCGCGCTACGTTGGCGGTGGTCGCGTTCCAAGCTCAACCGGAAGAGTCATTGTTTGATTGTTTCTAACTATTGTTACATTAACT
>Ga0315280_10004566_pt1 | contig 20348 bp, 20 predicted proteins | sample YL17G06_40_MG_FD_203697 | JGI IMG/M metagenome (GOLD analysis project Ga0315280, IMG submission 203697) | Sediment microbial communities from Yellowstone Lake, YNP, Wyoming, USA - YL17G06_40 | ecosystem: Environmental > Aquatic > Freshwater > Lake > Sediment | place: USA: Wyoming | collected... | reverse complement strand
TTCCTGCTCAACGCCTAAGGACTTGAGAATCATTCTTCTTTCACGGATCATTTCATCATACGATTTCATCCGAACACCAATGACGAGACGGCACGATCGGCCGACAGCTCGCAAAGTCTACTGTATTATTTTCGCCTTTAAGCTTGGCGCATTCTTTGTTACGACAATGTCAGTTCAGGCAATAGAAATTTGAGAGACGTTCCCACATCCATTTCTATAAACGATTAATATTTGCACACATTATTATGCACGCAGAATAAGTGGTGCGCGCGCCGAGATTTGAACCCGGGTCGTCAGCGTGGCAGGCTGATGTCCTAGACCAAACTAGACTACGCGCGCTTAGCACTGTACTGCAATACAGTTACGATGGTAAAATAGTTCGGTTGCTTTTAAGTCTTAAGAGTCTTGGAAAAGCTGATTTGACTGTGAAGTTTGTCAGTGACAGATTGAAGTATCTCGCGAAGCATGTTGACTTGGATGATGTAAACGCTGTTAATCTTTTCATTGCGAGAAAGAGCTGTCTAGGATCGCACAAAGATGGCTTGGTGAAGGCATACAATCACTATGCACAGTTCTATAGACTTGACTATGTTAAGCCGAAGTTTAGGTGTGAAAAGAAGCTTCCGAGAGTGCCGACAAAAGAAGCGATTATGACTGTGATTTCAGCATCATCCAGGAAGTATGCAACAATCTTCAAAGTTCTGATGGAGACTGGCGTAATGCCTTTTGAGCTGGCAAATGTCACTTTGAAAGATATCGACTTGGACAAAGGAACACTTGCAGTCAGAGGATTCAAAGGACACAGTTCGAGAGCTTTCAAACTCAGAAATGACACGTTAGCTTGCTTGAGGGAATACTTGAGAGTGTACTACCGCGAAAAACCGTTTCCTGATGCTCGTTGGATGGGATGTGTATGGAGAAGAATACGTAACAGAGTAGCTGAGAAGTTTAAGGATCCAAGCATTAAGTCGATTCGTCTCTATGACCTGAGACATTTCTATGCAACTATGCTCTATCACAAAACCAGAGACATTCTCTTAGTAAAACAGCAATTGGGGCACAAGAAAATTGAGACTACTCTCATCTATACTCAGCTTGTGCAATTCAGCGAAGAAGACGGATATTATTCTGCAACTGCAAAAACAGTTGATGAAGCTGCGAAGCTGATTGAACAGGGTTTTGACTTCGTGACGGATGTTGATGGTGTGAAGCTGTTCAGGAAACGCAAGTAGCTTTTTATTCTCTCTTTTCTCTTAGCAGCAAAAGATAAATCGAGCTTTCCTGCTAAAAATCCATTTCCAGTCTCAGTTGTCTTTTGATTGCTGTCATTGACTTCTTCGTGAACCGAGAGCTTCTAGAAACATGCACGAAGTACTTGGGGTTGAAAATGTGAGCATAAGATTTCTTGTTATCATCAAAAATCTTGTTTAGTATTATTTTCGCATGTGTTTTTATGGCTTTTAGCTTTGAGTCGTCAGAACAGACTATACAAAGAACGTTGATGTGAGGAGTCAATGCAGAATAGACTATGTCCATCACTGCTTCCCCTTCACTTTCAGTGTCAATGACCTCAAAGACATCTATTTTCTCGCTTTTTGGAGATACGGCATAAAGGTCCGGTTGATAATAGTAGGTCTGTTTCTTACAACTTACCGCAATGGGTTCACTGTTGCCATCATAGACTTTCTTGTAAACCCCAGCCTTCACATTTTCTTCACAAAGTTCATCGAGAATTTGTACTATTCTGTTGTGCCAATTGCCTGCCAACGTAAACACCGTCTTCTAGCTTCTGTATTGTTTGCCTTTTATCTTTTCCCCAGAACCCGCAAGATTCTCAAAACTTACAGCGCGCTCTAAATCAGATTGTGTTGGTTGTTAATCAAAACAGCGATTTTCCCCTATAGATATTATATGTGATTTTCCGTGTTTTGAAAAATGTCTATGGAATGCTGATCTGCGCGGGGCTAGGATTCTTGGGATAAAACTTTACCCCCAAACCCAAATTTACTCTCTTAGGCGTGCGCGCTCGCTCTTAGAGAGCAACCGCCGTGTCTTTTATGGCTAAGGGAAAATACTGTAAATCTGCGCCCAAATGACATACGATCCCCAGATTGTTCCAATAACAAAAAACGAAATGGAAAACACTATCATTATATTGTAGATGTATCGCCATTTTCTAATATCCAGCTTGTGTTCAAACCTATTCGCTTGTCCAAGCAGAATCAGCGGAATCACAACACCGAAAGCCATTAACGCAACTGGAGGAAGAATTCCTGAAAACGCCAAACTACGAATTGCATAGTATTGTTGATCGTAAGATTCAGACTGATTGAGGTAATTCCCATACTGATTAATGCAAACCTCTGCACTTGTCCCAGACGAGAATATTGTATCAAGAGGTCTAAAAACTGATGGATAATACGCTGACATGGCTTTATCATATGCCATGATTTCACCTAGACTCTGGATTGTCCAAGAGTCGGTGTTGTTCTCCTTCTTAAGCTGGTCTAATTCTTCTGAAAGCAGTTTTGCACTATCTGAGTATGCTTGGCTAATGCCTTCAACGGAGTCGTTGATTCTTGAATGGACGCCTGAGACACCATCATAAAATACTTTGTATTGTTGAAGCCAATTCAAGAAAGAGGTAGGGTGAGAAAAATCGGCATCAATGAAAATGAGTGCGCTGGTTTCATTTAGTTCTGCTGGAGGGGAGGGAAACTGAGTGTAAAGCATATCGGTCAGTTCGCGAAGACTGAATTCAGCTAGATTGTAGCTAGCCTTGAATCGAGTGATGTTAAGGGAGTTGAGCCATTCTCTTACAGCCTCATCTTCTCTTACAGCCTCCGAATAGTTGCCGAGTAATGAGCTAACAGTGGAACTGGAAATAGCTGAGAAAGACATGTTGACCTTCTCATAGGGACTTAGAATCATCCGAACATTGTGGTCCTGTTCCATAGAAATGCTCCAATTGCTGGTTGAACCCAAAGGAGGTTGAGTAGTATAGGCGAAAGTTCTTATTCCATAGTCAGTTTGTCTCACATAATTGATTGCGTCTTCTTTGCTTGCTTGTGCTTTTTGATTGTATGCTTGCGCGTTTTCTTTGTTTACTTGCGCTTGTTGTGCAAGAGTGATTACCATTATGCCATAGAACGCCAACATGATTGATAGGACAGTTATGGATATCGTTGCAAAAGCGCTGTGAAATTCTTTGTTGACTTTTCTGGTATTTCCAGCCATGTCTATCCTTTAATACTCTTGAAAAGTGTCGTATTAATCTTTACCGACGAAAAAGCGCGAGAGAATCCAGTTAATATTTGCGATTCTGGGAACCCAAGTTTGTCTCTCATTTCTCAGGTATTGTGCGAACAGTAATGCTTCTTCGTTAGTCAACGTCTCTAGCGCAATGTGTTATCAAGTTCTTCTGAGTCCACATAAGAGATGTCGCCATATGTGTTTGAACACTGGACAACAAGCTGGCGGCCGCGCATCGCCTAGAATTGCTACTATCCCTTCATAGACAATCTTCTATCCAATTCCTTGAGAATCTCGGCCTCTTCCCTTTTTCCCATATTCTCAAGACCGATTATCGCAGGGTTTTTTTTCACAAATCTTCTCGTCTCAGGTTCGGGAAACCCATGTATCAGCGCCAAGATTGAAATATGTGCCTTTAAGTCACTGACTTTTGTGCAGAAGTTGAATACGTCGTTTCGTGAGACTTTTCCAGTTTTGCACTCGCAAGCAATTACAGTTTCATCTCTTATCGCCAGAACATCAACTTCATGCAATATACCAGATGCGCCCATGATATGAACGCTGGTCCAAGTCTCGCAGCGCAGTCTGCGTAGGAGACCTGCAAAGTATGCTTCGAACCACAGATTCTTTTCCCAGACTTTCTTCACTTTGTCATTCATTCTGTAAATGCTTATTCGTTTCACGTTCTTGTGCGATACATCTGTCTGACAGACGTAACATTTCGTCTCACCCACAAAATCTGTGGTTGATATGAGTGCTTTGCACTTAGGACAAAGCAGAAGACTTGCGGGAGCGAGTATCTCAGAACCCATTCTCTTCTTCAGCTCCGTTCCCAGCGAGAGCAGTTTTTCATTTGAACTTTCCACCGATTTCTCATCAATTGTTCCTACAAGGTTTCGCATCATTTCAGACCTCAGGCTCTCCATGTCCTCTTTGGACAACTTCTTCATGGCTCGTTGAAGACTCTCACCAATTTCGTCTTCAAGAATCTTGGACATGCGTGAGCTATTCATCACATCCGTAAAATCCTTCAGTGAATCAGCGACTTTCATAGTTGACTCAAGAGTTCCATCCTCATAGCGATCTTTCAATGTCCTAATGAAGCTGGGGGCTCCTACAAGGCTCTCTTCTTTCAAAATTCCTTGGATCAATGAACGGGCATCCTCATTGCATAGACCTGGAATTGATACGAATGCCTTGACTGCATTGTCTTCCAACAGACTCTGTGCCTCTGGGTTTTCAATGATTTTCAGAAGGACGTTCTTACCTAGGATTAGAGTAATCTTCTCTTGGCGGGTTGATGAGTCCAGCTCTTTTATTGTTATTGGCATTCTCATCAAGAACAAGGTTAGTGCAACTTCTTATTAAAATAGCGCGCACGTCCTATTCTATATTATGCGTGGTTCTCCGTGTTTTGAAAATGTTCATAGTTAGTTGACACATCTTTTCAGTGAATCATCAGTACTCTTGATCACGAGAGACTAGTATGACATTTAATAGAAGAAAGAGACAATCCAGGTTTGGTGTCAAAATGCGGCAAAATGGAGAAACGAAGTCGATGCTTATCAGGGAGTACGTTGAGCAATGGGAACAGGAATTTGGCACTGATACCATTTATGATGAATGTTTAGCAGCTGTCAGAAAGATCGGTCTAGGAGATGTTTCGAGCTTGGCATCTACGATTAACCGATTTCTTTATGTTTGGGGAAGAATGGGGCGTGTCCTTGGCCGCCAAGAGTATAGAAACTGGGAAGAAAGACTTAAAGAGCAAATTGAATCGAATGTCGAAAAACTTGAAGAACTTAAGAGGATGGACCTATTAACCACCCCTTTAGAGAGTTACGAGATTTCAATCAGAGCCTGCTACGACGCTGTTGCCAAAGCAGTAAGTCCAATTGCCGCGGTAAAAATCCTACATTTGATATGTCCAGACTTCTTTCCTTTGTGGGATAACCCGATAGCAAACGCGGTCAGAGAAGAACGCGAAGATGGTGAGTACGACAAATTCTCATCAGGAGATTATTACCATTTTATGTTAGATATGCAAAGATTCATTGCAAAACATGGTCAAGTTCTGTCAGAATTGGGAAGTCGGTTCAATAGGAGCAAATTGAGAATCTTGGACGAGTTCTTGTGGTGGATAACACATCGACCGTTGTCAGTATTCTGAAAGCCAGATTCGCGAGCTTTCAAGACGAGAATATTGATCCTAGCCCCTGCCATATCACATTCACACAAGAACAAAGAGACTGAAGGAAAAATCTTTGAAATAAGATGCTCATAGCATGTTGATCCATTCTGCACACGCAAAAATCTTAAACATTCTTAGCATCGTCAAGAACCGGAGCGCTTTTTCCCAGAACATCTCGTTTTGGCATGGTCATTTTTGCGCTATTTTGTCTATGTTGAACATAGCGTTTCGTGATGTTTTCTTGATATATTCGACATTATTGTGTAAAGGGTTTAAATAGCCAGACACTAGACACAGCGCTCGCCTTAGTCATGGAAACACTATGGAAAAGAAGCAAGCCGTACCAGTTTGCACTAGTACAGCTTACCTCCCAAATAAGCGTTAACTGCTATTGCAGTAATAGGGATTTAAGCTTTACTCGTTCGCGCTGGTTGGGCTTCTTCTTTTTCAGTGGTCCATGCAGAAGGTGATCGCAAAAAATGTCAATGAGTGTCAAAGTCCTCGCCTACACGTTCCCTACAGTGTGCGTAGTGATGGGAGTCTTGCTGTTTTTTTCTGACAGGTCAGCAGAAGGTGGCGGACTGATAGCCCTGGGAGCACTTTTCCAAGCTCTTTACCTAGCAGCGCGATACAGAAACTAGGACATTGAACAGGCCTAAGTCTAAACCCCTTTTTCTTTTTCATTGCATTCCAAGTGAACGAGGACGGAGGTCAACTCAGCTCTGGAGACGCAGGCTCATTGACAGATGTGGGCATATCACTTTCAAAAATTGAAAAAGTTCTGTATGGGAATATTCTGGAACCAGAATTGTCTTGCTAGAAATATCTCCTTATCCTTTCTGTTCAGCTTTCAGCTTTTCGACATTTTCAATATCTGATTGCTCAACGTGACGTTGAAAGTGGCAACTCAAGTTATATTGATTAAGGCTTAAGCGATGCTTGTATTTCTCTATGAGCTGCTTGTAGCTCAAGCGCTCGCAATGATGCAAGTACAACAATGCCAATGCATAGTCTGATCGACAAATCTTGCAGTGCGGTTCAAAACGCAAAGCCTTATGCACCTCCTTTAAGTGATTCGCAAGCAATTTTCTGGGCAGGCGTTGCCTCCTAATCCTAATTCTCTTTTGTTTTGAGCCTATAGAACGCAGTTTTTATTTCACAAGCTGCTGGCGCAGGATACTGCGCGTTGTTCTCGGAGCATTGCCTCTACGTGTTCTCTGTCTCTATATCCTTCAAGACTAACTACTGTGAATTCCAATATGTCAATCTCGTTTGTTGCATAAGGATCCGTCATCTTAATGTAATCTATTTCTTCTTTCACTACATGAATTGCCTTGTTGATATCATCTTTTGAAAACATGTTTTCACCTCCGAATACATAGATAAGAGTCATTGCCGGCTCTCGAAAAATGCCCAGTATAAGAAATGTGGATTTCCGTGTTTGGAAACGAGCTTGATTTGTGCTTCTTTTTCAAAAAGCCAGATGAAAAATCACAGTTTGCGGTATATATACACTAGTATTTTATTATGTGTGTGCGACTACAGCGCAAATCAGCTCGAATCCGCTTGCTTTGACTGGATTATCATGGATTCTGACTGCATTTCCAGCTCAGCCAGGCTGAAGCCCAATTTCTCATAGTCACTTACAAACATGGTTTTGTTCTTCAAAATGTAGTCATAGAGAGCCCAATCATGCTGATAGCCATTGAAAATATAGGCTCTCACGCAATCATTGACAGTTCTAAAGAAGTAGTTTGGTGGAACGCAACTGTCTCGCAAGTGTTTTTCAACGAAGTCTCTCACCTCCAAGTATGTAGCATTGTCCATGGTCTCTAGTTTCGGAAGCTTCAGATTCATGGGTTTGAACAACAAATCTGGATTGTCATCTATCGCCTTGAGTTCTTCCCATGATGGATTAAACTTGATCGGTACAGTTCTACTAAGAAGCATAGCCATCGGCAAACTGCGGTTCATTTCAAGATGCTTAGCTGTCAAGAAAATCCAATTGCATCTTAAACCCCAGAAATGGAGCCTGCCGTTTCTTATTTCATATTGAATCTTCTCTTTCGGCGGACTCTCCAAGGGCTTCTTGGGCTTACGTGCTGTAGCTCGACTTGATTCTTCATTTTCTATGACATCTAGAGCTGCGCCTATTGCATCGGATTTTTCTGTAGAGTTTGTCTTGAATTCATCAACGACTATTGTTCCATTTAGAAAGTTGGTGCATAAAGGGGGTGTAACTCTGAACTGCTCGTCTATGCTTCCCGCAATCGCTGGAGCTGTGACGGAACTGACTTTGTAGAAAGGGTGACCTTGTCTGAAGCTTTTGATGTATTTGTCGATTCTGTTTGCTGTTGTTGTCTTAAGCTCTCCGAAGGGGGTTATCTGAGTGACATGTAATGTTGGGCGAATCAGCAAAAGCTCTGCGCTGTTCTTTCTCTTGATGGTAATCAAATCTTGCGCTTCGGCACTGACAATGCTGATGTTCAAAAGCTTGTTGCGATAAGAATATGCAGAGCTACCCGAATCTGCTTCGCTAAGAACTTGCTGCGTCATCATCTTTTTCCTCCTCCCAAGCGGGAAGGTTTTTCACAACCAATTTTCTATTCGCATCGGCTTGTTTAACAAAAATCACAGTAGCGCCGACGCTGTCGAGGAAGTCCTCGACCTGTTTCCATTTTTGTGGGAACATTTTCACGACTACTGCAATGTTTTTTTCCTTCATTCTGTTTTTCTCTCCTCTTTCATAGCCCCGTTTTTTGGAGAAAACGAGAAAAACCTCCACACGGATTAGTGATAACGTGATAGCGAGCGCCATATCCCTCAATATAACTCAACCAAATTCTCGCTCGCACCAAGACTAGATGGTCACACGACCTATGCGCGTTCACAAAAAGTCATGACAAATCTAGCCTACAAAACCAGCGCACGTTTCTCAATAATACAGTACACAATTATCATTCCTCTCCTTCCACTTTCTGACCGTCCATCTCATAGAAAGTTGGCACTTTTTCGAGTTCTCTGATGATTGATTTGGGGCGCGACCATTTGTAAGTTGTCCATGGCATATACCGTCTCATATAACGACAACTTGGATTTGTGCATCTGGCGAAGATTTCCCAGTAATGTTCATTTTCGTTTTCAACTTTCCGGTAGGTGAATGAATAAGACCTCTCTTCACAGATGCATCGCGGAGGCAATGGAATTGTCTGTAACATTAGACCCCAGAGCTTGTCCAGTTTCGATAGAAGCTCTTTCCTACCTGTTTGCGCGAGCTGGGTTCCCAGCATGTCTTTGATGGCAGACCGGTGCGCTCTCGGGTGTTGTGTTTTCAGTTCAGTCGATAGTTTATGAATTTCAATGATTTCTTCGTTTAAAACCCATTCTCGCGGTCGTCCAGGCTTTTTTATATGCGTCATTAAATTGAAGTTGTCAGTTCCCAGATTTAACTCATCTGCCAATTGCAAGGGAGGTTTTCTGTTTCCTGACCTGAAGACACGAACCTACAACACTAGAAAGAAACACATGGACGCGCTAATTCATGTTGTTTAGAACTCAAAAACAGAAAAGGCTTCTGCCCTTCCTCATACTATGTTACAGAAAATGTTTTGGAAATTGAAGATTGTTATGTCCATGATTCTTCGAAGTGTGATGCGCGGGCGCTAAAACTGCGTCGCAAAACCCTCCGCAAAACCAAAAATCTGCATGTAATCATTGAAAACGTCATTCATGAAAAGGCTTTTCAGAGACTTGTTATTAACCTTCTAATGGTTTACTGTTATCAGAGGCGTCAAGTGTGGAGGAGATTCTGCATCAGGCAGAACAGTCAGAGAAGGAATACGATTGGTCTGTAGCTGCTGCGTCATATGAGAAAGCGCTGAAACTGCTTCCTCAAGACGATTTTTCAAGGAGAGGCGAGATTCAAGAAAGAGTTGGGTTTTGTCTTTACAGAGCTGCCATGCAGACTGAAGCCAAAGAGGAGTTTCAGCAGAAAATACGGGAGGCGGCCGAATCCTACAAAAAGGCTTGTGACATTTACCGAGAACTGGCTAAAGAGCAAGAAGCACGAATCTTTCGGACCACAGCCATTGCTAAGTATCTCGATCATTGGCTTACTTCTAGTCCGTCTGAAAGGCGAAGGCTTCTTGACGATTGTCTTGACTTCGCAGACAAAGCCCTGATTGTCTTCTCAAAATCGGGAGACCCCCAGGAATATACGAAAACGTACGATGCGCTTTCACTCGAGTTTTCTGCCTCTTTTCTGAGAATAATGTATGAAGAAGACAATCGTATCATAAAGGAAGTTGCTGAGCAAGGAATGCGATGGGGAGAGAGAATAATCTCGGCTTACTCAGAACCAGAAGAATCATACAAGGCTACATCAGCCTTCCTTACAGTGTCACTTTACATGCTCGTTCTTATATGGTTCACAATTACAGATCCACAGAAACAAGAACAAATGCGTGAAAAAGCGGTGAGATACATCAATAAGGCAATAGACCTTTCCGAGAGATCAGGAGATGCCCTCCTCTCGGGTTACGCGCATTTATGGCTGGGGTTAAACCTAAGTGAAGAAGACAGCATCAAACACTTTGAGAAAACACTTGAGTGCGCAGAAAAAACGAGAGACACGTTCATGAAAGCTGGTGCAGTCGATTTCCTCGCCTACGCTACCTACTGGAAAGCAATAGAGACCGAGGACCCAGACAAAAGACGGCAACTTGCTGAGAATGCCATTGGATTGTATGACAAAGCCCAGCGTCTGTTTTCTATTTTTTCTTATCTAAGCCCAAGAGGAGGACTAATACCACCGCCAGGCGGTTATGCTGAACACTATCTCTATTTGTCCAACTGGGAAACCGACCCAGCCAAGAAACTAGACTACCTGCGAAAGTCGGAGAAAATTGGACTCGAAGCCTTCAAAGTGGCTGAAGAGTCCGGAACGCCAGTTGCTGTCGATTTCATGCTTCACATACTTAGCAGAATCTCTGTGGCAAACGCACGTCTCGAATCAGATTCTGACGAGAAAAGAAGACTCTTAGAGAAAGCCCTTGGATACACACAGAGATGCATCAATATGTATGAAGCCTGGAAACCTGGTGCACTTTGGAACATCGGTGCAATGTATAATGAACTTGCCGACATAAAAGCGGAGATTGCCTATCTAGAAACGGACCCAAAAGCAGAAAGAATGCTCCTTGAAGAAGCTGCTTCGAACAAAGAAAAGTGCCTCAAACTAATCGGAGAAAAGTTGCCATACCTTGAAAAGAGAGGGGCAGCAGTGCCTTACACAAGCATTTACGGCTATCAGGACACATATTGGACACTCCTGGGCCGATTATTCAAACTAACAAACAATCCAGAGCATATGAGAAGAGCGATAGAAGTCACCCAGAAAGCGATGGAGATGGCTGTCAAGCTTGACATTGTCAGTCTCATTGCAGAATCTTATTGGAAAATCGCAAGCGCACAAGAAGACTTGCAGGAACGCCTGGCGGCTGCTGACAACTTTCAACACGCTTCGGAGAACTACTTGAAAGCGGCAAAGAAGATCTCTCAATTGGAAGGTCTGTATCAAGATCATGCATCGTACATGCTTGCTTGGAGTGAGATCGAAAAGGCAAGATATCACCATGTGAAACAAGAATATAGTATGGCAAAAGGGCATTATGAAAGCGCTGCCAAGATACACGAGTCACTGAAAAAATGGAACTACCTAGCTCCTAACTATTGGGCTTGGGCCCAGATTGAGCAGGCTGAAGATCTAAGCGGAAAAGAACAGAATGCACAGGCAATACAGGCCTTCGAGCAAGCGGCCAAGATGTTTAGAGAAAACAAAGAATCATTTCAAGCCGCACTTCGCGAAATTGAAAATCTAAAAGAGAAACAAATGGTAACAAACCTAGTTCAGGCGGCAGACCATAGAAACGAATATTGCATGGGTAGAATCGCCGTTGAAGAAGCGAAAATTCAGGACAAGAAAGGTGATCATCACGCCAGTTCAGAAAAATACCTTTCTGCAGCAGAAACCTTCCAACACATAGCACAGACTGCTGACTCCGAGGAAGAGCGCAAGGAACTCGGGCTGATCGCCATTCTTTCAAAAGCTTGGCAAAAAATGACTCAGGCAGAGGCCGAAGCATCACCAAGACTTTACATGGAAGCATCCCAACTTTTCGAGGAAGCCAAAGAGGTTAGCCCTAACGAAAGAGCCAAGATATTAGCTTTAGGTCATAGTCGCTTCTGCAAGGCCTTGGAAATCGGAACAAACTTTGCGGATACAATGGAAACCACGTTGTATGCGGCTGCCGCAAAACACTTGGAAAGCGCCGCTAATTTCTATGTGAAGGCAGGCTGTCAGAACGCCTCTGAGTATGCAAAGGCTACTGGTTTCCTTCTTGACGCTTATTTGCACATTGACAATGCCAAGAAAGAGACTGACCCTGAGAGAAAAGCTAAACTGTATAGGGTAACTGAAAAAGTTCTACAGGCGGCAGCAAGCTCCTACTTGAAGTCAGAACATCAAGAGAAGAGAGAACAAGTATTAAGATTGTTGGAAAATATAAAAGATGAAAAGGAATTAGCACTCTCCCTTGTAGAAGTTTTGCACGCACCGTCAATCGTTTCCACAACGACCCTTTTCTCCAGTCCGTCTTCACTACATGAAAACGCATTTGGCTTGGAGAGGTTTGAGAATGCCGAGATACAAACAAACGTGTTGGCACGCAAGAGAGAACTACAAATAGGTGATGAACTGGATTTAGAGATAGAACTTGTCAATGCAGGAAAAGGTCCTGCATTGTTGGTCAAACTTGCTGAGGTCATACCAGAAAGTTTTGAACTTACTGAAAAACCTGAAACTTGCCGGCAAGAAGATAACTATCTCAACATGAAGGGGAGACGTCTCGACCCATTAAAGACAGAAGAAATAAAACTTGTCCTCAAGCCGAAAGCTAAAGGCGTATTTTCTTTCAAACCAAGAATCTTGTATCTTGATGAAAATGGCAAGTTAAAGTCTAACGAATCAGAGCCAATGAATATAACTGTCAAGGAACTCGGAATCAGGAGCTGGATCAAAGGAGAAAGATAGCCGATGAACCAGTTTGCGGAAATCCTGTAGCGCGCAACGTCAACTGAAAGCCTTTTAAGCCCAATTTGACCATAATATTGGTATCAGAGGCAAAAACATGACAGAAATGAAAGAAGAGCCGAAGGCTCAGGCTGATGTCCTAGACCAAACTAGACTACGCGCGCTTATCCTTTTCCTTTACACAGCGATTATTTAAGAGATTTGGGTCAGTCAATTGAGTTTATTGTAAACACGTTTCTGCAGTGAAGCAAAGAATTAAGAGTGTGGAATTCCGCCTTTGCTAAACGTTGTTCAAGAAAAAGGGAGAGTAACGCTTGGGATTTGTCAACCCCCTCGTCGCTATCATCATAGCCATCGGCTTTCTCATTGTACTACTTTACAAGCGGGTTAATCTTGGAATCGCGTTGAACGCAACAGCCCTCTTTCTGGCTTTGCTTGCAGTTGATTTGGGAATGATTATTCCAGTTATAATCACAACAACGTTGGATTTGCTTACAATCTCAGTTTGCGCTGCAACCTTTAGCATAATGTTGCTGAGCGAACTCTACAAAGAAACTGGAATGATAAGAAGGTTGAGCGAAAGCGTAAGCAGATTGATTAACAACCCGAAAATCGTGCTCTGCATTCTGCCGGCAATCATAGGGCTACTGCCAGTTGGAGGAGGCGCGTTAGTGTCTGCGCCGCTTGTTGATTCAGAGGCTGACAAACTGAAGATGACGCCAAGCAAGAAAGCTTATGTGAATCTCTGGTTCAGGCACACGATTTTTCCTGTCTATCCTTTGGGTCCAGTGATAATAGCTACAGCAGTTCTCACAAAATTGTCCATATCATCGATAATTGTGCGGCAGATCCCTGTAGTTCTGGTCATGGTAATCGTCGGATACATCATTGGTTTTTGGAAGGTTTCACAAGTCAAAAAGGACGCGCCGGATATTCAAGCCAATAGGAAATCAGACCTTAACAACTTTTTCATCTCCTTCTTTCCCATCCTGGCGACTATTTTGATAGACGTGGCGTTGAACCTCGCAGGTTTCAATCAGCTTCTGAGCGGTTTTGATGTGGTAATCGCAATACTCATAGGGATTGCAATTTTTGTCGCGATCACGAAGCTGAACTCTATGGTTTTCGTGAGGCCCTTAAAAAGCTGGGGAATATGGGGAATAACTGCTGCAGCTTATGGCGCGTTCTTGTTGAGGAACGTGATGGATGCAGCGGGAATCTCTAGCGTCTTCTCTTCTTATGTCGCAAACGGAAGCATCGACGTTGTCCTGTTCTTGGCAGTTGGACCTGCTTTGCTAGGACTTTTAACCGGCTCAGCTCAAGGAGGAGTTGCAGTCAGTGTCTCTATTTTGTCAACGATCTTCCCCCTGCCTTTCGCGGCCAAGGTTGCGGCATTGGTTTACATAAGTGCCTATCTGGGATACACGATAGCGCCAACACACTTGTGTTTAACGTTCACGGCAGATTACTTCAAGTGTTCGCTTGGCAAAATGTACAAGTACATTATTCCATCATTTCTGATAACATTCTCAATAGCGTTACTGGCATATTTTCTGCTCTAGAACTGAGGCCTATCGTTGTCGAGTTCGATGGAGAACGATCTGTGTAAAGGCAAGAAAATCGTGAGCGAACGTTGCCCATGCGTAAGAAAATTCTGCGAGAAACTGGAAAAAGCGCCGTTTTGAGATGATTTGAAAATAAAATAAGGAGAAAGACGGTTTTTAGGCTATATTGCTCTTAGATTTTTTGTATCTTCTTCGCGGAGTTTCTTGCTTTTCGGCAGCGTAATTTCAAGTACTCCGTTCTTGTATTCTGTTGAAACCGCGTTCATACGAATGTTTCTGTTCGGTAATTCTATGATCTTGTAGAAATTCCTGGCCCTCACTTCAATGCAGCCTCTTCCGAAGTCCAGTTTTATATCCTCCTTTTCAACACCAGGCAGCTCCACGTAAATTTTCACGGCGTTATCTTCCTCGAAGACATCTACCAGTGGTTCGCGCATTTCTTTCAATGCGGCTTTCGAAACTTCGAAAGGTTTCTCTGGCAGAGGTCTTCGTTTCGAAGGTTTCAAGGGTTCAATAGGCTCCAATGGCTGCATCGGCTCTTCTGTTCCGAAGCGTCCTCGAACTGTGAAACCTTTCATTTCTGGTTCATCTATTTGCCTGATTTCCCAGGTTCCCTTGATGTCTCTGCTTCTGATCTTTTCCAGAATTTTGTCCAGTTCGTTCTGAGATTTTTTCATCAATTTGAAGATGTCAAAGTCGTCGAACAAATCGTTAAAGTCATCGTCAAATGACAAAGTTTTTCACCCCCTTACAGTCCTTCCATTTGTTCTATTGATTCTATCATGCGGCGCAAGGCCAGACTCATCATCATGAAGGTCTCCCCGAACTCCGAACAAGCATATTTCCCCCTTCCAGTTTTCTCCAGCAGACCACCCTCCTCCAGCTTTCTCGAGTTCTCCCAGACGATCTTCGGGTTCAAGTCTAGGTCCTGCATGAAGTCCGCGAACCTCAGTGTTCGATCGTCTGCTTCCACAAGTCGGCGCATCATTCGTAAACGCGTCGCATGAGACAAAGCGCTGAAAATTTTTGACAGTCTCTCGAAGCTTTCTTCGTTTTCCTTCAGTTCCTCTTCCAAGTCCTGTTTCGACCAGTCTGCGGGGGATAGTGGAACTTCGAACAGTGTTTTTCCATCGCGCACTAGCTGTATTTTTAGTTTCATGTTGCCTTGCTCCTTTTTTATTACCAAAACGTAATTACTACTAGGTAATATATGAACTTACCGCTTGGTAATATCAATGAGTAACCAGAAAACTTGACAGTCCGCCATTACTATAGCGCGCGCTCTATCGAGTAGATCGCGCCTTCAAGCAATCGGAAGCAAATAGTAGCCGAGTTGTTTTACTGGTGTTTCAGATTTGAGCTTCAGTGGTGGACAACAGTTCCGTGACTACTAGATGCGGCTTGAGCCATAGATGATTTCAGTATCAAGGGCGGTCGAAAGCTATAAATAACAAATGGAAACAGAAGTTTCGATTTCAGCCCTAGCTAAGATGACTTGGTGAAGGAAGGGAAATGCCGGTAAACTCTGGGGACATGGCATGGGTGACTCTTGCTTCTGGGCTTGTCATGCTGATGACACCTGCCCTAGGATTCTTCTATGGAGGACTTGTTAGAAAAAAGAACATTTCCTACACAATAGTGCAATGTTTTGTCATCTTTGCTGTCGTGGGCCTGGTATGGACGCTCTGGGGCTACAGCCTCGCCTTCGGTCCTTCTATGGGCGGATACATTGGAAACTTTGACAAGGCGTTGCTGAATAACGTTGGTGTGACCACGCCTCTAGGCGATCAGTTCGGAGCACAGGGAATCACGGAACTGCTATATTATGCTTTTGAACTGATGTTCGCAGCTATTGCCCCTGCGTTGATTGTGGGAGCATTCGCGGAAAGAATCAAGTTTCGTTCACTGCTAATCTTTGTCATACTTTGGTCCACCGTAGTGTATTCGCCAGTTGCACATTGGGTTTGGAACCCTGCCGGCTGGATAAAGCAGCTCGGAGCTATCGACTTTGCAGGCGGCACGGTGGTGCATGTTACGGCTGGACTTTCTGCTTTGGCCGCAGCAATCGCTGTCGGACCTAGAATGAATCGTCAAAAGATTGAAACCAGACCGAGCAATGTTCCATTTGTGATTTTGGGAGCAGCGTTATTGTGGTTTGGATGGTTCGGTTTCAATGCAGGCAGTGCCTTATCTGCAAGCCCAATTGCTGTAAGCGCCTTTGTTGCAACCAACTTGTCAGCAGCGGCCGCGACAGTGAGCTGGATGATCGTAGACACAATAATGAAGGGCAAACCGTCTGCAACGGGCATTGCAATAGGCGCCGTTTGTGGGCTCGTAGCAATCACACCGGCTTCAGGTTTCGTCACACCGTCGTCAGCGATCATCATAGGCCTGATTGCAGGCGTCCTATCCAATTTGGTCTCTACTTGGCGAGCACGGACTCGTTTAGATGACACATTGGATGTTTTTGCATGCCACGGAGTCAGCGGAATATGGGGCTCAATAGCTACAGGCCTATTTGCAACAATTACAGTGAATCCTGCCGGCGCAAATGGACTTTTTTATGGAAATCCAAGCCAACTTCTCATTCAGACCGAAACGGTTTTGGTGGTAATTGCCTTCTCCTTTATGGTGTCTTTTGTGCTTCTGAAAATCATCAATGTATTCTCTAAGCTGAGAGTGACGCCGGAAGAAGAGGAAGAAGGACTTGACCTCAGCCAATTGGGGGAAGAAGCCTACTCTTAATAAAACAAAGTCATGTGAGTATTCCTATTTTCCTGATTCATTGGAAAATTTTGACAAAGATCTTGCATTTCAGACAGTTCACGGACAGACTTCTATCTTTCCATTTCGAATGACATTGTCCTGTTCAGCAAGCATATATTTCGCCAACGATTTTCCTAATGAGGATATCATCGGCTCAGGTGATCTCATGGCTGAGCGTCTAAGCGTTATCTTGAAAGCCAGAGGTAGCAGATTTAAGAAATTCACAAAATAACAATTGGAATTGGGACGAATCAGAAAAGCGGAAATTGAAGATGAGAAAATCATATCTTCGCTCCTACAATAACAGAGTCTGGGAGGCAATATGGTGAAAAAGCTCTATCCATCCTACGCAAATCCAGAAACTTGGAGAGATGTTGTAGGCGAGAAAATAGGCAAGGATGATTGGAAGGCTTTGCGATTAAAGATATTGAATAGGGACAATTTTGTTTGCCAATATTGTGGATTCAAAGCAAAGAAATGGCAAGTAGTCCACCATATTGATGGGAATCCAAATAACAACGATGAAAACAACTTGGAAACGATATGCCCAATGTGCAACTTAATTCATCATGCGGGTCAAGGTTGTGTAGTTCAAGGAATCGTGGACTTGTACAAGAAGTCAAAATTCAGCCAGAATGAAATCATCCAGCTGACAAGAAAAATGAGATCTGAGGACAAGCCTGATCGAGAAATCATCAAGTTCTTGGGATTAGAAGCTATGGTACCTTTTGTAATGAACAAAGAATACTTGAAAACTTTGTTCGGTTTCGTGACTTCTAGAAAGGCGGGGCAGGACTGGACCCAAGAAGCTCTATTGTACGGGTATGGTAAGCTCAGGAGAAATGGTCAAACACTATCTAAATGCAGGAAGTAAGGTGATTTCATGACGATAATGTATTTTGACGTGGAAACATATTCTGGGAAAAAGGAAGAATTTAAACCCAGTATGATTGAAAAAATCATAACCATCCAATACAAGGACATCGAAAAAGATCTAGTTGTTCTTAAGGAATGGGAATCTAGCGAAAAGCGGATTTTGAAAGATTTTTCGCTTTCTCTGAAGAAGCTTGTAAAAGAGGAAAGAGGAGTTCAGATAATTGGCCATAACATACTGAGATTTGACATACCGAATTTAATCCAAAGAATGAGTATAAACAACGTAGACTCTACACCAAATCTGCTAGATCTATTTCACAAAACGTACCTTATCGATACTTTACAATGCATTCTCAGTCATAACAACTTCAGGTTCAAAGGACTGAGTGCTGAGGACATAGCCAAAAAACTTGATATACGAGGACCTGTGCACAGAAATGACGAGATTGACGGATTTTACGAGAAAGGAGAATTCCTCACTCACCTTTCCGTGTTTGCCCAGGCTAAAGGCCTGGAACCTGAAAAAGAACGAAAGGCCCTGGAGCTCATGCTCATGCAGGCCAAGAAGAGCATTGATAACGCTACCATTAGTTTCTGGCAGCCTGGAACCTTTGGCAAAGTCGTTCTATTCTTTGCAGTTGAGGAGAAAGAGGGTGCCAAGCCATGAATGGAAAGCCCGAGTCAGGCAGTTTTCGGCGTCGTATCTACAGGTATGTAGTGATCACGGCTGTTATCCAATTTTTGCTCGGAATAGGGTTTGCAGGCACAGCTTTTAGCCGAGGGCCGATATCGTTGCTTTTTCTTGTGCCAATGGCTAATTTTGCGTTCTTGTTGTTAATACTGTTTCAGAACGGTATTAGCTACACACAGTATCCAACACTCATCATTGTTGGAACTTTCTTCATGTTTTTGATGGTTGTCGCCATCGGAGAAATCCGGAATCGAATAGGTAGGATGATACCATCAGATCCTTTAGAGGAGGCACTCAAGCCATGAATGAGGCTCTCAAGCAAAATCACTCGAGTGAAAGTGAACGTGGCACTCGAGCAAAAGTGAAGGATTGGAAGAAGACAGTAGGCATTACACTGCCTCAGAGTTTAGTCGAAAGAGCCAGAAAACGCAACCTAAACATAAGCAGAATCACCGAACAAGCCCTAAACTCCATTCTAGACTACCAAGAAACTCAGAATCAACAAACAAGCTCAGTTTTTCTTAGTGAAGATTCCTTTCAGAAAGAAAGTTCTGTGGTGCCGAGGGCCGGGTTTGAACCGGCGACGACTCGGTCTTCAGCTTCGCCCTCACTGCAAAGGCAATGAGTCGAGCGCTCTCCCAGGCTGAGCTACCTCGGCGTTGACATCCACAAAAGGTGCATAGAGTGTTTTTTAAGCTTTCTGAATCGACTGTTAGAAATTAGGGGGTGCGAGTCCCTTTTTGACTTATTGGGAAATTAAGCCAAAAGGAGAAGAGAGAATAGATTAATCTCTGGACTTGCACCCCAAAGTGACTTGAACATTTGAAAAGAAAAGCTTTGCGGAACAAAGTTTCTCAAATGCAAGACTAGAATCATATGAAATGAAACAAAGCGTAGCCAACCACGGCAAAGAACAAGAAAAACAAAGCCATCAAAACTTTATCGACTTCTTCATCTCCGAAACGGCTGTCATCTTCAAGATTGTTCAATACAGGTCACGCCTCTTTTCCACTTGTCCTCTCTAAAGAAAGGCTTTATGAAGGAGAAACATTTATTTCAAATCCTAAGCTAGGCTCGTAGTCTAGTCTGCAAAATAGAACTTGAGCAATCCTTTTGACGATTAAAGACATGTGTTTTCAGATTGTGAAGGGTCATGTTGGAAATTCCTTGGAAATCAAGCCAGGACTTTGGTGGGCCCGACCGGATTTGAACCGGTGATTTCTTCCGCGTGAGGGAAGCGTCCTTTGGCCTTTTTTGAAAGTTAACCAGCTAGACCACGGGCCCGTCCAGTCTAAACGGCAAACTGATTCCTTTATATGTTTTGTAGTATTTTACAACCTTGCTTTTCCTGAGTAGCTTGTTCTCAGAAAATCTCTTGTGAAATCTGACTATATGCCTTAGATTGGAACTACCAACGACGCGAAAATACTCAACGACGTTGTTCCATGATCTCGTTCCTGTCTCTAAGGGATTTCGGAATGTGAATATTCCTAGCGATTTGCCGATGTCTTCCACCTGATCAACAAGCGTCTTGTTATGTGAGCTAAACCTGATTGAAATACCGTTGCCGTCTTTGGACACGCTTCCATCAGTATCGATAAGCCCACGGAGACAGCAAATTGCCAGTTTCCTATCCTCCATGACAGCATTCGGTATCATGGCTACTCCTTTTATCTTGTCTCCGTAGGGTATGGCCCATTTGTTATGCATGTATTCACATACTTTCTTGGAGAAAAGTTGAGCATAGACCAAATTATTTCCCTTTCCCCCCTGATGGTTGGGGATGCCCCAAATAGCGCGCATGGTTGTTCCTAAATTGGTCTAAAATGGTTTTTATTCTTCTTTTGCCTATCTGCGTTTGATTTGGACTTGCTTGATGGTAGGTCTTGGCTGTGTTGAGACGGACAGTGCAAGAAG
>Ga0315280_10004565_pt1 | contig 20351 bp, 15 predicted proteins | sample YL17G06_40_MG_FD_203697 | JGI IMG/M metagenome (GOLD analysis project Ga0315280, IMG submission 203697) | Sediment microbial communities from Yellowstone Lake, YNP, Wyoming, USA - YL17G06_40 | ecosystem: Environmental > Aquatic > Freshwater > Lake > Sediment | place: USA: Wyoming | collected... | reverse complement strand
TTCTTAATATCTGTATATCCTGGTCAGGGAATTTTTCTTTTAATTTATTTGTGATAATATCGGTTTTATTCACCGATGTCCTGATGAGCACAACCTTAGGGCTATCTTTAAACTGTTGTATAGAGGCGTCGGCAAGGCCTAATTCCCTTAATACCTGGCGCACCGCATCTATAGTTACAGGCGCCTTAAAGCTATATTCCTGTAGTTCTCCGCCTGCAAAATCAATTCCATATGCCTGTTTGCCTTTTTTAAAAAAGAATAAAAGCCCTACCGTTATCACTATAATGGATATGGTATAAAAAATCCTTCTTTTACCGATAAAATCCAATTTTGTTTCCTTGATTAATCTTAGCATCGGAAGCGATTTTAACAATCCCCAACTTAAAAGAATTTCGAATATAGTGCGGGTAACTACAATAGCCGTAAACATACTGGCAATAAGGCCAATGGTTAAAGTCACGGCAAAACCCCTTATGGGCCCAGTTCCGAACTGAAATAGTAAAAACGCGGCAATAAGAGTAGTCAAGTTGGAATCAAAAATAGCGCTAAAGGCCCTATCATAACCATTGGATATGGCAGTACGCAAAGTTTTTCCTGTGGATAATTCTTCTCTTATGCGTTCATTAATAAGCACATTGGCATCAACTGCCATGCCTAAAGATAATGCTATACCGGCAATACCCGGTAAAGTTAAAGTTGCCGATACTCCGGGAAATAAAATTGGTAATATCCCCAAGCCGCCCAAAATAATAAACAGGTTAAGTAAAAGCGCTATATCAGCAATAATACCGGCTAAAAGATAATAAATAGCCATAAAAGCAAATACGAGTATACTGCCGATAATAATGGCCTTAATGCCTTTATTTATAGAATCCTGGCCTAATAAAGGGCCTACTGTCCTTTCCTCTTCTATGTGCATAGGTGCGGGAAGAGCGCCTACTCTGAGAATAATGGCTAAATCCTGCGCCTGTTCAACGGTAAAGCGGCCGGTTATGACTGCTTCGCCTGAAGGAATAGCTTCTTTTATGCGCGGGGCAGACTGAATCTTTCCATCTAACACAATTGCCAATCTTTTGCCTATATTATCTGCAGTGATTTGAGCAAATTTGTTTGCACCTTGCGCATTGAACTCCAAGCCAACCAGAGGTTCATTAAATTGACTCTGGCTAAAACGCACAGAAGCAGAGGTTAAGGCATCACCGGTTAAAACTGCCTGTTTTTCTAATAATAAAGGCTCGTTGTCTTCCAGAGAGTATTTTAATTCATAACCTTCAGGCACATCACCCTGTCCTGCCTGCTTTAATTTATCCAAATCATTTGACACCAGCTTAAATTCAAGCAGAGCTGTTTTACCGATTATTTCTATAGCCCGGTCACGGTCAGTAACTCCCGGCAGCTGCACCACAATCTCATCTTGCCCCTGTTTTTGTATGGAAGTCTCCCTGACGCCAAACTGGTCAATTCTGTTTCTAATTACTTCTATTGCCCTATCAGCCGCATCTTCTTTTGCCGGGCCCAAAAGGTGAGTAGTATCCACCTTAAGCAAAAGATGCATCCCGCCCCTTAAATCCAAGCCTAAATTGATTCTCTTATCTAAAGGAAAGGCAAAATACGCACAGGTCCCCAAAATTCCCAAAATAAGAATTATTTTATAAATAAGTTTTCTTTCCATATTGCTTAAACTTTCTGGCCGACTTCGCCTTGTATCTTTTTTACATAAGCGATGGCGTTCTTCTCTATTTCAATTTTTACATTATCATCAATTCTTAAAACTACAGTCTTATCTTTGACGTTTACAATTGTACCATGAATCCCGCCTGAGGTCACTACCTCATCATTCTTATTAAGATTAGTGAGCATTTTACTATGCTCCTTCTCTTTTGCTTTTTGAGGCCGGATTAGCAAGAAATAAAAAATTACAAATATCAGAATAAGCGGGAATAAATTTACCAGGGGATTAACTTGCGCTGTCTGCGGCATTTTTTTCCTCCTTTTGCACAATAGCTTTAGATTTCTTGAGAAGATTTTTAACCGTGGTAGAAAGCTGAGCACCTTTTTTTATCCAAGAATCCAGCCGTTCCCTTTTTATTTTTATTGCCTCTGTTAACGGGTTATAAAAACCTATTTCTTCGATGAATCTACTATCGCGCCCCCGGCGTTGATCAAAAACAGTAATACGAAAATGCGGCCTTCTTTTGGGATTTTTACCTATTCTTCTTAGACGCACAACTACTGGCATTTTTTAAAACCTCCTTCGTCGGTTTTAGTCAACAGTCGACAGTCCATAGTCCATAGAAAATTCTACTGTGGACTGTGGTCTGTGGACTGCAGACTTATTTATTTTATTTAACAATTGCCTCGATTAAAGCTCTTGCCTTATTAATGGATTCAAAATATTCTTTTTCCGGGACAGAATCCGCAACAATGCCTGCACCCGCCTGAATATAGCCGATATTATCTTTAATAATTATTGTTCTGATCGTGATACAGGTATCCATATTATGCGAGAAACTAAAATATCCTACGCAACCCGCATAGGGCCCTCGCCTTAAGTTCTCCAATTCATCGATAATTTCCATAGCGCGTATCTTGGGGCTTCCGGAAACTGTCCCTGCAGGAAAACAGGCTCGTAAACAATCGTAAACATCGTATCTTTTATCTAAACTACCTTCTATCCCGCTTACCAGATGCATTACGTGGGAATATCTCTCAACTTGCATGAATTCGCTGACTTTAACCTCGCCCAATTTAGAGACCCTGCCTAAATCGTTTCTTCCTAAATCAACTAGCATAAGATGTTCTGCTTTCTCTTTGTTATCATTTAAAAGCTCTTGTTCTAATTTTAGGTCCTCTTTTTCAGTCTCGCCGCGTGGCCTTGTACCTGCAATCGGCCGCGTCTCGACAAGGTCGTCTTCACAACGCACAAGCATTTCAGGAGAAGAGCCGATTAAAATAACCTCATTCAATTTTAGAAAGAACATATAAGGAGATGGATTGATACTTCTTAAGTTTCGATAAATATCTAAAGGGTCTATATCTATATTTATTTTAAACCGTTGCGATAAAATTGCCTGAATAATATCTCCTCTTTTTATATAACCCTTTGCCTTAATAACCGCATCCTGGAATTCGGATTTCTTAAAATTAGAAATTATATTCTTATGCTTACTCTTTTTCTTTTTATTTTCTTTCTCAATTAACGGCTTCTTTAAATCTCGGTGTATTGATTCTATCTTCTTAATGGCATTAGAATAAGCCTCTGTTTTCTTAACTTTGAGTGAGTTCTTTCTTTGTTTTGGCAATATTACGTTAACGATAATCTTTATAGTATGATTGACGTGGTCAAAAACCAGGATATTATCAGTCAATATAAAAATAGAATCAGGCAATTTTAAATCATCGGGATTTTTATCCGGTAACTTCTCAAAGAATCTTACCGTATCGTAGCCGATATAGCCCACAAAGCCGCCGTAAAAACGCGGCAATCCTTTTATATTTGCAGGCTTAAAATCTTTCATAATCTTTTTAATCTCATCCAGCAGGTCTCCCGGCGTAACAAAACGCAAAGTCGATTTTCTGCCAGGATATATTATCTGGATATTCTTTGCTTTGCTTTTGAAGATAATTGAGGGGTTACTTCCCAAAAAAGAATAGCGGGCAATCTTTTCCTGCCCTTCTACGGACTCAAGCAAAAACGCGTAGTTATCCTTTTTTAATTTTAAAAAGGCAGAGACCGGCGTATCCAAATCTGCGCTGATTTCTTTATAAACCGGTATGACGTTCGCGCTTTTAGATAGTTTTATAAATTCTTTTAAGGATGGATAATGCATGTTAAATCCAAATGACAAAGCACAAAATCCAAAATAAGCACAAATGACAAATACCAATTGACTTAACTTCTGTTTTGATATTTGACATTTGGATTTTGGATTTATTTTGTGCTTTGAATTTTGTCATTTGTCATTAAATTATTTTATTTTCCTGTAGAAACAAGTGCGATTACCCGTATGGCAGGCAACACCTACTTGACGCACTTTTATAAGGAGTGCGTCCATATCGCAATCGTAAGCAATAGATTTTACAAATTGGTAATTTCCTGAGGTTTCTCCTTTAATCCAATATTCTAATCTTTTCCGCGACCAAAAACAGGTCTTGCCTAATTTTAATGTTCTCCTCAATGAATTTGCATTCATAAAGCCGAGCATTAAGACCTCGCCAGTCCTATAATCTTGAATTATCGCCGGGATTAAACCATGCTTATCGAATCTTAAGTCATTTAAATTGAATTTGATCTTTTTCTTCATCCCGTTAGAAACCCCACGTTAATTCCCGTCAGAAAATCTTTATTACTTTAAATATCAAAGTTTCTAACGGGATTCATAAACGAACAGAGACCCCCTTTTCTTTTAAATATTCCTTTACCTGCCTTACCGAATATTCTTGATAGTGAAATATGGAAGCAGCTAAACTTGCAGAAGCCCCGGCGTCAGTTAAAACATCATAAAAATGCTCTAACTTTCCTGCACCGCCAGAAGCAATAACCGGGATGTTTACTCTTTCCACGATAGCCTTTGTTAAGGCTAAATCATAACCATCTTTTGTACCATCATAATTCATGCTTGTCAAAAGAATTTCACCAGCGCCTAATTCTGCTGCTTTCATTGCCCAATCTAGCGCGTCTAAATCTGTGGGAGTCCTGCCCCCATTGATATAAACCTGCCATTTGTTAGTCGATAGTCCATAGTCGATAGTCGATAGATTTTTTTGTTTTCCTCTGTGGACTGTGGACTGTGGACTGTGGACTGATTTCGCATCTATGGCTACCACTATACACTGGCTACCAAACTTTTCTGCAGCATAGCGGACTAAATCCGGACACTTTACCGCTGTCGTGTTTATGGATACCTTGTCTGCACCTGCATTTAATAAATCTCTTATATCACCGAGATCTCTGATTCCTCCACCTACGGTAAATGGCATGAATATATTTTTTGCTATTTCTTCGACTAAGTTAATCAAAGTTTTTCTATTTTCAAAACTGGCAGTGATATCTAAAAACACGAGTTCGTCTGCCTGTTGTTGGTCGTAAATCTTGGCTACCTCTACGGGGTCGCCTGCGTCTCTTAGGCCAATAAATTTTACACCCTTAACCACCCTGTTTTCTTTTATATCCAAACAAGGTATGATACGTTTGGCTAACATCTCTTTAATGACAAATGACAAAATTCAAATGACAAAATAAATCCAAAATTCAAATGTCAAATAGCAAAACAGAAGTTAAGTCAATTGGTATTTGTCATTTGTGCTTATTTTGGATTTTGTGCTTTGGCATTTGGATTTAGTTAAGCAAATTTTATTTTACTTTCTTATACAGATATTTCTTTAGCAAATCCCAGGTTTTCTTACCGACTCTTCCGTTTACCCTTAAATTATTTGCTTTTTGAAACGCTTTTATTGCATCCCGGGTTTGTTTACCTTCTCGGCCATCGATAACACCAGTATAATAACCGGCCTTTTGCAAAGCAATCTGAACTTGTTTTACGCTGGGACGTGATTTTACCTCTCCTATTACTTTCTTTTTGCTTACCACTTTTGTTAATTCTGTCTTTTCTTCCGGAGGTTTAGCTAAATTTTCTCGCAAACCGCTGATCTCTTCGTCTTTGGCCTGAATTTGCGCTTCCAATGCCGATATCTGGTTTTTTAACCCTTGGATCTCTAAATCTTTCTGCTTGTGAGCAGTGGCACATCCTGTTACAGAAATCAAGAAAATAAATAAAACTAAAAAACTAAACGCCTTCCTTAACATGCGCTCCTCCCTTTTTTTGAGATCTCTGAAAAAACCTTAAAATTCGGTCAGAGACCTCTGATTACACAGATTTTAGAAAGATTACACAGATTTTTATCGTCTAGCTTTAATCTATGTAATCTATGCTTTTAAATCGGTGTAATCATTAAAAATACCCAGAAATCTCTTTAACTTAATTTTAAGGCTTCTGCTAAAGTAAACCTCCCTTCGTATAGAGCCTTACCTATTATTATGCCTATCAACCCTTTTTTTTCTAATAATTTAAGCCTTCGTATATCATTCAAAGACGAAATACCGCCTGAAGCAATAACCCTTAACCCGGTTTCTTTCAATAAATTCTTAATGCCTTTTATATTCGGGCCTTTTAATGTGCCGTCCTTTAACACGTCAGTATAAATCACTTCTTTAAATCCTATGCCTTTTAGGCTATGGGCAAATTTTAATATATCCTTATTTCCATCACAACTTCGCCAGCCTTTTGTTAATATACGGTTCGCTTTACTATCAATACTAACGATAATTTTATCTTTAAATTTTTTGAAAGCTTTCTTTAGAAAATCCCTATCTTGCGCTGCTTTTGTTCCGAGAATGATGCGCGTAACACCATAATCCAGCAATGGTTCTATTATTCTTAGATTTCTTATGCCGCCGCCAAATTGTATAGGCACATCCACTACTTTGACAATCTGTTTTAGCACGTCTAAATTTTTAGGTGTGCCACTAAATGCGCCATCCAAATCCACTACATGTATTAGTTTTGCTCCCTGCTTTACCCAATGCTTTGCAGTTTTCACAGGGTCACGCGAATATATCTTTTTATCCAGGCGCCCCTGTACAAATCTTACCACACAACCGTCTTTTATATCTATAGCAGGAATAATCAACATGTATATTTATTGTTAATGACAAATGTCAAAATTCAAATGACAAAATAAATCTAAAATTCCAATGACAAATTCCAAAAACAGATTGTTTTATCATTTGGTATTTGTGCTTTGTGCTTATTTTGAATTTTGTGCTTTGTGATTTGTCATTATAAAATTATATCTCAACAAAATTCTTTAGCATCTTCAAGCCTGTCTCTTGGCTTTTTTCCGGATGAAACTGTACGCCGTATATATTATCTTGCCAGAGAACAGAAGTAAAATCAATTCCGTAATCAGTAGTAGCCGCAATAAGACGTCCATCGTAAGGTTTTGGATAATAAGAATGACAAAAATATACGTAAGAATTATCAGCTACGCCTTTCAACAAAGGACAGGCGTTATTCTTTACTTTTAATTGGTTCCAGCCCATATGCGGCACCTTAAGGTTATCTTTATTTTCAAATTTCTTAACTACACCTTTTAATATGCCCAGTCCTTTTGACTCTCTGGCTTCTTCGCTTTCTTCAAATAAAAGCTGCATACCTAAGCAGATTCCAAGGAATATTTTTTTGCTCTTTATGTGTTCGTTTAAAGCCGGGATTAAATTCTGTCTTTTTAACTCCTGCATAGCATCATCAAAAGCTCCCACACCCGGCAAGACTGCTTTGTCAGAAGCCTTGATATCATCAGGCTTATTAGCCACTATAGTCTTTGCACCCATAGATTCAAGTGCCTTTTGCACACTATGAATATTACCCATGCCGTAGTCTATTATAGCTATCATATTCTCTACGTAATGACAAATGTCAAAATTCAAAGCTCAAAATAAGTCCAAAATCCAAATATCAAAACAGAAGTTAAGTCAATTGGTATTTGTGCTTTGAGTTTATTTTGCATTTTGTGCTTTGGTATTTGTCATTAAACTTAATCTATCACTCCCTTAGTAGAAGGGATACCTTTTCTGCGGGGGTCAATTTGGGTGGCTTCATCTAAAGCCTTGCCCAAGGCCTTAAAGACTGGCTCTAATGTAGTATGTAGGTCAGGATTAAATGGACCAACCTTTATATTAATATTCATTCCTAAATGTTTTGCAAAAGATTCAAAAAAATGTTCTGCGTCTTTAAGAGTGTATCCGTCAGCTGATATTGTTATAGTTCTAGTTGTGCGCGGATTAGTTTCTGCGTTCAGTTTTAGAAAACCTCTCCCGCTAATATCCGCTGAAACATTCGCTACAACCTCTTCCATAGGCACAGAAGCAGAGCCAAATCTCTCGATACCTTTTTTATCTCCCAAAGCTTTCTTGAAAACTTCACCCAAAACAATGCCTATATCCTCGTTTGTGTGATGTATATCTACCTTCAAGTCTCCTTTGGCACCTATATCCAGGTCAAAAAGGCCATGAAAAGCAAATAATTCTAACATATGGTCCAGGATGCCGATACCAGTATTTATTTTTGTTTTTCCTGTGCCATCGATATTTAATTTTACCGTTATATCGGTTTCCTTCGTTTTCCTCTTTATAGTTGCAGTTCTCTTTTTCATATATGAAGTTATCCCTAAAAAGGGACTTCCTTCGGTCGTCGCGAAGCGATTTTCTTGATCTAAAATCTTATTTTAACCGAATCCAAATGTTTATCCAAACCTTCAATGCCGGCAATCTTTTCTAATGGTTCCTTTATTTTCTCCAAGGCCTTGCGTGAATACCCGATAACATGGCTGCTTTTTATAAAATCGAATACTGAGAGGCCGGAAAAAAACCTTGCAGTGCCTCCTGTTGGCAAAACATGGCTGGGGCCTGCTGCATAATCTCCTACCGCAGTAGGACTATAAGAGCCCAAGAATATCGCCCCTGCATTCTTTATTCCTTTTATCATCCTTTGGGGATTCCTGACTAAGATTTCCAGGTGTTCAGGAGCAATTTTGTTGGTAATATCAACTGCCTGCTCAATATTCTTAGTCAGTATAATAAAACCGGGATTATCCTGGCATTGCGACTTAATCTCACGAGCCAAGCTTTTAGAATTGGTAATCAGCACAGCTAATCCTCCGGCGTGTTCTGTCTGTGCCTTCAAATCAGCAACAATAAATTTGGGTTCGCTGTAACGGTTGGCGATAATAACTAATTCAGTGGGGCCGGCAATCATATCTATACCAACCATGCCAAAGACTTGCCTTTTTGCTTCGTTTACATAAACATTACCCGGCCCGATTATCTTATCAACGCGAGGAATGGTTTTAGTCCCATAGGCTAATGCGGCAATACCCTGAGCGCCTCCAACGCGATAAATTTCATCTACCTTAAGAAGGTCAGCCACTACCAGAATATGAGGGTTTATAAGCCCTTGTTTATCCGGCGGGCTGATTAATATTATTTTTTTGACACCGGCCATTTTTGCGGGAAGCACCGTCATATAAACAGTAGAAACCAGGGGCGCTGTCCCTGCCGGTATATATATACCCACCCTATCTAAAGGAGTATAATTCTCACCTAAAATAACTCCATCGCTATCCTTCATCCTCCAGGATTTTTTTATTGTCTTACGATAAAACCGGTTTATATTTTCAATGATAACTTTAAGGCTAGAGACAAAATTTGGGCTTATATTTTGATAGGCACCGCTGATTTCTATTTCAGAAACCTTAAGTTGTCTTAGGGATAATTTAACACCGTCAAATTTCCGGGTATACTTTATGAGCGCCTCATCGCCAAAGACACGCACATTTTCAATAATCTGGCGCACCTTATCTTCGACTCGCCTAGATTTGATAAAACCTCGATTATAAATCTTTTCTAATTTTTTGCTGGTAAAACGTATGATTTTCACCACGCTCTTCCTTCCCCATTTCTACCCCAGCCCGAAGGTGCGGGCGGGATTCATTTCAAATTACCTATTATATTTTTAAATTCCTGAAGGGCTTTTTCTAAATTTTCCGGCTTATTCCCGCCTGCCTGAGCAAAATCCTTCCTTCCGCCGCCGCTACCGCCGATTACTCTGGCAACATCCCGGATTAATATAGACGCATCCAGTCCTCTTGCAAGTAAATCAGGAGTTATACCCATTACTAATAGAGCCCTGCCGTCCAGAACTGAACCTAAGACAATTACAGCGTTATCCGTCCTCTCTTTAATTAAATCTATTGTCTTTCTTAATAAATCCATATCTGTATTTTCAATAACTTTGGTGATAATTTTTATATCTTTTATATTTTGGGCTTCATGAATTATGCCATCCAATGAATTTTCAATAATATCTAATCTTTGTAAATTCAGCTTTTTCTCCAATTCTTTTATCTGTGCTAACTTCTTTTGTAACTCCTGCGTTACGTTCTGCGCTGGAACATTTAAAATAGAAGAAGCCTCGGCCAAAATATTTTCCTGTTCCTTTATTGCTCTATGGGCAGACTCTCCTGTTACTGCCTCTATTCTTCTTATCCCGCTTGCTACCGAACCTTCACTAATTATTTTAAATAAACCTATTTGGCCGGCAGAATCCAAATGAGTTCCGCCGCATAACTCTTTAGAGAAATCACCGATTGCCACCATGCGCACCCTTTCTTCATATTTCTCGCCGAAAAATGCTAATGCACCCTGTTTTTTTGCTTCCCCAAGAGTCAGCATTTTAGTTTTAAGAGCTGCGTTATTTAATATGTAATTATTGACCCCTTCTTCTATTCTATCCAGCTCATCATTCGCGATATCCTTAAAGTGCGTAAAGTCAAAACGTAACCTATCTTCGGCCACCAATGAGCCCTGTTGCTGAACATGAGCACCCAAAACTTTTCTTAAGGCTGCCTGCAAAAGATGGGTGGCAGTATGATTTCTGGCGATAGATAATCTACGTTCAATATCGACACAAGATTTTAATTCATTGCCGGTTTTAAAACCGCCTTCTAAGACTTTCCCTTTATGGACAATTACTTTATCGAACTTTTGTGTATCCGTAACCCGAAAAATATTTTTTCCCTTTCTAAATTCACCTGTATCGCCAACCTGACCGCCCGACTCCGGATAAAAAACGGTTTTATCTAAGATTAACTTGACTTCCTCGCCTTTAGTTGCCTTCTTTACCAGAGTATTATCTTTAATAATTTTCAAGATTTTTGCCTTGGTCTCATATTTTGCGTAACCTGAAAAACCGGTTTTGGCGCCAGCTAAATGCAGTTCTTTAAGAGCAAAGACATCACCTTTCATTGTGCTCCGGGATTTAGAACGAAACCTTTGTTTCTCCATCTCGCTATCGAATATTGCCTTATCAAGCTTTATGCCATGAATATCAGCCCAATCTTTTGTTAATTTCCATGGGATGCCATAAGTATCGTAAAACTCGAAGGCAATAACGCTAGCTTTTCTTACATCGTCCCCCGAAAAAGTTTTCGTTTCTGCCTTTTTCACAAGTTCGGACAAGCCTTTCTTCAGTAATTCGTTGCTTGAATCTAAAATAGCAATAAAGTTTTTTTCTTCCGCTAAAATTATTTCCGAAATATTTTCTCTGCGATTCTCTAGGTTAGGATACGGAACATTCATAACCTGCGCTAGTATCGGCACTAATTTATATAAAAATATCTTTTTGACTCCTAAGGCTCTCAAGTTTTCTATTGATTTGCGAATCAACTTTCTAACAACATAACCCCTCTCTTCATTCGAAGGTAAAGCTCCATCATAGATTGCAAAGGTAATCGCACGAATATGGTCAGCGATAGCGTAAACTAATTCTTTTTCGCCTGCGGCCTGCGGCCTGCAGCCTGCGGCTATCTCTTTTATAATCGGTTTAAACAAATCCGTCTCAAAATTATTAGGCACTCCCTGCATGACTGCGGCCAGGCGCTCTAAACCCATCCCGGTATCAATATTCTTCTTAGGTAACGGCTCTAATATTCCGCCTTCCTTACGATTAAATTGCGTAAATACTAAATTCCAGACTTCTACAAATCTGCTGCAGCTACAGGCAGGGGTACATTCAGGCCTTCCACAACCTATATTACTACCTTGGTCAAAAAATATCTCAGAACACGGCCCGCAGGGCCCATTAGGGCCTTTTTCTTTTGCTTCAGAAGGCCAGAAGTTTTCTTTATCGCCTAATTTTATAATTTTATTTTCTGGGAGCTTTATTTTGTTCTTCCATATTTTATATGCTTCATCATCATCTTTATATATAGAGACCCAGAGCCGTTCTTCTGCAATCTTAATTTCCTCTGTTAAGAATTCCCAGGCGAAGGATATCGCATCTTCTTTAAAATAATCACCAAAAGAAAAATTTCCCAGCATTTCAAAGAATGTATGGTGCCCTGGCGTCTTACCCACCTTATCTAAGTCATCAGTGCGTAAGCAGCGCTGGGCAGTAGCTGCACGAGTAAAGCCGGTTAAATGACCCAAAAATTGCCTTTTGAATTGATTCATCCCCGCGGGCGTAAATAATACGGTAGGGTCGTCTCTGGGAACAAGCGAATCGCTGTCTACAATCTTGTGTTTTTTGGCTTTAAAGAAATCCAAGAATCCCTGTCTTAATATATCTGCCTTCATAATTTTTTAATTTTCTAATGACGAATGACAAATGAATTCTTTAAATCCAAGTGGCAAAGCACATTTTAATGACAAATGACAAAGCACAAAATTCAAAATAAATTCAAATGACAAAATCCAAATAACAAAACAAGCATATCTGTTTTGGTATTTGGATTTTGTGCTTTAGATTTATTTTGTGCTTTGAATTTTGATATTTGTCATTAGGTATTTATTAGTCATTTAATCTCTTTTTATTTGACTTATCACATCAATAACTACTTCAGGAGAGAAACCGCGGCGTAAAAGATATGCGTAAACACGTTTCTTTGCTTTTTGAGGGTCGATGCCCTTTAATTTATTAAGCCTGTCTTTGGCAATTCCTCCCACTATATCTTCTTCAGAGTAACTCTTTTTAATTTCATCTATTTGTGTATCTATAATTGCCTTATTAATGCCTTTTATGCTTAGTTCTGCTTTTAACCTTCTTATCCCTAAAGGTTTTTTTATGCGTGATTCAATCCACGTTTTAGCGAAATAATTGTCGTCAATAAAACCTTTGTCTTTTAAGAAAAATAAGGTCATTTCTATTATATCCGCATCAAATTTTTTCTTTTTTAGACGCTGGCGGAGCTCATTTTCGCTGCGTAACCTGAACTTAAGAAGCAGGAAGGCGTAATCTTTAGCTTTCTGTAACAAATCTATACTTTTCTTAATTATTATCCACCTTCGGTTTTATTAAAACATAACCTCGCGGGAACTTAAGCAAAGCATCTCCTTTTAATGCCTTGGTGATTCTCTGGTAATCGGACATATTTTTTACAGCTTGTTTATTTATCTCCAATATTACATCTGGGGCAATTATACCTGCCTCATCTGCAGGAGAACCTGGCTCAACATCAGTTACCACTACCCCAATTTTGCCTTCAACTCCCAAACGGCTGGCAGTGTCAGGAGTTAATTCCTCAACCGTTAATCCCCGCCAAATGCTTACGGCCGCCTCAGTCGTCGAAACCTCTTCTAAATTTTCTGGCCTTTCACCAACCTCAACCTCCAAGCCCATTTCTTTTTTGTCGCGTAAAACCGCTACTTTTACTTTACGGCCAACTTCAGCTTTTCCCACTGCATTTAATAATTCCATGACATTATTAATTGCTTTATTATCAAATTGTTTAATGATATCACTTTCTTTTATACCTGCTTTCTGTGCCGGGCTGTTTTCCAGAACACTGACTACCAGTGCGCCATTTTTATCTGGCAGGCCAAAGTATTTTGCTAATTCATCAGTTAAATCCTGCACAGTTACACCGAACCAGCCATAGGTTATCTTTTTTCCTTCGATGAGTTTAGCAATAATCTTTTTGGCACTATTGATAGGTATGGCAAAACCAACGCCTTGATAACCTCCGCTGGTAGTAAATATTGCCACATTAATGCCTACAACTTCGCCCTTAAGATTAACCAAAGGCCCGCCGGAATTACCCGGATTTATAGCAGCGTCTGTCTGAATGAGGTCAGTATAATCCCTGTCTCGGCCAAGGGTTCGACCTAAAGAACGGTGCAACGCACTGATTACTCCTACAGTTACAGTGGGCTCAGGATTCTGCATTGCAAAAGCAAAAGGATTACCAATAGCCACAGCCCATTGCCCAATCTTCAGGTTATCAGAATCGCCCAGGGATATCACAGGCAGATTATGTGCGTTTATTTGAATAATTGCCAGGTCTGAACGCGCATCCTGGCCTTTGATTACGCCTTTAAAATCTCTTCCGTCGGATAAAGTTACGGTTATCTTGTCTGCTTCATCAACAACATGTTGATTGGTTAGAATATAACCCTCGGAGTCGATAATAAACCCTGAACCCAGGCCTCTCTGCTTGTATTCTCTATTAGGCATTTCACCAAAGAAATCATCAAAGAATTTACGGAAAGGGTCGTTTTCTCCAAACGGCGATGTGCCAGAAGGAAAACGGAAATAATACCCCCTGCCTCCTCTAATCTTTTCGGTATGTTCTGTGCTTATAGATACTACGGCTGAACCAGCAGCATGAGCCACATTGATTATCGCATCTTCCATTCTAAAACCCTCAAAAGATGGACTAGTTAGCTCTTGACTATTAGCAGGTGAAAAGAGATTCAATTTTATCGTGAGCACAACTCCCAAAGTCAGCCCTGCTAACAAGGCTGTAGCGAAGAATATTATTTTCCTCTTCATCTTAACCACCCCTCTTTAATTAGGGACACCCTTTATGCTTACGCCAGAGGCGTATCCGCCTTCGGCGGAAATCGGGAGGGTGTCCCTGAAGTCTATGTTAACCTAAGGAAATCTTTTTGCGTATTTCTTTTTCTATATCTTCCTGTAACTTAGGTTTTTCTTTCAGTAATTTTATGGCTGCATCCCTTCCCTGACCGAGTTTCTCGCTTTGAAACGAAAGCCATGTGCCTGATTTCTCGATAATGCCTAAGTTGACCGCTGCATCTACAATACTTCCTGTCTTGGCAATACCTTCGTTGTGCAGAATTTCAAATTCTGCCTCGCGAAAGGGTGGCGCAATTTTATTTTTGACCACTCGTGCCTTAATCCTGTTGCCGATAACAACATCTCCTGACTTCAACGTAGCAATCCTCCTTAAATCCAATCTCACTGAAGAATAGAATTTAAGCGCCCTTCCTCCGGGCGTAGTTTCGGGAGACCCAAACATCACACCTATTTTTTCTCTTAACTGGTTAATAAAAACAACACAGGTGCGGGATTTGCTGATTGCTCCTGTCAATTTTCGCAACGCCTGTGACATTAAGCGTGCCTGCAAACCCATGTGCGAATCCCCCATCTCGCCTTCTATTTCTGCGCGGGGAGTAAGCGCGGCTACGGAATCAATCACAATCATATCCACGGCGTTTGAGCGCACCAGCGTCTCGGTAATCTCTAATGCCTGCTCTCCCGTATCTGGCTGAGAGATTAAAAGGTCGTCTAAATTCACACCTATTATTTTAGCATAAGTAGCGTCAAATGCATGCTCTGCATCAATAAAGGCAGCTACCCCGCCTTTCTTCTGAATCTCTTTTATCACGCTTAGAGTAAGCGTAGTTTTACCGGATGCCTCAGGGCCGAAAATTTCGATAACTCTGCCGCGCGGAAGGCCTCCTATTCCTAAAGCCAAATCTAAGGTAAGCGCACCTGTAGGTATGGCTTCTACATCAACCTTTATTTTTCCGCCCAACTTCATAATTGAGCCTTTTCCGAACTGTTTTTCTATCTGAGAAAGTGCCAATTCCAATGCTTTCTGGCGGTCAGATATATCTTCGGAGACTTCTTTAGGTGGTGATTTTTTTTCTTGAATCATAATTACCTCCAATTTATTTTTTTGCAAATGAAACATTAATTATAACTTAACAATATCTATCTGTCAAACAAAAAATCCCTGCTGCCGGCAGGCAAGCCTCCTTTCTATTGTCAATAGACGTAAATGTAAAGGGAATCTAACAGTAATTCTTAAGGAGAAAATGGGGTCAGAGAGAAATAATTCTGACCCCATTTTCCAAGGTGGCACATAGGGACGTCCCTTAAAACTTGACAATGAACCCAAAATATGTTAAATTTAACCATTATGATGGATGAGATAACCAAAATTAAACAGGAGCTCGAACGTACTAAAACAGAACTGGCTATCCTCTATGAAATCTCTAATGCTATGCGTACCACCTTAAGACTAGATGAAATTTTGTATATTATCTTAACCGGTGTTACTGCGCATATAGGACTGGGTTTTAATCGTGCGCTACTCTTTCTGGTAAATGAAAAAGATAACCTCATTGAGGGTAAGATGGGTATTGGGCCGGAAAACGGTGAAGAAGCTAACCTGATCTGGACGTATGTGAAACAAGAACAGATGGACTTGGATGACCTGATCAACGCCTATAAAGTTTCAGGTGACGTGCTCGAATCCGGCTTTAACCAACAGGTAAGACGTTTAAAATTTCCCTTAAAAGAGCAAAACGGAGGATTACTCGCATTAGGGGTATTAGATGGTATGCCTTTACTTTTAACCAAAGAGACTATGCAAAACTACAGCCATGACCCCATCATACAATTATTAAATACCGATGAGTTGGTTGTGGTTCCTTTAAAGGCAAAGGATAAAGTAAACGGGATAATTTTAGCGGATAATTTTATCACCAAAAAATCCATTACCAAGGATGATATACGCATGTTTATTATGTTGGCAAACCAGGCAGGCCTGGCTATAGAAAATTCCCAGCTTTATGAAAAAACAGTTACGCGAACACATTCTGATTCTCTCACCGAACTGTGGAATCACGGTTATTTTCAATATCTATTACAGGCGGAATTAGAAAAAGCCAAAATTACTAAAACACCCTTAAGCCTCATTATGTTAGATATCGATAACTTTAAGGTTTATAATGATGTGCTCGGCCATCAATCCGGAGACAAAATATTAAAGGCATTGGCTAACTTAATTAAAAATCAATCCCGCAAAATGGATTATGTCTGCCGCTACGGCGGAGAGGAATTTACTATTATATTGCCGCAGACGGAGAAAAAAGAGGCATTTTTAATTGCAGAGCGAATACGAACGGATGTCGAAAGATATGTTTTTGTGAATGAAGAAATCCTGCCTAATAAAAAATTGACGGCGAGTATGGGCTTAAGTTCCTTTCCCGAAGACGGACTTTCGCCTTCCGAATTAATCTTACATTCCGATAAAGCGCTTTACGAAGCAAAGCAAAAAGGAAAAAACAATACTTGTTGTTACGCTGACTTTAAATACGATTAGACCCTTCCTTAGTCCTTCCTTAAATGATAGGAAGGACTACCCTTTAGGGTTAAAGGACAGGAAGGTCTATCCTTTCTGGACTAAACAGCCTCGGCAACAGCAGCGTCCGGTTCTTTATCCTTTACCCCGTTAGAAATCTTGTTTTTCCCCGTTAAAACTTTGGTATTTCTAACGGGGTTTATTGTCCTATTTTCCGCAAACTTAACTGACACAATCTTAGATACGCCTGATTCCTGCATGGTAATCCCATACATAACGCCAGCATTAGCAATGGTCTTTTTGTTGTGGGTTATCACAATAAATTGGGAATTCTTGGCAAATTCCTGCAATATGCGGCTGAACCTGTCAACATTGGCCTCATCTAATGCCGCATCTATTTCATCTAATACGCAGAAAAGCGACGGTTTAACTTTAAATATAGCAAATATTAATGCTATTGCCGAAAGCGATTTTTCTCCACCCGATAGCAAAAGTACATTCTGTAATTTCTTCCCTGGTGGCCGGCAGATAATTTCAATCCCCGATTCCAAGGGGTCCTGCTCATCAATTAAGAATATCTGGGCATCCCCGCCGTTAAATAACAACTTGAAATAATTACGGAATTCCTGGCGCACTCTTTCAAAGGTCTCTAAAAACATTTTCTTGGTTGTGCGATTAATCTTTAATATTGCCTGATGCACTGATTCTTTGGCGCAAACGAGGTCATTCTGTTGCTGTGTTAAGAAATCATAACGCTTTTTTAATTCGTCGTATTCCTCAATAGCTACCAGGTTAACTGTGCCGCAGGCATCAAGTTTCTCCTTCAATCTCTTTATATCCTGGAAAAGTATATTTTTGTCTGTTTCCTGCGGCACGCCGCAGGAAATATCCAAATCTATTTTATAGGCCTGCAGGATTCTGTCTTTTATGCTCGTAATCTTAAAATCCACGTCTTTATTCTGCATTTGCAATTCGTATAATTTGTTCTTCAGGGTATCGATCTGGCTCCTCTCTGATTCCATTTTGTTTATTGCATCGCTTACGCCTGTTGAAATCTCCTGATATTTATCTTCTGTTTCTTTCAAGTTTTTATTTTGGCATTCGATATCAAGATGCGCCTGTTCAATCTTAGCCTCTAAATTTTTAATCTCTAAAACCAAATTCTCCCGCTTAGTATTATTCTCTTTCATCTGTCGCTCTAGATTCAGGAGACTTTCTTTGTCCTGCCCGTAAGTACCCTCTAAAATCTTAAGGGTAGCCTGATCAGAGTCAAGGCGTTTACCTAAGCCTTCCAGTTCCGTCTTTGTCTGGGCAATCATAACCAAAACTTCTTCTTTGGTTTTGTGGTTTAAATCAATATTATCCTGCTCGTGCAAAATTAAATCCTCGCTATCCTTCTCCTCTTTATCTAAGCCAGAGAACTGAGATTGTAAACCTGTTATCTTTTCTTCTAATGCAGTTAACTCTTTGCCTACATCGGATAACTCTATGTTTATGACCTCTTTCTCCTCATTTATTTTATTAAATTGTTCTAGAATACTATTATATGAAGTTCTTTTGTTTGCCAAGGCTATTTCCTGCTCGTGGGATTCTTCCAAGAGGTTGTGTATGGTTTTGTTTAACTCTTCAATGCGTGCCAGGCACGCTTTTTTAGTATTTCCTAAAGCAGTTAAGTTTTCTTCTATTTTTTCCAACTTCTGGATAATTTTTTGTGTGTCTAAATCAATGGGTTTTGCTTCGCCTGACAATTTAAATTTTGCCGATTGAAGGGCCTGCTCGCCGCTTGAAGTAATAGGAAAATAGTCTTTTATCCTTACTACCAAACCCGTTACTTTATCACGGGGAGGTTTATCTAAATACACAACCGCATTCATTGATTCACTGATATCTTCATATTTGGTTTTTAAAGTCTTAAGAAATTCCTTATGTGACAGCAGGGTCAATTTTTCTTTTTCTAAATTATCGAGAGCTGCATTTATGTTGTTTAAAGATAAATTCTCCCGCTCCTGTTCATATCTTGTGTTATTTATTTTAATACTTAAATCCTGTAATGTTCTTTCTAGGTCTTTTAACTCTACAGTCAAATTATCTAAATTATTCTTAACTAATACATTTTCTTCGCCAACCTTTGACTTTTCAATTTCCAGCCTCTTCTTGCGTGCTAAATAAATCTGCTGTTTACTGGTTAAATCGGCGATTTGATTCTTAACCTGGGTAGCCTTTGTTACTAATTCTAAAATATTTCTTTTTGTCTTTGCAATATTCTCTAAGGAAGCCTTAATGGAGAAATTAAGGTTACTAAGCTGGCCTTCTTTTTCTTTGAGCAACAATTTCTTCGCTTCAATATTTTTCGTTATATTATCGTGTTCCGATTTCAGGCTATTCAACTTTTCTTCATCTAAAACAAGCCTATTTTTAGTCTGTTCAATTTGCGTCTTGAGATATTTCTGGTTTTCATCTAACTCGGCCGTCTTTTCTTGGTTAAAATTTATACGCTCTTCATTTGCCGATATAAGATTATCAAGGTTTAATATCCGGTTCTTTAAAGTCATAATATTATCTTCCATGGCCTTCAAATCCACACGATGAGTGCTTATTTTTGATTCGTGTTCCTGAATTATATTTAAAAGCCGGTCTTCTGCTACTTGGAGCTTATTTAATTGATTTATAATATTATCTTTTTGGGCTATTAATTCGTTTTCCTCCAAAATCGCTAAACTTATTTCTTTTTGTTTTAACTCTTCAAAAAAAACTTTGTACCTACGCGCCTTATTTGCCTGCCGCTCTAAAGAGCCGATCTGGCGTTTTACTTCTACAATAATGTCATTAATCCTCAAAAGGTTCTGTTCTGTCTCTTCTAATTTCCTGAGTGCCTCTTTTTTCTGAACTTTATATTTAGTAATGCCTGCAGCCTCATCAAATATTAAACGCCTGTCTTCTGGCCTTGAGCTTAAAACGAGGTCAATTTTGCCCTGTTCAACTAAAGAGTAATTCTCCGCGCCGATGCCTGTCCCCATAAACAGGTCTAAGATATCTTTAAGCCGGACCAGGGTTTTATTTAAGAGGTATTCGCTTTCGCCTGAACGGAAAATGCGCCTGGTAATCACAACTTCATTCTGGTCAACGCTAAAAAATCTTTTATCATTATCAAAAATCAGGCTAACTTCAGCCATGCTCAAAGGCTCTTTTAAATCAGTGCCGTTAAAAATTACATCCTGCATTTGAGAACCGCGCAGCGCCTTTATAGACTGTTCTCCTAAAACCCAGCGTATGGCGTCGAAGATATTACTTTTCCCGCAACCGTTTGGGCCCACTATCGCGGTAATGCCGGGCTCAAAATTTAATGTTGTTTTATCAAAAAAAGATTTAAATCCCACCAGTTCCAATTTTTTAAAATACATCCG
>Ga0315280_10004564_pt1 | contig 20353 bp, 14 predicted proteins | sample YL17G06_40_MG_FD_203697 | JGI IMG/M metagenome (GOLD analysis project Ga0315280, IMG submission 203697) | Sediment microbial communities from Yellowstone Lake, YNP, Wyoming, USA - YL17G06_40 | ecosystem: Environmental > Aquatic > Freshwater > Lake > Sediment | place: USA: Wyoming | collected... | reverse complement strand
CCAGAGCACGGTGGTGAGGCCCAGGTCGGTGGCTGCGAGGATCACAACCCGGTCGTAGTCCCCCCCAGGCGGCCGGCAGAACCGCATGGTATCACCGGTGATGGCCTTCACCACGTCCTCGCAGGCCTGCCATTCCGGTACGATTTCGTCATCGGGGATCTTGGTGAGGTTCACATGGTGGTAGGTGTGGTTGCCGATCACATGGCCGCCGGCGCGCTCCGCGCGGACCAAGTCGGGATACTGCTCTGCCATTTTCCCCACCACGAAGAACGTAGCGCGGACGTGATAGCGCTGGAGGATGGCCAGGATCTGGGGAGTGAACTCGGGGTGTGGCCCGTCATCGAAGGTGAGAGTCACCACCGGGACTCTCGGGTCGCCGCGTATCAGCTTCAGGTAGTGCGTTCCCCTCCGCAGCTCCTCTGCGTGCTGGGCGGCCAACTCCCCCGGCGACTTGTAGACTTCCTGGAGCGCCCGGGTCCAGAACTTGTCGAGACGCCTCCGGTCATGCTGCGGACCCGGCCCGGCCGCAGGCGCGCTCGCTGTGCCACGCCCCGCGTCGCCGGCCAGCAGCGCCGGAAGCAGCAGGGCGAACCCGATCATCAGGATTCCTCTCAGCCTCAACACCCCATCACCTCTCCGGGCACCCCTAACGGCTGGCCGCCACACTGTCCCATCGGCCCTTCAGCGTGATCAGCCACGACCTCACGAAGAGCCGCAGGTCCAGGGCCAGGCTCCGGTGCTCAAGGTAATACAGGTCGTAGGCCAGCTTGTCAACGGGGTCGGTGTGATAGCGGCCGTACACCTGGGCCACGCCCGTGAGCCCGGGCCGAACCTGGTGGCGCAGGCCGTAGCGAGGAATCTCGCTGACGAACTGGCGCACGAACTCCGGCCTCTCGGGCCGGGGTCCGACCCAACTCATGTCCCCCCGGAAGATGTTCAGCAACTGCGGGATCTCGTCCAGCGCCGCCTTGCGGAGCAGGCGCCCCACCGGTGTGATCCTGGGGTCGTCCTCCTGGGCCAGCACCGCGCCCGTGCGCCTCTCCGCATCCTTCACCATGGAGCGGAACTTGTAGGCCTGGAAGACCCGGCCCCGCCAGCCCACCCGTGGTTGGCGATATAGAACGGGCCACCCGTCGCTGAGCAAGATGGCCGCGCTGATGGCGAGCCAGAAAGGCAGCGAAAGGAAGAGCGCGCCGCCGGCGATCACCAGGTCCAGCAGTCTCTTCACCCACTCACCCCGGCGCATCCCTGTCCTACCGTCGGCTATCAGCGTCCTCCCCGGCCCGCCGGCGCTAGCGAGCTGCGCCGGGCGGCCGTTGCGCTGGCGGCGCCTGCCGGAGGCGGCTCAGGATCTGCTGCGCCTGGCGGCCCTCATTGGTGTTGGGCTCGTGCGCCGCCAGATACTGCCACTGGGCAACTGCGCCGGCGTCCTCCCCTAGCCGGACGAGCGCGAGGGCCAAGTTGTACCGCGCCACCCCGAGCGAGGGGTCAAGCTGAAGCGCGCGGAGCAAGTGCTGCTTCGCCTCCTGGTATTGCCGGTTGTTGTAGTAGCTCGCCCCAAGCGCTCCCTCCGCGACCGCTGACAGGGGCTCGAGGCGGACCCACTCCTCGCAGACTGTGATCGCTCGACCATGCTGGCCAAGCCGAAGGAGCAGCCGGGCCAGTTGCTCTTTCAGGCTGGGGTTTCGCGGGTCGAGCCGATCGGCTTGCTCGAGCTCCGCCGCCATCTCGGATAGGTTCCCCTCCTTGGCCAGGACTTCGGCGAGCAGGAGATGGGACTTGGGATTCCCGGGCGAGAGGCGCACGGTCTCCCGGGCGAAGGGCTCGGCCTCCTTCACCCGCTCCTCCTTCAGCAGCGCCTCCGCCACCGCTGCCTGGTTCAGGTAGGAAGTGGGCATGAGCTTCACCGCCATCCGGAAGTTCTGCTCGGCCTCCGCGTACTTGCCCCGCTCTTTGTAGCTCACCCCGAGGTTGTAGTACATGCTGGCATTGCCGGGCATCAGCTCCAGCGCCTTCTTGCTGGCCGCAATAGCCTTGTCGAACTCACCACTCTTGCCCCAGGCATAGGCTGCCGTGTAATAGCCCATGGCCGAATAGGGACACAGGCTGACGGCATGGTCTGCAAGCTGTGCGGACTCACGGAAGTACCCGGCCTGGGCGAGCGCGCGTGAGCGGCCCAGCTCTACCGAGGCCACCATCGGGCAGATGACGAGCCAGGCCAGAACGGCCAGCAAGACGGCCTCCGCGAGGCCCACCGGGATCAGCCCCTCGAGCGGCAGGGGGCGGAAGTCGAACCGCCGGAGCCTGAGCGCGCCCGGCTCGGCTCCAGGCCGGGGCAGAGACGCGGCCCCCAGCGCGATGAGCCCGAGCCAGAGCCAGAATAACGTGACCGTGCCGGTCTGGTGAAAGGTCACCCCCACGAAGTTCTGGAGCACGAACGCGGTGAGGGCGGCCGTGATGCCCAGGCCCAGAGCAGCCCAGGCCGGGGCCGGATGACGCACGGCCACGCGCACCGAGACGCCCAGCGCGCTCGCCGAGAGCACGAGCAGCAGGACGGCCCCGATGATCCCGGTGTCGCTGAGCGCCTGGAGGTACTCATTGTGCACGTACGCGGGCGTGAGCATCTTCTCCGCGCGCGCCGCGCTCTGCCCGTACCACTCGGCCGCCATCTTCCCGAGAGAGGAGAGGCGAAAGGCGCCATAGCCCTCCCCCAGGATGGGGTGCTCGGCGAAGATCGCATAGGCCGTGCGCCAGTGGAGACGGCGTTCCTTGCCGTACGGGTCCTGGAAGTGCAGCACCTGCTTCACTCTTCGCTGCTGGAAGCCCGGCAGCCGGCTGTAGCCGATCACCCCGGCCGCGCCGAGCAGCAGGCATGAGACGGCCCCCGCTAGCAGCGCGGTGCGCAGCGCGCGGCGCCCCCCGCGCACGACCAGCAGGGCAAGCGTGAGCAGGCCCGCAAACGCCAGGCCGATCACCACTGCCAGGCTGATGGAGTAGTAGAGGCAGGCCAGCATCATCGCCACCAGTCCGGAGAAGAGAGTCGGGACGACCTTGCTCGGCCGCGACGCCTGGCTGCCCGGGTCCGGTTGGTCCGCGCCGCGCCAGGCCCAGATGCTCGCCACGATCACGGGGATGAGCAAGGCGAGATAGCCGCCCAGGTAAGTCGGATTGCCCAGGAAAGAGAAGGCGCGGGTCTTCGGCAGGTTCCACGAAATCGGATCGTGGCCGGAGGCCTGGACAAACGCGTAGATGCAGACCGGGACCGCGGAGAGGGCGGCGGCCGCGATCACGCGCCTCACCTGGGTCAGGGTGCGTAGAGAGACCAGGGCGAGAAAGAAGAGTCCGAGGTGGGCGGCCAGCCGGCCGAACTCAGACACCGTGACATAGCGGTAGTGAGCATAGGTGAGGCTGACGCCGGCCCAGCCGACGAAGGCGCAGGCCGCGAGGTTGAGCCGCGAGCTGACCCAGGAGAGCTGGCCCCGCGCCAGGCCGCCGATCAGCCAGACCGCCAGGCCTAGTGCCACCCCCAGGCCGAGAACCACGTCCTTGATGTCGCAGATGTTGGAGGACTTGGTGTTGATGACCAGGGGAACGGAGATGACCAGGGCGATGAGAACGGCCTCGCCCGCGAACTCGGGCCAGCCAGTCTCCCAGCCCGGCGACAGATGCTTCTGCGGTTTTCCCCCCGACTCGCGGCGCTTGCCCCCCACACGTCCGCCGGGCTTGCCGCCGCCCACCTTCTTCCCGCTTCGCGCAGTCACCCGGCTCCTTTCGCGATTCCAGCCCTGCTCAAGCATTTCCCCGGCATGAGGCGCCTTCCTGCCCACAGCCGGCGGGGCTTCCTGCCGCTGCCTACCAGGGAAGGGCGAGGCCTATGCGAGGGCAGGCAGGAGGCTCGTGGGCTTCAGCGTACTAAGGAGTTTCTTGCATTACTGCTGCGCGGTTGCTGCGCAGCCCGCGCGGTATAGTGATACGAGCCATAGCACAAGAAACTCCTCAGCGCAGAGTGTGACGCTTCTACAGGAGATTCTCTTGCATTACGCACGGCTGTCCGCCGAGGCGGACTGCGCAGCCGCCGCGGTGTTGTCACCGTGATGCAGGGGGATCTGTAGGGTTACTGAGCGACAAGCTTTGCCCGAGCGCGCGACTTCCACCTACTGACGGTCGCGCAATGAAGTAACATTGCGCGACCGTCTTTCGCCAGGCATTTCCTGGGTTTTGACGAATGTCGCCCATTACTTCTTTGGGCGACATTCATTAGGGCTGCGTTCGTGATGTGCGACCACTGCGCGCCAGACTGGCGAAGCCTCATCAGGAGTGAGAGAATGCGAGCAAGAGTAGTGCTGGGTGCAGTCCTCATGCTGTCGGCCTGCCTGAGCCTGGGCACGGCTCGGGCCGAGAAGGTGGTCGCCTGGGGTGTGAACGATCACGGCCAGTGCAACGTGCCACCACTCAACAGCGGCTTCGTCGCCGCGGCCGCGGGATACTTGCACAGCCTGGGGCTGAAGAGCGATGGCTCGATCGTGGCCTGGGGCTCAAACACCTACGGCCAGTGCAACGTGCCGGCGCCCAACAGCGGCTTCGTCGCCGTGGCCGCGGGATACTTCCACAACCTGGGGCTGAAGAGCGATGGCTCGATCGTGGCCTGGGGCTCAAACACCTACGGCCAGTGCAACGTGCCGGCGCCCAACAGCGGCTTCGTCGCCGTGGCCGCGGGATTCTGCCACAGCCTGGGGCTGAGGAGCGACGGCTCCATCGCGGCCTGGGGGTGGAACGACTACGGCCAGTGCAACGTGCCGGCGCCCAACAGCGGCTTCCTCGCCGTGGCCGCAGGTTTTGGCCACAGCCTGGGGCTGAAGGGCGACGGCTCCATCGTCGCCTGGGGTAACAACGGCAGCGGCCAGTGCAACGTGCCGGCGCCCAACAGCAGCTTCGTCGCGGTGGCCGGAGGTGATGGCCACAGCCTGGGGCTGAGGGGCGACGGCTCCACCGTGGCCTGGGGGCGGGACGACTACGACCAGTGCAACGTGCCGGCGCCCAACAGCGGCTTCGTCGCCGTCGCCGGAGGTGTCTACCACAGCCTGGGGCTGAAGGGCGACGGCTCCATCGTGGCCTGGGGTTCCAACGAGTACGGCCAGTGCGCCGTGCCAGCACTCAACAGCGGCTTCGTCGCCGTGGCCGGAGGTTTTGGCCACAGCCTGGGGCTGAAGAGTGACGGCTCCATCGTGGCGTGGGGTGACAACTCTGAAGGCCAGTGCAACGTGCCAGCACTCAACGGCGGCTTCGTCGCCGTGGCCGCGGGATACTTGCACAGCTTGGGGCTAAAGAGTGGCGGCTCCATCGTCGCCTGGGGTGACAACTCTGATGGCCAGTGCAGCGTGCCAGCACTCAACGGCGGTTTCGTCGCCGTGGCCGCGGGATACTTGCACAGCCTGGGGCTGAAGAGTGACGGCTCCATCGTCGCCTGGGGTTACAACGCCGACGGTGAGTGCAACGTGCCGGCGCCCAACAGCGGCTTCGTCGCTGTGGCCGGAGGTTTTGGCCACAGCCTGGGGCTGAAGGGCGACGGCTCCATCGTCGCCTGGGGTTACAACGCCGACGGTGAGTGCGACGTGCCGGCGCCCAACAGCGGCTTCGTCGCCGTGGCCGCGGGATACTTGCACAGCCTGGGGCTGAAGAGTGACGGCTCCATCGTCGCCTGGGGCTCAAGCGACTACGGGCAGTGCAGCGTGCCGGCGCCCAACAGCGGCTTCGTCGCCGTGGCCGGAGGTGTCTACCACAGCCTGGGGCTGAAGGGCGACGGCTCCATCGTGGCCTGGGGGTGGAACGACTACGGCCAGTGCAACGTGCCGGCGCCCAACAACGGCTTCGTCGCCGTGGCCGGAGGATTCTGGCACAGCCTGGGGCTGAAGGGCGACGGCTCCATCGTGGCCTGGGGTGACAACGGTGCCGGCCAGTGCAACGTGCCAGCGCCCAACAGCGGCTTCATCGCGCTGGTTGCAGGTGCCAACCACAGCCTGGGGCTGCGCACTGGCGTGTGTACCGTCGGGCTCTACAACCCGTCCGCGGGCAACTTGTACCTGCGTAACGCCAACGCCGCCGGACCAGCCGACGCGACCTTCCGCTTCGGCCCGGCCTCCAGCACGTGGCTTCCCCTCGCCGGCGACTGGGATGTGGACGAAGTGGATACGATCGGCCTCTATGCTCCCTCCAGCGGCCGCTTCTACCTGCGCGACTCCAACCGCGCAGGGCCGGCCCACCTGACCTTCCGCTACGGCCCCGCCCCGAGCACGTGGAAACCGATCGCGGGAGACTGGGACGGCGACGGTGACATCACCATCGGCCTCTACAATCCCACCGCCGGCTACTTCTACCTGCGCAACTCCAACACCGCCGGGGTGGCCGACCTAACCTTTCGGTTCGGGCCTACGGGGGGCGCGTGGCTGCCCGTCGTGGGGGACTGGGATGGAAACGGGATAGAGACCGTCGGCCTCTACAATCCGGCCAGTGGGACGTTCTACCTGCGGAACAGCAACGATGCCGGCCCCGCTAACGTTACCTTCCGCTTCGGCCCCACGGCCAGCACCTGGAAGCCAATCGCAGGGGACTGGAACCAGGACGGTATTGACACGGTCGGGCTCTACAACCCGACGACCGGGACATTCTACCTCCGGAACAGCAGCAACGCAGGCCCCGCGGACGTGACCTTCCGCTACGGTCCCGCGCCCAGCACCTGGCTGCCGATCGCAGGGGACTGGGACGGGCTGTAATCTGCTGTAGGGCGGGCGTTCCCACCGGAGGCGGGCAAGCCTCCGCGCGCCGTGGTCGGCGGCGATACGCCGCTCCGGCCGGCTGGGGAGACTCAGGTACGCCTGCCCTACACCAGCCGGGCTAGGCGCCGTTTGCCCACCCGCACCAGCATCCCGGCCGCCAGGGCGACCTCCTCGCGTGGATCGGCGACCTGATGCTCATCGAGGTGGACGGCGCCGGCCTTGACCAATCGCGCGGCCTCACTCCTGGTCTTCACCAGCCCCAGCCGGTGAATGGCCGTGGAGGCCCACACGCTCTTGCCCTTCAGGTCGTCGGGGATTGCCAGCTCCTCCGCCAGTGCGGCGTAGTCCTCTTTGGTCTGGGCGCGGGCGGCGGAGAACACCCGCGTGAACCTCTCGTCCGCCTCCCGCGCCGCCTCTGGCGAATGGTAGAGGCTGACGACCTCCCGGCCCAGCCGGCGCTTGGCATCGCGGGGGTTGAGGGCGCCGGACTTCATGGTCGCTACCATCTGCGCGATCTCTGCCTCCGGCACATTAGTGCAGAGCGCGAGGTAGGGCTCGATCACATCGTCCGGGATGGACATGAGCTTGCCGAACATCTGGTCCGGCGGCTCGATGATGCCGATGTAGTTGTTCAGCGACTTGCCCATCTTCTCGACCCCGTCGGTGCCGACCAGAAGGTTGAAAGTCACGATGCACTGGGGCTCCTGCGGAGGGCCGATGGGGTTCTCCCGCTGAAGCTCCCGCGCCACCAGAAAGTTGAACTTCTGATCGGTGCCCCCGATCTCGATGTCGGCGCGAACGGCGATGGAATCGTATCCCTGGAAGATCGGGTAGAGGAACTCGTGCAGGCTGATCGGCTGCCGGGATTGATAGCGCTTGGCGAAGTCCTCGCGGGCGAGCAGTTGGGCGACGGTGTGGGTGGAGGCAAGGCGAAAGAGCTGCTCCGCGGTCAGCTTGCCGAGCCACTCGCGGTTGAAGTGAAACTCGGTCTTGCCAGGATCGAGGATCTTGAAGACCTGCTGCCGGTAGTTCGCGACATTGCGCTCGACCTGCTCCCGGGTCAACTGCGGCCGGCTGTTGGAGCGGCCCGAGGGATCCCCGATCATGCCGGTGAAGTCCCCGATGATCAGCACCGCGACATGCCCCAGGTCCTGGAACAGGCGCAGCTTCCGCAGCACCACCGCATGGCCGAGGTGAATGTCCGGGCCGCTCGCGTCCACCCCCAGCTTCACGCGCAGCGGCCGGCCCGAGGCGAGCTTCCTCAGCAGCTCGGCCTCCGGCAGGATGTCAACGGTATGCGCACGGATGAGAGCTAGTTGCTCGGCAGGAGTGCGATCCGCTTTCTCAAGTACCACGGCTGTCCTTTAGTGGGCTTGGCTGGCGAAATGCCGAACAGCTCCCCCTGTCGGTAGGCCCAGAGGATGTGGCTCGCCGACTGCCATTCCACGTGTCCGTCCAGGAAGGCGAGGTTGCTCCCGCCGTTGTGCCGGGTGAAGGCCTTGGGCCTTGCCGGGTTCGTAGTGAAGTCACCGCCGGCCCCGCATTTCTGCGACCACGGGCAGTTGCCCCAGTCCGCCTTCTCCTTCAGATCTGCGCAGTCCGCGCGGCAGACATTCGCCCACATCACCGAGCCAAGATTGGCGCACATGCGAGACGAGTCCGCCCAGACCACGTTCCGGCGCGGGTCCTTGACAGACGACAGCTTGCGGCCTGCGAGGCCGACCGCCACCGCGCCGACGGTGGAGCGGAAGCGGCCGGGGTCCAGCGAACGGCCCTGGACACCGCTGTCAGTCACAGCGCCGCCCCATCCGGGCGGCCAGACCGACGCACAGGGCCCTTTGGGCCATCCCTTGGCCGTGATCCGTTCGGTGGTGATCCAGCCGGGGCGGGTCGCCACGCCGTGCCCCACGGCCGGCACCTCGACTCCTTCGCAGAGGTAGGCCGAGCGGTCAGGGAGGTAGCGATCCAGCAGAACTGGCCAGCGCAGCCACGGGTTGGAGTTGTCCGCCCCCCACAGGCACTTGTAGGGTTCAATCGGCGCCTGGTGCGGAGGGAAGCGGCCGTCATTGTCCGCGACGTACATGAGCGTCGCCCGAGCTAGGCGCCCCAGGTTCGCAAAGCAGGCCTGCTGCACGGAGAGCTTCGCGCTCCGTGCCAAGCTAACACCCAAGACCGAGACGAACGCGAGACAGAGTGAGAGCCGGGCGATGCCCGAGAGCCAACCGCGCCTGCCCATCATCTCCCCTCCTCACTGGCGCCGGCCCCACAACAGTGTCAGCAGCCCCACTGCCGGCGTCACCGCCCCAACTACTCCACGCAGCCATCAATCACCTGTCGGAACCGCGTTTCAGAACCCCCTTCTTCCCAGCGGTCGCGGAGGCAAGGTGGGGACGGCGAGGTCGCCGGGTCGCACGCGGCATGTCGCGCGAAATGGACATGGCCCAGCGCCGAGTCGTGCTTGCGCGCGAGGAAGCGCGCACTACTTGTCCAAACAGCTCCTGCCGTACAGGAGACCTGGCCTAGAGAGGAGATCCGGGCCATGAGGATGGATCGGCGAGACTTCCTGCGGTTGGCCGGCATGAGCGCGGTGGTCGCCTCCCTGGGGCGCACCGGCCTTGCGGCGTCTGAGAAAGGAGAACAGACGAAGATGGCGCACGTGCTTCCCCCGCTGCCGTACGCGTATGACGCACTGGAACCCTACTATGACGCAGAGACGGTGCGCTTGCACCACGACATCCACCACGCCGCCTATGTCAAGGGGCTCAACGATGCCGAAGCGCAGGTGGCGGCGATGCTCAAGTCCGGGGACTTCGCGGGAGCGAAGGCGGCCTGCAAGGCGCTCGCCTTCCACGGCTCCGGCGACATCCTGCATTCCATCTTCTGGACCAACATGAAGCCGGGCGGTGGCGGTCTGCCCAGCGGGGCTCTGCTCCAGGCGATGGACGGCGCCTTCGGCAACTACGACGCCTTCAAGGGCCTCTTCCTGGCCGCCACCAACGCAGTCGAAGGGTCGGGCTGGGGCATCCTGGCCTGTCGCAAGATGGACAGCGCGCTGGTGGTGCTACAGGCGGAGAAGCACGAGAACCTCACGCAGTGGGGTGTCGCCCCGATCCTCGTGCTGGACGTCTGGGAGCATGCCTATTACCTGAAGTACCAGAACAAGCGCCCCGACTGGACGAAGACTTTCATGGAGCACCTGGTCAACTGGGACGATGTAGCCAGGCGGCTGGCCGCAGCGAAGGCGTAAGCTGGCGTGAGTCCGTGACAGGCCGGGAGTCCGCCCCAGGCGGACTCCTGGCGCGTCTGGGGTCGTCGCGCGCCGCTCCGCCAACTCCTGACAGGGCGCGCCGGGGGAAATGCCGAATCGGAGGGCGGGGAGGCACGTCCGATTGGAAGAGGAGAAGCGAGCCGACCTGATCTCTCACCTGGTTGAGCTGCGCGCCCGCATCCTGCGGACCGTGGCCTATGCCGTCGTCGGCATGGCCGCGGTGTGGATCTTCTACCACCCGCTCTATCGCTTCCTGACCCTGCCGATCGTACGCGCTCTGAAGCGGGCGCACGGCGAGATCATCGTCACCCAGTTCATGGAAGGCTTCATGGTGAGGCTGGAGGTGGCCCTGGTCGGCGGGTTGATCCTGGCCGCGCCCTTCATCTACTATGAGCTGTGGGCCTTCATCGCGCCCGGCCTGACCAGGAGCGAGCGTCGCGTTATCCGCCCCCTGGTCCCCGTCTCCGGCCTGCTCTTCCTGGCCGGGGTCGCGCTCGGCTACCTCATCACGGAGCCCTCCATAACCTGGCTGCTCAGCATGAACCCCCCCGAGACCGTTGCCCGCTACCACCTGAACGACAACCTGCTGCTGATGATGAAGTTCTACCTCGCCTTCGGTCTCTCGTTCCAGCTCCCGATCGTGCTGGTGGTGCTGGCCAAGCTCGGGATCGTCAACTCCCGGCTGCTCAGCAGACGCTGGCGAGAGGCCACGGTCGCGATCTTCGTGATCGCGGCCATCATCACCCCAACCTGGGACCCCATCACCATGACCGTCTGCGCGCTGCCCATGGTCGCCCTCTACCTCGGCACGATCTGGGTGATCAAGCTGATCGAGCGGGGCCAGCGGCGCGCAGCCAAGGACGAGGAGACGCCCGCAGGATGATAGACATTCACACTCACCTCATCCCGAACAGCACTGCTTCGGGCTATGGCCCCTGTGTCACTGCGCAGGAGCTGATCGCAGCGATGGATTCCTGGGGAGTCGCCCAGGCGGTGGTCCTGCCGCTGGAGAGCCCGGAGTGCGACTGCGAGTACGCGGCCAGCGCGGAGGTCTTCGCGGCGTGCGAGCAGTTCGCCGAGCGGCTCATCCCGTTCGTCGGTGTAGACCCGCGGACCCAGCGGGCGCGGCAGAAGATCAAGCACTACCACCAGCGCGGCGCCCGGGGCTTCGGAGAGCACAAGTGCGGCCTCGCCATGGATGACCCGCGCTCCCTCGCCATCTACCGGCTCTGCGGCGAACTCGGCCTGCCCCTGCTCTTCCACATGGACCCCGACCTGAACTGGGATGAGGCGGGCCTCCCGCGCCTGGCACGCGTCCTGCGGGAGTGCCCGGACACCATCTTCATCGCGCACGGGCCGGCCTGGTGGTCAGCCGTCTCCGCCGACGATTCCCGCGAGGGCGGCTATCCCTCCGGTCCGGTCAAGCCGACCGGCGCGGCCGACCGGCTGCTCTCCGAGAGTCCCAACCTGTACGCCGACATCTCGGCCGGCTCCGGCCACAACGCCCTCACCCGCGACCCCGCCTTCACCGAGGGCTTCCTCTCCCGCCACTGGCGCAAGTTGCTCTTCGGCACCGACTTCTTCCACGTCGGCCAGGAAGTGCCCCAGATCGAGTGGCTGCGAACCTACCCCATGTCGGAGGAGTGGAAGGAGGCGATCGGGCGGGAGAATGCCCAACGGTTGCTGAAGAGCAGCGAGTAAGCGCCCGTTGTCGTTAGAGATGCGCACGAATACCCTGCCGCCGGGCGGGCGGAGTAGGCTCCGGTAGGCCTGCCCGCCGGCCGGTTGGTGGGTGGGACACGATCGCTCTCCTCCGGGGCGTTACATACGGTGACGAGAGCCCACTTGTCGGGCCACGGGCGCGACGCGCGAGACGGTAAGACCGCCGCTATGCTAGAACTGGCGCTGGCCGAGTCTATTTGCTGACGAGGAACTTGCATGCAGCCCGGGCCGGACCCTGAACGCCGGCAAGCCGTATGTGTGGGCAGCCAGCAGGGAGCACCCATAGGAGGAGGCGCAGCTTTGGTCAAGAACGATATTGACGGCCGTGCGGTGGGCGACACGATCCTGAGGATGCCTGCTCGGTTCCACACCAAGGACTTATCTAGACACCCAGACATGGTGAAGGCGCACTTGGCTTGGCAACGCGACCGCAACTACCACGCCATCGTCGGCAAGTACTTGAAAGAGAAGCAGAGAGAGCTGGGCATCAGGTTCCTCGAAGGCCGTGCCCACCATGATAGGGGTGCCCTCTGGGAACAGACTGACAGCAGGGCCGAACCTCGGGCTACGCCTACGGTAGCTGCAACGGAGCCGGTCGCCCGTCCCGCGCACTCGGAACCCAGAGCGTCTTCCGACCAGCGCGTTGTGCGTTCTGGGCACTACCGAACACTTGCGTACATGGCAAGCCAGGAGTTCCGTGGCGTGAAAGAGCTGTTCGAGGGCGTGCCAGAGTTCGGCGGCGTGTACTTTCGCCCGACGGACAAAGGCGTCACCGTCGTCGATCTGCACCCTGAGTCGCTCAAGCCACGCGTCGGCGTTGGCGACAACCCTTACGTCGTATGCGGTACCATGGCGGCTGATCTCCTCCCCAGCATATCGGAGCGCGTGGCCTATCTGGAGCGAGTCAGGGCGCGCCAGACCTGCCCTTCGCGAGAGAACCAGTTCGAGGCCTTCCTGATCCGTTACGCGCAGTCCAACCACCTCTGTCTACCCGGGTTTCCAGACCGACTGCGGTTCATCCACAGCCAATGGCGGATGGATCCCGACACCTTTGGCAGACAGCGGTTCACGGACTTGCTCGCCGTTGATCTATGCAGCCGAGGGCTGGTCGTGATCGAACTCAAAGCTGATTCGGACTCCTCAGCGTTCAGCCAGGTGAGCGGATACCTGGACTACTTCCGGCTTCACGCCGACGAACTTGAGCCCTTCTTCACTCGCGTCGCCCAGGTGATGGGGACGCTCTACGATTGTCCTGAGCTATGCGCCCTCGGCAACGTGGCTGGCGAACTCGCGGCGCTCGTGGCCTGGCCGAGTGGATCGGGCCGAACCCAGGTTCACGGCTTGGAGGGGCTCCCGCATGAAGGAGGCACGGCTACCGAACTCACACCCACCACAGGCTCACAGCTAGACGACGGGGACGAACTGGATATGGGTCCCCAGTCGTCAGGAGATCAGCCGTTCACCGCCCGTATGCGCCTTCACCAGAGCTGGTACCGCGCCCGTGTGCTCAAGGTGCCTTGCGGCACTGGGCCCGGTCCGGCTTCGACGACCTTGTACGGCAACATGCTGCGACCCGACGATGGCGACCGCGGTCTGAACTTCCTCAGCCCCGGCATCTTCAACATCGTGAAGAGCCGTCTGGATGATCAGCGCGGGGCCGTGGAGCCATTCCGCCTGCTGAATAACATGCTCTCCAGCCAACCGATGTGCTTCAACCTCCTCGGCTGTCTTGCTGGTGATCTCAGCTTGGCGACAGCGGCGTTCAGCGCACTCCTGGGCGACGGCGAGGTAGCACGCGTGACGCAGCTGCTCTTCGAGTATGCTCCCGAGCCCCAAGGCGAGTACCTCAACGACCGAACGGCCTTCGATGCGTTCGTCACCTACGAGCGGCCAGGCGGAGGGCTTGGCTTCCTCGGTATCGAGACCAAGCTTACGGAGCCGTTTTCGCAGAAGCACTACGACAGTCCTGCCTACCGCAGGTGGGTGGAGCGACCTGACTCACCATGGCCGTCAGAAGCGTGGGGACGAATGGCTGACATTGAGCACAACCAGCTCTGGCGAGATCACTTACTGGCCGTGGCCGCACGCCGCCATCCCCGATCACCTTACACTGCTGGCCGCTTTGCTCTGGTGCGCCACTCGCAGGACGGCGACTGCGCCAGGGTGGTCGCACGGTACCGTGTGTTGCTGAAGGACCCCGACGAGAGCTTCCTCGACCTTCCACTGGACCGCCTCGTCGACATCTGGCAGAGAGCCCTTCCCGCGGGTTGCTCCGAGTGGCTTGCCGGTCTGCGACTCCGGTACCTGGACTTGGGGGCGAGCGACGAAGAATGGCGGCGGATGGGCAGGGTGAACGCGTAGCAACAAAGGCCGACGGAGCAAACGAACTCGTTGTGGCTCGACACGGGGCGCGATGCCCAAGGCGAAAGCGGACACACTGATATCCCATCTGGAGACAGCCACTTGGGCCGCCTCGGTCCATGTGGAGGGTCTGGGTGACATGACCTTGCTGCCCACCAGCCAAACGCACGACGGTTCGAAAACGTCGGAATCCTACTCCATACGTGGCTTTCGAACTGCTCAAGCAGCCGTGCGAAAGAGCCAGCAATTGCCTTGCTTTCTCTGAGTGTGGATGAGGTAGCCGAAGTCCAATGGTATCAGAGGAAGAGAGGCCGAGAAGGCCGTTCCAGGCGAGATCCGGGGCGTGAAGGGGCAGGTCGTCCCCCTGTCTGGCAACCGCGGAGTCAGTCCAGCTCGAGTGGTTCACTTCGAAAGGCCGCCGGCAGGTTGGAGCCACTCCGCGGCGAAGTCACTTGCGGACTCACGACCAGAGGGTGCCGGGGCATGCCGTCACCTACCACTCACCACAACGGGCCGGGCGGGGCGCGCGCGAGGTACGCCCTGAGTTCCAGGTTCTTGCTCCTCGGGCTGACTGCGGCCCCCTTCGTGCTGTTGGCGACGCTTGTTGCCCGCTACAGCGTGGATCTCCCGTGCTACGATCAGTGGGATTTCGTGCCCCTGCTCGCGCGCTGGGCGCACGGGCAGTTCCCGCTCTCCGCTCTCTGGGTGCACAACGCCGAACATCGGCTGTTCTTCTCGCGCGTCATCCTCTTGTGGCTGGCGCGCCTCACGGCGTGGAACACGCGAGTGGAATTGGCCCTGAACCTGGGCGTCGCCGTGCTCACCTTTGGCGTGCTGGCGCACCTGCTCCAAAGGTGCGCGCGGGAAGCGGGACTCACTGGCGCAAGCTGGGCGCTTCCGGTGTTCTCCCTGATCCTCTTCGGTACCGCCCAGATCCAGAACTGGCTGTGGGGTTGGCAGCTTGCCTACTTCCTCTGCGTGCTTGGGGTGGTAACAGGGATTTCGCTCCTCACGTCTGTTCGGCTGACGTGGTGGAGATACGCGGGCGCAGTGGCGGCCGGGGTGCTGGCCAGCTACTCCTTCGCGAGTGGTCTTCCCTACTGGCCGCTCGGGGTGGTCGCGCTGGTCACGCGGCCCGCGAAGCATCGCCGCGAGAAGCTGCTAGGAGTCGCAGTCTGGACGGTGGTATCGGCGCTGGTAGTGGGCGCGTACTTCCATGGATACCAGCAGCCAGGGTGGCATGCGCGGCCAAGCGCGGCGCTGGCACACCCGGCGAGACTGCTGGAGTTCGCCCTGCTCCAGTCCGGGTTCCCGATCAACTCGCACCATCCGCTGCGCACCATCCTGTTCGGTCTGGCGGCGGCGTCGGGAGCGCTGATCGCGCTGCTGCGCACCTATCGTCGGCCGGTCCTGTCGGCGCTGCCCTTTGGCCTGCTCGCGCTGTATGCGCTGGCAAACGCGGTGCTCGTCGGCGTCGGTCGGATCGGATTCGGGATGGAGCAGGCGATCTCTTCCCGCTATGTCACCTTCGCGTGCCTATTCTGGGTGGGGACGGCTGGCCTGCTCGCGCTCCTACTGGCGGCCCACCGCGGCGGTGGCGCCGCCGCCCGGGTCCACGTGCTGGTTCCGGTTGCGGCCGGAGTCGCCCTTATCGGCCTCGCGGGAGCGGCGCTGCGCACGTCCCTGGAGGCGGTGCCAGGATATGCTGTAGTCTACAGAGAGCGAAGAGAGGCACGCGCGGCCCTGCTTGCCGGCCGCGAGTCACCGGCCCTCGACGTGCTCTTCCCATCTCGGCCTCAGCTCTGGTCCCGCGCGGCGGAACTGCGGGCCCTGCGCTACTCTCTGTTCCGCGAAGAGGCGGCATCCGCCCGCTCGTCCGGATCTGCGGCGCAGAGCAGGCGGCAACGTGCCCCCGTCAGACGGCAGTGAGACACCCCTGTGCAGCCTCTGAGCTTGCCTGCGAGTGACGATCCTTCCACTACAGATTCTCTTGCGTTACGGTGACATCCGTAATGCAAGAGAATCTCCTGTAGAAGCGTCACGCTCTGCGCTGAGGAGTTTCTTGCATTGTAGCTCGTATCACTATAATGCAAGAAACTCCGTAATGAATGTCGCCCGTTACTTCTTTGGGCGAAACTCGTTGGGGAGCGTTTCCTCAAGGGGGTGGTCCTGCTAGCAGCCCCATCGGCGGATGATTGAGGACGAGGGATCACTGAGTGCACCGGTCAAATCAGTCGCGGACAGCCTCCACCAGTGGGTCGAACACCTGGGTTTCGATCGGCCGCCAGAAGGCTGCTTCGGGGTCGAGGTTATCTCCGTTCCGGACTGCGATCAGGTCGAGGCTGGGCACGATCAGCAGCACCTGGTGTCCGGCCCCTCCGGCCGCGAACGCGTCTCGAGGCAAGCCAGGCCACTGGCCGCCATGGTTGATCCACCAGGTGAGCCCGAACGTGCACTGGCGATCCGATGGCGCGGGCCCGCCGCGCGACAGCGCCCTGTCAACGAGGTCCGCGTCGATCAGCTGCTCGCCTTCCCAGTCTCCTCGTCTCAGCATCAGCCGGCCCACCCGGGCGGCGGCCCGCGCTGTATATTGACCGCCTCCCCAGCTCGCGTAGAGCCGCAGACCATCCAGTTCCCAAGGAGGGTCGCCGCCAACTCGCCAATGATCCTCGGGCACGCCGATGGGGTCCATAACACGCGCCCTGAGCAGGCTGTGCAGGTCGGTCTGTGGGCCTCCCCTCAAGCTGGCGGCGATGGCGTACCCCAGCGCCGCCATCCCCGGACTGCTATAGGCCATGGATGTGCCTGGCGGGAACAGCAGCGGCGCCTGGTCGAGCGCGATGGTGAACGGGTCGGGATCGCCTTCTCTCCGCCAGAAGGCGCCCTTCCATCCCGTCAGTTCGTCGAAGCTCTTTCCCGGCTCTTCCGCGTCCTCGATGCCGGAGGTATGGGTGGCCAGGTGGCGGATAGTGATGTGAGACTTCAGCGGGTGGTCTCTCCAGCGTGCGATGTACTTCCAGGCGAGATCGTCTGCCTCCATGCGCCGGTCGCCGATCACCACCAGGAGGGACATCCCTGCCACCAGAACCTTCGCCATCGAGGCGGTGTAGTGACGCAGACCGGAGGAGAAACCAGGAGCGTACCACTCCCACACGACGCGGTCATGCCGGATCACCAGGAGGGCCTTTGTCCCCCGCCGGGCCAAGTCGCGTTGCATCGCCTCCAGCCTCGTGCCGTGCATGCCTTGGCTTTCGGGAGACGCCGCGCTCCACTCGAAGATGCCGCTCATCACGCTGTGCTCCGCGACACGGGGCCTGCACTTCGGGTTGGGCGATCCTGTCTGTCGCGCCTCCGCTCTCGCCGCTACTCCGGGCCGACGCAGCGAGGCAGAGGCCGCCACCGCCCGCCCTCTCCAGAAACCCATCTGGGTTCGAGGATGCTCCTGCAGCCTCTAGCGTGGTATTCTCGGCACTCGCTGGAACCCCTATTGCGGGAGGCTGCCAATGGTGGAAGGGGATGCTGAGCTGGGACTGGACTGTGTGCGCCTGCCCGTGATCGCCACCGTGGCGCGACTGCTGTCCCGCCCGCGAAGCGATCTCGCACAGTGACTCCAAGCCGAGGGGGCAGTCGGGGTCGGGGGTGCCGGGGGGCCGTCGTGCACAGAACTCCGACGTGCCGGGCGGCAGTTCCCCTGGCTGTCCCCGTGACACTTGTTCGACGCTCATATGACTAGAAGCTGTTTCATAACCCCGCCGCAGGCCCGGCTGCGGGGTTGCTCCGCAGCCCCCGCGGGGTTATCAAACAGCCGGCCGGCAACGGCGGGTGTGCGCGGGCGCATTTCATGCCGGCGGACGGTGCGGGGAGCAGGTCTGAGGTTATGAAATGCGCTGTAACACAGCCGGTTAGGTGGCGTTCGCAGCGGTCGCTCTCAGGGCAGGACCTCGGCTACACCCCCACGAAGTCTTTCGATTGAGGTCACATTCCCCCATGAATAACCCCGTTATCCTCCACGTGAACTTCGTCGAGCAGGGCCAGAGCGTCGCGGAGATGTGCCAGGCGGCGGTCTCCTGGGGCTACGACGGAGTCGAGTTCCGCAGGAAAAGGTCGCAGGTCGAGGAGACGCCGGCGCAGTACCTGGACGCCCTCGCGCGGGGGGTCGAGCAGGCCGGCCTCACACACGTTCTCTTCGGCGGGCCGGGACCGAACCTGATGAGCACGGACGAGGCCGTGAGACAAGGGGAAATCGAGGAGTGCGTCGCCTTCTACCGCGCCGCCGTGAAGCGCTTCCCGCTCACTGTCTGCAACACGATGACCGGCAGCATCCTCGCCCCGGGCGCGCCCTACCACGAGTATGACCGAAACGGCTCCGCTGCGGCCAGCGAGGCCCAGTGGCAGTGGGCCGTGGAGGGATTCCAGGCGCTCGGCGATCTCGCCGCCGAACTCGGCTTCTCCTTTGCCTTCGAGACGCACAACTGCTACCTCCACGATCTGCCGGATGTGACGCGCCGGCTGGTGGATCGGATCGGCCGACCCAGCGTCGGCATCAACTTCGACTATGGCAACATCATCCTTCATCCTACCCGGCCGTCGCTCGAGCAGTCCGTTCAGGACTGCGGCGCCACGATCAAGTATCTGCACCTGAAGAACGTCTACCTCCTGCCGGGGAGGAAGTACCAGAACTACATCTCCTGCCCGCTGGCGGATGGCGCGATCAACAACCGGGAATTCCTGCGGCTGGTGAAGGCGCAGAACTTCGCGGGGCCGATCTGCATTGAGGCGCCGCGCCCGGGGGATCGCGGCCACTTCGCGGTGGAAGACCTCGCATACCTGAAGCGGCTCATGTCCGAAGTGTAGGCGGTGCCAAGCGTCGTTGTCGGGCACCGGCGGGATCGGTTTGACATTGCGCCACGAACCGGAGGGGCCATGACCTGCCCTTGCCCCCAAGATCGCAGCCGCGCAGGGGGCAAGGCCCATTCGAGACCGCGCCATTCACTCCTGATGAAGCTCGCGAAAACCGCGGGGGGGGAACTTCTTGGAGTTGTCGTTGCTCTAAGATTACGGAGGAGGGGAATAATGCTTCGATTCTGGAGGGTGCTGCTGCTTGGGCTGATCCTGGTTCCCGGTCCGTTGGGAATGGCTGCCGACTCGACCGCGCAGATGGATCTGCCGCTTCGCTCGCTGCTGGTACGAGAGCGAGACGTGTTCGCCTGCAACGAGGCAGGGCTCTTTCGCGCGAGCAAGAGCGACGGGCATTGGCGCCCCCTGCCGCTTCCCGATGGCATGCCCCCGAACGGCTTCTTCGCCACCGAGCCGGTCAGTGCGCCCGACCTCTGGTACTACGCTCCCAATTGGGTGCTGGCGCCTGCCGCCAACAGCGGAAAACTGGCCGGGCTCTATCGCTCCCGGGATGACGGCCAGCACTGGCAGTTGGTCACGAGCGTGTATGACCTGCGTGATGTCTTCCTGCACCCGAACGGTACGCTCTACGCCATCATACGGGTGGTGATGAAGAAGCCCGAGGCAACTACTATCCGTGACCGTATTATCATGTCCCGCGACGAGGGCCAGAGCTGGACCGACATCACCGGCACGCTTGGACCTGGCATCGGCCTCTCGAAGATCATGGCGGACCCGGACCATCCGCCGCTCGTCATCATGTTGGCAGAGTCTATGAGGGCGATCATCGCGCAGGCTCAGGATGAGCGCTATCAGTGGGAGCTGACGCGGGAATGGGACTGGATGGAGCAGCACATGACCGACGAAGTATTCTTCTACCGGGATTACTCCACGGGGGCAACCCTCTATATGTTCCCGGCTACTCTATCCAACTACTTCCAGTACGACTTCGGCAGCCGCGCTGACCTGCCCGCATTCGACATCGTGCCGGACAGGTCTTCCTATACCTTTGCCATGGCGGAGCCCAAGCGGATCAGCGTCGCCGTCCGTTTCCTGCCTTCAGAGCCGAAGGTCAAGCTGATTGACCTGAAGGACCAAGTTGGCTTCTGGGGGCTGCGCGTCATTGACCCAAAGGGGAGGCGCACCCGCGTGCTAGCGCCTCTGCTGAACTCGTGGAGAGCGAGTGGCCAGAAGCCCGAAGACCTGGATGTCCGGCGTCAGCGTTAGTGGGACAGAAGGGGGTCTTGGGTTAGCTACACCTCCGATGTTCCCGCTCTTGTATCTTTGCACTGTCCCCTCAGCCTTCGATAGCGTTCCCGGCGCGCCACCAGGG
>Ga0315280_10004562_pt1 | contig 20356 bp, 20 predicted proteins | sample YL17G06_40_MG_FD_203697 | JGI IMG/M metagenome (GOLD analysis project Ga0315280, IMG submission 203697) | Sediment microbial communities from Yellowstone Lake, YNP, Wyoming, USA - YL17G06_40 | ecosystem: Environmental > Aquatic > Freshwater > Lake > Sediment | place: USA: Wyoming | collected... | reverse complement strand
ACAGGCGAATTGGTTTTTGACAATGTCTTTGTTCCTGATGAGAACTTCTTAGGTGAGCAAATCGGTAAAGGCGTTCAGTATGCCGGAGATATTCTCAATGAAGTCCGCATCATGACGGCGTTGAATGCCTTAGCCATCGCAAAGGGAGCCATGGAGGATGCAAGGGCATATGCTAAGAACCGGATTGCCTTTGGAAACCCCATCAGTAAATATCAGTTGATTCGAGAAAAATTCGCCAAATTCTGGGCCTGGTACGAGGCCTCGTGGAATTACGCTTATAAATGTGCCTGGATGATTCAAAATAAAATTCCCTGCATCAATGAGTGCATGTTGGCCAAATATCATGCGACTGAGATGTGTATGTATGCCGTTGAAGAAGCCATGAGGATTTATGGTGGGAATGCCTTCTGCACAGAATATCCACCCCAACGGTACTGGAGAGATGCTAAGTTTTTGCTTTACGGCGGCGGCACTCATGAAGTGTTGTGCGACTATCTGGGGAGAATCTTTTGCAAAGATTAATATGGTGACTCGTGATTCGTGTTGGTGATTCGGTAACTCAACCCTTTAGGGTTGATTTTTAATCAAGGCTGAAGCCTTGAGTTACACAAATTTTGGGGGAGTCCAACCCATGGAAATCTACATACTCGTGAAACAGGTTCCTGATCCGGAGGCGATCGTAAAGGTCAAATCGGACTCTGAATTGGAGATCGAGAATAAATATTTCACCAACTTCTTCGATGAAATTGCGATCGAAGCAGGTCTAAAATTGAGAGAAAAGTTTGGCGGTAAGGTCACCGTGTTGACCGTCGATAATAAGAAGGTTGACGCCCTGAGAAGAGGAATCGCCATGGGCGCGGATGATGCGATTCAGATCACTGACCCTGCATTGGAGGGCTCGGATCAGTTTGCTATCGCCAAAGCCTTGGCGGCTTATCTCAAAGACAAACCCTTTGGTCTGATTTTAGCGGGGAGGCAGGCCATGGACGATGATGCAGGGATCGTCGGACCTGCCGTCGCTGAGTTATTGGGGATTCCACACGTCAATACGATCATTGGCCTTGAGATCAATGATCCAAAGAAAGAAGTAAAGGTGATCCGAGAGGTCGAGGGTGGAAAAGAAATCCTCTCCTGTTCCCTGCCTGCACTTTTCACCTGCCAGAAAGGTTTAAATAATCCTCGTATCCCTCAGGTCATGAATGTGATGAAGGCCATGAAGACTCAGATTAAAAAGATTGACCTTGCTGCACTGGGATTGAGCGTAGCTGATGCGGGTAGTCAAGCGGCTAAAATAAAAGTACAGAAATATTTGTCACCCCCTAAGAGGCCACCTGTGAAAATGATCAAAGAAGATTTTCCGGAGAATGTGAAGGCATTGGTTAAACTTCTTAGAGAAGAAGCCAAAGTCATTTGAAATTTACGATTTTAGATTGCCAATTTTCGATTGATTTTCTTAAGCCTGGAATTCTTAAAAATTATAAACTTGAAATCGTAAATCGTAAATCGCAAATTGGAGAGGAGCATATCATGTCCAATGAGATATGGGTCTTTGCAGAGCAACAGGAGGGAAAAGTCAGGAAGGTGGCTTTTGAACTCCTATCGGCGGGTGCTGAATTGTCAAAGAAAACCGGTTCTCAAGTTGCAGCGATTTTACTTGGAAGCGGGCTTCAGGAGGCTGTAAAAAGCCTCATTCCTTTTGCTGACAAAATCTATCTGATGGATGATCCAGCCTTTGCTTCATACACTTCCGATGCCTATTTGATCAATATGGCACCCTTAATTAAAGAACACCAACCCTCCATTCTTTTGGGTGGGGCCACCTCTACAGGAAAGGATCTTTTCCCAAGGCTGGCCACGCATCTCCAAACAGGTTATGCCCCGGACTGCACAGGTTTAGCCATGAAAGAGAATGGAAAGCTTGTAGCCAAACGTCCCCTCTATGGAGGAAAGGTTTTTGCAGAGATGACCTTTTCTGAAGCCAGACCCCAGATGGCTACGGTGAGAAACAATACCTTTCTCGTTAACCAAAATATAAATAAATCGGCTCAAGTCATTTCGATTTCCTCTCATACCGATCCTTCTTCGTTGAAAAAGAAGGTTCTCGGACTGGAGAAAGCAGCCGGAACAAAGTTAGATATCACAGAGGCTGAAATCGTGGTAGCTGGGGGAAGAGGGATCAAAGCACCAGAAAATTTCAAGATGATTGAAGAGCTATCCGATGTGCTCAATGCCTCGGTGGGAACCACCCGGGCCACTGTGGATGAAGGTTGGAGGGATCAGAAGGATCAGATTGGAAAGAGCGGTAAGAATATCTCTGCCAAACTCTACATGGCCTTTGGGATTTCAGGAGCTATCCACCATGTCCTGGGTATCGGGACTTGTAAAACGGTCGTTGCAGTGGATACAGATCCAAATGCCCTCATTTTCAACTATGCCGACTACGGGATCGTCGGAGATCTCTTCCAAATTGTTCCTGCCTTAACAGAGGAATTGAAGAAGGCCATGAAAGAATAACGATGGAAAAGGTGGATGTCATTATCGTAGGAGGAGGATTAGCAGGCCTTTCCTGTGCCTATGAATTGGCTGATTCAGGAATGACCGTGATCGTCCTGGAACGGGGAGATTTCTCAGGAAGCAAAAATGTGACGGGAGGAAGAATCTATCTGAGTCCCCTCCGAAATTACCTCCCAGATCTCTGGAAAGAGGCACCTTTAGAAAGACACGTGACAAAGGAATTTATCACCTTATTGGGTGAAACCAACTCAGCCACCTTTGAACTTTATAGCAACCGATTCAATCGAGAACCTTATCCCAGTTACACCATCCTTAGAGCGAAATTCGACCGCTGGCTCGCAGATCTCGTTTCAGAAAAAGGAGTTTTCGTCATCCCTCAGAAGAATGTGAACGATCTCATTAAAGAAGGAGACAAGGTTATCGGAATCAAAGCTGAGGATGAAGAGATTGGAGCGGACTGTGTGGTGGCTGCAGATGGAATTCTCTCCTTCATGGCTGAGAAGGCAGGACTCCGGCAACCCTTTCAACCTCAACATTTTGCCCTGGGTTTCAAAGAGGTCATTGCTCTTGATCCAAAAACAATTGAGGATCGATTCCGTCTGGGAGAAAAAGAAGGGGCGGCCCAACTCTTTGTGGGAACCCTTACCAAAGGCATCATGGGAGGGGGTTTTCTCTATACCAATCAGGAAAGTCTCTCTTTGGGAATGGTAGTTGGAATTCACTCTCTCAATCAGAGAGAACCCCGTGAGGAAATTTACAAATTCTTAGATGGATTTAAAGAAAGGCCCGAGATAAAAAATCTGATCAAGGGTGGGGAGGTCGTTGAATATTCCGCCCACCTCATCTCTGAGGGAGGCATCCACATCAAACCGAAGGTCTATGGAGATGGAATTTTAGTTACGGGCGACGCAGCGGGCCTGGGTCTTAACATGTTGGTCACAGTAAGAGGAATGGAATATGCCATGGCTTCTGGAGTCTTGGCAGGCCGTACAATAAAAATGGCAAAAGAGAAGAACGACTTCTCAGCTTCTACTTTATCCCACTATGAGAAACTTTTAAACGAAAGTTTTATAATGAATGAAATGAACAACTTTAAAAACACTCTTTCGATCCTGGAAAACGAAAGGCTCTTCTCCAAATACCCTCAGGTGATCTCTGATCTCTTCGAGAAAGTGATGAGGGTGGATGAGCATCCGAAAGAAAGTCTTTACAAAACCATCTTCCAAGGGTTGAAGGGAAGCTTTCTTAGTCTCGATACGTTTAAAGATTGGTTGAAATTTAGGAAGATTTAGGGAACAACAGAAGCAATGCCAAATGTCAAAGTTCAAATGTCAATTGAATGTCAAAGTTCAAAATGGGATTCTGAAATCAATTCAGAATGGCACCATAGTCATGCCGAACTTGTTTCGGCATCTCATTTAACATTTTAACTGGGGGCGTGATGAAGATTACCGAGAAGTTGGCTTTAGATGCCTTTAAAAACGATAAAGAAACCCATATCACTCTTGATCAGAAAATCTGCTACACCTGCAAAGAACGATTCTGTATTTACGCCTGTCCGGCAAACCTCTATTCTCTTAATGAAAAGGGAGAGATGGGGGTAGAATTTGCCGGTTGTTTGGAATGCGGTACCTGCCAGATCGCCTGCATCTATGGCTCTGTCAAATGGAAATACCCCCGGGGTGGATTTGGTGTACAATATCGATTTGGATAATGGTAGCCAAGTTGACATTGGACAATGCCCTCACTCTGATTCGTTACTGTCCTGATGGAAACTCCTTAGCCAAAGCTTTCGATCTCAGTCAGAGGCTTAAAGGTGTCTCGCCAAAAACTCAGATCGATGATTCCTTTCCCTTCCCGCCTTATGGTATACTGGGACTATCTCCGTTACCACAAACATCTCATCGAGCGGTACAGATCGAAGCCCCGATTTGATCCAAAGGATCTTTTTGAATAAGGAGGATTTAGAATGGAAGTAAAAAGAGTGGGTATCGTGGGCATGGGAACGATGGGCAGTCAAATTGGTATTGTTTGTGCGAGAGGAGGTTTTCAAACCAGGATGGTCGATGTCTCAAAAGAGGTTATAGAAAAAGGATTGAGTAACATCCGATACTTTTTGAATAACCAGGTTAAAAAGGGAAAGATGAGCCAAGAAGATGCAGAGAAAACCTCCTCTCGCATTACTACAGATATCGATTTAAACCAGGCCCTGTCAGATGTGAACTTTGTCATCGAGGCCGTTTTTGAAGATGTTGAGGTGAAGAAAGAGGTATTCAAAAAATTGGATGCCATCTGTCCTCAAGAAACCATTCTGGCCAGCAACACATCGACCCTGAGTATTGGCGAATTGGCCTCAGCTACCGGACGACCAGAAAAGTGTATCGGGACACATTTCTTAATTCCCGCGGCACTGACCCCCTTGGTTGAATTAGTGCGTGGTTTAGAGACTTCAGACGATACCCACCGAACCGCCATCGACTTCCTAACCCGATGCGGAAAGGAGACGGTTACGGTTTCGGATTCTCCCGGTTTTGTCATAAACCGTCTTTACCTTCCAATGGTTAACGAAGCCTTCTTTCTTTTGGAAACTTCTCTTGCCAGTGCCGAAGAGATTGACCGTTGCTGTATAAAAGGTCTTGGTTTCCCTTTGGGACCTCTGGCAGCGGCTGATGCCTTTGGACTTGACATCCTCCTCGCCAGCATGAGAACCCTTCACAAAGAACTCGGGGAAAAATATCGGCCCGCGCCGCTTCTCGTAAAATTGGTGAAGGCCGGCCGACTGGGTCGCAAGACTGGGCGGGGAGTTTACGACTACCGTTAGTCAGATGAATGGATCACCCGCTCCCATATTCAAAGTCTGAATCCTTGTTTTTTCATTTAAGAATAGGCGAGATAGAGAAGTGGACAGATCATTTTTTTCAATGTCTCATTGAGATTTCTGAGAAAGTCCAGAAATCTCTGTAATCCCCCTTTGAAATCTGTGTAATCAAGAGAGCATGTAGTAGTTTTCAGAGCTCTCTCATTTTCCTCTTGACAGCGACTCTTAGTTTTGTTATAAAATCGACCGACTGGTCGGATTTATACTACCCAGTCGGTTTTTTTCATTCTCCATATAAGAAGAAATCTTATGGACGCCAAGCGGAAACAACGGGATCAAAAGAGATGGGAAAAAGCAGCCAGCATCGGAGGAACCGCTGCAAAGTTATTTAATGAGAAGGGATATTTAGAAACGAGTATGGATGATATTGCCGCCGCGGCCCACTTGAGCAAAGGAGGAATATACCATTATTTCTTTAGCAAAAACGAAATCCTTTACTTTATTTCAACAAATTATATGGATCTTCTTCTGAAAGATTTGGAGCAAGAATTGAAGAAGATAGAAGAGAGTGCTTCAAAAATTCGCTTCATCGTCTCTCGTCACATCGATCTTTACACGAGATACACATCGGAAGCCAAAACAACGCTCCACGAAGCACACTTGCTTCCCTCAGAATATTTTAGAAAATACGCTGAAAAAGAAAGAAGATATTATCGGATCGTAGCGGACGTTCTGTCGGATTTTTTTGGCGGCCGCATTCCGAAAGATCGATTGAGAGTGATCACCTTAACCCTATTTGGAATGTGCAATTGGATTTATCACTGGTATAAACCCAGGAGATTTGTTAGCCCCTCAGAGCTATCAGAGATTATTAGCGACATTTTCTGTGGAGGTATAGTAGGCTACGAGATGAAGATGAAAGTGAAACCTAAAGGGAAAAATGAGTGAATCGATTGGAATGGACGTTTCCATTTTTCCAACAAATATTTTTCATCTCTCCAATTGTGTTTTGACTTTTGAGAAACGTTAGAGCCAATGAAAGAACTCTTCTTAAGGCAAGGGATCGATATCTCCAGGACGGACAGGGTTGAGGAGGAAGAGAGGGCTTGGGTTAACGATGTTTGATCAAGTGAGTTTTATTCCCACAGAAGAATTGAAGATTTTTAGAGATAAGATTCAACGCTTCGCCCGGGAGAAATTAGCCCCTCAAGCCTCCGTGGTCGATGAAGAGGAATTTTTCAACCGTGAGGCGGAGTCGTTATTGTGGGATCTCGGATTGCTAACGATCACATTCCCAGAAAAATATGGGGGTTATGGGAAGGGCCGGATGGTGGCATTCTGTATCGCTGTAGAGGAGATTGCAAAATATTGTGCTTCATCCGCTTTATTGCTGATCATTCAGGCGGTGGGAAGTTTTCCAATGATTCATTTCGGATCAGATGAACTGAAACAAAAATATTTACCCCAGATGAGTGAGGGTCGCAAGCTCGTTGCGTATCTGGTCACTGAACCGACTGCGGGTTCGGACATTGCGGGCATCCAAACCTCTGCGGTCAAGGATGGAAACAACTACATTCTCAACGGCTCGAAATGCTTTGCTACCAGTGGCGGGGTCGCAGGCATCTACTCTGTACTGGCTAAAACTTCTGAAGGAAGGGGAAGGGGCAGCAGTTCCTTTTTTCTTGTCGAAAGGGATTCGCCAGGATTATCCATTGGGCGAACAGAACGCAAGCTCGGACAGAGAGGGTCCAATACAACGGAAGTCTTTTTAGAAAATGTGAAGGTTCCCGCGGAGAACCTGATGGGCCGTGTCGGGGATGGGTTCGTTATAGCGATGGGGGATTTCGATATGTCACGGCCTGCGATCGCTGCCCAAGCCTTGGGCATTGCTGAAGGCGCATTGGAGGGGATTATCCAATTTATTAAAGAGAAGCATACCTTCGGAAGACCTGTTGCCGAGCACCCGATCATCCAGACGATCCTCGCGGATTCGGCCATCCTGATCGAAGCCTCCCGCGGTCTGGTCTATCGTGCCGCCATCTTGAATGATGAGGGTAGGAATAGTACAAAGTTTGCTTCGATGGCCAAATGCTTTGCAGGCGATGCGGCCGTGAAGATCACCACCGACGCCCTGGATGCCATTCAGGTCTTGAGCGGGTATGGATTTTTGAAGGATTTCCAGGTGGAAAGGATGTTTCGCGACGCAAAATTGACCCAGATCTTTGAGGGAACCAATCAAATACAGAGGTTGGTGATCGCCCGTCAGCTTTTGAAGGAATCGATGTAGCCCAGAGTAAACCCCGTTAGAAATTCCAGCGGGGCATTAAACCCCGCTGGAATTATTATAAAACACAACCCCGCTGCAGAGCAGCGGGGCATTATTTCTAACGGGGTAAAATAGGGGAATGTAACAATCTGAAGAAAAGGGTGACGCGGATGTTCCAATTGGATGAAGAGCAACGGTTGATCCTGCAATCCCTCCGAGAAATTGTCCAAAAAGAAATCAAGCCACAAGCGGCCACGCTTGACGAGACAGGGGAATTCCCCTGGAATGTGGTTCGGATTTTGGCCAAAAACGACATCTTGAATTCCCTCTTGCCCCGAAAATATGGGGGGGTGGAAGTCTCCTACTTCACTTTCTCCATGATCCTGGAGGAGATCGCGAAGGCCTGTGCTTCCTCTGCGCTGCTGCTGATCACACAGGCTGAAGGGACGCTCCCTATCGTTTATGGAGGGGAGGAACACCTCAAAGAGAAATACCTGAGCCGACTGGCGGGTGATTCACAAATCCTCACTGCTTTGGGAGCACCGGAGCCAACCGATGGTTCGGAAATCCTTTCTCTCAAAACAGAAGCGGTACTCCAGGGCAAAAAATACATCATCAACGGAGAAAAATGTCTGATCAAGAATGGTTCGATGGCGGATTTTATGGTGTTGTATGCCTATACCGATCCTCCGAAAGGAAACCATGGAATGAGTACCTTCGTCGTGGAGAAAGGTTTCCCCGGATTGGTCTTTGGGAGAAATGAAAATAAGATGGGAATGCGGGGTTGCCCCCGTTCGGAAATCTTCTTGGAAAATTTGGAAGTTCCCAGAGAAAATTTGATTGGGAAGGAAGGGGAAGGATTCTCGAATAGGATGAAGATCCTCAGCCTGAGCCAATTGTTTACCGCCGCCCAGGCAGTGGGTTTGGCCCAGGGGGCTATGGAAGAGGCTGTTTCTTACGCGCGGAAACGGGTTCAGTTCGGTAAACCGATTTCCCATATGGTCCCCATCCAGTTCATGATCGCGGATATGGCGGCTGGAATTGAATCGGCAAGGCTGTTGACCTACAAGACAGCTTTTCTGTTTGATCGAGAAGATTGGAAAAAAGTCACAATGCATGCATCAATGGCCAAGTTCATGGCATCCGATACGGCCATGAAAGTAACAACCGACGCGGTTCAGATCATGGGCGGCTACGGTTATACGAAGGATTATCCTGTAGAGCGAATGATGCGGGATGCTAAACTCACTCAAATCCATACCGGGACCAACCAGATCATGAGATTGTCTGTGGCGAGGGATCTCACGGGAGCTTCCTGATGACAATGAGAAAAGCTCATTCAATTCGTTGATGGGCTTCAAAAAACAGGGAGCGGATAAATTGATCGGGCGAAGGTGAAGGCAAAATATGGGGGTTGAGGATGACCCGACAACCTCCAATTTGAGGCGAAAGAAGAAACGAAGGCAGATGCCACTGTGGAATTTGTTGGGCCGATACCAAATCATGCTTTGAAGGAGTGAATCGATGGATTTTAGTCTTACCTCCAGACAACGGTTGATCAAAGAAGCAGTTCGTGAATTCATGGTCGGTGAATGCGACCCCGCCGTCACGCTAGAGTTGGCAAAGGAGAAGCAGTTTCCATGGGAAATCTATAAGAAGGCGGGGGAAAATGGCTATCTCGCCTCCTACTATCCCAAAGAGTTAGGTGGACAGGGATTGCCCCTTCTCGATTATTGTCTGATCATGGAGGAGATCATTCGCTACGACAACCGCATCGGGATGGCTCTCAGTCTCGGATCCATCCCAGCCAAAACTCTCTTGAGGTTTGGCAATGAAGAACAGAAGAAGAAATACCTTCCCAAACTTACAAAAGGAGATGCTGTCTCCTCGATTGCCGTGACAGAACCAAATCATGGAAGTGACATTCGTTACCTCGATGCCCGTGCCGTTAGAAAAGGAGACGAATATATTATCAATGGCAATAAAATCTTCATCACCAATGCGAATATTTCCGATTTTTATACGGTTTTTGCCCAGACCGACCCTGATGCGGCTCCCTACCGGGGGATCAGCGGTTTCATCGTTGAAAGAGAGACGGAAGGCGTGACAGCGATCGATTTGGGTGATAAGATCGGATTGCGAACTACGTCCTCCTGCAGTATCGAATTTCGAGACGTAAAAGTTCCAAAGAAAAACCTCTTAGGAAAAGAAAATCACGGCTTTACTTACATCATGGATGCCTTAAATGAGGGAAGAGCAGAGATTGCGAATGAAGCCGTTGGTTTGGCTAGAGGGGCTTATGATCGGGCGCTCCTCCATGCAAAAAACCGAGAGCAGTTTGGGCAGAAAATTGGAAAGTTTCAGAACATCTCCCATCTGATCGTAGAGATGTCAGAAGAAATCGAATCCACTGCATTATTAGCCTATAAAGCGGTGTGGCTCATTGATCAGGGGAAGATGGATCTTGCCACTTCGTTACAGGCAAAAGTCAAATGCCCCCTGACAGCTATCGATGTCTGTCTAAAAGCGATGCAGATCCTTGCAGGATATGGTCTTTTTGACGAACAATTTCTCCCAGGTTATCTGGGCGATGCATTGGCCACCTGGCTTCTTGAGGGAACGGGCCAGATTCAGAGGAATACCGTGGCAGGCCAAATCCTGGGGAGATTGTAAGAATAAGTATTTCTCCAAAACGATCCTCTTGACAAACCTGAACATCCAGAGTTTAAATAAGGGCAATTATTGATCAAAGAGGAATTGGCTCAAGTGTCTGGAGAGACCCATTTGAAAATTGAAGGCTTAAACCTGGCCTTTGGGAACTTACTCGCCCTTCACAATGTTAATCTGGAATTGAAAAAAGGGGAGATATTAAGCGTCATTGGGCCCAATGGAGCAGGGAAGACCTGTCTCCTTAATTGCATTAACGGATTTTATAAACCCCAGAGTGGTCGAATTCTTTATAAGAATGAAGACTTACTTCAAATTCCTGCCCACACGATCTCTCAACTTGGAATATCCCGGACATTCCAAAACGTGGAACTCTATACTGGATTGAGCAGTCTGGATAACCTTCTGGCCGCAAGACACATCCTGATCCGATACGGCCTTTTATCTGCAATCTTCCATTTTGGAAAATCAAGCCGTGAAGAAGTCAAACACCGGAGGGAAGTGGAAGATATCATTAAGCTCTTGGAAATTGAAGATATCCGCCACCATGTTGTAGGTTCCCTTCCTTATGGATTGAGGAAAAGAGTTGAATTAGGAAGGGCTCTTGTCCAGGAGCCGGAGATTCTTTTATTGGACGAACCCATGGCCGGGATGAATGCGGAAGAAAAAGAGGATATGGCAAGATTCATTATCGATATCAACGAACTGAAAGGAACGAGTGTCATGCTGATCGAACATGATATGGGCGTGGTGATGGACATCACCAACCGGATCGCGGTTCTCGACTTTGGGAATAAAATCGCAGAGGGGACACCGGAAGAGATTAGAGAAAATCCAGCCGTTATCAATGCCTATTTGGGGAAGGCATAAAAGATCCATGGGAATAGAAAAACTGGAACAAAATTTGGACACCATTCCAAAGCTTCTTCGAAAGCGTGCGCTCGAATATGGCCATAGCAAAATTGCCATGAGGAAAAAGGACTACGGAATATGGAACCAGTACACATGGCAGGATGTCTATGAGCACGTAAAAAACATTGCCTATGGTCTCCTATCCCTTGGATTTGAGAAGGACAATAAAATTACGATTATTGGCGACAATGATCCAGAATGGTTTTGGGCAGAGTGGGCCGCCCAATCCTTGGAAGGGGCAGCGGCAGGGGTTTACATCGATTGCATTCCCTCAGAGGTGAAATATTATGTGGAACATTCGGATTCAACCTTCGTCTTTGCCAGGGATCAAGAACAGGTGGACAAAATTCTGGAGATCTACGACCAGCTTCCAAAACTGAAGAAGGTGATTTATTGGGATCCAAGGGGATTGTGGTTTTATGACCAGACCCATATAATGGATATTAACCGTTTGGAAGACCTGGGCCGAGAATATGCCAAAGAGCATCCAGATCTTTTTGAGAATTTGTTGTGGCAGGGGAAAGGGGATGACATTGCTGTCTTTTGCTATACCTCAGGGACGACTGGACTGCCCAAGGGGGCCATGCTCAGTCACCGAAATCTGCTGTATGCTGTAAAAGTCTTGCAACAATACAATGAATTCCTGCCCATGGAAAATTATCTTTCTTATATATCACCTGCTTGGCTTACGGAGCAGATCTTAGGGTTGTGCGGAGGGGTGTTAATTCCATTGATTCTTCATTTTCCCGAGAAACCAGAGACCGTCCAGGTAGACATTCGGGATATCGCACCCCACATCATTTTTTACGGGGCCCGTCTTTGGGAAAGCTTAGCCTCCACCATCCAAGTGAAAATCACGGATAGCACCCCATTAAAAAATTTCTTTTATCACTTGGCCTTAAAAGTGAGCGATAAAAGATTACAGGCTAAGGAAAGAGGTGAAAAAATTGGACTCCTATTGGGACTCCTCCACCGTCTGGCCGATTTCGTTGTCTTTCGTCCTTTGAGGGATCGCATCGGATTTACAAAAAACAAGGTGGGTTATACGGCAGGCGCTGCTATCAGCCCTGATATGATGAGGCTATTCCATGCGATCGGGATCAATATCAAGAACCTCTACGGAACCACAGAGGCCAGTCTGATCTCTCTCCACAAAGACGATGATGTTCGTTATGAGACCATCGGTGTTCCCTTTGAAGGATGTGAGGTTAAAATTTCAGAGGAAGGCGAAATCATTGTCAAAAATGAAGGGGTGTTCGCCGGCTACTATAAAAACCCCGAGGCCACCGCAAAAGTTCTCAAGGATGGCTATTATCACACCGGTGACGCTGGATTGTTTGACAAGGGACACCTCATTTACCTTGATCGAGTAGATGAAATGATCGAGCTTTCTGACAGGAAAAAGTTTTCTCCCCAGTACACGGAGATCAGGTTGAGATTCAGCCCGTACCTCCGAGACGTAATGGTTTTTGGCGGCGAGGATAAACCTTTTGTTTCTGCGATTCTCAACATCGATTATGACAATGTCGGGAAATGGGCGGAGAGAAGAAAGATGACCTATACCACTTACATGGATCTCTCTCAAAAAAAGGAGGTTAGAGAACTCCTCAAAGGAATCGTCCAGAACGTGAATTCGATCTTACCGGAATACGCCCGAATTCAGGCCTTTGTGAGCCTCCATAAGGAGTTTGATGCCGATGAGGCGGAGCTGACACGGACAAGGAAACTGAAACGCAAACCGATTGAGGAGAGATACAAAGATATCCTGACAGGTATTTATGAAAAAAAGGAGAGCATCAAAGTGGAGAGTCAAGTGGCCTACCGGGACGGAAGGGTGGGAATGGTCAGAACAGAGGTCATTGTCAATTACCTGAATTAAGATTTCTGAAAAAGTCCAGAAATCGAAAATCTGTGTAATCAAGAGAGCGTGTCGTAGTTTTTCAGAGCTCTCCAATTAAAAGAGGGTGGGGTCTTTAACATATGTGGCGACCCAGCGGTATTTTCAACAAGAACTATGTAGAGGACCGGGCTGTGATTCGAACCCGAACCCAGTGGACAGCATTGGTCATCTTTCTGCTAGCCATTACCTTTTCCCCTTTCTTTTTTGGTAATAATTACATCCTGAGTATTATCATCTTAACCATCATTACTGTCATTACGCTTCAGGGGCTCAATTTTATCCTCGGTTTTACAGGCCAGATTTCAGTTGGCCATTCTGCCTTCATGGCCATTGGTGCCTATACAACGACGATTCTGATGACCCGACTCCATTTCCCCTTTGTTTTATCCTTTCCATGTGCAGGTTTATGTGCCGCGCTGGTGGGCATGATGTTCGGATTGCCCTCTTTGAGGATCAAAGGCTTTTATCTCGCGCTGGCCACCTTAGCTGCCCAATACCTCATCCACTGGTACCTCCTTCATGGTGGGAATTTTACTGGACATCTCTACGGTCTTTCTGTCCCTCGAGCCGGCATGGGTAGCTTTGTCGTGGAGTCCGACCGCGCCTACTTTCTGTTTGCCATGTTCATGTTGCTTCTCATGTCCTATTTTGCCAAAAACATAGAAAGGAGCAAAATAGGCCGGGCCTTCATTGCCGTCAGGGACAATGATCTGGCTGCGGAGATCATGGGCATTAATATTTTCAATTATAAACTGTTGGCCTTTTTTATCGGGTCCTTTTATGCGGGTATTGCTGGAGCCATGTGGGCCCACTATTTGCTTCGCATTCATCCAGATCATTTCTCCTTAATGGATTCTATCTGGTATCTCGGCTTCTTGGTAGTGGGTGGAATAGGAAGTGCCATGGGTCCAATTTTTGGGGCCACTGTTTATATTGGACTCAAAGAGTTGGTCTCTTTAATTACTCCATTTTTGGGGGGCCTCTTTCCTGGCATCCATACCAATATCTTCTCGGGCCTGGCGCTGATCATCTACTCTTTGGTCGTCATGATTTTTCTCTTGTTTGAACCACGAGGCATCAACCGGCAATTCGGGCTTTTCAAAGCTTATTATCGGCTCTGGCCATTTGCGTATTAACATTCTTAAAAGAAAGGAGGGTTTATTATGAAGAGAAGAAGTAAAGAAAAGTGGGCTATGGGTATGGTCGTGATGGGTCTATTCCTTGTTCTATTCGTGGGGGGGGCACCGGCTTGGGCCAAAGAGGTTAAGCTGGGCGTTTTTGGTGACGTGACAGGGCCGATCGCATTTACAGCCCAACAGTTTTGGAAGGGTTATTCGGATTATTTTAAATGGGTGGAAAAACATGATCCTATTCCAGGTATCACCATCAATATCTTAATGGAAGATACAGCCTATGATCCAAAAAGATATCTTCCAGTCCTGAAGAAATTTGAGTCAGCTGGGATCAGTGCGGGCTATATCATGGGAACGCCTGGAACGGCGACCTTAAATGAAGAGCTACGGAGAGTAAAAATTTCTTGCATGAGTGAAGGATCTGGGTTCCCCCCGGCGATCGATCCTCCGGGTTATATCTTTTTACTCCGACCTCTCTACCCGGATGTCTTTTGCGCTGCCTGCATCCATTTCATGGATTTCTGGAAAAAGACGGGGCATAAAGAAAAACCAAAGGTCATGACGATCACCTGGGATTCTGCTTATGGAAGGGCGCATATGGAATTGGGAGACCCATGGGCAGTAAAATATGGGTTTGAAGTCCTTCCCGCCCAATTATTTGCTGGTCAACCGAGTGACCTGAGTACCCAGCTCCTCAGGGCAAAATCATTGGGGGCTGACCTTGTCTTTTCCAATATATTGGAGGGCCATTTTGCAGTGTTATTAAAGGATGCCAAAAGACTGGGTCTTATGGGAAAAATGCAATTTTGCGGCGGCTCAGAGTGCCGCGGTGCAGAGGTGGTGAAATTGGCCGGGGATGCCGCAGAGGGCGCCTGGTCTGTGAACCATTTTACCGATTGGTCAGAGACAAGAAATAAGGGAATTCAATTGGGCATGCAGATGCAAAAAGAGTTCCGAGGAGAGATTGATTATCAGACTCAATACCTCATGGGCGTGATACCAGCAAGATTTACAGCCGAGGCCATCCGATATGCTGCCAAAACCTTTGGCCCAGATAATGTTAACAGCGAGAACATTTACAAGGCATTGACAACGATGGGAAAAATTGACATGTTGGGTCTCACTGCAGACGCCAGCTTCTCTCCAACAGAACGAAGGCCGTTCAAATATTTAAACGTCTCTAAGTGTGTCAATGGCGTGTGGGTGAAAGAACAATATGGACTTGAAGTCCCTTGGCTAAAACCGCCGTCAAAATAGAGGATAAAATGGAGCGCCCCTTTTTAAAGGGGCGCTCCAAAAAACGAATTAGGATTTCCAATGGCAGAGCTGTTACAAGCACTCGCAAGCGGTCTGATGGTTGGATCGCTCTATAGTCTTGTTGGACTGGGCATCGTCGTCATCTACAAATCGACCCACGTCTTTAACTTTGCCCAGGGAGGATTGCTAATGGTGGGGGCCTACCTGGCCTGGTGTTTCATACAACAGGCAGGCATGCCCGTATGGCTGGGACTGATTTTTGGTCTCGCTTCGGCTGTGATCATCGGTTTTCTTATCGAACGCTTCGGCATGAGGCGGCTGGTGGGGCAACCCATCCTTTCTTTGATTATTGTCACCTTGGCTTTACAGGCTTTGATCGATGGAGTGGTCACTCTGTTTTGGGGAGACTATAATTATCTGGTCTATCCTACATTTATCCCCCCGAATCCGGTCGAATTTTCCAACATTATTCTATCCCTCCAGCACATCATCATCTTTTTCATAACCATGTTTGTGATCGCCTTATTTATCATTTTCTTTAAATACAGCAAATGGGGTCTGGACATGAGGGCAGTGGCCGAGGATCATCAGGCCAGTATGTGTATGGGAATCAGCACCAAAATTGTTTTTATTTTGGCGTGGGTGATCTCCACTCTTTTGGCCTACATGGGAGGTGTCCTTCTGGGTAGCATCAACGGCGTGAGCACGACCCTTCACCATATTGCAGCCAACTGTTTTCCTGTGGTTCTCTTGGGAGGACTGGAATCTATTCCGGGTGTCCTGATTGCTGGTCTCATTGTCGGTATCCTCGAGTATATCTCTGGACTGTATCTTGACCCGATTGTAGGGGCGAGCACGAGAGAGATTGTACCCTATATCATCCTCGTATTAGTGTTGATCATTAAGCCTTATGGTCTCTTTGGGTTGGTGAGAATAGAGAGGATATAAAGGTTTAAATGTTGAGTCTCAATAATGTTGAAGTCATGTTTAATAAAGTCATTTTGGTGCTCAGGGGAGTTTCCCTTCATGTCCCTTCCCAGTCTATTGTCGCACTTCTCGGTGCCAATGGTGCAGGAAAGACGACCACCCTCAATTCCATCACCGGGCTGATCAAGACAGAGTTGGGAGAGGTCACCGAAGGCACCATTGAATTTGAGGGAAAAAACCTGACCAAAATGAGCACGGAGAAGATCGCCCAAGAGGGCCTGGTACAGGTGATGGAAGGAAGAAGGCTTTTTGCCCATTTGAGTGTAGAGGAAAATCTGCGAGTAGGGGCGCGGGCCAGCAGGGGAAAGAGTTCTATGAAGGAAGATCTTGACATGATTTATAATTATTTTCCCAGACTCAGAGATTTGCGCAATGGGACAGCAGGGTACTGTTCCGGCGGCGAACAGCAGATGATCTCCATCGGACGCGCCCTGATGAGTCACCCCAAAATGATGCTTCTGGACGAACCTTCTATGGGCCTAAGTCCCCTCTTGGTCAGGGAGATATTTCGAATCATTAAGGCCATTCACGAAGAAAAAGGAGCGACCATATTGCTCGTCGAACAGAATGCCCCCCAGGCCCTTGATATTGCTGATTACGGTTACGTGATGGAAAACGGTAGAATCGTTCTTGATGGAACACAGAAAGATTTGAAGGAAAATGAGGACGTGAAGGAATTCTATATGGGTTTGAGTGAAGTGGGAAAGAAAAAAAGTTACCGAGAGGTAAAACATTACCGAAGAAGAAAAAGATGGTTATGATCTACATTATTTTTTATCCTGTCAAAAGAAAGGTTTCACAAACCACGGGCCGCTATCGCTTGGCTTGATCCAAAGGATTTTTTTGAAAGGGGAAGGTCATGGAATACAGGGATATTGAATTGATCATAGAAGAAGGGATCGCTTTTATCTACCTGAATAGGCCTAAAGTTCTAAATGCTCTGAATGAAACGATGAAGAATGAGCTGATCCATGCGCTTAAAGAGACGGAAGAAGATGAGAATGTCCGGGTCCTCATTTTAACCGGAAAAGGTCGAGGGTTTTGTGCCGGTGCCGATCTGAACAGGTTTATAGAGGTTCAAGAAAGTGATAAGGATCATAAAAAGAAGTCAAGATTCGGATCCCTCGATTTACCCAGGGCCTTTATACAGTACCCCAAACCCATCATAGCCGCCATCAATGGGCCATCTTATGGTTTTGGTTTTACTGTAACCCTAACTTGCGATATTCGTCTTGCCTCTGAAAGGGCAAAATTTAGCTGCGCCTTCGTCCGGATAGGAGTTACCCCAGAATTTTGTAGCACCTATTTTCTACCCAGACTCATCGGGTATGGCAAAGCTGCAGAGCTTATTTTCACGGCCAGGCCCTTTGATGCTCGTGAAGCATTAGAAATGGGAGCAATTAACCAGGTCGTACCACACCACCGACTCATACCTGAGGCAAAAAAGATCGCTAAACAAATTGCCTCCATGCCACCTACTGCCGTACAAAAATCAAAAGAGATTCTACGTCATGGCATGCAATCCACTCTGGATCAAGTCATCCAGCATGAAGCGATCGTCTTTCTTGATGCCATGAAGACGGAAGAACATCAGGCGGCCCTCAACCAATTGCTCGCCCAGATGAAATTGAAGAAGACCGGAACGCATCAGTCCGGAAAATAAGGAGGAAAAGGGCGGTAGTGATACGGACAGATATGAATGTAAATTTATGTCTTCATCCGGCTTGAGAATCAAATTGTCAGAAGAAGAACTCAATTTGAAATCAATTCAAAGAATAAAATGCTCTTTGCTCCTTGATTTGCTTCTGGATTATCCCCTTCTCCTCAAGGTATTTTAGATGTGCAATTGCCTCCCCAGTAGCAAACCATTTCTGCGTAGCAGGGAACAGACCCCAAGAGTCATAGATAATATCCCAAGTCATCTGGGATGCTACCTGAAAAGCATTCTTTCTACCTTTTCCCAAAATAGAAATAATTTCATCAAGCCTCTTCTCGTGATGATGTTTCAATTCCTGAATTCTGTCTTTACAGCGCCTGAAAATGCCCCTATGACCAGGCAATACAAGCTCAATATCGAATTTGTAGACCTTGTCTAAGCTTGCGAAATATTCCTTTAAGGGATTCCAGTCATCATACCATAATTGGATGTTAGGAGTGATGTCATTAAGAATATGGTCTCCCGCCACCAAGATCTTCTTGTTGCGTTCGTAAAGACACAGATGCCCCCAACTATGGCCAGGTGTTTCAATACACTCGAATACGTAGTCCCCGATATTCATTGTATTACCTTCTTTCAAGATCTGAAACACCAAGTCATCTTTTGCCCGAAACTTAAAACCAGGAAGCCTCTCACGGATTGCCTGAAGTTCACTTTCGGGATAACCATTTAAACGAGCACAGTTGGCAAAATCATCCCACCGAAAACCAGATCTAAACCGATCGACATCTGGCTGGTTGCAATATATCCTCGAGGTATCTGTAATGAGATTCGAGATGAGGCCAAAATGATCCGTATGTAAATGTGTAATAAAAAAGTCTGTTTTTCTTACATCGATTCCAAGTTCCTTCAAACCAGTCTGCATTGCGTCCATACACTCTTCTTGATTCCACCCCGTATCAATAATCAAATTTCGTTCCTGGTTTTTTATCACGTAGGAGTTGAGGGCCTTCAGAGGACTCTTGGGAAGAGGAATTTCAATCTTGTATAGATTTGCAGAGATTTCTTCGACCATTTAAATACTTCCAAACTCAAAGACCCAATTTGTTTGCAAGACTGACTCATTGCTGTCTAAACAAACCTTAGTTTATACTCCTTTCTTTCCCCTTCCAAAAATGTTTCTTCACGTCCTTTCTAAGTATCTTACCAATGGGTGTCTTGGGTATCTGATCCCAGAATTCTATCTTCTTAGGGCACTTGTATCCAGCAAGCTTGCTCTTGCAATGGCTAATAAGTTCCTCCTCTGTGACTGTTTGCCCAGCTTTAAGAACAACGACTGCCTGAACTCGCTCCCCCCACCGGTCATCGGGAGCTGAAACCACGGCGCATTCCTTAACTGCTGGGTGGGCATACAGAACATCTTCTGTCTCTTTTGGATAGACGTTTTCTCCCCCAGTTATAATCATATCGGCCTTACGATCCACTAAATAGATATAACCGTCCTCGTCAATCGTCCCCATGTCTCCAGTATGGAGCCACCCTCCTTGCAATGCCTTGGCTGTCAGTTCTCGGTTTTTCCAGTAACCCATCATGACATTTTTCCCTCGGATGGCAATTTCGCCCACTTCACCTGGCTTAAGAGAAGTATCGTTATCATCAACAATACGCGCCTCAACCAATAAACCCACCTTACCCGCGCTAGCGAGCAGCTTGGCCTTTGGACCTTCAAGAACGTGATCTTCCCTAAATAGGACAGTAACGAGCGGGGCAGCTTCGGTCAATCCATAGCCCTGGGTAAAGATATTGCCAAATTTCTGGACGCACCTTTTTAATACTTCGATCGGCATTGGACTTCCTGCATACGTTATGAGGCGAAGACTTGAAAGGTCGAATTCATTGCTCCGCGGGTCATCAACAAGCCAGGTCAACAGCGTGGGTACAAGAACAATGTGCGTGCACTTCTCCTCCTGTATAGCTCGCAACATCTCCCCTATGTCAGGACGACGAAGGATGACCGCTTTTCCTCCCACCATGAGATGGCAGAGGACAGGCCACAGGGATATATGGAATAAGGGTAGTACGAAACATGTTGTATCCGCAAAGGTGAAGGAATAACCAATAATAAGCCCATATGCCGCAGTCAGGATATTCCTATGGGATAGCATGACTCCCTTTGGAATACCTGTGGTGCCTCCTGTGTACATAAGTATTGCCATGTCATTCTCATCCACTTCCACCATCGGAT
>Ga0315280_10004561_pt1 | contig 20356 bp, 23 predicted proteins | sample YL17G06_40_MG_FD_203697 | JGI IMG/M metagenome (GOLD analysis project Ga0315280, IMG submission 203697) | Sediment microbial communities from Yellowstone Lake, YNP, Wyoming, USA - YL17G06_40 | ecosystem: Environmental > Aquatic > Freshwater > Lake > Sediment | place: USA: Wyoming | collected... | reverse complement strand
GTACAGACACAAAATATGAAACCTATTTTCGCGTTCTCCATAAATCGTCCCTTTGCCACACGCATTAAGGCCTGTTCAAGCCTAGAAGTATAGGCAAGCATATATTTAAGTATTTAAATTTATTGTTATAAGCCTCCATGCCAAAATTACAAAATAAATGGCGTGATACCATGGAAAAAAGCAAGATTAAAATAGAAATCTGTGAGGGCGATCCGTTTGGAAGTGCTTGCTGCGGTCCATGTCCTCGCATAAGCTCTCTTGAGGCAGTGGAAAAACTACGTCAAATGTTGACCGAACGAGGACAGATTGTTGAAAAACTCTTCAAGGAATTTAAAGATGTAGTTCAAGTCGAGAGAGAAATAATCAGCCAGAAACGATGGGACTACCCGGAATATGTAAGGAGGCTAATGTTTGACGGCAAACCTTTGCCCTACATCTTCATAAACGGTGAAGCAGTCTCCATTGGCAAATTCCCAACCTACGAAGAGTTTGTGACGTTACTCAAGCCACATCTCTCTGAGAAGTGCACATGAACTCAATAGCTGAGAAAGTTAAAAGGCGTATAGAGGAGATTCGTAAACAATACAGAGAACTCAAGCGCGGAGGCAATGTGGATCCTTCCGTGCTCAAGGAAGACATCAGATCGTTCATCAATGTTGTAAAGTCTAAGGATGAGAATTACGAAGACCTGAGAAAAGAAGCTGAAGACATGCTCATTGATGTGACGTTCATAATTAAGGAAGGCTGTTGTTCCCCTCTCAAAGCAAAATCCATAAAATAGCAGTTTGAATCAAGGAACGAAATTTGAAAGAACATATCAAAATTGTTCATGTAAACACTTGGGAAGAGTTTAAGAGGCTGGCAATCGCCCTGCATCCAAATTTCATAGCTTACACTGCACAGAATGCACCGCTTTCAAGACCTCCGATTGGTTTGAGGCTTGTTTTTGCCACAGAAAGTGTTCAGTACGTTTTTCTTGACTTCGCTGATGGCAATGTCTTCAGGCGAACAAAACTTCCAGTGTACACATCTGAAAGTGGAGATGCTTACTTCAAAGAAGAAGACCTCAGAAACTTCTTACAAGCTGAACTGAATCGAAAAGATATCTCCATCGTTTCATTTGAAGTCTTAGGCTATTAGCTATACCCTAGAATGTTGAGTCGCCAAAAACGAAAAACAATGGAAAGAAGAGGCTTTATTTGCCTTCTTCTTCAACTGCAACAGCTTCAGGCGTCAACCCTTTCGCTGCTCTTTTGGCTACGACTCCCAGTTTTGTGACAGGTGTGTAGGCGCCGCCAGTGAAGACTGCGCCGCATTTTTTGCACTTCCAAACGCCTACGCTCTGGCGCCAAACCGATTCAGAGCCACATTGAGGGCACTTGTGCGCCGTCTTCAGTCCAGAAATCGCTGCGATGTAGCGTTTTCGCACGGTGGAACCATAGCGGGCTTCTAAGCCTCTGGTTGAGCCTATTTTCTTTGTTCGTCGTCCCATTTTTACTCTTTCACCACGAGTTTGCGCTGTTCTTCAGCCTTTTGCCGTGCTATTTTGCTGGCTTCAAACACCTGTTCAGCTGTGAAGTAGCCGTAGCCTCCCTTCTGTATGGCGCAGATTTTTCCGTCTTTCTCCACGGTCATTGTAAGCCTAGCGTCCATCACCTGTTCCTCTTCAAGCCACGGGTCAACTACCAACTTGTCGTTGAATTTGGCAAAAGTCACTGCCACAGGATAGTTGCGTATGGGTAAGGGCTTGTACCCAGGCTTGATTTTAACCTCACCTTCTTTCACTTCGTAGTTGAACATTTTTGTGTTGAGCAACGCCGCCAAAGCTGCCAAACTAGAGGCGTCAATGAGGTTTCCATCATGATTGAGCACGTAAACGTCTACAAAAACAATAAAGACTTTCTTTCCAGGTTCGATGCAAAGTTCTTCTGTGGCTATCGCTTTAGATTCTCTGATGCCTCTATCAACAACCCTTGCCAATTCAACAGCGTTTTCATCTGGCGGTCCAGGCTCAAAAGTAGGTGAAGCCAAAGGCACCAACTCGGCGTTAACGGTCAAAACTCCTTCATTAGGCGTGTCGGGGAACGGTTCACCCATCTCAAATTTGACTCCCACTAACACCTCAGTTTTGCCTAGTCGCACACGAGCCGAGCCCTCAGCGCGTTCGATGAGCCCAACTTCAACTTGGACCTCGCGGTAGTCGGTTGGTCCTCGTCCGTCGAGTCTTTTTCCACGTGAAATCAGCTGGGAGACTCGTTTTTGTCTAACTCTCGAAGCCATTATGGAAGACATTATTCTTCACCTGCCTCTGTTTCTTCTTTTTCAGTTTCTTTCGCAACCATATATTTTGCCCTCAAAGCTTCCCTCTGAATTTGACCTACCTGTTTGCAGCCGTCTATGGCTAGGTTGACCGCTTGTTCAAATTCTTCGCCTGTCAACATTCCGTCCATTTGAATCAATGTTATAGCGTTTGCACTGGGCAGATAAGCTAAAGGCAAGTCAGCCTCCCCTGCTTTGTCTTCAACATCAGTCAAATCCAACACGAGGCGACCCTCAACTTTTCCAGCTGCACATGCGCATACTAAGTCGCGCATGGGTATGCCTGCGTCTGCCAACGCCACCGATGCGACAGTGATGCCGGCGCATCGTGTTCCTCCATCCGCCTGCAAAACTTCAATGAACAGGTCGATTGAGGTTCTTGGAAAATACTCGGTGAAAATAGACGGCTCCAAGCACTCACGTATAACTTTTGACAGTTCCACCTCTCTTCTCGAGGGTGCAGGCGACTTTCTTTCCTCAACCGAGAATGGCGCCATGTGGTAGCGGCAACGCAACACTGCTCGGTCGGGCAAAGCCAAATGCTTGGGATGAACCTCTCTAGGACCATAAACTGCTGCAAGAATCTTGTTTTTTCCCTGTTCAATGTAGGCGGACCCATCGGCGTTGCCTAAAACTCCCACTTCAATTTTTGTGAGTCGTATCTCGTTGAATTTTCTCCCGTCTAATCGGACATCGTTTTCATCAATTAGTTTTTCCGGTTTCTTCTGTGACATTTTTAACAACCTCCTTTTCTCCTTTCTCTTTCTTTAACATCTCTGTCACACGGTCTGTTAATCCACTCGTGTGAGCTTCCTGCTCGATTTTGCGAATGGCCATGATGGCTAAATGTTCGTCTTCAGGTGATTTGCCGCTTATGAGAATTCTTCCGTTCTGGCCTATGGTGATTTGACAGCCCGTCTCTTGTTTCAACATGCTTATCATAGAGCCTTGTTTTCCAATCACGCGTGGAATCTTCGTAGGCGTGACTTTTATGAGTTGCCCTCTGGTGATTTTTCCTAGTCCTCGCTCAAGAACTGTTAAGAGTGGGTCGCGTGTTCGGTCGTAGGCTACTATTTTGGCGATGAGCGTGTCGCCAACATCGAATAGTGCGGGCAAGTCGTCTTTCTGTGGTTTGAAGGGTCTTTCAAGAGCGTCTGAAGCCCTTAACATGGCTAGGTAAGGCGCTCTAATGTCAACTACCCAGCCGCCTAAGGTTACTTCAACTACTTTACCAATAATGGTATCTCCAACCATAGGCACGTAGAATGACTTCAACGCCACTACGTAGACTCGCTTTTCATCGTAGTTGACAAGTCCCACACAAGTGGCGTAGATTTTACCGTTTTCTTTGTGGGTGTTTTCCCCAGCAAAGTAATCGTTTTCTGCCAGCAAATCACCTGGCGTCACAAGTTGTCTTCTCTCATAAAAAACAGGCATTTTCTTTACCTCCTAAACAATATATTTTTTAACCAATACTTGCTTCTGCGGTGCCTTTTGTAAGTTCTCCAAGTTTTTCTAGAAAGGGACCGTAGAGTCCTGCAGGCATTTCCACAGCTGCAAACCATGAGCCGTCGGCGCGCCACTCCTCCTTCTTAATATTGCCAAACCCTTTAACTGAACCGTAAGCTCTGCTGGCGTATTGAGCTGGTATGTGAACGTTGACGAGTACCTGTTCAATTTTTAATGGAAGAATTGGTCTCAACAGTTTTATGATTTCTTTTGCTTGTTCTTCGGTTTCTTTGAACGGGTCTATTGGATAATGAACTTGTTCCATGGCGGTTTCTATACGCATCGGCGGATGAGGCAGATTGGTTTTCGGATCAACTGCGTGTCTAGAAATAAACGCGACGATTTGTCTGCGCCTGTCTTCGGTCATTTGTCTCCTCTGTTCAGTAGTTAGTTGAAGCATTCCTCGTCTCAGGATGGTTTCGGCAATTTTGAGTGTATCTGTTGTGCCGAAGGCTTTTCGCAGTTTGTCTTCAGATGGTTTTGTTCCTTTGTTGGCGTCGCTGTAGATGGTGTCGCTTACCAATGCTTCAGACAAACTTGTGCCTTTTCCAAGACGGAAAGAAAGCGCAGGGTCTGGTTTAACCAATATTTCGAAGTGTTCGCCTTCATGGGTTAGGCGTGCAATCGTGTAGCGCTGCTGACTCATTAGGCTCAGCTCAGCTGCCCTCAATGCCCTTCCTGAAGGTTTCAATTTCTTCGTCGGTTAGCATCTTCATTTTTTTGGTAGCTACAGGTATCACTGCGATTTTGACTCTAGGCGGCTCGCCTCTTGCTTCCTGCGCTTTAACCAAGGTTTTTATGGCTAATTTAGTTGCAGTATTAATGTCTAAGTTTTCGTTGTAATCAGTCGTTAGTGTGGCTTCGGCTGTTTCTCGTCCGATGCCCACTGCCACGGCTTTCCAACCTCTTATTGAACCGCTTGGATCAGTTGCGAAGAGTCTGCTGCCCGTTTTGTCTATGCCACCGAATATTATCGAAACTCCGAAGGGTCTCACTCCTGCGTGTTGTGTGTAAAGCTGTTTTATGTCGCCCACTCTTTTAGCAACGATTTCCACGTCTATAGGCTCATCGTACATGAGTCTGTTGCTCTGAGCATAGATTCTAGCTTGATCAATCAATATGCGAGCGTCTGAGCCTAAACCAACCACAACAGCGCCCAGGTGATCGTCAATTTCGAACAGTTTCCAGATGAAGTTTTGATCCTGCAGATTAGATTCGAGTTTTTCTTCGGCTCCTAATACAACTCCTTCAGAGCACGTTATTCCCAATATTGTTGCTCCACGGTTAACCGTTTCGAGGGCGTATTCAACCTGAAACAATCGCCCGTCGGGTGAGAACACTGTTATGGCGCGGTCGTATGCTCCTGGCGCCGCAAACACCGACATGTTTCATTTTTCACCTCTCAAATACATTCGAACATTGCATCTACTTGCTTGTTCAGTTGTAGAGACGCAACTAAAAACCTTTTCTCTATTTCTAGACGCAAGGTATGCCATCTGAGATCAAATAGGCTGATTTTGATGCCTAAACCTAAATTATTGCTTCTTGCTAGATAGAGGTGAGGCAAACCTATGAGACATGATGAGATTTGGAAGACGCTTGCTGATTTAATTACAGAGTTTCGAAGGAAAGGAGAATCTATCCCATCCGACGTGATGGAGGACCTGCGCGCTGCCAAAACCATGATACAGGTTTTAAAAGCAGACCCAACCCGAATCGAAAACGTTCCCTCAATTGAAATGTACCTTGGAAACGTCGAATCCTACCTCATCTTTGAGGCACAGAAAAAGTTCGGGTCAGAATTCGTGGAAGAATGGCTGCAGAAGATTAAGGAAGCCAGAGAAATCAAGGCTGTGGGAGAAAAACCTGAGTCGTCTTCAAAGTTTGTGCCAGGTCTCCCCCGAGGGCAAAAGTGGATGCGCGTTCAAGTTTCAAAGGAGACGCCTGAAAAGGGAATTAGGAGATTAGCTGAGGAGACAGGGCTTTCGTTTAAGGTGCAGAAAGACGGCTACATACTTGTTTATGGCGACTTTGAAAAACTGAAACTTTTTGTCAAGAAGACTGCGGAAAAATTTGGCGGCGTAAAGGCTCTGTAACCTCGCTTTTGGGCAAAACAGTTAAAACTTATTCTGTGTGTATACGTTCTCTAGAACGTTTCTATAGAAGAATTGTAAGTCAAAAATTGGCAGACGCCTACACGAGAGAGGTGAAGGATGGCTTAACACAAAATGCCGCACATCAAAAAAATTGAACTGAGAGGTTTCAAAACCTTCGGACAAACCACCTCAATTTTGTTAGAGGAAGGATTCACAGTCATAACAGGACCGAATGGAAGTGGCAAGACCAACATCATGGACGCCATTCTTTTTGGACTAGGCGAACTCAGCGCAAGGCGATTGCGCGCAGAAAACTTTGCCAAGCTCATTTTTCACGGTTCACCTGAAGCAAACGTGGAGAAGGCGAAAGCTGCCAAGGTTATCATGCAGTTTGATAACTCAGACAACCGCATACCCGTGGACACGAGCACAGTCACTGTCTCAAGGGAAGTCTACAGAAATGGACAGAGCGTCTACCGACTGAACGGGAGACGCATGTCAAGGGCCAACATTGTGGACACGTTGGCTATGGCTGGCATAAGCGCCACTGGTCACAACTTTGTTTTGCAGGGAACAATAACTCGCATGGCTGAGATTGCACCTTTTGAACGCAGAAAAATCGTTGAAGACATGGTTGGCATAGCGCAATATGATGCTGAAAAAGCGGAAGCAGAAGAAAAGTTGCGCGCTGCTGAAATCTCTATTAAAACAGCCATGGGTAGAATCGATGAAGTTCAGAAACGAGTAGACGACCTAGAACGAGAACGCAACCAACTTCTACGCTTCAATTTCATTCAAAACGAAATAAAACGATTCGAAGCCATAAAAATCAGCCATGAAATAGGCGAGTTTCAAACAAAAATCGCTGACTTATCGAGTAAGGTTGAGGAAGCCAACGGCAAAGCTGAAAACTTGAAACAACTGCGAGAAAAATTGCGTGGGCAACGCCACGAAATCGAAACTGAATGGAGAAAATTCAGTTCAGAAAAAGTGGAAGAAGGCGGCACACGGGTTCTTGAAATTCAAATTAAAATTGGAGACATAAAATCCAGACTAACCGAACTTGCTACAAAAATAGGCGCGGGAACAACCAGCCTTGAAGGACTCCAGAAAGTTCGAGAAAATAGTTTACAACAACTGGACGCTATTCAAAACGATGTGGTTGCCAATCGCAAACTTTTGGGGCAATCTAAACGCGAACGCAATCGTTTGGCTAAAGAAATCGGCGTTAAGCAGTCTCAACACGATGCTTTGGCTTCGGAAACTTCTCAACTTTGGGCAAACTTGGGTGAAAATAGTAAACGGATGCATGAAATTGAGCAACGACTTGATAAACTGTATCAAAACATGGTTGCGTTGAGAAGTGAACATGCTCAGAGCCAAACAACTGTGAGAATGTTAACCCATCGATTAGAAGACTTAAACGCTCGAAAGGAACGGTTCACGGCAACTTTCGGCGAACTTAACAAGTCTATCTCAGACCTCAGTCAAGTGCAAACAGAACAGAAAACACGCCTTAAGAGTCTTCAACAAACACTTGACCGAAGAATAGCGCAAAAAGAAGCCATAGAACGCGAAATCGCCGAAGCTGGCAAAATCGCTGACTCCGCCAGAGAAGCCGTAGTAGAATTTGCCACCCAACGTGAATTGGCGGAAACAGTTGCCAGCGAAGAAATGGCGCTCAGAGGCATCGAAGAAATGGGAGAAATTGGCGTCATCTCTGGAGTCTTCGGACGCCTCCGTAACCTAGTCAAAACTGAGAAAGGCTACGAACACGTGGTGGAAGCGGCAGCAGCAGGATGGCTTGACTCCATAATTGTTGAAGATTCCAACGCAGCATTCGCATGCACTGAAACACTGAGACGTCTCAAACTGGGCAGAATCAAAATTATTCCACTTAGAGAGTTATTGAACATAAAGCCTGTTCGTCAGCCAAAGATTGAGGGTTTAAGCGGCGCTGCATCTGAACTTATCCGATATTCTAAACGTTTTGAGCCAGCGGTGACCTTTGTTTTCGGCGACACACTGATAGCCAAAGACGATAAGGTAGCTTTCAAGGCTTGTCGTGAAGGCTACCGCACGGTCACTGTTAACGGCGACCTTTACGAGGCGGGTGGTGCTATTCAATCTGGTTATTATCGAGCACCTATCGACTTTTCAACACTTATTCCAAAGGAGGCAGCTGTCAAGAGTCTAGATGAAGCTGTTCGAACTCTTCAGGAGCATCTTTCGAGAAGAGGAACGGACATAACAGGGTTTGAAGAAGAAATCAGCAAGACAAGAATTGAAATCACGAGATTAATCGAAGCCACAAACACGCTTGAAAGCGAAATCAAACGGATACGCCGAAGCGTCAAAGTTACAAATCGAAACATCAAACGCATTGAAAACAACATCTTAGAGGTCAATAACCAACTTGAAAAAGAGAAAGCACAGATGGGAGTTCAACGCGCTCAGCGAAATGCCCTCCATAAGGAGACACAGAAGCTGCGCAGTGAATTAGCCTCGTTGAGACGCCAAGTAGACCCGTCGCACATTCAAGAGTTGGAGGTTCAACGGGGAAGGCTCGGAGACGAACTTGTTGTGCTGGGGCAGAGGCTGAGCACCGTCGAGTCGGAGTTGTCCACATCAAGGGCTAAGCTTGAACAGGTTCTGAAAATTGGATACGAAAACGTGAAGATTCAACTTAGGAAAGTGGAACGGCAACTCGCAACTCTAGAAAGCGAGGTCAAAGAGGCTATTCAAGAGAAAGTGACGCTTGAAAGCGAACTCTCGAAACTTGAGAACTCCAAGGAAGAGTTGACACGTTCCGTCTTGACGGCTCGAGAAGAGTCTAAAAAGTTTACAGAACAGATTGACGACGTCGACAAACAACTGCGCCGCTTAGACGACGAATATGAACATGCTGAACGCCTGCTCAACCAACTTCAGCTCAGTCTACAAACGTTGCAGATGCAACTAGACCAGCGTCGCAGTCAGTTGAAGGAATTCGGTTATGAAGAGCCGCTTGTGGTTTCTCTTGACCAGCTTGAGGCAACTGAGTCGTCGTTGAAGTTGATGCGCTACGAGTTGGAGCGCCTCGGAGCTGTTAACCAGTTGGCACTAGCCCATTATGCGGAGCAGATTGCACGCTACAAGGAACTTTCTATTCGAATGAATGAGTTGGACAAGGAAAAGCAGTCTATCCTTGCCTTCATGGAAGAGATTGAACATAAAAAACGCAATGTTTTCATGGAAGCCTTCAGCAAGATAAATGGAAACTTCAGCAAATACTTCTTAAAAATGACAGAAAGCGGAGAGGCTTCATTGCAGTTGGAGAATCCAGAGGAACCTTTCACAGGCGGGATTGATATGATTGTGCAGTTTCCAGGTAAACCGCCTATTCTGATTAGTGGAGCCAGCAGTGGCGAGCGATCAGTTGCGGCTGTGGCTTTTCTCTTCGCTATACAAGATTTCATGCCCGCTGCTTTCTATTTGTTCGATGAGGTAGACGCACACTTAGACGCCTTCCATGTGGCAAAGCTCAGCGATTTATTGGTTGAGGAATCTGTCAAGTCACAGTTTATAATCATTACCCTGAAGCCTGAGATTGCGAATAAAGCCCAACGAGTCTACGGCGTTTATGAACACAAAGGCGTGTCCCATGTAGTCTCAGCAACTTTTAAGGAGGCAGCCTAAACTTGTCCTCACTTTCATCTACACTTAACAGTAAGAAGCCTTTTTATTTTCAGCCTCCTTGGAACATTCTGTTCGAACTTAACAGACTGCGCAACTTGCGCCCTTGGGACGTGAACATTGCCTTCTTGCTCACCACGTTTTTGGAAGAGATGGATAAGCGTGGAGAAGTTGACTTCAGGGCTTCGGGTGTAGCTCTTGACTCTTCCTCAGTTATTTACTTGATGAAGTCGAAATTGCTTTTAGAATTGGAAAAGCCTCCAGCTCCACCTAAGGTGCCGCCTGATTTTTTGCCGCCGCCTCTTTTTCTACCTGTTCGCTACGAGTTGACATCTACAACGGTGCAGGAATTGTTGAAAGTGTTAGATGAAGTGTTGAAGGGTGAACACTTGCTGGGTTTAAAGCCTCGGACTGTGCCCATTCTGCCGCCTCCGCCTGAGATTCTTCCTCCACTTGACCTTTATTTGATGGAAATTGAGAAGCAGATGGACAATCTCTTTCACAAGTTGTCAGGATTAGCCACGCAGGGAAGATTTGTTCTTTTTTCAAAAGTAATCGCTGGATTTGAACGGCTTGAAGCCATAAAAACGTTCATTGTCCTCTTATTCCTAGCGCAGAAAGGCGGCATCTCACTTTGGCAAAATGAGGAGCAAACTGAGATTTACATAGTTCTCAAAGGCGGTCCATCTGATGAAAAACCACCTATCGGAGTTGTGTAGTGTTGGCGTCTGAGAGCCCAGAAGTAAAGCGGGACCTAGCCTTGCTTGAGGCGGCTCTTTACGTGGCAGGTCGTCCACTCGACTTGCGAACCTTGGCTTCTGTTATCAAAACTCGTTCTAAAAACAAGGTTAGGCGACTGGCGAAAACTTTGGTGGAGGCTTATAAGAGTCGTGAAACCGCCCTTGAAATTTTAGAGCTGGAAGATGAACGGTTTGTTATGCAGTTGAAGACTGAATATACGCCTCAAGTGCGTCGACTGGCTTTTCGACCGCTTCTGTCTGTTGGTCCATTGAAAACTTTGTCTTACATTGCCTTTCGGCAACCAGTCCCGCAGACGCAGGTCATCGACGTGCGCGGGCACCACATCTACGACCATCTCAAACAACTCGAAGAACTTGACCTTATTACTCGAGAACGAGCGGGAAGAAGCAAGGTTTTAAGGACAACCGAGTTTTTCGCCGATTATTTTGGTTTTAGCCACGACCTAAAAATAATGAAGCAACAACTCAAGAATGTCTTCGAAAAAGAAGACCTTGTCAAGCTAGAATCCACACAAGAATCCGCAGTTTCATGACAATTCTACGTTGATGGTTAATACAAAGTTAATTTTCAACAAATTGCCCTGTTTCAGAATTTCTTTTCACATGATTCCAAGGGTAAATTCTACCGTTCATAGCAATGTATACACCGTTGTTAAAAATGTTTATAGCGCCAATTGCTGTTCCAACGTTAAATGAAGCATCTGAATCAATGAATCTTTCTGGTTTCGTGGCGCCTGTCAAAATTATAACTTTGTTTTTAATGTCGCTCAATTTTTTGGCAGTTTCCATCATGGTATCGGTTCCATGCGTAACTATTATTTTGTTGCCCTCTGCTTTTTGACAAGCTTCATATATTTTCTTTCTATCTTCCACTGTGATGTCCAAACTGTCTTTCTTTAGAACGGAAATTATTTCAAAATCGAAGTTAGGATTAACCTTTTGCAGTATTCTTTTTACAGCGGACTCAGTAATTTCAAAAGCATATCCCCCTGTTGTTTTCGGATAGTCTTTATCAATAGTTCCTCCTGTTTGAATGAAAACGATTTTCATAGTGCTGTCCATCCTCCGTCGATAAACATTGTCTGCCCAGTAACGTAATTTGAGGCTGAAGAGGCTAAGTAAATTAATGCTGCTTTCAAGTCTAATAGCTCTCCAGTTCTTCCCAAAGGGGTTCTTGAAAGAATGTGTTTCAATGTTTCTTTGTTTTGGAAAACTGATACTGTCATTTCGCTTGGGAAAAATCCCGGTGCAATGGCATTCACATTTATTTTATATGGCGCCCATTCTACGGCTAATGCCCTAGTCAAATTGATCACTGCACCCTTCGACGCATAATAAGGTGCTGTTGGAAAAATGTCGCCTACTGCACCGTAAATGGAAGCAATATTCACTATTTTTCCATATTTCTTCTTAATCATTTCACGTGCAACTGTTCTGGCGCATAAGAAGACACCTGTCAAATTAACATCCAGCACTTTTTTCCATTCTTCAAGACGCATGTCAACCGATGGACTAATAGAAGCAATTCCAGCGTTGTTAACTAAAATTTCCACTGAACCAAACGTTTCCACAGCAGTCTTCACCATGTTGATTACTTGTTCCTCTTGACTTACATCAGTTTGAACAGGAACAACTTTAACATCGTATTTACTTGACAATTCCGAGGCGACTTTGACAAGATTTTCATACCTTCTTGCAGCAATGACAAGGTTTACTCCACGCTCAGCTAAAGTTTCAGCAAATGTCACACCTAAACCACTTGAAGCCCCAGTTACAATCGCCGTTTGACCCTTAATATCAAAACACAACTCCATCACAGTTTTACCCAAATCAAACCACCCAACCTAATCATCCTCTATCAAAGCGCAAAGAGTATAAATTTTTGTCAAAAACAATAAAAATGAAAAATCCCTTTTTGACACTACCTAACTCAAAATAAACTGGCTGTAGACGACCCACTACCAGTCTCCGTCTCCCCCTTTCAATTGATAGATTTCATATTTGAATCCTATTTGGATCCTAATAGAGGGGCTAGGTCACAAGTGCGCACACATACGCAAAAATTGTTAACTCCAAATGATGAGTTATCTCAAACATGCGCATGCTTGAATAGACTTCTAGATATATCATTATTGAGAATAATTCCCTTCTTATAATATAGAAGATACCATCAATAAAACATAATTAACTCTTTGAATATTGATTAATCTTGAGAGAGAAAGGAGGCCCTTTGTTTTGTCAGACGAAACCGAAGAAGCCAAACGCGTAGGCTACAGGAACGGATTCAACGAAGGATACAAAAAAGGATATGAAAAAGGCTTCGATGAAGGTTACGAAAAAGGCAAACGCAAGAACGCTCTCCCTCCAGTGCAGTTCTTGAAGGTTCAATGTGAATGCGGCACCATCAATCTTCATCCAGTTTTCGAAAGCAGACTGATCATCAGCGAAGATGAAGAACGACGATGCTACGGCTGCGGCAAAATAGTCTCAAGAGACAACATCCTATCCTGCTACAGCCGCCTACAATCCAACAACCCAACATAAAAAGAAATTCTCTTTGACAACGCAGTTACATTGAAAGAAAAAAATATTCAAATGCGGCTAATACCCAAGCGTTTTATCTACCACGTTGATCAGATTTTCGCCGGTTATAAACCGTTTAAGATTCTCGCAAAACAGGTCTGTCAAACGTTCAAGATAATACGGAGTTAACCCAGCTACATGAGGAGTAATTACAACGTTTTTCATTTTCCAAAGAGGAGAAGTCGGAGGTAACGGTTCTGTTGCGAAGGAATCTAATCCTGCTCCAGCAATCCAGCCTTCTCTTAATGCTTGGATTAATGTTTCTTCCTTGACAAGTTTCCCTCTACTTACGTTAATTAGGTAACTGGTTGCTTTCATGCTTTTTAATTCAGCCTCACCTATCATTCCTTCCGTGTCTTTTGTGAGAGGAACTGAAAGAACCACAAAGTCAGATTCAGCCAATAGTTCTTTCAGATTTTTAGGATGCACAAGTTTATCGACATAGACTGGTATTAGAGCTGAGAGATTTCTTCTTGTTGCAATCACTTTCATGCCAAGACATTTTGATTTTTTAGCTATTTCTCCACCAATTCTGCCAAGTCCTACTATTCCTACAGTTTTTTCAAATAATTCATTAAGTTGACTCAATAATTCTTCATTGCTCTTCTTCCATTTTTCACTCATCTGGTTCTGGATAAAAACGTGTAATTTTCGACTCAAACAAATCATCAGTCCAATAGCATGTTCCGAAACAGCAATAGAATTAACACCACTAGCACTGGTGATTATGACTTGACTTTCAACGACTTCTTGAAAAAGAAAGTGCTCAACTCCAGCCCAGAAACTTTGAATCCATTTGAGCTTCTTTGCTGCCAAAAAAATTTCACGCGAAAAAAATCCAGTTAAAAAGATATCGGCATTCTCAATCAACTTCAAAAGTTCTTTTGGATCACTGCTCATTTGAACCTTGACACTGGGCGAAACATCCTGAATCTTCTTAATGTAAACATTAGGCAAATCAAAGGCAATCACAACATTTAGTTCATTCATTTTCAAGTATCTCACCATCTCATAATTAATTTAGATTCGAGACAAAACCCAATTTCATGGCATAAAGGTTTAAAATTTTTGTAACGTCAGGGCCCAGATGCTTTTTTTCAAGCGGCATATGTTAAGTCGTTAATGCTAAACGCTTATACCGAGGCATCGCAACTTTTATTGTTTGAGGTATGAAAAACTATGTTTCGACCACCAGCACGACCACCACCTAGGGCTGCTACAGCAGCAATGGCAATAACATTGAGATGTCCTAACTTTGGAAAAGAACTGTTAAAAGATTTTCGATATTGCCCATTTTGTGGAAAACAATTAAAAACATAGACTAGCATCGAAAAAACTTAGTTTCATTTTACCCTCCGCTCTTTTCAACTCTTTTGCAGAGTTATTATAGGCGTACGTTTTAGTGGAAAGAAAAGATTGAGTAGGTTTAAACCTTTCCAGACACTTTTAAAAGGAAATTTAAATAAACAACCTCACTTATCTTGATAGTCGCATCAAGATTAATGTGAGGCATCTTAAAATTGTCGGTTTGGCACGGTGACCTTAAAAAAAGAAAGCCTTCAGGCGGCAGAAAACGTCCCTATAGAACCAAACGAAGATACGAAAGGGGGGCTTTTCCAACCGAGACTACACAAGGAGAGCCCAGGAAAAAGATTGATCGTCGACGTGGAGGCAACTTAAAAATCAGGCTTTTAAGCGCAAATCAAGCCAACGTTTCAAACCCTTCAACGGGAAAAACTGAAAAAGTTGAAATTTTACGTGTAGTTCGGAATCCAGCTAATGTGGATTATAATCGTCGAGGTGTAATTACAAAAGGAACCATAATTGAGACTCCGTTAGGAGTGGCTAAAGTAACGTCTCGTCCAGGTCAAGACGGAATCGTAAACGCTGTTATTACACCCAAAGAAGCTGCTGGTCAGTAATTCCTATTCTTCGGGTTGCATTATGCGAAAACAAAACAAAGTTGTTCTGTGGCCAGCATACTTTGACTCCACCAAAACCAGACAGCAAGGAAGAAGAATATCCAAAGGATTAGCTGTACCTACGCCTAGAATTGACGAACTTCAAAAAGCAGCAGAAAAATGTGGATTACAAACTGAAGCTGTTCCCGATGTTAAACATCCGCACGCTCCGTGGCAAAAAACTGGTTTAATATTTGTGTCAAAGAATACTACTAAAATGCAAATCATTCGCAGAGTTGCAAAAGAACTATTCAGCATCAGAAAACAGAATCGAATTTAACGTTTATTTCTTAGAAAGGTTTAAATAATGCGCTCCGTTTGAAAATTGCTGGCACTTTTGGAAGAGGGGAAAGCGAGAATTTGCAGAGAATCGGCTCCGTTCTCCACGTGAGTTCTACAAAGAACATGATTCTGAAGGCGGAGAACCTTCCCAACATCGGCGACAGAGTTGTTGATGAAAACCTCAATCAAGTAGGCACGGTTTTCGATGTTTTTGGACCAGTCTCTTCTCCTTATGTGGCGGTGAGACCCAGCGTGGAAGAACCAAGCCTCTACATTGATCACGTTCTGTATGCAGCCCCCTCTTTCGAGTTGAGAAGGGAGAAGAGGAGAAGATGAGTGAAGAAGATGTGGAAGAAGTTCCTTCGCTGCCAGTGAAAGTTCAACAGTGTCCCGAATGTGGCAGCACCAGACTCATGCGCGACTACGAATGCGCCGAACTCGTATGTATGGACTGCGGCTTTGTGATCGCCGCCAAAATCGCTGATCGCGGACCCGAGTGGCGCGCTTTCGACGACGAACAGAGGGCAAAGAGAGCCCGAGTGGGCGCTCCATTAACTTACACTATTCACGATAAAGGACTCTCAACCATGATTGACTGGCACGACCGCGACATATACGGCAAGAGGCTGTCGCCAGGCCAGAAGGCTCAGATTTATCGGTTGCGGAAGTGGCAGAGACGCATCAGGGTCTCCGACGCTACCGAGCGTAACCTTGCCTTTGCCCTTTCTGAAATTTCCAAGATAGCTAACTCATTGAATTTGCCTAAGAACATTCTGGAAACAGCCTCAGTTATTTACAGAAAGGCTGTTAAGGAGCATCTTATTCGCGGAAGGTCAATTCAAGGCGTCACATCTGCAGCAATCTATGTGGCTTGTCGTCAATGCGGACTCGCCCGCACATTGGAGGAAATTGCACATGCTTCCAACATAAACAAGAAGGAAGTTGGACGCAGCTACAGATTCCTCATCAAAGAACTAAATTATTTCATTCCACCCTTGAAACCCAGTCAATACATAACTAAATTTTCTAATCAATTGACCATGCAGGGCAAAGTAGAAGAAATTGCGCATAAAATTCTCTCAACAGCCAGAGACCTCAAACTTACATCGGGAAGGGGACCAACAGGCATAGCCGCTGCAGCCAGCTACATTGCTTCTGTATTGACAGGTGAAAGAAAGACACAGCGAGAAATCGCCGAAATTGCACAGGTAACTGAAGTTACTATAAGAAACCGTTACAAAGAACTCGTTGAGAGACTCATGTTTGAAATAACTCTTTAACATCCCCCTTTTTCTTTATTTTTTAAAGAGGTTTAACTTTGGACTTGTTGAAGGCAATAAAAACAAGGAGAAGCATAAGGCGTTATAAACCAACCAAGGTTTCTGATGGCCTAATTAATTCCTTAATTGACGCTGCACGGCATGCTCCATCAGCACATAACACACAACCTTGGGAATTCGTCATAGTTAGAAATAAACGGGTTAAAAAGCAACTAGCAGAAACCCACGCTTGGAGCTCCTTTATTAATGACGCTCCAGTTTGCATCGTGGTTCTTGGAAATGAAAAAATATCAAGTTTCTTTGTAATCGATACCGCTTGTGCAACAGAAAACCTTCTTTTGGCGGCTCATGGTCTTGGCTTAGGCGCATGTTGGGTGGCAGTTTATGACCCAGATAACCCCAATTCTGAAAGGCATGTGCGAGATGCCTTGAATGTGCCACCGCACTTAAGAGTGATTGCTATGATTCCAATTGGATACCCAGACGAAAAGCGGACGCCCCGAAACCTTCGTGAACTCGACAAAATGGTTCATTTCAACAAATATTAAGTTCAGTATTCTGTTCTTTCACACCAACATTTTACTACAAGTACCCACAACTATTTGTCTTTCTGCAGTGAAGAAAAAGGAGTGTTCATGTTTGACTGGGAAAGTTGGAGTGGTTGGTGTTGGGCATGCTAAATTTGGCAAGCGAAATGATGTTACTCTTAGGGAGTTAGCCTACGAAGCTGCCATCCCTGCCTTGGAAGATGCTGGAATTACAACTACTGACATAGATGCTTCTGTTATAGGTGTAGCTGTTGATGCGTTAGCTGCACAGGTTTCTCCAGCGGTGCTCATACATGATTATGTTGGGTTGGGAAACAAACCTGTGTTTCGTGTTGAGGCTGCTTGCGCAACTGGGAGTGCTGCGGTTCGAGCGGCTTGGTCTTTGATTAAGGCTGGTTTAGCTGAAGTGGTTATGGTGATTGGTGCTGAAACAATGACTTATTTTGGTTCATCTGTGGCAACTGAGTGGTTGGCTCGTGCTTGCGATACTCGTTGGGAGTATCCTTTCGGCATTTCTTTTCCAAGTTCTTATGCTTTGATGGCTTTGAGGCATATGCATGAGTTTGGCACGACTCGTAGACAATTGTCTATGGTGTCGGTGAAGAGTCACAAGTACGGTGCTATGAATCCTTATGCGCACATGCAGAAGGAAGTCACTTTGGAAGAAGCCATGAAGTCAGTGCCAATTTGTGAACCATTAAACCTTTACGACTGCTGCTTAATCTCCGACGGGGCAGCCGCAGCGATATTAGCCAGCGAGGATAAAGCGAGAAAAATTACTGACACGCCAGTCTGGATATCTGGATTAGGCTCGGCTTCTGACACCATGATGATTAGTGAACGTCCTTCCTTGACCAGTTTGGCAGCGACCAAGTTGGCGGCTGAGCAAGCCTACAAGATGGCTGGAGTGTCCCCAAGCGATATAGATGTTGCGTGTACACATGACTGCTTTAGCATAGCCGAAATTATGTCCTACGAAGACTTGGGCTTCTGCAAAAAAGGTGAAGGTGGAAAATTCATCGAGGAAGGGCAGAGCTACATAGGTGGCAAAGTACCCGTTAACGTTGACGGCGGCTTAAAGTCTAAGGGGCATCCGTTAGGCGCCACAGGTGTATCCATGACTGTTGAAATCACTAAGCAGTTGAGAGGCGAAGCTGACAAGAGACAGGTAAGCGGAGCTGAGATTGGATTGACCCATAACGTTGGCGAAACTGGACAGTACTGCTTCGTTCATATTTATACGAGGTGAAAAAATGAAATTTGGATACACGTCTTGGTTGCCTGAAACTCCTATGATGGTCAAGTTCATTGAAACGTTAAAAGAGGGTAAATTGATGGGTACGAAGTGTAAGAGATGCGGCGCAAAATATTTGCCGCCTAGAGCTGATTGCAAGTGTGGTTCAAGCGAGGTTGAGTGGTATGAAGCGCCGACTCATGGAAAACTCTTCAGTTACACGCTTGTGACTTTTCCACCAGAAAGTATGATTAAATATGCGCCGTACATTCTTGCTGTTGTTGAATTGGAAGATGGTTCACGATTGTTGGCGCAGATTACGGATGTGTCGCCGAAAATTCTTCAAGTCGGCTTATCAGTGCGGGTTGTTCCTCATCAAATCTCTGAGGACAGGATAGTTTACGAGTTTAAGCTTGCCTGACCTAATCTTTTTTAGCGTTAATCTTAAACGCCTCTTTATATTTATGTAGAAGGCATGCCCTACAAATTCAGCTTCGACTTGTCCAGAATTTCAAAGTCGTTTTTCAAAGAATTGGCAAGGGTTGCTTCTGAGAGAAAACTGCACAAGCGCTTTGGGAAGAAAGCCAGAGACTTAGCTGACAAGTTTAAACTCACTGAAATCACTGGCTTAGATGTACCCGATGCCTTGCAATTGGTTGAAGACCTCGTGGATGTTTACGTCAGTAACGTTGCAGAGCGAGAACGCTTCGAAAAAACAAAAAAGAGAGCGTTGTTTCTGCCGCATTGTTCTAGAAAATATATGGACAATAGGTGTAGAGCCAGTTTCGACTCTGAAATTCCATCGTACAAGTGTGGTCACTGCTCTGAAGACTGTTTGGTTAACAAAGCTACAAAATTAGGTGAAAAGAGAGGTTACGACGTTTACGTGTTGCCAGGCGGCTCATGTGTCCTCAATATTATGAAAAGAAACAAATACGAAGGCGTAGTTGGAGTCGCATGCAGCCAAGAAGTGAGACTTGGCGGAGACGGCTTAAAACAGATGGGCTTAGCTGGACAAGCAGTTCCGTTAATAAAGAACGGCTGCGCTAACACAAGTTTTAGTCTGCAAAGCCTCGAAAAAACACTTTAACCAAGTCGCTTAGCCTTTATCGTCAGACAAATAAAATGAGCCTTCGTTTATTCATTACAAAATTTCAGCAATGTACACATAACCATCTAGAAAACTTGAAGTAACCTAAACATAGACGTTTTAAGAACTCATCTTAAAGAGCCAAACAAACCCGTTTTAAGGGTGAACTCTTTTTCTTATTTTTTCACTTGTTTTTTCGCTTTGGTTCCTTTCTTCTTTGTTGAGCTGCATCCACATCCAGACATATTTTTTTCCTCCTCATAATGAATTGTAACAACAATATTTAACTTCTTTCCTACATTTCTCAGAGAATGAACATTAAAATGCGTTAACAAAATAATTTATGTTACCAATACCCTAATTTTTCAACCCTTGAAGGTTAACCCTGTTAAAACAACGTTGTTGAGATTCTTTACACAGACGCCTGCCCGCGGCGAAAGAAACAACTGGTTACATCGGCTGCAGAATATACATATACGAAGGGCGAATCTACGAGTATCCACAGAAACAAATGACAAAAACAGCCTTTAAACGCCTAAAGAAAAAATGACAAAATCAAAGAAGAAAACAAAAAAGGAACTTTCAATGACCCTGTAATCAGAAAAGACCCTCAAAAATCTCAGATGAACACTTTAAAACGCTTTGAGATCCGAGCGTAAATAATATGACATTCGTCATACTTAAGCATTATGCCACATGTCATAAATCAAACAACAAAGAAAACGCCCTCCAAACACACAATTTCGATAAATCAATTCGATTCCTAATGAACAGCGCTCTCGACGCCTCTCTACCCGTCTCTGTCTCTCACCAGGTATCACTTTCTAATAGAAGGGGGTCTAGGCTCATGCGCACACATACGTAAAAACATGTTCCCACTCAGACACGCATAAACATTATAAAAAAGCTTATATCACACAAAAGCGTTCTCCTCAACCATAGCTTAGTCCAACAGAACCAAGCACAAAACGGCTTTTGCCGACGAAACTTAGTTCTGGTTGATAAGCTAAGTTTCCGC
>Ga0315280_10004559_pt1 | contig 20359 bp, 12 predicted proteins | sample YL17G06_40_MG_FD_203697 | JGI IMG/M metagenome (GOLD analysis project Ga0315280, IMG submission 203697) | Sediment microbial communities from Yellowstone Lake, YNP, Wyoming, USA - YL17G06_40 | ecosystem: Environmental > Aquatic > Freshwater > Lake > Sediment | place: USA: Wyoming | collected... | reverse complement strand
ACAGAGCTTGTCCGAGGACGGTCTTACGTTCCAGGGGCGTTGCCCCTGGCTATTTTCGCCTCCCCTTTCAGGGGAGCGTGGGAAGAAAGACGGGCTATCCTGTCGGGGGAACTGACAAATGTGCGGAACGGCACCTCTTCTGGAATTTGGACATGCACCCCTCGATGACCGTCAACGAAGGTCGCGCGAAGCGCGTTCCGCCGCAAACCGCCCGGAATAGCAGGTTCCCACAATCCCAGGAGAGGGCCGACTGTAGTGTCCACAGAAATACAGGCCTCTCAAAATACCCGTATTGGGCCATCGCATCGGCCCGAACTGGTTCACGGTCGGTTCCAAACCGTACATCGCGCCCCGGCGATTGCCGGTCCATTGCTCGAGTGTCAGTGGTGAGGCCGCCTCGCGGAAAACCACTGCGCCGCGCAACGAAGGGAGATACCGGCACACGCGCTCTATGAGACGGTCGGCCAATTCGTTCTTGCGACGATGATAGTCGTCCAGGCCACCTTCGCCGCGCCAGCGTGCAAAGAGATCGTAAGGCGCAACCGTGATAATCTTGGCGGTTGGTGCGGCGGTATCACCGCCCCTCTGGCCCAAGGCACATGGAAAGACGACGTGGATTACCGACTGATCGGGCACTTCGCCTCGTCCGATTGTTTTATACAGATTTTCGAGATCGAGCGTTTCAAAAATAGTGTTGAAAAAAAACTCCTTTGACCAGTGGAGACCTTCCTTCAAGCCCAGGTAAACAATAAAGGCCGAAGCAGAATAGCGAAACCGTGAGGTTCGGCGTTGTGCGGCGCGAATGTGTCGTGTTTCAGGGCCTTCGAGATTGGCGAGGACATCGCATGGGTTGAAGTCGGCGACAAAGGCCCTTGTTTCGAACCGCTCGCCCGATGTCGTTCGCACCGCCCGAACGCGGAGGCCGTCGTGCTCGATCGCCGCCACAGCCGTGCCGGTCCGCAACTCGGCCCCATGTTGTGTGGCGGCTTCGGCAATCCAACGAGCCAGGGCGGCCGTTCCTCCCACCGGATAGTAGAGCCCTCCGCGCTGTCCTTTCGAGAGAACTGTTGCCGCAAAAAGTAGCGAGATCTCGGAAGGCGGCGCCGTTGCCGGAAAATTCGCCGCCAGCGCACGTGGGGCGGGGTCTTGGAGTTCGCGGCTAATCAAGTCGCCTACCGTTGTGCGCGCATAGCGCAAGAGACGTGGACAATAGAAAGGAACCAGCAGACGCCGCCAACCGTTCAGGCTCTCGAGGCGCAGGACTTCCGCATCAATCGAACTGAGGATTCGCCCAAACCGCTCGATCTGGCGGCGTTGATTTGGAAAAGCAGCCACAAGCATTTCGATATAGGGTTGGGCGCGGGTATTCAGTTCTCGGTCGGGCAAAAGGAGACGAAAACTGTCGGCAACCGGCACAAACGCGGCACGGTCGGCAACGCCGATTTCGCTGAGCAACGATCCGACCTCGCCGCCCTTTTCGACAGCTCCCACGAAACTGGCCGCCGCATCGAATCGCCAGCGCCCGCGATAGAAGTCGCCCATGTAGCCGCCAACGGTGTGCTGGCGCTCTAAAATGAGAGTCTTAAGCCCGCGCGCCGCCAGGAGCGAGGCGGCTGTCAGTCCACCCATGCCGCTTCCGCCCACAACAACGTCGAAGACTTTCGCCATCCGTATGTTCCTGACCGTCTTGTGCCGCCGCCACTGCGTTGACGGAGCAGCAGTGACTGCCACAGCGGATCAAAACGCCGCGGTTGCATCCAGCAGATCGTCACCCTGGCTGATCCGGCAAAGCGAGGCGTAGAAGCCGTCGCTTCGCACCAGTTCGTCGTGGCGGCCGCGTTCGATCAAGCGGCCTCTGTGGAGGACGAGAATCTCGTCGGCGCGCCGCACTGTCGAAATGCGGTGGGCAATGATGAAAACCGTTCGGCTGCGAAAAAGAGTTTGAATCGCGTCTTGAACGAGGGCCTGCGACTCTTCGTCGAGTGACGAGGTCGCTTCGTCGAAAACAAGAATCTGCGGGTTGCGATAGAGCGCGCGGGCGATGGCGAGACGCTGGCGTTGCCCCCCTGAAAGGCGTTGTCCCGCCTGGCCAATGATCGTCTCGTAGCCCGCCCCACCGTCGAGGGCCGTGATGAACTCGTGGGCGTGAGCGGTGCATGCGGCTTCGATAACCCGCGCCATGTCGGGCTGCGCATCGGGATACGCAATGTTTCGCGCCGCTGTGTCGTTGAAAAGAATCGTCTCCTGCGGAACAATAGCGATAGCGCGCCGGAGATCAGCCAAGCGGTAGCGGCGAAGGTCGTTGCCGTCTATCTCTATCGTGCCGTTTGTGGGATCGAAAAGCCGGGCGAGCAGGCCCACCAGTGTTGTCTTGCCCGAACCGCTCGGTCCAACCAACGCCACGATGCGACCAATGGAAACGCAGAAGCTCACGTCGCTGAGCGCTTCGTCGTGGTGGCGCAGGTTGGCACCCTGCGAACTCGGCAGACTGCCAGTCTGCCCCACTCGGTTGTAGGAGAAGGAAACATTTCGGAACTTAATCGCCTCGCGAACCCGTTCGAGAGGCAAGGCGTCGAGCGTCTCGACGACGGTGGGTTGGAGATTGAGGATTTCGGCCATTCGTTCGGCCGAGACGATCAGCGTGGGCCACGTCGTGCCGGCGCGCGAAAGCGACCGTCCCGGTCCGTAGAAGCGTGTCAGCGCCACCAGATAGACCACCAGAGTCGAGAATTCCATTTGACCACCGAAGACCAAATAGCCGCCCGCGAGAATCACAGCCGATCGTCCAGCGGCGGCGGCAAGCTGCGTCAACGGGGCTGAACCGAATTGGGCGAGACGGTTTTTCAAGTAGCAAAGAAGCAGGCGGCGATTGCGCTGTGCGAACTTCTCGGTCTCGAACGGTTCGCTTTGGAAAAACTTGACGACGGGGAAATTGCGCAACGACTCCTCGAGCCCCGCCGCCTGCCGGTCGGCCTGGCGCTTGGTCTCGCGGATGACTCGCCTCACCACGCGCGACAGGTAAAGCAACGGCCCCAGAGCGACCAATGAAACCGCTGCCGCGAGAAGGGTCAGACGGAAATTCAAACCCAAAAGCAAGACGCCGAGAAAAAGAAGTTGGAACGGCGCCTGGAAACCATGCCGGAGCAGCGTTTCGGCGGTTCGCCTCAGCGCGGCGACATCGCTCTGGATGCGCGATTCGAGATAGCCCGTCGATTGCCGTAGGAAAAACAGGTAGTCTTGGGCGATGATCTTGCGAAACAGGGCCTCGTGCAAGTCGCTCACCATGCCATAGCAAGAACGAGCCAAAAGATATTGACACGAGCACTCGATCAGGCTTTTGAGCGCGGCGAGAACGAGCATCGCCAATGCGATTACCCATAGCGCGCCCCAACGGTTGGCGAGTGCATAGCGTTCGAACCATACACCGACGGCTGCGAGACGCGACTTGACGGGTGCGATCAGACGTTCCCACGTCTGCTCAAATGGACCGAAGGCGCCGGTTGGATGTTGCTTGACACGAAGACCAATCTTACCGCGTGGCACCTTGACGACGACGATGCCGCTTTGCCCTGACTCCGGCGGCAGATAGGCCGAATAGAGACCATCGCCCGCTTTCTCGTCAGGCGGCTTTCCGTCATCGTGAAGCGCCAGAGCGAGGCGCGTGCCATCAGTCGCAGTGATTTCTTCTGCGACCACGCGCTGCGATTGCGCCTCGCCACCGAGGACCTCGACGGTCGGCTTGAGCAATAGGAGGTTGAAAAAACCCAGCAGGCTTCCCACGGCCAAACCAAGCGACGCGGCGATCAGGCCCCAGCGGTAAGGGCCGATATAGCGAAACAACGGAAGTATCACCCGCCATCCCCGGCGCGCTCGTGTGCGGTCTCGTTTGAGTCTTGGCGTATTCCGGTCCACTCTGATTTTCCACCATATAAGCACTATAGATGTTCGTAGAATTGGACGACGCGTTGTTGTTGCATTGCGCCCCTACATGTCAACCAGATATACAAGATTGAATAAAACACGAAGAAGTCAAAGCGCCCCGACGTTTTGGTACTTTATGTCCTCACATGGTTCCAATCTGTCCACGATTATCTGGTCGGCACGCGAATCCGTTACCCCCGGCTTGTCTCGTCGGGGCCGCGCACCTCGATCTCCCACAGCGCCACCCGATTGGCCGAAAGGCCGACGGGTGCAGGGTGCGTGTACACAATGCGAATCCATCGAGTGCGTCGGCAAACAAACCGATGGCAACTGACTGCAACTCGATTCTCGGTTGCCTCGGCCAGAAGATCGCCCCACGCCCGACTTTCGGGACCCGCCAGCGCCGCCAACCATGCCGTGTCACTTGGCCCAGCTTCAACCCGATAACCTGCCGAAACCCATGCCGGATCGTGGGCGATCACAATTTCGTCCACGGGCCGCACCTCGCCAAGATCAATCGCAATCCAATGGACATAGGAAGGATCGCTTTCGGCGTGGCGTATCCACGGCTCGACTCCGGGCCGCAATCCCTGGCCATCGGTCAACTCATGAGGCGGTTTGAGCAGATTCCATTTCGCCGCCTTGCTCCGAAATGCTTCGAGCCAGACTTCGCGGTCGGAAGCATACTTGAACTCCTTGAACGGGAAGCGCTTCGAGACCAACACGGTGCAACCCAATGCCCAGTTGGTCCGGCCCGTTGGCAGCGGCGCCATTCGCGAGCGATAAAGCCGCCCCGATCCGTCGAATGACAGAACGCGAAACATAAAGATTTCGGATTTTGGATTTTGGATTTCGGATTCTGAAGTGCGCCATTCAGGCGAATCGGGTTGGAAGGTCTCTGGCGGCAATTGAACGACCAGATCGTGTTCGCAACCGAGGTTGATGTCTTGGATGGTTTCGATGCGCGGTGTCGTCTCGGCTAAATCGTGGCGCCAGTATTGAACGGTGGCGTTCGTAGGCACTGGCATGGACCATGAGATGGCAAACCCGCTGTCATCGCGGCGTTTCACCACAACCGCTTCGATCATATCGCTGTGGTGAGTGAAAACTGTCAGGCACCAATTGGGATGAAAAACCTGGCGACAAGGGCTTCCAGCCGGTGAATCCGGCAGCACAGCCATCTTGCCTGGGAGGCTCTCGTCTTGGAAAAAATCATGGGCAAGATGCCCATGCCACTTTATGAAACCGAAGGGCAAAACGTCGAGCCGCTCGTCGAGGACGACAAAGGATTTCCGCGGCGTCCGCACGCCAGGCCAATAGAGAAGCGGAAAGGCGCCGGTCTCGTCGCCCGATTCGATGCGCACGGGCATGGCTGCTTGTTCCATGCGGCAGGCGGTTCGGCTGGCTCCTTCCTGGGGTGCTGACATCGCCTCGGCCTCGGGAAAGAGTGGAACACACGAGGGTTTCGCTCCCGCCTCGATGGCGGCGATTTCTTTGAAAACCGGCGTGGACTGAAAAAGATGATAGGTGCGAAGGCGGAGGGGATCGCGCGCGGCCGCTTTTTCGGCCGCCTCATCGGCCGCGCGATATTTCTCCAGTTTTTCAGCGCTCTCGCCCAGGACGTAGGAACGCATCACTAGTGGCGCCCCGGCGTCGGCCCAATCGGGTCTGCAACGCGGCAGGGTGTGGTTGAGAACTTCGTTGGCGCGCTCGCGCAAAAGGTCGCGCCAGAAACGTGCGCTGGTTGGCGTCAGACGACCATAAGCGCTTGCCCATCCGCGTCCGTCTGCCTCCGGCTGCTCGCTGGACAACAGATGGTCATTGGCAATCAGCACATAGCCGTTCAACCGGCACGGGTGCCACATCAGGTAGTCGGCGTCGGTGTTGAAGAGCCACGGACGGTGTTCGCGGTGCTCGTTTGGCATCTGCTCCATCGCGAACCATCCGGCGCACACTTTGGCGAACAGGTAGCAGGCAAGCCTGCACTCGTCGGGCGAGCCCACGCGAGCCGCCAGTCGGGCGAAACCCAGCGTGCCGTCGAAAAGCGCCCGCGCGATGTCGAGTCCCTCCCAACGTCCCGGAAGCGGCGTCAGCCATTGCGTCTGGAAGGGAAGGTGAAACCAGCGTCGGATCAATGGCCACGCCTGTCGCACTCGCTCCCAGTCGCCCGCCGCTTCGGTCGCTGCCCAAACACCCGCCAGATTGGCCGGCACGATCTTGTAGGCGTCGCGAACTCCCTGGCAGATTGCCTCACCGATGGGTTGGCAAGCGGCACGGGCATCCTGCCCGTGGAAGGTCATGGGCAATCCGCCCGAGGCGGACATGCCACTGCCCATGCCGGCTGTCGAATAGCGAATCAACGGCGTATAATGTGAAGAATCGAGGATTTGCGCGAGCAGGTCGGACATCACCTCGAGGATGGCAGGTTTTTGCCCGGCGGCCAGGTAGCGCAGGGCGTGGGCGTAACTGCTTAGTGCGAGAGCCAAGCCGCGCGTATAGCCACCCGATGTTTTCGCGGCAAGAAGCGGGTCGTCGTCAAACGCGCAACGCAGACGGATCATGGCTCGCTGGGCAGCCGATGTACACGGTGCATCGGGATAGGTCTCGTCCTCTTTGATGTATCGCAGCAGGCCATGCAGTTTGTAGGCCGCAGACTGTGCTCCTCGCCGGAAACCATAGGGGCCGTAAAGCGTGGTGATTTCTTCGGACAATGGGGACTCTTCCAGCTCGAGCGGGAAGCCATATCGCGCCGCAAGGAGGGCGAACGGCGGATAGGGCGCGATGGTTTCGGCGGGCGTCTTCCATTGGTCCTCGATTGCCAGGTAGTCGAACGCTTGCTCGATGGCAACAAAATCGCGCTTCTCATCAATTGTGAACGTCTCGCGGCAGCCAATCGGAACGCGGCGCAGGTAGCGGCTCCAGCGGCGACAGCGGGCGCGAACGTCATCGGGCAGGCCGTCGCGCCACGTGCGCGTCCTCTCCACCGACACAAAGTCGGTCCCATAGAGCGGCATGGCGACAAGCGTTCCCGCCTGATCAGGAAAGAGAAGATCGAGTCCATCCTCGCCAAGTTCGATCTGCGTGGCTCGATGCTGAAGCACGACCAACCAGGGAACGTCCACGTGGGGAAACGGTCGTTCGGGATGGCGGCCTCGCCAATGGCATGGCTGGCCGAACCAGAGTTGATCCCAACCCATCCCACCCTCGAACCAGCAGAGGACCCATGGCTCGGTTTGGCAATCGCCTTCAAGAGAAGTTTTGCCCAATCTTCGTGCGAGGATTTCGAGACCTGTTGTTGTGGGAACTGCGGCCCGAGTCGGACCTTCCAGGCCCCATGACTTGAGATCGGCGAACAGCCGAATATGGTTGGCCCGCGCGCGGATCACCAGGGCCGGACAGAGATCGGTTTGCGCGATGACGACTTCGGCTCCCCGGCTTTCGAGCGGAAGCAACAAATCGAGATCATGGATCAATTGCGATTGCCCTATCGAGGCGTGTAGGCTGTCACGCCGCTGTCTTCTCATCATGGCGCTCATTGGCCCGACCGATTTCCTTGCTCGCTCATGCAAAGCATCGTCCATCAAGTTCGGAGTTGCCGCAAGACCGAAAAGGAACGCCCTCGGGTCTGTCGCGCAGGTCTCAAAACTAGTTGACGTGAGGCGTGCTCGCCGCCGAGCTTCCTTCCATGAAACCGTCGCGACATTTGGCGAGTTCGGCCATTTTTTCGCTGGCGCTGGTTCCCTGGCTGGCATGGCAGTCGTTGCTGGTTTTGGCGGGCGGAGCGCTGTTGGATCTCGACCGCTATCTCTGGCACGCCCTGCGCTACCGCACGTTGGAGATTCGCTCGGCAGTCGAGCGGTTTCAGGGACGCAATCGCGTCCACGGCGAACCCCGCTTCCTTCATTCGGTCGAGTTTCTGTCTCTGATGGTTGCGGTTGGCTTCTTCTATCGGCTGTTTTGGGTGTTCGCGCTCGGCATGGTCTTCCACATGTTGCTCGATCTGTTCGTGCACAAGAAGCGTGGACGATTCTGGTTCTATCCGAACTGGTCGCATTTGCATTGCCTTACATCCGAGTGGCTGCGCGCGCGGCGCGACAATGACGGTGCAGGGGCGCAGCATGCTGCACCTTCAATACACGGCGACTCATCCGAGGATGAGGAATGAGAATCGTAATTCTCGGCCTCGACGGAGCGACGTTTGACCTCATCCTGCCTGGCGTCGAGCGAGGCGAACTGCCAGGCTTTGCCCACTTGATGCGCGAGGGCGCATGGGGAGTGTTGCGTTCAACCGTTCCGGCCGACAGCCCGCCGGCATGGACGACCTTCGCCACGGGCATGAATCCTGGCCGTCATGGCGTGTTTGGTTTCATGGCACGTCGGCCCCGAAGCTACGACTATGAGATTGGGTCTTCTCTTTGCTGTCTCGCTCCCACGCTGTGGGAAAGGGCAAGCTCGCGGAGCTGGCGCGTCGGCGTGATCAATGTTCCGTTCACCTATCCGCCCAGGCCAGTCGCCGGTTTCCTTGTCGCGGGGATGATGACACCCGACCTGAAATCGCATTTCACTTATCCGCGCGGATTGCGCGACGCGCTGCTGCGGGCGATTCCCAACTATTCGATCGGTCACGGTCTTGGGCGTGGCCGGCGCGGCGACCCGCGCGCGATCCTCGTGCGGGACTTCGCCACGACGATCACCGCTCGGGAACAGGCGATGCAATGGCTCGTAGGAAAGTATAGCCCCGACTTGCTTATTTGCGTCTTCACGGCTCTCGATCGGCTTCAGCATTTCCTGTGGGCGGACATGGATGAGCGACATCCCAATCGCGACCCGTCGAGTCCGCCCGCGTATCGAGAAGCAATCACCTCAGCCTATCGCCAGTTGGACGGCGTCATCGCGCGAACCCTGGCTGCGGCGGACGGCGAAACGCTCGTTGTCGTCCTTTCGGACCATGGCTTCGAAGCGGTGGCGCGAAGTTTCTTTGTCAACGCCTGGTTGGCCGAACGCGGATGGCTCCACTTGACGGGCCGCCGCGGCGAGCCAGGCGCATGGGCCAGCGGCGCGGCTCGATTGGCCCGCCACGCCTTCGGATTCTTGCCGGGTGGCGAGATGTTGCGCGAACGGCTGAGGGCCCGTCGCTTGATTTCGCGCGCCTTTGTCAGCGCCATTGACTGGAGCCGCACGCGCGCCTGGTTTGGCCTCGATCGCGGGTTGTGGCTCAATGTCGCAGGCCGCGAGCCGCTCGGCACGGTCAAATCTGGTGAGGAATACGAACAACTGCGCTCGCAACTGATCGCCGATCTCGAATCGCTCGAAGACCCCGAAACGGGCTACCGTGTTGTCCGGAAAGTCCACCGGCGCGAGACGCTCTATCGGGGAGAGGCTCTTTTGAGGCTGCCCGATCTCATCATCGAACCAGCCCGCCGTGCCGAAGACCCGCGCGGACGCTTTGTTCTCTCGGAGCGGTTGGAACTTGGCGGCCCGCCTCGCTTTGTCGGACCGAGCGCCCCGCTCAGTGGCCATCATACTCCCGAAGGCATCGTCTTGCTTTGGGGCAGGGGCGTTCCGCCGGACACGCGTCTGATGGGCTCTGAGATTGGCGACATTGCACCGACAGTCGTTCAGGCGATGGGCCTACCCAACGGCGAGGAGATGGATGGCAAACCACTGTTCAATGTTGGTAAGCGCGACACTCCTGTCGTCCCGCCTCCCGCAGGGGCAATTCACGAATTGCCCTTTTCGCCCGACAGAAGTAGTGGACCCGCTATTCCCGAGGAAGCGACCCAAATGAGCGAGGATGACCGGCGATTGGTCGAGCAACAGCTGAAGAATTTGGGTTATCTCGATTGATCGGTTCAGAGAAATCTGTGGTTTGAGGGAAACGGTCTTTGGCTGCTCCAAACAATCACAGTCGTTCTTCCGGCGAGACGATCCTGACAATCTCGATTGCTACGTGGGACAATCGCGATCTGGTCGCCGATTGTTTGCGCTCGATCGAAAGCCAGGTGGTGCTCGACAAGAGCAGCGGGCCTACCGAAGTTTTTGTTGTGGACAATGCCTCGACCGACGGCACCGCCGAAATGATTCGCACCCGCTTTCCCTCCGTTCGCCTGATCTGCAACGATCGGCCGATGGGTTTCTCGGCCAACCATAATCAAGTATTGCGCGGCGCCGCCGGCCGCTATGTTCTCCTTCTCAACGACGATACCGTTGTACTCGGCGATGCGCTGGAGCGCGCCGTTCGATTCATGGAAACTCACCCCGATACCGGCGCTGTCGGCTGCACTCTTGTCAAACCTGACGGAACACCTGAGCGGATTTCGCAGCGGTTCCCCCGTCCACTCGATCCGATCTTCCCGTGGTTGCGTCGAAAAGTAAATCCACGCCGGGAAGCCGCCAATCGCGCCGAAGCAGTCGAGGTGGATCGTCTCAGCGGCGCTTGCCTGATGATTCGCCGCGAAGCGCTGAATCAGGTTGGATTGCTCGACGAGCGGTTTGATCCTGCTTTTGGCGAGGACACCGATCTTTGCTATCGGATCAAGAAAGCGGGCTGGCGAATCTTTCGTCTGCCCGGCGCGCGGGTGATTCATTATCGCGGCCAAACGGCGCGTCGTGAATTTGCCGAACAGGCGCGTCGCCTCCAGGAGGCCAAATTTCTCTGGTATCGCAAACATCGCAACCGCGCGGCAATCATGTTGTATAGAGTTGCAGTCGTGGTTGCTTCGCTCTCCCAGATGGCCGTTTGCCTTCCATTGTTTTTGCTTCCTGCTTGCAGAGAGAACGCCCGCGCAAAAGCATGTCGTCTCTGGAGCCGCCTTCGGGCTAGTTTTGGTTCCTGTCGCTCGCCAAAAATGAGATGGGCCGATAGGAAGTCTCAAAGATAGGCAGAGCCGTTTGCCTTTTGCTTCGTGCAGTTGGGAGGAAGACTGGCGAAACCGCACGTTGGACAGCAGGGGAGACTCCATTGTTGGGCAGGATCAGTGAAATAGAGCACAGCCGTCAACGCACACGGGACAGTAGTTTTGCTGCAGATTCCCGAACGCTCGGTTTGTTGATTACGCCGCTTCTGCCCCACGAATCGCTCTCCTTCGTTCTTCATTTTGGAGAGCGAATCCACCTTATTCAACTGTCCAGTTTTGCGGGACAACTATACTCATCGGAAGCGTACCGTGGCCAGATACACGGAGGTTTTCTCCTCGTGAGAGGAGTAGTAACTGATCCACAAGAGGTCGTCGTACCAAACCATGCCTGCGTAGCTTGTATCCCCGCCGCTTGGGAGTGTCAGTACCGGACGGTAACTTTCACGCGTCATCTCTGCGAGGACCGTGCTGTGCGTTCCATTTTCGAGATAGTCCCGCGCTGTGGCCCAGAATCGTCCATCGGGTAAAATGAGAAAGTTCGGGCCGCCGATTGTCATTTCCAGTTTGTGAAATTTCCACTGTTTATAAGGTGGACGGCTCGAACCAATCCAACCCGGTCGAATCAGAGCGATCGCTTCGTCATCGGGTAGAAATCGGAGGGTGGTTTCGCTGACGCCCTCCACCTTGAATTCGGTGATCCACTGCCAATCAATGCCGTTTTCACTACTATACAGGAATCCCCTTCGCTCGCGTCGGCCCTCGTTGAGTTTGGATAGACTGTAAGCTCGATTCTTGCGCCACGTCACGCGCCACAGCCAGTGATCCTCGGACAACAAGCGCCTCGGGGCACTCCATTGATGTCCGTCGGCTGAAAAGGAAACACGCGGGGCGCGCGTGGCATAGGCGGTTCCCTCATATACGATTCCGCCTGTGATCAACATCAGCCGGCCGTCGGGCATCTCTGACAACTTGGGATCGCGCAGGTCTATGCCCGCTTCCTCGACCAATGCGGCAGGCTCCCACTTCTGCGCGTCCGCAGACGTAATGATGCGGACTTTGCCATGATCTCCCGCATGCGAGTGGCCTTCGCGAAAGACGCAAAACCAGCGATTGCGAACTCGGATCAGGTCTGTGAAGGAGTTGTATTCCGCCCGATCCCAGATCCTGCGTGCCGAGACCAGTTCCGGCTTGCTTTGCCCTGAGGCGCAGGGGGAGAGCTGTGAAACTGCTGCAGCGGCGAAAAGTTCGCGGCGTGTCATCTCTCTCACACCCTTTTGTGTTTGGTCTTGAGGTCAGAGTTCAGAGTATCGTTGCCAAAGTGAGAACCGCGTCCCTGCCGAGATTCTCAACATGGGTCTTCCCACGGTTGCATCAGCGTCCGTGCTTACTTGAAGCTCCCAAGGAAGATGCCAGAATAAGTGACGTTGCCACCACTGAACGTGTTCCCGTCTTCACCCAGAATTGTCAACCGGAATTGAATTCGATTCGTGATTCTGTATCGCAGATAGACGCCGTCTGAAAAGTCTCTGAGTATTCTTGTATGCAATGCGTGGTTTGTATTGGCACAAACTGCATCTACAATCATCTTCCGGTTCTGATGATCCCAGTCCACAGAATATAGAGCCATATTACGTGGCGCATCATCTCCCAACTGAACATCAATAACCTCATGAATCGGAGTCGCCCTCTGGGCGATCATGCGATGTCCCGACTTCGTCGGGTTTTGCAACGCCCGCAAATCGGTCGAATCTTCCTCCCAGGTGGCCACCTTGCCACCGACATAGGATACCCTCACCCATCCTGGCAACTTCGCTTCGCCGTTGACAATCTCATACCCGTCAGCCCCATAGGCCCCGATCCAAGAACCTTTCGTCTCTCGGTCTTCCCCGAGAAAAGTAGCCTTCCCTGAAAAAGGTATTGGCGCGCTCTGTTCCTGGTTGGAACCCGCTGGCAATACGGCCAGCGCCTGTTGGGCACCCAGCGTCAACGTCACCGCATTATTGGCAACCGCCCTTTTCCTCTCGACGACGGTCAGCCCATCCATTCCAATCTCGTAGATATCAACGGACGAAACATCGCGCCATTCAGAAGGAAATTTCCATTCCTTTTTTGAGTAACCGTCCATGCTATACGCGATCATCTCTCTTGTTGAACGCCATAAAGCAGGGAGAAAAACATCTCCTCTCTCCTTCACTATATCTTCCCCACTTTTGATCATCCAGTTGTTGCTCTTGCCTCTCCAAGTGCTGGTTACGTTGTTCGACAATACTCCAGAGCCGCTTTCAGCTGTGTAGGCAAGCCTGATCAACCGACTTAGATAAACCAAAGGAAAGGTCCTTGTATACAAATTCTCCTTAATGGAATCCCAGTCGGAAGTATAGAATAGATTCATGTAGTCAGCACTACAGCCGAACACCGCATCGTCATAATTGCGCCCGCCGCAATACATATAGGCGGGAACCCTCATGTGATATTGTGACATATTCCTGAAAGACAGCGCCCATGGCTGAAAGCCGTAGAAATTGTCTTGTTCCCGACCCGCGTGGAAGGTGTATTCGGAGACCACGTCCATCGAATACTTGGTCTTAAAGTAATCCATAATGCACTTGAGATAAGGACGCATGTCTTCTGCCGTAGAGTTGTGACCCGGGCTCGAAAACGGTTGAAGGTTGTCAAGGTAAATCGTTCCTCCCTCTGCAAGTTCCGGCAGCATTTCCAACAAGCCATCAATGCGTTTCTGCGTGAAACCCTTTTCCCATTCCAGCTTCATGTTGATCCTGGATTTGATCTGACCCGCCTCATTCTTATCTGTGCCATATAGATGTGCCTTTGTCTTGTCTTTATCGGGAGGGGCGGCGTTGGAAACGTCTCGGCAGAGCAAGTCTTCTTTCTTATATCGCGCATACATCTCGTTGTCATCTACCGCCTGGAGAATATTGATGTGCAGCGAGACTGTCGCGTTCCATTTTCGTCCCTCTGCTATAAGCCACTTCAGCGCGTCAAGCGGCGTCGAATCAATCCCAGGTCGCATCAGGTGCGATCCTGGCTTGGTCAGGATCGGGGTTTGATGATCGTGCCCGCCCTCCTGCCACCCGGAAAGATACACAATGATCGGCATACCCCGGCTCAAATGATGAAGGATTTCAATCTGTCGCAACGTTTCTCCGACGTTGCAGACATAAGTGGGGGGCACATCTCCTGTGCTGGATTTTAGCTTCACGACAAGGGACTGATGATAATCTCGGCTCCATGGATACAACGGATAGTGATACACTGGATCAGGCGTGGCTGGGCACGGTTGCGCACAAGCGAAGAATAAATAGACAAGCCCTGTGCGCCAATAACAAGAAAGGAGTCTGATGTTCATTCGTGCTTTCATTGAATCTTCCTGTACTCGACGTATGAAGCAACCCAGCTTCTGCAACGCCAAGAGAAATCCCGCGGAGGTGGTGTTAGGGCACCTTCTCAGAATGTCGGTTTGGTTCCACAATTGCTGTGTATAATTCGGGTCGGCGTCGGAGAAGCGTTTTGAACGGCTTTTTCGGAAGATCCACGGTCTGGATCAGCAATTGGTCCGAACCGTCCGAGCGTGCAACGAGATTCCCGGATTTGTCCGCAATAAGCGACTGTTCCGGATGGGTAAACACGGTCACCGCGCCCGTGTCTCTCGCTCTGGTACGAATGAGAATGTCGTTCCACTCGCCCCTCGAACCGTACGAAGGAACAAGGATCAATCGGGCGCCTTTGAGGGCGAGGCAGGTAGCGACCTCGGGGATCTGCCGATCGTAACAAATCATGATACCGAGTTTGCCAAACTCCGTATCGAACACGGGGATGTCCTCGCCCGGGTAGTTGAAAGGTGGGTTGAAGAACTCATTGCTGCCGTGGTTCTTATGATACACACCAACAATTTCGCCTTTTCGGTCAATCAACGCGGCGGTGTTGTAAACACGATCTCCCGCCCGCTCAGCAAAACCAACAACTAGATATACACGTAATTCGCGAGCCAGATTTCGAAATCGTGTAACATAGTCTCCATCCAAATGTTCCGCGACAGCGAGATACTTCTTTGCGGCCTCCTCCTTATTGGGAGATTTTCGCACCTCGCCGATCACGTAACCGTCCAAGGCGCCTTCTGGCGTCACCATGAGATCCGCCCCCTGCACAGCCGCGTCCCGTATCATTCTTTCCATTTTCTGGTAGTTGAATGGTTTGTCCCACTTCCTCGGCAAAAGGGAGCAACTGGCAATGGTGATTGTTCGCTGATTGGATGGGACCTTTTCACCCGCTGTGACAGAAAGGGGATAAGCAAGAACCCACATCAGGCAGGACCAGCACCCGATTGATTTCACAAGAACCTCGCGCGACAGATTTTTATTCAGCACGGGTTACTCCTATTCCAAATCTATTGAATCTTTTTCTGACATCTTTTCCAGGATGGCGTTGTCTTCCCAGATCGCTGCCTCTGGATTTTGCAGCCGCGACCGTATTGTTTTCACAAAATCGGCGATGTGATACCGATGGGAAGCTGAAGGATCCAGCCCGTATGGAATTCCCGGTGCCTTGTCCAGTTTTTCCAACTGTTCCAAGGCGTCCTCCGTCATTTTCCGATACTCCTCTCTGGGATCCTGGATATAAAGACGATGGGCAAAAAAAGCACATGTCCATTCCCTGGCAAGATAGCTCCCGTCAAGAAGGAACTCAAAACTCTGTACAAGAGGTTTCATTGTTTCGGAAGGAACGTACGGAGCCGCCTTCTCGAGATCAGCCAGGGAAGCGCGGACTTGTCGGATGACTTCGTCTTTTTCCGCGATCAATTGGTGGTAAGTCTCCATATCGGGGTAGAGCAATTTGGTCTCCAATACCTTGTCGGCAGGATCTTGGGTCCACTTGTATCGTGACCGAAGCACGATGTGTCCAAAATAGTAAGAGTATTTCTCCCATTTCACTCCAAGGCTCTTGGTGAGCCAAAAGCCCAGATGGTACCGGCCGTGGTGATTGATGTATTCGGTCCTCTTAAGAGCGGATATGATGAAAGGAACAGCATCGGCGGGATAGTGTTTCTTCACCCAAGCATCATACACTTGATCGGCAGGTATATCAGGGTTGGCCATAAAGGAGGAAAAGGCGTAAAGATTGATCTCGTGGCTGTCCTCAAAGGGCTTGTCCCAGATCAATCTGGCGCGGCCAACAGCTCCCGCAAGTCCTTTTTCTTTTGCCCTTCGAACATATCTGCGAATGTCCTCAACCTGGGCGTAAGCGCCTTGCGGACCCAGCGCCTTTTCAACGCCCAAATCAATCTCCATGATCTGGCGTTTCTTGCCGACATTTCCGTGCATAGGATCGGCCGGATAAAAAGGGTTGAACTCGTGACATGTACTTTTACTCATGACAATAATATCATCGGGCAACTTCGCTATCGCGTCGGCGAAGCAGCTCATCTCACGGGGCTCATAAAAGAAGTTTCTGAGGATCAATTGCTTATTGTGCTTCTTCGCGATGCCGTAGATCAGTCTTGTCAGCTTGCAGATACGATCCGGGTATGAAAGCCGGCTTTGCACTTCACTGTCCCGAAGTATCAGGTAGTCCACTTCACGCAACGTCAAGACAAACCCGGCCACATGGGGAACCACCTCGAGCAACCTCTCGTACCTTTTCGCAAGGAACCCAAACAGCTCCGGGTCGTCGAAATTGACCCTCTTCTTGTCCACCAGGAATCGCTTCGGGATATCATCGAGCTCGTGAATCCATAGGTAGTAGGGAATCTTCTTTTCATCAGCGAGCGCGCCGAGATGCAATAAATCCTTCTGCCATTCCGGCGAGTCGAGGAAATTCTCGACCGAGCGAAACAAGTCGTGGGAAAATACAAGAAAATTTATCCGATATTCCGGAGCCCGTTGAATGGCTTCGGCGACCTTGCTGACATCGCGCTCGTGAATCTGCCACCCGATCATGGCAAATGGCGGTTGTGGACCAGAGGGAAACGCCTCGGGTTCGAACAGCAAGAACATGACCAGGATGATTGCTCGGACGGTATTCCGTCTCATACTGTTATACTTTTGTTGCAAGTTTGAAAGAAAATGCCGCCACCGTGAAGGTACATCAACCACTTCGCCGCTCACGTGCGCTGACGGAGAGATCGCGACTACACCTTGATGTGGTCCTTGACTTTCTCCTGCCACGTATGAATTCGGTCTCTGAGTCTGGTGATAACCTCACCGTGCTGACCGGTGTAGTAGAGGTTGGTTGTTTCCCACGGATCTTTCTGAAGGTTGAAAAGCTGGTGCTTGTCGCGGTCGGCCAAACAGAGTTTCCATCCGTCCGGCGACACGACCGTCCGGATGAACGCCTGCGGCACGGGGCCGCTTTCCGCGCCAGCCTCTTCCGAGGATTTTCCCTTCTTGTCCTCTTTTCCCGAAGGTTTTTTTGTCTTGTCGCCTTTTCCTTCGACGAAATTCCATTCGATGAAGACGTGGTCCTCTGCGACTTTCTCTCCGCGCGCCAACGGGAGCAGGCTTTGCCCGGGGAACCGACCCTCCATCGGACGACCCATGCAATCCAGAACCGTGGGGACCATGTCTATGTGGCTCACGGCCCGCTCGATGAGCCGCTGTTTCCTTCCCATCTGCGGAATCCGCATCAGCCACGGCACCTGAACCGATTCCTGGAACTGGACGGTCTTGCCTGTCAGATGGTGCGCGCCCATCATTTCTCCATGATCGGCCGTGTGCACGACAATCGTATTCTCCGCGAGACCCAAATCCTCCAAAGCCTTGAGAATGGCGCCGATGCTCAAATCCACTTGTGTCACCTGTCCCCAATATATTGCGATGAAACGGCGCCAATCGGCCTCCGTTTTCGCGTCCTTCTGGCTTTCCAACCGGCGTCGGTAGAACAAAGGTTCATCCTCTTCGAGGGGATCGTTAAAATTGGGCGGGAGATCCACCTGATTGGGATCGTGCTCATCATTCAGAGGTCCCCAATGCGGTCCGTGCGGCTCCAGAAAGTTGACGTATAGAATAAAGGGTTCACCCTTGTGCCGCTTCAAAAAATCCACCGCCTTCATCTCCAGGAATTTCGGCTTGCAGTGCTCGATCGGCAGGCGCACAGCAAAGTTGCGGCTGAAGACGTCGTTCTTTTCCGGCTTGTAGCCCTTCTCGATCAGAAAGTGACAATAGCCGCTTCTCATGTTCGGGTCGCGCTCTTTGCTGTAATATTTATTATACCCGTCCTCGGTTGAGGCCCACTCCTCAAACCCATGCTGAGCAAAAATCTCATCCCCCAGGTGCCACTTCCCAAAGTAGCCGGTCCGATAGTCCGGGTCGTTCAAAATCTCCGGTAGTGTTGGAATTTGTTTGGACAAGGGAATATTGTTCGCCAGACATCCATTCATGTGCGGCCACAAACCGGTCATGACCGTCGAACGCGCAGGCGTGCATACGGGCTGGCTGTCATACGGATTGAGAAAAACCAAGGACTCCGCCGCCAGCTTGTTCAGATTGGGGGCGTGAATCTTCGTATTTCCATATACGCTCATAGTGTCCTTTCGCTGCTGGTCGCACCAGAGAAACAGGAGATTCGGCTTACCCGATTTCCTCTCTGCGCCTCGGATATTGGCCGCCCATAACGCCGCTGCTCCTGTTCCCATCATGCCGATGAATCGCCGCCGGCTTATTCCCTTCTTCATGGAATTGTCTCTCCTTTTCATGCAAATGCCTCCGTTCCCGTTTTCCCAACATGTGCAACTCCGCTCTCCAAGCCCGAGATCTGTCTCCGAATTCATCTTTCCGCTGGTTCAATCACTCCTCTTTTGCTTGAGCCTTTACCTGATCTTTTCCCCGTGTCTTATCCTTCGTCTTTTCCTTCTTTTCCTCCTTCTTCCTCTGTCCTTGCCCGGAATCCACAACGCTTGTCCGCTGTGCTTCGCACTCCTTTTTCCACTTCGCCTGCAATTCCCTCATCTGGCTCACTTTCTGCGAGTTCTCAGCCGACAGATCCCGCTTCTCGCCCGGATCTGCAGCCAGGTTGAACAAACCGACCACCTTGCCGTCAATCATCCGCAACTTCCAATCGCCCACACGGATGGCGTCTTCATTTTTGAAGCTCCAATACAAGGTACGATTATGTTCCAGCTCTTTTCCCTCGAAGAGCGGCCAGATGTCCTCGGCGTCAATCACGCGGTCCTGGGGAATTCGCGTGCCAGCAACTCCCGCGAAAACCGCGAAAAGATCGGGGTGCATCCACGGTGTCTGTACCCTCTTTCCCGCCGGGATTTTCCCTTTCCAGCGGGCGTTGCAAATAACCTTCAGGCCACCCTCCGACAAAGTCCGGCCGTAGTCATTCAAGAAACTGCTCCCCTGGTCGCTGAGAAACACGACGAGAGTGTTTTCCGCCAAACCAAGTCTCTCCACCTCATCCATTACCCGGCCAACGCAAAGATCGAGATACTGCACCATGTGAGTGTGGTTTTCCGCGGGGTCATCACTATGGTAGTAGCCCGGGGGCGCCTGGTAGGGACCGTGGGGGGCGTAGAAACACAGGTTCAGGTAGAAAGGCCTCGGGTTTTCACGTCTCTTTCGCAGGTACTCGATGGCCGCATTTGTAAACAACTTGTCGAAATACCCATCTTCTTCGACCGGTTTCAGACCATGGTAGAAGTGACTTTTCATGTCGCTATTGTACAGATGGGTATAGTAATCCGCGTGTCCCGCGTTGCTGCCATAATACTCGTCAAATCCCTGATAGAGAGGATTAAACTTGACGTCATAGCCCAGATTCCACTTCCCGAACAGCGCCGTATCATAGCCCGCTTCTTTCAGGATTTCGGCAATCGTTACTTCTTGCGGCGAAAGGCCGCTCTCGGGATCCCTGGGGTTGGTTTGGCCGGTGATTCCCACCCGATAGGGGTTGCGGCCCGTGTTCCACCCGCAACGGGCCGGTGAGCACAGCGGCATCGCGATCAGACAGTTGTCAAAGACCACTCCCTCCGAAGCGAGCTTGTCCATGTTGGGTGTGGCGATCTTCTTATTCTTCCCGCTTGCGGACTTGGTGGGAATCTCGTCATAATATCCGACAGATTCCCTTCCCAGATTGTCCGCCACCATGAAGATAATATTGGGCTTTTGCCGGGTGGACGCGGCTGGAGAGGCCAGCGAAGAATACGATCTGAGGGTCGCGAATCCTAGCCCAATCATCTTCATTGCATCGCGCCGATTCATCAGGTCTTTCATTTGCTATCCGCCTTTCTATAAGATAGTACTTGCCGACTAAGAATCAGAATTAAAGTGCCCAAAAACTTGAACCACCGGGAACACTGGGAACGTGCCCGCTGACAGGAATGCAAAGGAAAATGGGTTTCTCTTTTCCCCTTGCTCCCCGTGGCCCCTGTGGTGAAATCATTCTTTTAGAGTCTTTTATTAGTGTGAGGGCCTTTCCGAACTCTGGTTCTCAGGCGGAACCATCCCTACAGGACTTAGAACGCCTAAAAAAATGCGTTTTGCCTTGGTCCCGTCGGGACCAAACGAGAATAGCCCAGCCTTTTAAGGCTGGGAACTGGAGCCTTCCCCTCTTGGACCGAGTCC
>Ga0315280_10004558_pt1 | contig 20362 bp, 16 predicted proteins | sample YL17G06_40_MG_FD_203697 | JGI IMG/M metagenome (GOLD analysis project Ga0315280, IMG submission 203697) | Sediment microbial communities from Yellowstone Lake, YNP, Wyoming, USA - YL17G06_40 | ecosystem: Environmental > Aquatic > Freshwater > Lake > Sediment | place: USA: Wyoming | collected... | reverse complement strand
ACCACACCACATTCTCTTTCCAATAAACCTTGGCCAACCACGAAAACTTTTTCCTCAACTCACTCGCCGTCTTCCCCTTTAGCTGGCCCACCACTTCTCCCACTGCATATCGCGGAGGAATGATCATCACCATGTGAATATGATCACTCTTTATGTGATATTCCACTATCTCACACTCTGGCAAGCTTATCATCACTTTCGGAAAAAGTTTTCGTAAATATCCCCGCACTCCAGGATTTAGGATACGGCGGCGATATTTCGGTATCCAAACGATATGATACTCCGTCCGATAGGCACTGTGTCCAGAATATCGAATCTCCACTCGTCCATCTTATCATATCGCCGCCTACTCATTCACCCACGGGCAAGCCCGTGGAACTCTGCCCTTCGGGTTATTGAAGAAAACCCCGGACTTACGTCTGCAGAATTGCGGCGGTGTATTAATAAAAAATCAAAAAGCTTCTATTATGTTTACCTCCCAATCTTCAAGTGTGCAAACTCCTTTCCTCTGTAATTTTAGCCGATATAAATTAGATTAGTTCCCTATGTCAATGACCACCGTCTAAAGATGGTGGTTTGCTTAAATTTGACAATCATTGAGCATCTCCGAATTCCATTTATACTATCGTACCAATACGATGGAATTCGGCATTTAAACAGGATTATTTTCATTATGAATAATTTTTTGAAGAAAATTTTTTGCTTGATTAAAAGCAATGTGATTAAAAGGCCAATACCCAGCCTTTGCAGCTTCGCCTAAGCTCTTTTTTAATCTTTCTCTTGATGATAGGAAAACTTGAACTTTTGCCTTAGATTTTCTAGAGTCATAGGTTATATTTTTCTTTTTTAAACAGTTAAAGTATTTATCCACACAAATCATAGCTGGATCTTCTTCTACGGATTTAAGGCAAAGATCTTCGAGCATACCTGGTGTATCTTCACTCGGCAAAAGCATAACTGTTACACGGGGGTTATTTCCAACAGATAACAAAGGATGCGCAGGTGTAGGCAAACTTAAATTGCGCAGAGCATCACAAACGCTTCGAAAAGCAACACTTGGGTCGTCATTTGCATCTCTTACTATGCCAATGGAAACAACCTCAGTAGCGAAGCCACTAGTTTTTTTAAGCGCCTCTAAACGATCTCTAAAGTTTGATTTACCCTCAAGGGAAATTATTTGAATATTTTGTATCCTTATTTCATTGATAAGAGCCTCAAATAAATATTCGTCATCTTTGCCCTCTACAACCAGAAGGTTTGGTTTTATTATTTGGGTAGCCATTATCGTATCTCTAGCTCAGTTTCTATGGCTGCTTCTAAAGTCTCTTGATTATAGGATACATGAGTAATAGCATCCTTAACATAGTCTAAACGATGTAAGCAAAAATCATACACATCACTTTCTTTAAAAGCATTGTGAGCAGACACAATGCACTCAAGACTGTGAGTTGTAGCGAAAATTTGAGTATCGAATTTTCTTGCTACCTTAGCAATAGCTTCCCAGACTTTCAACATTTTAGAATGATGAATTCCGTTCTCTATCTCATCTACAAGGACCACACCTTTCGGAGCATTTGCGATTTGCAAAACTAAGCTTGTCAGACGTGCCATACCTTCCCCCATAACAGGCAATGGCATAAGGCGACCCATCCCAATATCACCATGTAAGATCGGTTGACCAGCTATAACTATCATTACAAGGCGCTTAAGCCTCGGTTCAATGATTTGTAAAACATCCAATAGCACATCTTGATTGCCATGGATTTCCAATTGTCCAAAACGCTCTGCTTCTTCTGAAAATGGTATAATAATTCGAGCTCCCTGGAAAAATGCAGGGAATGGAGGGGGTGGGGGGAGTGGATGCATGCGGATTCCTTGCGTATCAAAAATCAAGTAATGCTTACCATGTCGTTCTGCTTCTTTATATTCAAGCTCTAATAAACGTGTAACTTCTGATGAACTAATTACCCCTTTAGAGACTTCGAGAGCATTTTCTACGGGCTGAGTAATTAGTTCTGCATGTGAAGGTTGTTTCACAATCCTTAACCAAAGCATCCGTCCACTAGTTTCTTTGTAATTACCTACAAGCTCTATATCCCTCGAAGTGTCAAATTGATTGAACAAAGAATTCCAGAAGATTTCGTCCCATTGTCCAAGTGTTAACTTCATCTTTGTAATACCACGAAATGCATTGAGGTTTATGGCTAGTTGTGGATTATATGCGCCACAATAGAGAAACAACGCCTCCAAGAGGGCTGTCTTGCCTACATTGTTCCTACCTGTAATAAGATTGATTCGGTTTAATTGATCAATTTTCAACTCACGGAATCCCCGAAAATTGCGAACTATAAATGAGTTATACATAAATTGCCTCCATATAGATCAGTAGCTATTTTTCGCATAATCCCTATCTCAGCTACTTTAGACACCATTATTACATTCCGACAATTTCTAATCACTTTTAACATAAGGCAAAATATTTTTCAATAAAAGCGCTATTTTGTTTGATTATTTATGAACCAAGATATCAGAACAGAATTCCCTTATGAAGTAAGGGTAAATGGGGGAGGATTTAGGAAATACAAAGGGTATTCTGATTTGATTGTCACCTACTGTTGCAGCGCAACGCCTTGTTATTTTGTGGTATTCCCAGGAATTGGATATGAGGGGTATTTCGCAAAATCGGATGTTGAGGCTAAAAAGAAAGATCAGCCAGCTTGATGCATATATGTGGAATGGCAAATACATCGATTGTCACATACTGTCAAGGCGTAATTATATGCAAGTGGTGCTTTTGTTTATTTACTAAAGTTACAATCCAATCCCTCTTTTTACTACAAAAGACAAAACGTGTTGCGCTATAAGCAACCCTTCGGTTTATTTCCTTAATAACTTGATTATCTGAATCAATATATTCTCTATCCACATTCCACCATGTTGCCCATAATGTTACGTGGCTAGAAATGGGAAATGTTAGTTCAGAATATTTCTTTCCGATTCCAAAACTTTCATGAATAAAAACTGGATTGTCATTTGTTAAAAAAGTAATAGGTTCATCACAAACTAAGAAAACCCATTTCATTTGACTAAGAGCTTCTGTTATTCTGGGAGTCATTTCTGGCGGAATTACATTAAGCCATACATCTTTTCTAGGCTTGTCTTTAAATTCATCTAGGATATCTTGAGCCTCAATTCTGCGTTTTTCTAGTAGTTCTGCCTTATTAGGATATTTTCTTTTTAATTCATCGAGTTTAAGGTTTATATCTTGCTTAAGGTTATTACTTATCTTTGGCGCGATTGCTTGAAACCTTTCTTTTGCTCGAGGAACTCTTTTCCATAATACTGCTATATATTCACTAAGAATGGATTTTTCTTTGAAAGAAATTGGCTTTAAATCTCTTATTTTTCTTAATACTTTATTTGCAGGTACTTCTATTTTATTAGCAAGATAAGATTCCATTTCATCGGAATAGAATCTTTTTTCTTGTGCAATTTTTTTTATTGGGAGCGAACGAATACTTCTTCTGCCTTTTTCATATACCCATAGAAAAGATGGATTAGCTATTTGTGAGAATCCACTTAAATAGTATTGTGTAATGTAATGTTGCCCCATTATCAGAAACGTATTTTAACTATTATCAAAGATAACAAGATAAATTTGATTTGACGGTATCGCTTTTCCAAGAATTTCTCACTCTTGCTTATATCCAATCATTAGGTGCCGTCCTACTTTGTGATTTTTCCCGGAATTGGTTATATAGGATATTTTAAGAAAAAACTATTTTTGTTAAATGTAGTTAATCTGCCTCCCATCTGTATTCAAATGCCTCGCTTGGAACCATTAAGGTTTCTTTTCGTTCTTTGCCGCCTAGAAAAGTAGGAAGCATCATTAATTGTGTCATCACTGCGGTCTTAATTCCACTTAAACAAGTTTTAGCCTTGACCCAGTTTTGTGGACTAAATATCTTTCCAGAAGCAGTTGGTTCATTAGCAGCAGTTTCTATTGCAACATTTAGACAGGCTGATGCCATTTTAACAATTTGTTCAGCCACATTTCTTTCCTTTGCTTGCTGAAAAGTCATATTAGGGCTAGGAACTCTATCTGTATAATTGCTAGCTATGGCAAAAAACTGAGATACCGCATAAAGCACATGATATGGAGCATAAGCTCTCATTGCTAATAATGATTCATTTAGCCCAAAGGGGTTTCCAGGTGTCCATCCTTTCATTATTTCTTGCATCCAAAAATTTAGAGCTTGTATATTCTCAGGGACATATTCTCTCCTAAACAGTTGTTCAAAATATTTGTCGAAAATCTTTGTTTCGCTATACGCAATATTTGGTCTTTGTGAATGCCAAGAAATGAGCCACTTACCCAAATCTACAAGATCGACAACATATTCCTTATCTTTATCAGCCGGCGGCTCTTCACCTCTTTTAGTAATGAAATATCCCTTTGTATATCTCTGTTCAAATAATCTTTTTAAATTTAGAACTCTTTTATCATTACTTCTTAAATCCCGAGGTTTGACAGCGCTTTGGAGGTTGGTTGAAGTGCTAATTTTATCGGCTCTGTCTCGTTGTGGTATTTCGTAAAATCTAAATAATATATAGGTATCATCTAATTCTTTTGCCCTCTCGCTACATGCCAAAATCATGTTCAATGATTGACATCCATTAACGACACTTAATCCTTTAAGAGTTAATAAATTGGCATTTAGCTCCATTTTATCGCAAATTGCTGTAATTCCATTGTGGTAAAAGAAGAAGTCTCTATGCTTATCACTATAAATTGTAGATTTGATTTCTTTATTTACTCTATTACTCAATCCCATAAATTGTCTTACATTTTTCCTAAAAAGGCTACCATCCTTTATCCCTGGTAATTTAATGCATTCCCTAAGGGGTATTGACGCAATAATTACATGTGTTCCCGCAACTTGCATTGATACGTATTTTCCTAAATCTAATACGATTGTATAATTAATGGAGGGAACCTCCCTTTCTAATCCTATCTCATATCTTCTTTTTAATTCATCCCTATCCACAAGATGGAAAGAAGCAGATAGTTCCTCATCTTTTGCGAGTTGTTCTTGAAATAATTTGAGATCATTTTTGGCGGGTTCCGTAATATCACCAGTGGTAATCAACTCAAAAGTTATCGCATAATCATCTTCTAGTGCATTAGAGAGATCCGCTAGTCTACATTTTAATTTTTCATTTGCCACTTCTTGTAATTTAACCATATTTTTTAACTGTAACCATGACGAAATGACTTCGCGTAATGGTTCTGCATCCACTTTACTTGCCCCTATAAATTTACCTTGAAGAATGTAAATAGTAGAAGTATTGTCATCTATTGCAATGGCATCAATTTGTTTATCGTCTCTTCCGTCTGTAATGTCATACTTTGTTTGATTTGGATCCTTTAAATGAATATTCCGTAAATACCAAGCAATAAATCTTTGTCCATCATTATCGAAGTTTTGTTGATAATACGCTTGCTTTATTTCCTCTTTAATTTTTTCGTATATTTCCATTCTTCCACCTCCTTAAATTATGTCGCTTTATTTTAAATAAGTTAAAACTCTTGCCCTAGTACAGTGCTTGAAGAAAGAGTGCGGTTCTTCGCAAACACAGATTAAACGGCTCATGCTGAAGACATCGGAAATTTGCAAAAGGCATCTGAGGTATTCGGGGAGGAGAAGGATTATAGAAACCATGGCGTTTTTTCTAATCTTGGATGAATTTTGAAAGAATCAAAGCTTTTCAAAAATGCAGCCATTAGATAAGCTATATCTCTCGAATACTTTAATGTAATAGGGTCCCTGCAAAAGCTCTTGGTTGAAGCCCAATTTAATTTCGTCAAACTTAAAATATGTTGTGCGTATATTCTTGGATCAAGGTCTCCTTTTGAACCAAGTCTATTGACCTTCACCTCAAGTGTTCTTGGTGTGCCGATGCCTTTCTGACCTAATTCATTATAACCAGTCGTTGAAATGAAAAAATGATTTGGATTTATCACAACGTAAGCGCCCCGGCTCAAACTCCCATCACCCATACTTCTTTTATCATAAAGCCTAATATTCGAAAGGTCATTTATGTGAACAAAAGACACTTCTGCTTGGGGAGCTCTTTTCCAAACCCCATCTGCAATTTCTTTTCTTGACTCAAATGATAGTTTAAATGCGCTGTGTACATGTAATCGTTGTAAGCTCGCTCTTTTTTCATAGTCTTGGACAATATCTTCAAGGATTTCTCTAAATGCTCGATTTCTCTCCTCAAATCGTATCGGCTTTGCATTACCACGGTAATAAAGCCATTTTCCATACCTATCAAACACGTTGATATATGCCAATACTCTCTTTCTTTCTGGACCTCGTCCCACAGTTGAATATGAAATACCTAAAAATAAATCAGCATTTGGCATCCCTTCAGACAAAACCCACGGCACATATCCAGATTTGGCAAAAATGTCAAGAGCAATATTAAAATCTTTAAATCTTTGATCTAACAACGTCTCCTCATCTATCATCTGAGACGGATAACCTTTTTCTAAGAGATAATGCTTAACTCGATAATATGGGCTTTGATAATCTTCTTTTCCATAAATTTCCTCTGGACAATAAATTATAAAAACAGCTTTTTCTGGAATGTCCCTTAGAATTTCTTCGCATTTTTTTAAATAATCATCACAGCTACCTGTCGTTTCAATATATAGTTGTTTCAGATTAACTGAAAAAGTTTTTTCTGCACCTCTATACTTATAACTCCCATGTATGATTGTCTTTATCAATGATTTCATCTCTTCAGATCTCTCATCAGTAATTAAAATGACAAGAGGGATTTCTTTTTCTGGTCGTTCATAAGACCCATACTGACTTAGACCTTCAATTACCGTAGAAGCACTTTTCGGATTTGAAGAATCAAAAATTGGTTCTGTTTCAACTAAATCTTTGTGTAGTTTGAAAGCATCTTTAAGCTTGACTGGTTCAGGAACTAGTTCTATTTTGAAACTATCTATATCTAAAGGAAATATAGTTTTTCTGAGCCTATTAACAAGCTTTAAAGTCTCCTCTGCTCGAAGACGAGCCGCATTCTTTGATGTACTGAAAGCTTGTTTCTGAATTATTTTGTATAAATTGGTTCTTAGTTTTGCTTTTCGAATAAGGTATGAAAGCCATCGAGTTGGAATCGAAGGAACTACATTTTCTAAAGGAACAGATATTTCACTTGCTTCGACTTCCTCACTATTTTTGATGAATAATCTGACAGATTCCTCTTCAATATTTTTTATTACGCATGCTTTCCAATTAGAATCTATCTTGGCGTATCCTCTAAATACCCCCCAACTCAACATTTCTGGCGCTATTTCGTTTATCAACTTCAATGTAGCTCTATTTCTTACTTCTATCGTTGGGTCAATAGTCAAAACTAACAAATCATTTAATTTTCTGAAAATATATCTGAAGCCTGGATAAATCGAGACATAATCATCTATTTCTTCTACTGCGTATTTTTCACTTAAATTTATAGCTGTGTCATTAGTAAAACTATCGATTGCCCATCCAGCCAGTCTCAGCTTTGATTCAAATTCCTTTCTTATTTTTTGAATTGTCGCACCCTTTCCATCAATAATGGCCCCTTCCGAGCCTATTGAACCTGTGACTTTTACTTCGAATAAATTGCTGAATTCAGAAGCTTCTTCCTTTTTAACAATTCTCGCTTCTCGCCTATCAATATCATTTCTTAAAATTACTTTAACATTTGGCTGGCCTGGAGGAGAATAAATTGGCGGAGGCAATCCCGCTGTTTCCATTTCTTGTTTTATTCTTTGAATTCCCTCGGCTGCCATTTTTACAAATTCTAGATATCTCATTGCATTCATTAAATGGGGGTTACGAGGATTATGGAAGAATTGGTCAGGCGTTATGCCTACTGGATATTCTCCTGGGCTTATAATTTCAATCCTGTCATCAAACATTTCCATAAAAATTGGCGCGTTGCATTGACTATATGAACGATGTATCAACGCGTTGACAACCGCTTCTGTCCAAGCAAATTCAGGATATTCGGGTTCCGTAACAAATTTTCCTTTTTCACCAAGATAACTAAACTCTTTTACCTGTGTCTGAATATAGTCGACGGCTTTTTGAATCAACTTAGGCACAGGTCCATAAAACATCTCATCTTTTATTACATTTTGGCTTGTTCCAGCTTTTTTCTCCCGTCCATGATACCTGAGGAATCTCAAGTAAGCACCAGGAATATGTTTAGTTGGATCTTTATAAAATAGCAAAAGACCAGCTTTTGTTAAATAGTTATTCCCATTTGCAATTTTTAATAGATGGCAATTTGAAAGTACTTCCTCAACAGAATGAGGAATAGCATGCTTGTCTTTTTGTCTAACAGACTTTTGAAATTCATTTAGCACGTCATCAGCTAATTCATCTTGCTTAAATAAACAGCCGATTTCGTCCTCATAAGAGGATTGTCCCTTTTTGTATTCTAGATCTCTTCTTTGCGCATAATTTAACTTATGGGTTTGATCACCGATTCTTATGAACGCGTCTCCGCTGGAAGTCTCTACTACTTTATCTGGAGCATACGGAACGTAGATTAACAATATTTGGTCACCGATACCTTTTGAGTTTTTACAATCAACAAATTTATGATTTGTCAATATTCCTGCCTGAGACTGATACGTTAATATCTCGTTTACATTCATATCAGGTCTATGTAAAACGCCCTCTATTATGCCATCATCAGATATACCAATGGAAATTAGACCTCCCTCTACATTGATATTTGCAAAAGAGGAGACAACTTCTGCAATTCTTTGCGGCTTTTGCTTTGATTTTCTATCATAAAATTGATTTTCTATTTTTTCAGCACACAATAGCTTAATATCAGGGGATTCGTAAAGTTCCTTCGGCTTGGATATTGAAGGACTCCATTCTTTTGCCCTTTGCTGATCAGATTCTTTTTTAGACATAAGATTTGCCTCTAATGCTTGCAAGATATCATACGCTATTTTTATCCTATATTTTTAATTTAAATAGTCCCGAAAACCAGCGTCAATCCCCTCTTCCAGAGCATTTCAATTCTTTCCTGATCGGACATTTTCTTCATATTATCCGTCGAACTAGCTCTGGATGTCTTTCCTCTTTGCTTTACAGCGCGTGCATTCTTCTTGGACTTCATAATTATCAGGGATAACTTGGAAGATCTTGTTCTTGGTTTTTTCGCAAACCGGCATTCGAGTTCCATTTCTCTCCTACAAGCGAAACCGACCGTATCGATCATTCATGCTAAAATTCGGCTCAATGGAGCCTTTAATATTTCTTCCTTGCGGATAAATTGCTTTTGTCCTTCTTCGTAAGAAGGATAGATTGATTCGACGATTTTCCAGAACTTCTTACCGTGTTTTTTGGTAAAAAGGTGCGCCATCTCATGGGCGACTATGTACTTCAACGCGCTCCTGGGCAAAGATACGGCATTCAGCTTGATGATGATTCTATTATCCTTCATTTTGGCGATGCGCTTCCGTCTCTTGTCAATGGTCTCAGCGACCTCAAAATCCAAATTACCGAACACGTCGATTTTGCTTTCGTCCCTGATCTGGCCGTAAATATTGAACAATTCCGAATGCAAAAGATCAGACAAGAACTCCTTAATAATCCTAGCTTGGTCGCCTCCATTGGATTTCGCGATTAATTTGTCGAGCTTCCTCTGAAGGATATCTTTGCCTTCACTTTTTGCTGTCGCCTTGTACTTTCTGCCGAATATCACAATAGAGTTCATTTTAATCCCTCAAGAGCCACAAAAACTTTTTCGGTTAAATCGTCAATTTTGTTTCTGTAATTTTTGAACTTTGAAAGCAATTTGATTCTTATTTCTTCTTTCACCTTACGGCGGACATCTCTCTGAAGCTGCCAGCCAGGGAAAACCAGCTTTTTGCTTTCGAGGTGACCTATCAATTCATCTATGAAATTAATGGCCCTTTTCTTTTCCAGGTCCGGCAGGACGAGCTTGATGGCTTCGTAAATTGGATACTTCTCTTCCCCTATTTCGGCCATTTCCCTTTTCCAGCCTGCAACCTTTTCGCAAAAAGATTTTAGTTTTTCAATTCCTTGCTCGGTTTGAAGCTTCCTGTCTCTCAATTTTTCGTAAGTGGCTTCTACTTCCCGGACAAGATTGATAAAGAACGGCGAAGTGCTGTAAACACCTGCTTCGTGCCGAAGGTTTGCAGTTATGTCAATTGCAGCACCTATGCCTTTAGGCGCGGTCTTTTTAAGGGTTCTCAGATAATTCTCATCGATTGTTACAGTGGGATATTTCGTTTCTATTTCCTGCAGATCAATCGTCTGCTGAATTAACATTTTGGTTTTCTTCGAAAGCATCTCAATCTTTAATTCGTCAACCCCGGTCTTTTTGAATTTCTTGTTGTAAGCGACATAGACTCTTATGAGCCATGTATAATCCCGCAAAAACTCCCTCAAAAACGGTTCGCCTCTCAACATTTCATATGATCTCATCAAATCCTTGATCACGCTCTCGAATTTTTTAGCCGTCTCAGAATCCACGAGCCGGTTAAGAGCAGCTTCAAGACTTTCGTGCGTGTCTTCTCTCTTGATTCCCTTGAAGATATCTAGGGCATCGGCAATCAATTTCTCGAAATTTTGCTTTTCAGTAGTAAGGTCCCTAATGACGATTTTTAAATCTCTTGCATCGCTCGCTTCAAACGCCTCAAAAGCACTTTCAAGCTCTGACAAAATGCCGATGTAATCTACAATCAGGCCGAATTTTTTATTTAAGAACGGCCTGTTGGTTCTTGCTATTGCCTGAAGAATTCTATGCTCCTTCAGAGGCTTGTGCATGTACATTGTCCAAAGGTTAGGAGCATCAAAGCCTGTTATAAGCATGTCTGTCACTATTAATATTTTAGGCTCCTCTTTGCCAAGGAAGTCCTCTTTGATTTTCTCAATTATTTCCTTGTCGTCTTCTTGCCAAACCTCTCGTGAAGAGTCTGGTAGTAATCCCTAATTAGCTTTTTGTTCAAGTCGGGACTCATAACGACCTCTGAGTAGCTCGGAGGCAAATATTTATCAATGGCTTCTTTGAAAAGCACGCAAGCCTCCCTGTCAACCGTAACGATCATCGCTTTTAGATCGGTCGGCTCGACAACATCGGTGAAATGCTCAGCAATGTCCTTCGCAATCTCTTTGATTTTGTCTTCGTCCTTTAGGACTTCTCTAATTGGCTCGACTTTTTTGCTCAGTTCTTTCTGTTCTACGGATGAAAGGGTCTTGACTTCCCTTTCTTCGAACTCGGCGAATTCCCTTATCTGTTGATCGTTGAGATGGTATTGCGGAAGCCTTGCCTTATAGGATATCGGTACTGTGAACCCATCAGCCTGGGCATCGAGCATCGAGTATCTGTCGAGATAAAACTCGTTCTTCGGACAAAATTTTTGGAAGGTGTTTCTTTCAATTTTCGACAATGGCGTTCCCGTGAAGCCGAAGATAAAGGCGTTCTTGAAAACGCTCCTCATCATGGTGCCAAATTTGCCATAATGCGTCCTGTGCACCTCGTCAGCCAAAACAATAACGTTTTCCCTTTCAATTTCTATCTTGTCTCCGGCTTTCTCCAACTGCAAAAACTCGCCCGGCCTGAATTTTTCTATCGTGATGAGGAAGATGCCTCTCTTCCCCTCTTTTCCCCATTTGAGTATTTCCATGAGCTTCTTTATCGAGCTGACTTTCTCGATTGGGATGTCCAGAAATGCGAAGTCCTTCAAAATCTGTTCTTCCAGGTCTTTCCTATCAACCATGACAAAGACGCTCGGACTCTCAGCTTCAGGCGAATTCAAAAGCCTCCAAGAAGAAAAGGCCATTGAATAGGTCTTCCCCGAGCCCTGCCAGTGCCATATCAAGCCGAATTTTCCGTTTTTCCTGCCCGACAAGCTCCCGATGACTCTGTTAAATATCCTGTCAGAAGCCCTGAACTGCATATAACGGGTGATTATTTTCGTGGCTTTTTTCCTGTCTTTTTTAACAAAGATGTAATTTTCCAGAATATTAAGAAAATTCGCTTTTGACAGAATTCCGTAAACCGACATTTTGAGGACATCGTCCTTGAAATCTTCTTTTTTGAACGGATAGGGATCCTTCCAAACATTCAGGAAATCCTTTCCCTCTTCTAAGAACGCATTTGGAAAATATTTGGTATCTATTCCGTCCGTTGCAATTGAGAACTGGACGTATTTGAAGAGCTCAGGCACCTGTTCTTCATAACGTTTAATCTGCTCATATGCGTCAGTCCAATCCACCCTCTCGGTCGTCGGATTTTTTGCCTCTATCAGGGCAAGCGGAATGCCATTCACAATCAAGACAATGTCCGCCCTGATATTCCCCTTTATCCCTTCGACCCTGTATTGATTCGCAACGACAAATTCGTTGTTTTCCAGATTTTCGAAATCTATGAGCTTAATGACTCTTTCCTTCTTCTCTTTCTGCAATGGAACAAGCAAGCCATTTCGAAGGACATCCAGAAATCTTCTTATCCCGTCAATGTTTGCGGGAATCGTCCTGAGCGTAACAATGATAAATTCGAGATCAGCTTCCGTAAGCTCGGCCTTGTTTATTCTTCTTAGAGTCTCTTTCAAATCTCCGACAATAAGAGGCTCCTCGAAATCGTCTCGTCTTCTTGCTCCCATCTCCACGGGATCAACATAATTCCAGCCGAGTTTTTCAAGTTCCTTAATTACGAAATCCTCGACCGTCCCCTTCTCGGTAAATACCATTTCAGTTCACCTTTATCCTTACCTGTCCTGTGAGCAGGATTTGCATGAGACCTTTCTTTAGGGCTTCCAATTGCGTTTTTGTTTTTCTTTCTTCTCCAGTTTTTTTATCAATATTTGAAAGAATCGAAACGATTTTCTTTTGTTCCGATATTGGAAGAATTGGAATTCGTAATGATTTAATTGCTTCTTGGGTAATATTTGTAATTGCAACTTGTCCTGAGTTTGATAATAAAGTTTCTCTTGCTAAGTCGGTCCTTAAATAGTAGGTAAGAAATTTAGGTAAGATATTTGCGTCTTTTATTCTTGCTCTAATGATAAAACCACAAAACGTTACGTCCTCAGAATATCCATCAAATAAACTTGCCCACGCTGCGCCTTCTCGCTTTAATGAGGACCTAACAAATAGAATATCACCTTTTTTTAACAGGTATTCAGATTCTTCCTTTAAATCAATGTCTATTCTATAAAGGTCTTTTAGATTTAGATAAATGTTTTCTCCATACATATTTAAAACATCTACGGTTAATATTCCCTCATCTCCTTTCTGTTTCTTACTGAAATTAATACCATTTTTAAATTGCGCAATGTCTTCTAATTTTTGTACATCCCACTCCTTCGGAATCTCACATCCGAGCTCTTTGCTATACTTGAATTCCTTATGCCCTATCCCCTTTGTCAGCAGCTCTTGCATCAGGCCCTTTTTTAGTTCTCGGGTCTTTTGGATTATGGAGTCGGTTTGTTGGATTGCTGAGTCGATTTTTGAGATTATTGAAACCGCAGCTTTTTGTTCTAAGATATCAGGAAAAAAGATTTTCAGCTCTGAAAGAAGAGATGCGTTCATCCCTCCTTGTGCGCTTCCGCCCATTTTTTGCCCTATTTGGTCCCAATAATATTTTGAATTAAAAAAATAGAACAAATATTCTGGAAGAACTTTTTCCTTTCTTCTTATACGAATCAGGTAAGAAGCGAATACGGCTTTAGGGCATTCCTTGATAAGGAAGCTTTTCCCTGTAGTTGCACCGGTTCGAGCGAATAATATATCCCCACTTTTTAGTTCATATTTTGGAATTAAAGATCCAGGACATTGACAGTAAGGGACTTCGCTCCAATTAACATTTCCGTTCTGTATATCTGTAATTCTCAAAAATTTGGGTCCAACTGGTTTGTACATGGCGCTCTGCGTATATCCATATTCTGGTTTTTCGCATGTCTCAGCCACAGAACTGATTTCCCAATCCTTTGGAATAGATTCAATTTCAGTTTGTTTGAAGTCTGTTTCCTTGAAGAATTCCATCTCTCAAATCACCTTCATGATCTTATTCAGGTCTTCGCGGATTTTCTTCTCTGTCTCTTCCCTCTGCTGCTTCAGCTTATCCAATTCGGCATAGATCTTCTTGATGTCGATTTTTTCCTCTTCCTTAGCTAGCGGTGCATAGAGAGGGATGTTTAGATTGAAATCATTGGCCTTTATCTCATCAAACTCTGCTACTTTCGTGTAGCCCGCAATGCTTTCGAATTTCTTATAAATATCTGAGATATTCTTGATATTCTTTGTTGCCAGGATATTGAGCCTTCTGACTTCGGGATGTTGCTCATTCTCTTCAAGCGCGTTTATGAAGAGGATTTTGCCTTTTCTGGCCTTTGGCTTTTCCTTATTGAGAATGATGATGATTCCGGACGCACCGGTGTTATAAAAAAGCTTTTCAGCAAGCAAAATGACGCATTCAATCCAATCTCTTTCTACTATCTGCATTCTTATATTTTTCTCAATTCCGCCTCTGAAAAGAGCGCCCTGGTCCATAACAACGGCGACTTTTTCGTTCAAGGAGGCGAGCATGTGCTGAATCCAGGCCCAATCTGCCTTGTCATTTGGCGGATAGCCAAAGGAAAACCTTTCTCTGAAATCTGCCTTTTTTAGCCTTTCTTCTCCATAGCCGTCTTGATTCCACGGGGGATTGGCAATCACTAGGTCAAATGGCTTTAATTTGCCATTGTCGCTAAATCTTGGATAATCGAGTGTGTCACCGCTTGCTATGTTTCCGTTTTTGATGTTGTGCAGAATCAGGTTCATCTGGCATATCGCATATATCTCAGGGTTTCTTTCCTGACCATATAGGAAAAGCTTCCTTGCCTCGTCTTCGCCAGATTTTTCCTCAACATATTTATAAGCGCTTATCAGCATGCCGCCTGAGCCGCAACAGGGATCGTAAACCTTTTGGCCAGGCTTCGGAGCCAATATCTCGACCATCAGCCGCGAGACTTCTCTCGGCGTGTAGATTTCGCCTTCTTTCGCCTTTTGCGGGGCGAATTTCATGATAATGTGTTCGTAAGCATCTCCGAGAATGTCTGGAGAAACCTCTTCTCTGCCTAAGTCATACTTATTGAACAATTCAACGAGCTGCCTTAGCAGTTCTCTGTTTTCCTGGTTTCGTGCGAATTCCAAGAAACTAATGCGGTCTATGACTCCCTGAAGTTCTTTGTTCAGCTTTGCGATTTCGCTTATCGAGGTTGCAAGCTTTTCGGGTAGGTTCTTTATGTCTTTCGTGATTTCGTCCCAAAGATACTTTTTTGGGATATTGACGGAATAGAAATCTCCAGATTTATCGGCTTCTTCTTCAGCTTCTTTCTCGGTAAGCCCGCTCTCCTCCATGAGCCTGTTTTTCGCCCGTTCTCTTTCCCTTCTCCATACATCGTTGAGTCTCTTGAGAAAGAGCAAAACGAGTATGAATTTATAATCGACCGCAGTCCTGATCAGGTCGGCAGCCCTGTCTACGAGAGCGTTCATGTCGTTTCTCGAAACGCCGTTTTGAAATAGTTCTTTTTGTGCCACTGTCTAGCCTCCCTTATCAATCAACCCGGTATAGGGTATCATTTTTCAAATTTTCCTTTTTGGCTTATATAAAATTTATCAGAAATGCTTAAATCTATCAATTTCATTAAAGTTATTCATTTTCAATGAAAAGATCCCCTTCTTCAAACCGCTTATCCAGACTTGGAAAACCTGCTCAGTCGTTTCTTTTAGGAATCAGGAAGCCAAGGCTTTAGGGTCTTTGGCTTCCAGTTGCCTCAATCCAATCAAATCCAATGATAATTTATTTTATATCTTGATTTTATGAATTATTGGACGTAACTGGTCGATATCAATATTCCAATTAAAAACGCATTCAATATATGTAGCTATTAGTTCAAGAAATGTTTCCAACTTCTCATTAGGATTACCACTAAAGAAGGCTTCTTTCCAAATAAGATTATTAAAAAAACGATAAATTTTTCCTGAAGAAGCAGATGATTTTGCTGCTTCAACACTACCGTGTAGCTTAATTTTTCTATATGTGGTAGCAATATGAATATCAGCAACCAGACCCCTCTCTTGAGTTTCATAAACATCTACGAATCCTGCGGTATTGTTCCATCGCCATAGAGGAGAACGCCAAAAATCAATAATATCATCAAAATTTGGTTCAGGGAACAAATGTTCAAATTCACGGTTAAATTTTCTTCTATATTCTTTTGCTGATTGAAAGTGAATGGGAAAAGTTAAAAGAATAGATCCGTTGCTTGGATCAAAAGGAGTAGGGCGTGCTCTGATAATGTGAGATCTCTCTATTCCCATGACATATTTCTTTTTCGGATTCTTGATCTTTTCTCTCTTTATGGCAAGAAGCCAAGCTCGTTTAGCTTCAGCCTCACTCCAAGTCACTACTTTATTATTGTCATCAGGGCGCCTTGGAGAATGACATAATGCCAAAGAGAAAAATCCTTTCCACAGATAAAAAAGCCTATCTACATCTCGAAGTCTGGCATCGGCATCCAGTAAGTTAAGTTCAATCAACCTTCCTTCCTGTCCCTCTATATCCAAGACAAGATCAGAGGTGTTTCCATCGAAACCAGCTCCTCTATCATCTGGAGAAAAACGATTAAAAGATACAATTAAGGGCGGTAGATTAATTTGACCTTCATAAAGAGATGCAACTTCAAACAGAAATTGTTCGTCTTGTAAGAATCTACATAGTAAATTAGCTTTCTTCTTAATTAACAATCTCTCATCATCAGACAATAAAATCTTTTTATCAAGCACCGTCGGAACAATACAAATTGCTCCGATTGGGATGTCTTCAATTGCGGTTGCTTCGACACTGCCGATCTGCACAGGATGTATTCTCATTTTAGATCCTCTTATAAAAGAGTTTTTTGGATATTCATCTTCATGCGCTTCAGTTTTAATAGAATTTACAAAAAAGCCACAGTCTTTTTGTATGCCTTCCATGTGTGTTTGGTCTTTTTCTGTCCAATCTGGTTTATGAAGATAATATAAATCAAAAGAATGTCCAATCCCAGGCTTATACTGCTCTGTAGCAATTCCAATTACCGTATCAAAATCTTGATTTAGACCTCTTGCCACAAAACATCGTGTTCCTAACTCCGCAATACGATATTTTCTTTCTATTGTGTGTGGGATTGCCAAGAAAACATACAAAACACCTGAAGGTGCAGGCAGCATTCTTGCTCTTAATATATTTTTTGAAGAGAGGGCAATAAATTCTGCGAAATATCTACCCAACATCCTTCGGCTAAATCTATCTTCTCGGGCCATTGCTCTTAAAATAATTTCTCCGCGACTAGGCGAACTGCTGAATTCTAATTTATTTTCTAAGATGCTTTTACTAATATCATCAATCAGCCTATCCCATACATAGCTTATTTGATCTGCCTCTTTCCTTTTTTTAAATTCAGGCTTTTTTATAATACTCTCCCATAGATTATCATCAAGAAATACAGAATCATATTCATCAGGAAATTTTCTTCCCTGGCTGAGATAAAATGCTAATAGATTTTCTTCACCTGCTAATAGAGGTGTTTGAGTCTTGGAGCTATAAAACTCTTCTTTTGCTGACAAATAATTAATGAAGTCTTTAATCGTATCAAGTTCCTGAAGAATTATATTGAAAGAAATCTCATCTAAAACGTGAACAAATCCCCTCCCAAAGTCACCATAAAACAAAGGGACTTTTTCTTCTCTAATAAGTGCAACTGCAACCCTATGAATACGTTGTTCTTCTTTTTTGGGCAAGGCTAATCCTCTTGTTCCCTCTTTTCTGACTACATTTGAAGCAGATTTTATCCATCTTTCGGCTCCATAAATTTGTTTGACAGAATCTTCGACTGCTTTTTTATTCCAACGCTTCCAATCAATCGTAATATCTTTACTTTTTGTGACTTTTACTTCTTTGACACTAACGATTATTATGTCGGGCTCGCATACGATTAAAATATCGCACAGCTCTTTATTATTTCTACCTAAGGGATTTGCGTAGCTCCATAAGGAAAGAAAAGTCCTTTTGCAAACTTGAAATACAAATTGTTCAGCCTTATTCATAATAGTTTATTTTCCTTCAATCTCCTGAAAAACTTATATCATAAGGTATAATTTGCGTCAAAACATGCTATAATAAAAATAGTTCTCTTTGGCCGGCTGGAGAGAGCTCCCACCTTTTTGGTTCCCATCAACCCCCCTTTTGCTGACAACAGCCGGCATATATATAAGTCAAAATAGTGCTCAATAATTGTGCAATTTGCCAGAAATTCAATAAGATCAGCTTATTAAAAAAGAAATTGCCCTTTTTTCAACAGACTAATTCACAGAAATAGTGGAAAAGCCAGTTGTGTTTACAATAGTGGATAAATAAGCTTTGCAGAAAATTATGGGTTTTTTAGTGCAGCCAGTTTCTTCCTAGCATCCACAACCTAGAAAATATGGCGACGGCTTTTGAGATACAGTCGAAGGCATATGACCAGTCCCGACCTCAGATTTTTTTGGGATATCGACAGTAGGTTCTTGAAACTTTATAACCTAGAAATCTAACGTTACAGGTAGTACAATGAGTGAGGTTAGATCAGACAACTTGTGATCCAGCGCGAACGAATCGACTAACAAGGAGGCCCTGATGGGTTTACTCGACAAGCTCAAGTGGCGGTGGGACAGCGTCGGAGCGCTGACCTCCTTACTTAGCAAGTGGCGCCCCCGCAATTGCGAGACCGAGAAAGATTACGAGAATTCGTTGTACTCCTTCCTCCACAAAGAACTCAAAGACCACCAAATCACCAAGCAATATGCTAAAGGTCGATTCCATGCAGACCTCGTGATTGATGACCGGTTGATCATCGAAATCAAATACAACTTAAACACACCTGCGAAATACCAGCGCTTGCTAGGACAGTTGTTGGAGTACAAAGAGTGGGACGGTCGAGTCGTCTTGCTCTTGGTTGGCAAGACAGATCCGAACTTGAGGAAGCAGTTGGCCTCCTACTTGGAGAAAGAAGGTTTTTGTGGCATGTTTCCTGTCGAGGAAGACAAGGTTACTGTATACGAAAAGTAGAAAACGACCCAAACACCAGTCGTCACGGACTAGATTTTGAGTCCAGCGCTTACCCTTAGATAGACCTTTCCCCAAATCCGTGTGGACACGGTGGGCACAAAATCGCTAAAAATGGCTCAGTTTAATTGACTCAGGCTAAAATAAAAAAGAGCGGGAAATGATAATGACAACTGAAGACCGCAATCTTTTTGATGAATTAGATAAAAAAACCTATTCGCCTGAACAAATCCACCTCCGTCAAGAATCTAAATCCCAAGTTCTGGAATGCCTGGATGGGCTGAGCCAGCGAGAACGAGAGGTTTTTCTGCTGCGAGACATCGAGGAATGCAGCATCCAGGAGACGGCAAAGATCCTGAATTGTTCAGCAATCTCGGTTCGGGTTCACCTTTCTTCAGCCAGGAAAAAAATAAAAGATAAGATGAAGGAAAAATTTCCTCAATTGGCGGAGGAAAAGCCATGAACTGCAAGAAAGCAAAAAAGCGAATTCCTTTGTTGGCAGGCAGAGAGCTTTCAGCGAAAAAAGCCTTGCGCTTGAAAAAACATATCCAATCCTGCGCTAGCTGCCAGAGAGAACTCAAAGAATATGAGGCTGCCCTCGCAAGAATAAGAGTTGTCGCTCAAAAAGAGGAAGCCAAAGACTGGAATGAAAATGAGTGGAAGGCATTGATGAAAAAAGCAGTCTCAGAGGAGATGGAGCCCAAAACCTTCCCGTTCAAAATCAACCCAAAACTGGCCTTGGCTTATGGATTCGCTCTTCTGGCTATCCTTATCCTCGCAGGAATCCTGATAAAATATTTCGTCCTAAAGCCAAAAAGCATCACTCCCCTTGCCAAGCCAACCATTGTTAAGAAAATTGAATCGCCTAAAATTCCTCCAATCCTGCCTTAACAGGAAAAAACTCCGGAAGTAAAAAAGCCAGAGCAACCACTCGCTGTGGCCAAAGCTCAAAAGCCAGTAGCCCTTCCTGTCCAAAGGGCCCAAACCGGAAGCGAGCTCAACGAGCAAAAGCCTCAAGATGTAGTTTCGGTAACCTTGATTTCCAAGGATACAGGGTTTAAGGTTATCTGGTTTTTTGATAAAAATTTCGAATGGAAAGGAGAAGAAAAATAAAAAATATCTTTTAATTTCTTTAAAATTGTCTAAAATATTAAAAAAATGAAATTTGGAAGCCAGTCTGAAG
>Ga0315280_10004557_pt1 | contig 20362 bp, 22 predicted proteins | sample YL17G06_40_MG_FD_203697 | JGI IMG/M metagenome (GOLD analysis project Ga0315280, IMG submission 203697) | Sediment microbial communities from Yellowstone Lake, YNP, Wyoming, USA - YL17G06_40 | ecosystem: Environmental > Aquatic > Freshwater > Lake > Sediment | place: USA: Wyoming | collected... | reverse complement strand
CGGTTGTCGATCTCCATGTGCCTCGGCACCGGTGCCTTCTTGCTGTTTGCGGGATTCACGTAGATTGAGTGGCGGCTGCCCTCATGATCCAACTGACAGCCAGAGCGTTCCAGATGACGCAGCAAGTCGCCGCGCTTCATCGGCGCACCAAGCTGGGTCGCGTCGAACCAGCGGCGACCGAGAGAGGGATCAGCTCTATGGAGTCCGCTTCCGGGTCTGTGGCTGTGGCCGAAGGAGTCGGTAGAGGGCGTCCTTCCTCCAAGTACGATTCCGCCATGTCCTCCAAGGCACTCGCGATCATCGCCCGGGCATCGGGCAGATCAAACCCCTGGCTACAGACCCCCGGGAAGTCCAGCACCTCTGCGACGACCATCCGGTCTGTGCCTCGTGGAAGATAGAAGGCTGCGTGGTACTGCAACATGTTCCTAGTGTAACCGATCGAGCATGGAAATGGGTCGGAAAGTGGAAGGACTCAACCGACAGAACGACAACGGAAAGGCTCAACGCTCACCTGGCGCCCACTTTCGGGGAGCGCCAACTGCCGGGGATCACGCGCCTGTTAATGCCAGAATAAAATTCCTCGCGTTTTATACAAGTCAGGCAAGAGGAACAACTTTGGAGCTGCGGATGACCCGATCGCGAGTGACCAGCGGAACGTTATGCACCAAGCTTGTTGCGGCGATGATCTCGTCGGCCGGATCTCCGCGAAAATCGAGCCGGTCGGCGCCGCGGCAAACCGCCAGGTCCAGGGGCCAGACGTGTATCTGGGCCAAGGCCTGGGCCAGCTCCGGCGAATCGACATCCAGCACGATCCGGCCTAATTGGGAAAGCTTGGCCATCTCCCAGAGCACGATCGCCGAGATGCTCCATTGGTCCTCGGCAAGCAAGCGCCTCTCCCGCCTCGTCAGTTGGCCCGCCCAGGCAGACAGCAGGATGTGAGTATCAAGATTCAGCATTCCACTTCAGGCCTGTCGAAAGAATATCGCCCTTGATCTCGAGCTTTCCTTTCATGCTGCCGATCAAGTGCGCGCACCCGGAACCGATCGGGACCACCCGGGCAACCGGCTTGCCCCTCTTGGTAATTACCAGCCCTTCCCGGTCGAGGCGGTCGAGCAGGAAAAGGCATTGCTCCTTGAACTTGGAGGCGTTCACCTGGCGCATAATCGTCAATTATGCCATATGGTCGTCTGAGATGTCCAGTGGAAACATGGAGCGGGAGATGGGACTCGAACCCACGACGTCCAGCTTGGGAAGCTGGCATTCTACCACTGAATTACTCCCGCCCTGGTTGACCCGTCGGATAGGCGAGGTTCACAGCCGCGGGACGATTCAAGCGATTTTCCCCGCCCGGCGGCCCCCCCTGCCACCCAATTCCACTATAGCCCTCCTGCCGTGCCGTTTCAAGTGCGGAGTGCGGAATGCGGAATGCGGAATGCCGAGGGGAAGAAATGGGACGCCCGCTGCGGCGGGAACACAGATAAACGCAGATCAGCCCCGTTTGAGATTATAGCTGGCAGGAGTTACCAGTTTGACACTTGACAGCCATGAGATAATAGCAAATGGGCATAATGGGCCAGGGACGGCGCCGGGACGTCGCTCCCTTTCTTTGACAATTCGAGTTGCGGCTGTTCCCAGTGCGGAATGGGGAACGTTCCGAATGCGGAGTGCGGAATTGTTGTCACTCCGAACTCCGCACTCCGAACTCCGCACTCGGAACACCTGTTCCTGCACGGTGAGTCCGAGAATCGCGCAGTGTTTTCAGGCACTTACGGCCTCCGCCTGTTTTCCACCTGTATTAGCAGGCGACGGCTCCGTAACGCGTTGAAAACACGCATCCAGAAACTGTATCGCCCCACCTGTATTCTACAGGCGAGGGCGGGCGGCGAACAGGGGGCGCGCTGCGTGGCGCCCGCGGCTTGTCGGCTCTCAATCGGGGCGGGGAAGCGAGGCGCCTTGACTTCGCGGCCGCAAGTGCTAGTATTCAAGCAGGAATCCGGGCCACGGGGGTGGCGCGCATCAGAGCGGGGTGTGCGCCGGCGCAAAAGGAGGCCCGCCGTGTTCGATATCGGTATTCCGCAACGGGACACGTTGTGGTTGAACGTGACCAATATCATTCTGGGCATTCTCACGTTGGGTTGCTGTGTAGCCGCGGTCTGCGTCGTTGCCCGCGAGATTCTGCTGCGACTCACCCACCGGCATTCGCCGGCAGCGCTCCCGCCGCTGTTGCACTAAGAAGAAGTGCTGAGTGCTAAGTGCTGGGTGCTGAGTCGGGCCTTGCCGTCAACCACAGCGAGGCTACAGCCTACAGCCCCCTTGCATTGATCCGGCAAGTAAGGTTTGATAGGCGCATGACAATCGCTCGTTGCGCCATCTTTTTGGTCCTCCCGCTGCTGGGCGTGGTTGTGTTGACAGCGCCGCGGGGGTCCGCGGCCGAGCGCCGCAGCAAGAACGAAGCACTGGTCTACGTAGGCACATACACCAAGGCCAGCAAGGGGATTTACGCTTGGCGGCTGAACACGGCCACCGGCCAGTTGCAGCCGCTGGGCCTGGCGGCCGAAACGGTGAACCCCACGTTCCTGGCCGTGCATCCCAGCCGACGCTTTTTATACGCGGTCAGCGAGATCTCGAGTTTCCAGGGGCAGAAAAGCGGAGCGGTCAGCGCCTTCGCCATTGATCCCAAAACCGGCAAGCTGAGCTTCCTGAACCAGGCGCCGTCGCGCGGCGCCGGTCCCTGCCACCTGACCGTGGATAGCCGCGGCAGAAACCTCCTGGTAACCAACTACGGGAGCGGGAGCATGGCGGTGCTGCCGATCAACGACGACGGTCGGCTGAGGGAGGCCAGCGACTTCGTCCAGCACCACGGCTCGAGCGTGGATCCCAAGCGGCAACAGGGGCCGCACGCCCACTCCGTCAACCTTTCCCCGGACAACCGCTTCGCCATCGTGGCCGACCTGGGCCTGGACCAGGTGCTGGTCTACCGCTTCAATCCGGCGTACAGCACGCTGGCCGCCAACGAGCCGCCGTTCGCCAAGGTGAATCCCGGCGCCGGGCCGCGGCACTTCGCGTTTCATCCCTCCGGAAAATTCGCTTACGTCATCAACGAGCTGCAATCGACGGTGACGGCGTTCACCTGGGCCGCGGACGCGGGCGCTCTTTCCGAGATTCAAACCCTCTCGGCGCTGCCCAAGGATTTCTCCGGGGAAAGCTACTGCGCCGAGGTGCAGGTGCATCCCGGCGGCAGGTTCCTGTACGGCTCGAACCGCGGGCACGATTCCATCGCGGTGTTCGCGATTGACGAGGCCAAGGGCACGCTGACGCCGGTGGAACACGCCTCCACGCAGGGCAAGTGGCCGCGGCATTTCGGGATCGATCCCAGCGGGACGCTGCTGCTGGCCGCCAACCAGAACTCGGACAACATCACGGTCTTCCGGATCGACGCCAAAACCGGGCGGCTGCAGGCCACGGGCCAGTCGCTGGAGGCCGGCTCGCCGGTGTGCGTGAAGTTCGTTCCCCTGGATTAGGGGTTCTTAGCCGCAGATTGCGCAGATTTCGCCGACAATGGGCGCAATCGGCGAAATCTGTGGCTCCCTCCTACCGGAATTTGCCGAAGGTGCGCGGGTATGCGGGGTTGTACATGAAGTATTTCAGCAACGCGTCCAAATAGGAAGTATCGGTGCCCAGGGCGGCGCCGATCTTCAGCGGCACGTCGGTCTGGTCCATGTAGCCGGTGAACAGAAAGGCGCCGGGGCCCTCGGCGGTCAGCGGCAACGATACGCCCGCATGGCTGCCGGTACGGAAGCCGACCGAGAGCCGGCGCAATGTCTTGCCGGCCACCGCGCGGTTTTCCGGGTAGCCGTCGCCGTTCTCGTCGGTGTAGGTGGGGAAACCGTCGATGCCGAAGATATTGCCGAAGGCATACGCCGGGGGACCGGTCCCGGCCGTGCTCGAACCCCAGAGAAAATTGGCGCGCACATTGGTATTGACGTCCTTGTAGACGGTGGCCGTGTGGTTGCCCACCGGCGAGGTGACGGTGAATTGGAAGGTGCCGGAACGGTCGAAATAGTCCTGGTCGGGAGTTTCGGCCAGGCCGATTACGGTCATGGTCTGGCCGTGATCGGCGGTCACGATCAACAACGTGTCGGCCAGCGGCCGGGCCTGGGCCCAGGCGCGGGCAACACCGACGGCCTTATCGAACTCGATAGTGTCCCAGATGGTGCCGGCGGCGTGGGCGCTGTGCGACTGCTTGTCGATCGACGCGCCTTCCACCATCAGGAAGAAGGGCTGGTTGCCGGGCCCGCTTAGGGCCTCGATGGCCTTGCGCGCCATGTCATCCAGGAAGGGCTGATCGGGCCAGGCGCCGAAATTGGGCAAGGGCTCGCTGCCCGGGCGCTGCAGGCGCAGCTTGTCGTAGGCCACGTCCATGTGCCCGGCGCTGGAGGGGCGGATGCGGCTGCTGTGGCGCGAGACGCTGTTGGGCCGGCGGAACAGCCCCAACAGCTTGCCGGCCGAGGGGTCGGCGGCGCGCAACTCGGCGGCGTTGGTCACCAGCTTGTAGCCGAGGACCTGGAATTCGGCCGCCAGGTTGCGGCCGTCGGTGCGGATATCCGGGTCGAAGCTCTCCTTGCCGCCGCCCATCAGCACGTCGGCCACGGGCCGGTTTCCGAACAGCGGATTTTCCAGGTACTGGCGGGTGACTTCGAAGGCGGCGTCGCGCTCGCCCATGTGCGTAGCGAAGGCGGCCGGCGTGGCGTCGGCCATTGCCGACGTGGTCACCAGCCCCACGCGGTAGCCGAATCTGCGCTTCAGGTACTCGGCGATGGTCTCTACGCGGGGGTTGTCCAGCGCGGCCCACAGGTTGTCGGCGGTGGCGCCGGGTGCCAGCCACACGCAGTCGGTGCCGTCGCCAAAGACGCTGATTGCGCCGTCGAATGTCTTGTTGCCGGTGGCCAGGGCGGAGGCGGAATTGGCGGAGTCGGGGATCACGCGGTCCGAGCCGTGGTTGATCACCATGCCGCTGACCGGCATCTGGTCCATTTCCAGCAGCCAGTCGTAAAAACCCTCGCGCAGGCCGGGCACACCCGGAGCGATCTCCACGCTGCGCGCCACCAAGCGGGCGGCGTCGCGGTAGGCTTCGGCCATGCCGTCGCCGATGAGCAGAATCACGTTGCGCGGCGGGCTCGACAGGTTGAAGGCCTGGATGCCGATGTCCCGCAGGGCGCGCAAGGTTACCCCCGAAGCGGTGACGCTGGCGTCCAGGCGAACCGTGCCGGGGGTGGCGAAGCTGATCAGATCGGCGCGGTAGACGTAATCGGCGCCGCCGTTGCAGTCCAGATCAACCTGCCTGGGCCCGCTGAAGAAGTTGGTGATGTCGGCGCCGTTGGCCGTCACCCGGAATCCGGACAGGCTGGCGGCGTTGCGCACCTCGATGACCAGGTCGAAACGCTGGTCTTGGAGCAGGCGCGTGCGCTCTGGCAACTGGATGGCCAGGTGCTGCGCGAACAATGAGGGGGCGACCAGCGGAAAAAGAAAAGCAGCGAAAAAGAGACGACGCTTCACAATCAACCTCCGATTGCGGATTGCGGATTTCGGATTGCGGATTTCAATCCAAAATCCGCAATCGAATCACTCATCACTTTGTTATTTCAACTTGCGAACGAGCTGGTGAACCTTGCCGATGAGCACTTCTTCCACTTCGGGCGCCCAGGGGCCCGGCTGCCCGTAGTAGATCATCGAAGTCGCCGCCTCGTAGCCGCCCTCCTGGACGACGCGCTTCGAAGCGATGTAAGCGAACACGTCGTTGCAGTATCCGGAAACCCAGAGGCGATCAGCGCCCAGCTCTTTCTTCAGGCGCAGGTCGTAATCGACCACCACTTCACCGGCCAGCGCCACCATGGTCAGGTCTTTGCCGAAGCGCACAATCTGGATGGGATAGGGGTAGGAGGAGGGCAGGCGGCCGTCGCGGTCCAGCATGGCGAGCATGTCGCGGGCGTGCCGCTGCTGGTACACGTCCTTGCTCTTGAGGCGGGCCTGCCACTCCTCGCGCGGCGGGGCGGGAGCGAACGGCAGGTTGACGCGGTCGAACACCGGCCGCAGCGGGCCGGACAGAGGGCGCATGCCGCCGGCCAGCACCTTGTCCACCGCGGCGGCCAGTGACGCGCCGTGCGTATCGACCAGGGCGATGGTGCCGCGGGGATCGGGGTTGGCGTCGCCGCCGCAGCCCAGCATGAACAGGGCGGTGACGCCGGGATGCGCGGTCTCGAGGGTCTCCTGCGCCACGCCCGCATAGTCGCTGTGAATCTGGTAGTTGTCGCCGCCCAGGGTGGTGTTGTGGCAGGCGTAGTTGAACAAGACGGCGCGCAGGCGGCCGCCGGCTCCCTCCACCTTCAGCACATCCACGCGGCGGTCCACGGGGCCGGCCGGGTTGGGGCTGATCACGTAGCCCGTCTCTTTCTTTGTCCGGCGGTTGACGGCGAAAGGGGCCTCGCCGAAGCCCAGCGAGAGCGTGGCCGGCGCCAGGTCCTTCAGGGCCGCTCCCGCCACCTCGACTACCTTGTCCTGCAACGCCGCGGTGTATTGGAGCACGGCGGCGGCCTGCTGGCCGTCGAGCGCGTACATGGAGGTGAGCGACTCGCGGACTACCGGGCCGCTGTGGGTGTGCGACGAGCTGAAGAGGATGGCGTCGCGCCGCAAGCGGTGTTGCTTGCCGATGCGCTCGGCGATGGGCTCGGCGACAGCGCGGGGGAAGCCCAGCAGGTCGCTGGTGACGATCACCACGCGGTGGCCGCGGCGGTCCTCCAGCGCCAGCGCCTTGGCATACAAGCGCCGCGCCACGCCTTCCGAGGGCTTCTTGCGCGCCGCGAAACCGGCCATCCAGATGGGCTTCGCGGGGGTGATATCGACCGTAGCGACTCCCGCCTTCCATTCGCTGCGCGGGGCGGCCGTTGCTGGCCAGGTGATAGCCGGCAGCAGAAGAGAGAGGCAACACAGAAGGTTTGATCGGTGCATAGGCAGGCGTAGTATATGCTCAGGGCTGGGCGGCCACAAGGGCCGGCCCTACAGCCGGGGAAGGCGCCATGGGAAGCGAAACCGGGTTGCGTGGCTGGCTGCTGCTTGCCTGCCTGGCGATGCCCGTGTGCGCGCGCCCCGCCCGGCCCGCGGCCATCGACCAGCCGGCCAAACCCGGTGCGGGAAAGCCGGCACGGCTCCTGGAACTGCGGGGACAGGTCCTCACTGCGCAGGGCAGGTCCTTGCCCCCCTACTCGATCATTTGGGTGGCGCTGCAAGGGGCCACCACGCCGTTCGGCACGAGCACCCGCGCGCTGGCCGGCAAGTTCAAGTTCTCCAAGCTCCTGCCCGGCACCTATACCGTGACCACGCAAATGCGGGGGCAGGGGCAGGCGTGTCAGACCGTCGAAGTGACCCCCGGGCTGGCCGACAGCAAGGGCCGCGTGCAGGTAATGGTGATGTTGCGGCGATTGCTGGAGGATGCACAGCGCCGCTACACCGTTTCCATGCGCCAGCTTGCCATTACCGAAGGGGCCATGAACGAGTACCGAAAGGCGCTGAACTCGCTCGGCAAGCGCCAGGCCGACCAGGCCATCAGCCACCTGGAGAAGGCGGTGGAGCGCTCACCCGGCTTTCTAGAAGCGATCAACCTGGTGGGCACGATTTATTACCAGCGGCGCGAGCTGGCCAAGGCCGAGGAATCGTTTCGGGAGGCGCTGGCGCTCGATCCCAATGCTTACGAGCCCATGGTCAACCTGGGCGGCACGCTGCTGGACCTGCGGCGCTATCGGGAAGCGCTGGTATACAACATTGGCGCCACCAACCGGCACCCCAACGACGCGCTGGCGCACGCCCAATTGGGTCTGAACTTGGTCGCGCTGGGCCGCTACGAAAACGCCATCCCCTATCTGATCCGGGCCAAAAAACTTGACCCGGCCCATTTCTCCAACCCCCAACTGGTGCTGGCTGAGGTCTACATGCGCCAGGGCCAGACGGCCAAGGCCGGCGCTGAGTTAAAGGAATTCATGCGCCTCCATCCCGACCACCCGCTGGCCGTTCAACTGCGCGAAGAATTGAAGAAAGTGAACAAGCAGTAAAGAAAACGGGACGCAGCGTCAAAATGTAAGCCCGGCGTCGGCGGGCAAATCCGGGCCGGCAGATTCACTGTCCAGGTATTTCGGATACGCGGCGGCGGCGATCATGGCGGCGTTGTCGGTGGACAGCGCCGGGCTGGGGAAATAGACCGGCATGGCGTCGGCCGGCGGCAGGCGGCGGAAACGCTGGCGCAAAAGCGAATTGCAGGCCACTCCCCCGGAGACAATCAGCGCGCGCACATCGTGTTGGCGGGCGGCGGCCACGGCGCGCGACACCAGGTCTTCGACCACCGCGGCCTGGAAGCTGGCCACCAGGTCGAGCGTGCGGCGGCTGCACATCCGCAGATACCATTCCAGCGGGGCGGCGGGCTGCTGGCGAAGCGCCTCGCGCCGCCGCTCGATCTCTTCGGCCATGGCCTGCGCCTGCACGTAGCGCAGCACGGCGGTCTTGATCCCGCTGAAGCTGAAGTCCAGGGGATTACCCTTGGTCTTGGGCGGGGTGAAGCGCACTGCGGCAGCGTCGCCGTGGGGCGCCAGGCGGTCGATGATGGGGCCGCCGGGGTAGCCCAGGGCCAGCAGCTTGGCGACCTTGTCGAAGGCTTCGCCGGCGGCGTCGTCGCGCGTCTTGCCCAGCACAGTGTACTGGAACCGGTTGCCACTACGCCGGGCGAGCAGCGTCATAGTGTGCCCGCCGCTGACCACCAGCGCCAGCGCCGGAAACTCGATTTCGGCGCCCTGCCGCATCCGTTCTTCCAGCAGGACGGCGTGGATGTGTCCCTCCAGGTGGTTGACGGGGATCAGCGGGATGCGCAGCGACAGGGTCAGCGCCTTGGCATAAGTCAGGCCCACCAGCAGCGAGCCCACCAGTCCGGGGCCGTGAGTGACGCCAATGGCCCGCAGATCGCGCAGGCTGGAGCCGGACTGCTCCAGCGCCTCGCCCACGATGGGAACAATGGCGCGCAAATGCTCGCGCGAGGCCAGTTCGGGAACGATGCCGCCATACGGCCTGTGCGTGGCGACCTGGGAGGCCACCACGCTGGAAAGCAGGCGCGCGCCGTCTTCGACCACCGCGGCCGCCGTTTCATCGCAGGAGGATTCGATGCCCAGGATGCGCACGCTCACATCAGTATTGTACCGGAGGCTGTGGGCTGTGGGCTGTAGGCTGTGGGCGCCAGGTAGTGAATCGCTCCCGGTTTCTGCCCACAGCCTACAGCCCACAGCCTACAGCCGCTTTGTTTTATGCTACATTGGATAACCGGAGAGCCGCGCCGAGGCAGCGAGAGACTTTGCCTAACTTTGCCGCGTTTTTTGATCTTGCCAAGAGCAAGGTGCTGGCCGTTCAGGAGTTCACGCTTCTGGGCCTGCGGGCTTTCCGGAACCTCTTTGGTCGCCCGCGCTACCTGGCCGACACCTGGATCCAGGCGGACGTAATCGGAGTGGGCTCGCTTCCCATCATAGTGCTGACCGGGTTTTTCACCGGCGCGGTGCTGGCCCTGCAAACCTCCAAGACGCTGCAGACGTTTGGCGAGGTCACGCTGACCGGGCAGGTGGTGGCGCTCTCGCTGGTGCGCGAACTGGGCCCGGTGCTGACGGCGCTAATGGTCGCCGGCCGGAACGCCTCAGGCATGGCCAGCGAGCTGGGGTCCATGCTGGTCAGCGAGCAGATCGACGCCATGCGGGCGCTGGGCACCGATCCCAGCAAGAAGCTGGTGACACCGCGGCTGGTGGCCACCGTCGGCGTGCTCCCCCTGCTGACGATCATCTCGGACTTCGTGGGCGTGACCGGCGGATTCATGGTCTCGTTTTTCATCATCCGCATGGATCCGGTCCAGTATTGGACCACCGCCTACCAGTCGCTGCACTTCGAGGACGTATTTCAGGGCATGATCAAGCCCTTTATCTTCGGCTACATCGTGGCCGTGGTGGGCTGCTATTTCGGGTTGACGACGCGCGGGGGCACACAGGGCGTGGGACGCTCGACCACCCAGGCGGTGGTGGCCGCCTCGGTGCTCATTCTGACCACCGATTTCTTCGTAACGAAATTGCTGCTGGCATTGCTGGGATGACCGAAACCCGCCCCGACCAGACCGTTCTGGAGTTCGAGCACGTTTGCCTGGTGCTGGACGACAAGCCGGTGCTGCGCGATGTCAGCTTCCGGCTGGCCCGCGCCGAGACCAAAATGATTTTGGGGGCCGCGGCGTCGGGCAAGTCGGTGCTGTTGAAGACGGCGCTGGGCCTGTTCCGGCCCGATTCCGGCCGCGTCGCCGTCTTCGGCCGGGACATCACCGGCCTGCGCGAGGAAGAGTTGTATCCCATCCGGCAGCGCATCGGGATGGTTTTTCAGGAGGGGGCGCTGTTCGACTCCATGACCGTCTACGGCAACGTGGCCTACGTGTTCCAGGAGGACCGGGCGCTGTCGGCCGAGGAGGAAGAGGAGCGGGTGCGGCGGGCGCTGCGCTTCGTGGGGCTGGAAGAGGCCATTGAGAAATTGCCGTCGGAGCTGTCGGGAGGGATGCGGCGCCGCGTGGCCATCGCCCGCGCCTTCGTCGGCGAGCCCGCGCTGATGCTCTACGATTCGCCGACCGCCGGCCTGGACCCGGTGACCGCCCAGTCCATCATCGCCCTGATTGTGAAGCTGGGCGATCTGGAAGACGTCAGCGGGCTGGTGGTGACCCACCGGCTGCAGGATGCCGGCGTGATCGCAGACTATTTCTATGACCAGGAGTCCGAAGGTTTGCTGCCGGCCCATTCCAACGGGCGCGACTACGACACCAAGACGTCGGTGCTGGTCCTGCGCGAGGGGCAGGTGGTGTTCGACGGCGCCCGCGACGAAATGTTTCGTGCGCGCGATGCCTACATCAGGAGATTCATTGGTTGACCTGAGACCTGAGACCTGGGATCCAGGACTAGAGTCTCAGGTCCCAGGTCGCAGGAATGAACGGAGGAACCATGGCTTCCAAACAGCTTGCTTGGACCCAGTTGAGAGTTGGCCTGCTGGTGATCGTCAGCATCACTATCTTCGCCGTCCTCATCTTCCTGATCACCGGCGAAGGGTTTTTCCAGCGCAAGTACGAACTGCGCACTTACATGGAGGACGCCGGCGGGCTGCGCACCGGTGATCCGGTGCGGCTGGCCGGCATCGACGCCGGCAACGTGTTGGCCATCCGCGTCTCCGGCAGCCATGATCCGAAACGCGCGGTGGAGGTGACCATGCGCGTGCTCCGCCGCTATCAGGATGAGATCCGCGACGACTCGCTGGTGTCGCTGGCCGCCGAGGGATTGCTGGGCCAGCGCTACCTGGATATCACCCGGGGAGACCCGTCGCAGCGCGTCATTCCGCCGGGAGGCGAAGTGAAGCTGAAAGAGACGGCGGAGATCAGCGACGTCGTGGCCACCAGCGCCGATGTCATGGTCAAGCTGAACCGCATTGCCGCGCGCGTGGACAACATCATGAACCAAGTCGAATCGGGCAAGGGGAGCCTGGGCAAGATGATTTACGACGAGTCGTTGTTCGCCAAGGCCAACAAGACCGTTGACGATATTCAGGGGCTGGTGAGCGGCGCGGCGTCGGGCAAGGGCACGCTGGGCAAGTTCCTCACTAGCGACCAACTGTATAACGATGCGCAAGCCGGCGTGACCAAGGTCAACCAGGTTCTCGACGACGTTCAGAAAGGGCAAGGCTCGCTCGGCAAGCTCATTTACGATCCGGGCGTGTACGACCGGACCAACAAGCTGCTGGCACGGGTGGACGGCATTGTGGGCGGCGTCGAAAAAGGGCAGGGCACGCTCGGCAAGCTAATCAAGGAAGAGGCGCTGTACGAGCGCGTCAATTCGGCCGTCGCCAATATCGACAAGATCAGCGGCCGGCTGGAGCGCGGCGAGGGATCGGCCGGCAAGCTGTTGCACGACGAGAGTCTGTACAGCAACCTGAATTCGTTCACGCTGGATTTGCGCGGGCTGCTCGCCGATTTCCGCCAGAACCCGAAGAAGTTCCTCACCATCCAGCTCAAGATTTTCTGAAGCGTGGCCAGGCTCAGCGGAGGCCTGCGGCGCCCCCGGGCGCTACAGCAGGTAAGATTCGGCGGGCTTGAGTTGCTGGGTGCCGGGATCGATCTGCAGCCCCATTGCTTCGAGCGCCGTCACGCCCAACAGCGGCATGTCTTCCGGGTCGCCGAACACCACCGGCGCGATGCTCTCATGGCCGTTCCATCGGAAGAACGCTCCACCAACGTCCCGCTGGATGATCTCCCCGTTGGCCAGGCGGAAGTTGCGCCGAAACTGAACCGGCACGCCCAGGCTTTCCAGCGTCGGCCGTGGCACCACGCTGATCAAGACCCCAGTGTCGACAAGCAATTCCACTTCCGCGGAGCGCTCAAGCTCCACCGGGTGGCAAACGGCAAACCTGGTACGAACGAAGCCCATCTCAGTACGATTGTAGCACCGGATGGGTCATGGAGCGCGGGCTTCCCGCCCCCGCTGCGCCCGGGCCGAGACGGCCGCGCTGCCAGGAGCCCCCGCCGGTTCATGGGCACTTGGCGGTCAGAGACCTGTACACTGGTGGTGATGGCCTGTCGAACTTATGCGCAACCGTGCCCCGGCGCGGCCTCACCGATTTCTTGCACCGATCCTGATTCAATCGCGCGCTACCTGGAGGATGCTTCGGGCTTCACGGGAACGGCCGAGGCGGTGCTGCTGCCCGAGAACGAGGCGGAGGTCAGCGCCATCCTGCGGGAAGCGCAGCGGACCGGCACGCCGGTGACTGTCTCCGGGGCAGGGACCGGCCTCACGGGCGGGCGCGTGGCGCAAGGCGGTTGGGTGGTCTCGCTGGAGCGCCTGAACCGCATCGTGGATCTTGCGGCGGGGCGGGCGCGCGTGCAACCCGCCGTGCTGCTGAAAGACCTGCAGGCGGCGGCCCAGGCCGCCGGCCAGTTCTATCCGCCCGACCCCACCGAGAATACCTCCAGCATCGGCGGCAATATCGCCACGAACGCTTCCGGCTCGCGCAGCTTTAAGTACGGAGGCACCCGCCGCTATGTGCGCCGCCTGTGCCTGGTGCTGCCGAACGGGGACCGGCTGGAACTGGAGCGCGGGCAGGTGCACGCCGACTCGGAACACCGCTTCGAGATCGTGCTGGCCGGGGGGCGCGTCTGTGAATTGCGGCTGCCGCAGTACGCCATGCCCGCCACCACCAAGCACTCGGCCGGCTATTACTTCGCCCCGGGCATGGACCTGATAGACCTGTTCATCGGCTGCGAAGGCACGCTGGGCGTCATCACGGAAGCCGAGGTGGACCTGCTGCCGTGGCCCGGCGAGGTGCTGGGCGGCGTCGTGTTCTTTGCCGGCGAGGCGGCGGCCCTGGACTTTGCCATGCGCGTCCGGCGCCTTTCCCGCCAGAGCAACTTCGCCGGTCCGATGCAGGCCCGGCTGATCGAGTTCTTCGACCGCAACGCGCTGACGCTGCTGCGGCTGCACCGCTACCCGGAGACGCCGGCCGCCGCCCGCGCCGCCGTCCTGCTGGAGCAGGAAACCGGCGCCGGTTCGCTGGAAGACGCCGCCGAGCGCTGGCTGGAGGTCATCGAGCAGTCGGCCGCCGAACACGGCGCGGCCTTGCTGGATGATTCCTGGTTTGCGATGTCGGCGGCCGAGCGCGAGAAATTCCGCGATTTTCGCCACGCTATAGCGCTCATTGTCAATGAGACGGCGCGCCGGAACGGCTTTCCCAAATTGGCTACCGACCAGGCCGTTCCGGTGGAGCGCGCTGCCGAGCTGCTCGCTTTCTACTACCGGGAATTGCGGGCCTTGTTCGGCGACTGCGATCCGCCCCGCTACGCGGTCTACGGCCACATCGGCGACGCGCACCTCCACGTCAACATGCTTCCCACCGACGAGGCCTCCTTCCGGGCGGCCAAGGCCCTGCTGCTGAGATTCGCCGAAGAGGCGGTGCGCCTGGGCGGCACTGTGGCCGGCGAGCACGGCCTCGGCAAGGCCAAGCTGCACCTCCTCAAGCTGCAGTATCCGCCGGAAGTCATCGAAGCGATGCGCCAGATCAAGCTGGCGCTGGACCCGCAGGACCTGCTCAACCGCGGCAACCTGTTCGGATCGAGCTCGCTGCTGGCTGTCGGCTGACGACTGGCGGCTGGCGGCCTTTCGCCGAACACGATGCAAACAGAGCCGAAGCAGGGAGGCAGAGGCGACAGCCGACAGCCGAAGTTAACTCACACGGCGAGAGATATGGTGGGGACCAGCGTCTGCTTGACTGGGTCCGCAGTGACGCTGAGGCTTTCCAGCGCCGTGACGCCCAGCACCTGCATGTCGCCCGGTTCGCCGAAGACGACGTTGGCAGCGCCGGTGCGCCCGTCATAGCTGAGGAACGCATACCCAATCCTGCGCTCCAGCATGGCGCCGGTCATGGTCTGGAACTGGCGCACTTCGGCGGGCCGGATGCCGAGTTCGTCCAGAAGACTCGCCGAAAGCCAGGTGAACAGGAAGCCGGTATCGACCAGAAGCTCGACCTCGCGCTGGCGCTGGGGGTCGGCTGCGTTGCGGATCGACACCCGGACCTTAAACAGCCCCATGCACGCCATTATAAACCCGAGGTGTCAGGTACCAGGAATTCAGATGAACCTCGCTGATACCCGGAACCTGGCACCTGAAACCTGGCACCTGGCACCTGCTAATCCCGGCGGCGAAGGATGGCGCCGGTCAACAGCGCGCCCAGAATGCTCATTCCCAGGAAGCCGAACAGGTAGGTGATGGCCCAGGCCAGCACCAGGAAGGGGCCGCCGCCGGGCGAATTCACCACCTCCATCACGCGGTCGGCATTCGGTGAGTTCATCAGCTCGGCCCGCTGGCGGAACTGGTCGCGGAGAAACTCCACCAAGCCCCAGAGCTGCCGCCGGATCAAGGCGTGAGAGATAAGGGCGACCAGAAAGGCCACCAGGAAGCCGAAAAAGCCGCTCAGCAGGCCGAGCCGGCTCGCTTCGCCGGGAAGCACGGAGCGGCCGAACTGCACCCGAAAGAAGAAGACGGCCAGAGCGCCGCAGGCCAGCGTCCACAAACAGCAGAAGTCGTCAAGCTGGGGCACACCGGCCAGCACCCCGGCGGCAATACCGGCCATGAACGCGGAACCGAGCATGATCGAGGCCGTTGCCGGCAGAACCTCTCGCTCTTGGGCCGGCGGAGAAGGCGGGGGCGGCGGCGGGCCGGGCGCAGGCTCCGCCGCCGGCTGCTGCGCTGGTTCGGACGCGGATACCTGCTCCGGCTCCCCGGCGGGCGCCGGCTGAGCGCTCAGTTTCTGTCCGCAGATCGGGCAAAAATACGCGACCGGCGGCAATTCCGCGTTGCAGTACGGGCAGCGTTCCATCAGTTGGATGTACCCTCGGTGATGTTCGCCAGGGCGATCTGCGTCTTGTGACGGACCCGCCAGATGATCACGCGCCTCTGCTGCTCGGCATCGCGCATGACGAATTCCACGCGACTGCGGCCGCGCCGCTCCTTGAACTCGCGGCCGAGGCGCTGGCGATAGAAGGAAGCGACCCGCGGCAGCGCGTCGTCGGTCTGGTATGTGGCGGCCACTACCTGCCAGCTAACTTCCGCCGGGATTTCGACCGAAATCATCGTCCCATCTCCTCTGACCCGCCGCGAGCCGGGATAGATGGGCAAGCGCAACTCGGCTTCCGTCGGTTCTCCCTTTTGGACCTTCAGCGAACCCGCGGCCGTATCCACCTCGACCCGCTTGTCGAGCTGGCGAATGTCCATGCTGATCTGGCGAACCAGGTAGCGGGAAAAGACATAAATGCCGCTGAAGACCAGCAGGCTGGCAAGCCCGAGCACGCCCAGCAGCACCCAGGCGAAGGTGTAGTCGGGGCGCCGGGGGGAGGGTGGTTGCGGTTGGCTAGCCATGGTGGTACTCCTCAGGCCTGGGAGCCCAACCGCGATTGTAAGACAACGGGTCAAGCAACCAGCGCTCGAAAGCATCTGCCAGCAGCGGCGCGGCGGCGGCCCCCGCCAGCAGGCCCGTCAGCATGCGGCCGGCCGCCCACGCCGGCCGCAGCCCCAGCCATTCGGTGAGGACGTCGGCGGCCAGCAGGGCCAGCGAAGCCAGACAGATTCCAGGTTTCAGGTGCCAGGTTTCAGGTCGAGTGCCCGACGCGAGAGCCGAGAACCAGACCGCTGAAACCAGCAGCCCGATGGCCGCCCCAATATAGATGCCGAGGCAACGCGCGCAAACGGCCATGGGCGCTCCGGCCATCCAGAACGACCGGCCAGGCTGCTGGTGGCACAGCGGCCGGAACAGCGCGTGCACCAGGGGCGAATGCAGAAAAGGCGCGGCGCAGGCCAGCGCCGCACCCCCGGCGCTCAATAACGCCAGGGCGACCAATATGGGACGCAGATGAACGCAGATGAACGCAGACTTGTTCTTGTTCGTATCAGATCTGGGTTTATCTGCGTTCATCTGCGTCCCATTTCTCACGTTTATACGAAAGCGGAGATCCCGGTGATCTTTTCCCCGATGATCGGCGCCACTTCCTTCTCCACGAATTCGCGGGCGGTTTGCCGCACCAGCAGTTCCTGCTCGCTGAACAGCGAATCGATCTCCATGAAATCCACGCCACGAAAGGGATAGGCCATCGCTCGCTCCTCGCGTCCCTGAGCTTCCAGTATATCCGCTGAAGGCCGGCGGGGCGGGCCGGACTGGAGCCGGCCCCCAGAGGCGCGCAGCCGAGGCCCGCGGCTTTTGGTTGGGCCGCGAAAATTCAGGAAACTTTCAGGGTCGTCCCTGAACATGTAGTGGCAGACAAGAAGAACGTGTGTCATACATTTTGGGCCGCCGGCCGAGTCTGCTTTTAGATTTTCGCATGCGTCATAGTTCTTTCTTCTCGATCGCACTCACCGCCCTTCTGCTGGCCACGGCCGCGATCCCGCCCGCGGCGGGCCAGCAGCGCGACCCGCTTACTCTTCAAAAGGCGCTGGAAATGGCCGAGCAGCGCAACCTGGATCTGCTGGCGGCGCGGCAGCGGCGTGCGCTGACGCCGGCCAGAATCCAGATCGCGAAACAGCGGCCGAGTCGGCGCTGCTGGCCAGGATGCGGGGCTGGCCGAGCGCCTGAGGGAGATTGCCCAGGAGCGCTTCGAGGCGGGCGCGGTGGCGCAGGTGGAGGTGCTGCGGGCAGAGGCCGAGGTCGCCGGTGATGGGCGGGCTTTCTATCTCCACCTTCATCACCCTGCTGGTGATGCCGGTCTTTTATTCCCTGCTGGAAAGCAAGGAAGGGAGGCGGGCCTAGCAGCCTGTGGCAGAAGTCGCGGATCGGGGGAATGGCCCTCGTAACCCATTGAATCTGCATGCCCGCGAAGTGCCGCTCCAGCCAAAAAGGCACTTCTGCCACAGGCTGCTAACGGGGCCATGCCTCAACTGAGCGGCAAGCGTCAGATGCTGTGAGGCAATCTGTACCGGTGGTCTTTGGACCGCTCGCCTGCGCGGCGGAGACGGGAGGGCCTGCACGCCGCCCGGAGGTGTAGAATGAAAGGCAGGCTACCTGGCGAGGGCGTGCCCCGGGGGCCGGCACGTGCGCGCCTAGTCTTGGGCCGACCCCGGTAGGGGTCGGGTAGGTCAGCCAAACGGGAGTTAGGCAGCTCGTTGGAGGGCGTACATCAATGACTATCGTTAAGGACAAATACCGGGGGACAACCAAGTACTTCCACGTGCTTGCTGAACTGGTCCGAGCGGCGCAGTACCGCGGTCTTACGACCTATCAGGACATCGCGGTCATCATGGGCCTTCCGCTGAAGGGCGACCACATGGGAGCTGAGACCGGCCACATCCTGGGCGAAATCGCAGAAGACGAGGTGCAGGCGGGTCGCCCGATGCTCAGCGCCGTTGCGGTTGGCATCAGCGGCAGACCGGGGCCCGGTTTCTACAGGCTTGCGAGAGACTTGGGACACCTAGCTGCAGGTGAAGATGAACTGGCCTTCTGGGAAAGGGAACGTCAAGCCGCGTACGAAGCCTGGAAACGACCGCTGCCGAAATGAGAGGCAGTAGGGATGTGGCTAACGAGCCGCTGCAGGCGACGGCCAAAGGCGGGCCGCGCCTGAGCGCCCCGCCGTTAGGCGCACCCGAACGGGAGTCATGGAAGGCGAGTCTTCGCAAGCATGTACGAGATTCGATTTTCAGAAGGTGTTGCGGATGATCTGGGCCGTGTCAGTGGGAGCCAGCGCGCCCAGATACTGGATCGGATCGAAGCACAATTGAGGCATGAACCAACCCGGCGCACTCGCAATCGCAAGGTCCTTGTGGGCCTGGTTCCTCCCTGGGAGCATGTCGAGCCCGTGTGGCAGCTCCGGGTCGGGGAGTATCGCGTTTTCTATGATGTGAACGAGGAGGACGTGACAGTAGTCGTCCGGGCCATTCGACACAAGCCGCCTCACAGAACGACCGAGGAAATTCTATGAAGCAGATTGTTCTTGAAAAAGCCGACCTTGAATCTTGCGTCAGCCAGGCGCAGCAGGGACGCGTCGTTATTGTGCGGAACGGCCGACCAGTTGCGCTTGTCGTTGGCGTTGAAGGGATGGACCCGGAGCAGTTGGAGCTTGGCAGCAGCGACAAGTTCTGGAGGCTCATTGCAAGACGCCGGAAACAAAAGGCGATCAGTCGCGCCCAGTTGGAGAGGAAGCTCAATGGCCGCACGTAAGGCAGCAGATTCAGTTCGTTGATCCTTACGACGCGAGGCGTCGCTACGCTCTTTCGGCTGGAAAGGCGGGACAACGCCCGGTTCTACGAGTTTTTCGACGTGCCCATCGAGGTGGAGGGCAATCGCGCGCACATCCGGGCCATGGCGCTGGACGGGCACGTGATCGAAACCATTGAGTTGACCGCCCCGGGCGGGAACTGACAATTCCTCGTTCCCTATTATGCGCGCTCGATGCGCCCCGGCGGGCCTTACCGCGGCGCTGACGGCGCGAGGTCTCGCAGGACCTCGTCATAGGCCGGCGAATTGATGTAATCATCAAGGGCGTAGACGCGGGCCCGCGGGGCGATCTGCGCCACGCGCGCGGCCAGGCTGCGCTGGCACACCACCATCTCGGCGCTAGCCGGCATCTCGCTCAGCGCCGCGTGGCGGACGGGGACGTCGACCCGCGCCGCCTCCAGCTTGCGCCGCAACACCGCCGCGCCAATGACCGAGGAGCCGGCGCCCGCCTCACAGACAAACAGAATGGTGGCCGGCCGCGCGGCGGGTGACGGCGCCGCGGCGGCAGGCTCGCTCGCGAACCGGAACTGCTCCGCGCCGGCCTCCGGCGCGGGGGAACGCGCCACGATTGGCACGGCCACCGCAAAGGTCACCACCGCTCCGGTCGCGATGCCGCAGAGCACGGGCAGCAAGCCACCCTTGGGCGCCAGGGCGATGGCGGTAAAGATGCTGCCCGGCGAGTACGTGGCCACCAGCCCGGCGTGCATGGTCACGAACACCGTGGCCGCCGCGAAGCCGCCGGCGATCATCGCCAACAGCGTCAGCGGGTTCATCAGCACGAAGGGAAAATACAGCTCGTGAATGCCGCCGAAGAAATGGATGATCAGCGCCCCCGGAGCTGAACTTTTCGTCGTCCCCTTCCCAAACAGCCAGTAGGCGCACAACAGCCCCACGCCCTGTCCGGGGTTCGGTTCGAGCAAAAAGAAAACCGACTTGCCAAGCTGCTTGGCCTCAGCCACGCCCAGCGGCGCCAGCACGCCGTGGTTGATGGCGTTGTTGATGAACAGCACCTTGCCGGTCTCGATGAACAAGGCGATGAAGGGCAGGTAGCCGGCGGTGGTAATCTTCCGCGCTCCGGCGGCCAGCGCGGCGGTCAACCCGCCCACGAACGGTCCGGCCAGGGTGAACCCCAGCAGGGCCAGCCCCATGCCCAGAATGCCGGCGGAAAAATTATTGGCCAGCATCTCGAAGCCCACCGGGACGCGGCTGACGCAGCGCCGGTCAAGCTGCTTCATCAGCCAGCCAGCCAGTGGTCCCATGACCATGGCCCCGATGAACATCGGAACGCGGGTGGCGGCCACCATGCCCATGGTGGCCACCGCAGCTACCAGGCCGCCTCGCGGGCCGTGCACCAACCGCCCGCCGGTGTAGCCGATCATCAGCGGCAGCAGATTCAGGATCATGGGTTCCACAAGCCGGGCCAGGTACTTGTTGGGAAGCCAGCCCGAGGGCATGAACAACGCCGTAATAAGGCCCCAGGCGATGAAGGCGCCGATGTTGGGCACCACCATGCCGGCCA
>Ga0315280_10004556_pt1 | contig 20363 bp, 22 predicted proteins | sample YL17G06_40_MG_FD_203697 | JGI IMG/M metagenome (GOLD analysis project Ga0315280, IMG submission 203697) | Sediment microbial communities from Yellowstone Lake, YNP, Wyoming, USA - YL17G06_40 | ecosystem: Environmental > Aquatic > Freshwater > Lake > Sediment | place: USA: Wyoming | collected... | reverse complement strand
TAGCTAAAGGCAAGGTATTGGTTAGTGTCGCTGCTATAATTGAGGGGATAGAGCATGAAATCCTTCTGATATGGGAAGGCGATATGCCCTATCATAAGTGGTGGGTTATTCCTGGAGGGTACGTGAAGCCGGAGGAAACCGTGGAGCAAGCCGTCATACGAGAGGTTAGAGAAGAGACAGGATTAGAGATTATTCCAGTCAAGTTAGTTGGAATCTATGACGACTTCATTTCCAATGGAGAGAGTGAACCGATACATCATATTATCATCGCTTACACGGCAGATGTATTCGGTGGCAGAATAATCTTCTCTCATGAGGCCACAGCCTATAAGTGGTTTAGTGTAGAAGAAGCTCTCAACACACCAGAACTTCCTACTGTTTTCAAAAGAATCCTTGATGATTTCAGGAAACAAAAGCCAGTCAGACTCATCTCACGACTGAGGAAGATCTTCAATATCTATTCCGGCGTAGGCGAAGCAATATAGTTTTGACAGTATGCGCGCATAAATCAAGGACAAGAGTTCGAACCCCTGAAGATTATTGAACCCGATCGATATCGAGGGACCATATCCCGTCGGGCCCGCCACAATTTTTCCGGGTCCTTTTCTTTCCTGAGACCCTCACTAGACAAGGAGTCTAAGCTGGTCATATGAGAGCAAGTCCCAGACCCAATCCTGGAGCGTGCTTTGATATGGTTACTTACCAACGATCATATTTTACTATCCGATCAAATGGAAGACGATTCTTTCTTATTGCTGATGGTTCAGCTGGGTAACCTAGTGGCATGAGTTGTACTACACGTATTTCTTCAGGGATGCCTAGGATTCCCTTCACTTTCTTCTCATCAAACAATCCAATCCAACATGTTCCTAAACCCAACCCAACAGCAACCAACGTCATGTGGTCTAATGCGATAGCCACATCTATCGGGTAAGATAGTTGTCCACACATCATAACATGACCGTCTGTCTCAGCACAGGCTGCAATTACAACTGGTGCTTCTCCGACAAATCTCTGTCCACCTGCAGCCTCAGCAAGTCTTTCTCTTGTTTCAGGGTCGCGTACAACCACAAACCTCCACTCTTGGCGATTCGAAGCGGAAGGAGCAAGCCTCCCAGCCTCTATTACAGTATTCAGTTTATCGTCCTCAACCGGCTTATCCAAGTACCTACGAACGCTTTTTCTTATCTTTATGGCATCTATAACATTCATAATGACAACCTTCTAAGAAGCCTAATTTCTTACATCGATATCAAAGAATGGCTGATTTAGTTGAACCACTAACGGATGAGTATCTTAAGGCCAGCGATGCTCAGCTGTAATCTTTTTGATATTACAATTGAGTTGGCGTAGGCTGTGCTGGCACCTCTTCTGCTTTTGGCTTCAGTGGTCTCCTAGCCTTTCTCCGCTTACTGCCTTTCTTTGCGGGGCTGAGTCTTCAGATCATAGAAGATAGTGCGTAGCAGGACTTTAAGTATGATTATTCCTGCCCCAAAGAAGTAGATTGGACCCAAGGACTCAACAAGACCAAAGGTCTTCCTAGCAAGTATGACCCAAGCTAAAGTTATCACAAAGACGAATGTCCCCCAGCGCTCTTCTAGCCAGTAGTAAGCACCCCACATTGTTCTCAACTCTGATTCAGTGCAATTTCTAAGAAGACCTGGACCGAGTAACTACAACTGGCCTGAAATTTATAAGTGTTTTTGCTTCGGGGGAACCGTTTGTCCAGAGCTCAAATTTCTTGACCCGCTAGTGTCTGTATAGCTGTTGCAATATGGATTCTACTGTGGAGTGGCCTTATCATACTCTGGGAATATGTCAATCTTGGTCAATGATGGGGATGCTTAATTTTCGGATCTAAATCCCTCTCAATCTATGCGAAAGTTAGAGGTTTATGCGCCTCGAATACAAGTGGGTACCACGTCATACGGAGATTACCGTCGCAGCATTCATAGAAGCATTCGTCAAATAGAGGTTTCCAGCAGACTGGTCGAGCCACAAGAGTCGCAGAGACAAGCAGAGAACAAACAAGATGAGACCTGGTTTGTGTTCTCCAGAGATTACTGATGTGCCTCTCCTTCAGAGACTATTGGGCCGGTTAAAAGACGAGGAAGGGGAAATCTATTGTGAGGTAGAATTGAGAAAAGTCTTGGTCGGAATCATACTAGTAACTGCGCTCATAGTTTCTGCCATGTTATCCTGCGGGATGGCCTACAAACAGCGACCAGGCTATTCTGGGATACCGATAAGGTATGGTGGATGGATATACGGTCAAGCGACCTACCAGAGTGCAAAGTACCAGATTCGAACAGCAGTATGGGCAACCATCACCGTAAGTAATGAGACGTATGCTCAGGCCACATACACGAATGAGGCTGGATACTACAGAGTATACGTGCCGCCTGGGACATACACACTCACTGTAAGGTATGCTGGCTACTCACAGTCATACTCTGTAACCATAAAGGAGGACCAGATCAAGTACCTCCTCAACATCTACATTGAGAGGCCTGAGATGGAATTCAGAGACCACCTAGAACACCGCGAATAAAGAGACCGAACAGCTTCCAACCCTCATTTCTATTGAAAGGGTGTGACTCCAATATCTGCCAACCCGATGCAAAAAGCTCCACAAGACTTGGCTGAGCCCCTCCTTGTAGGCATCGATATGGGCACGTCCTCAATGAAGATGGTCAGCCCACTCACTGGTGAAAGGATAAGGATCTTGTCTATTCTAGGTGAACTGCCTGAGAGCAGGCCGCCCACGATTCCTGGAGGAGGCAGAGGGATCACTGACAATTTGGCCTTCCACAGTGAGAATAGTGAGTTCCTTCTCGGTGAGAGTGCGAGAATCCACTCTCCAACCCCAAGATGGTTCATGTACAGGGGGTTCGCCTACACCGCTGACCTAGACCAGATGGTTGACATCATGAAGGCACTGATAGCAACAGCAATCCCATTCGAACTCAAGAAGAGAGTGTTCGAGGTAAAAGCGATCATCGGTGTTCCCGTCACCTTCGACATCGACTTTGCGAAGGAGCTGAAGAAAAGGCTGGTTGACGCCGGCCCCCATGAGTTTGAGATCGAGAATTATGCCACATCAGAACGTAAGAGGATTAGGCTATCCATCTTGGATATGCAGGTGTGGTATCAGAGCTTTGGCTCCCTCTACAGCCACTGCACCCGTAACAGTGACTCCACCTATTCAGGTACTGTTGTGGATATTGGATTCGGCCTCACCCACATCGTTCCATTTGAGACCCTCCGACCAATCAGGAGGGCCATGGCTGCTATACCATTGGCTGTAGGAGACATCTCAGCAAATATTCGAGATTCTCTCCTCAGAAGGGGTGGTGGGGCTGATATTCCAGGCATATTCGATCTGGCCGAGGTTCTGAGGAACAATGATCCTGTCCTGCACACCAGAACACTGGGCTCAGTAAGCCTCTCTGAGGAGCGGAGTAGAGCAGCCCTCTTTATAGGCCAAGACCTAGTCCGTGAGGTTACCTACTACATGGACAAGGCATTGGGGACAGCAGCCCTCAGCCAATTGATAATCACAGGCGGCGGTGGCGGCGACTCCTTCTTAGGCAGCTACCTACGCTCATCCTTCCCCAACATGAAGACAGTAGTCCTGAATGATATCTTTGCTAATGCGGATGGCTTGACCCTTGGAGCAAAAGACCTCTGGAAACAAGACTAAACTAACCATCAAGACACCTCGCGGCGAAGTGAGCCTCCCATCACTTATCCGCGGCAAATACGTTCCATTCAGCCTCTTTTTGCATGTCGAGAGGGACTGGCGCCTCATCCAGCTGATCTTCTCTCTTCCAAAGAAGAGTAGAACCAAGTTTGTCAGAGACATGCTTAACATAGTCGTCAATGCAGCCTACTATGCAAGCGAGCGCTACCCCGTCTTAATGTCTAAGCCGGTGAAGAAGCTCACTGAAGAACAGAAGAGTAAGCTGCTGAGAACGGTACTTGACCTGGTGTGACTAGATGTCAATTCAGCCATATTCATTGCGTGTGGGGATATATTTCACAGATCTGGGGAGAATTGTCCTGAAGTGATGGAGAAGGATATGGCCCATAACTTGTCAGTATTGGTGTGCTAATGTTTCTGGCACGTGCAGGTTTTCTGACCTGAGCACATCAAAACCAATGCCGAAAAGAAAGCGCGCGGGACAGTCATTTTTTTACCCTTTCAAGGATTATTATCCCAAAAGGGATAAACATTTATCCTAAAAGGTATAATCACTTATCCCAAAAGGGATAAATATGAATCTAGCCCTTTCAGACACCTCTGTAGAAGTACTAAAGTTCCTTGCAGCCGACTTAACCAAGGATTTTACGATCCTGCAGATTGCCAATAATACTGGCAAGACGACCAGGCTCACATATGCAGCCGTCAAGAGGCTCATCAAAGACAAGATGATCTCAATGGAAGAGAAGGCTAACCTGAAGCTATGCAGATTGAATCTAAAGATGCCTCAAATAATAGCGTTCATCGAATCTTATCGTTGGCGCGATTTCGCAAGGAGACATCCTGAGATCGATTTCCTAGTATCCGACATAATCCAGAAGTCCGATCTACCCTATCTCACGTTGCTAGTCTACGGTTCCTACGCTAGAGGCAGAGCAACGAAAGCGTCGGACCTAGACCTCCTAGTCATAACACCCGACAGGAAGTTTGAAGATTCTGTGGAGGCTGCTGTGAGAGCAGCAAGATCGCTCAGCAAGATCGCGCTACACCATATTATCATATCGTACCCCGAGTTCTTACAGATGCTCAGTGAGAGGAGGACTAACGTGGCCAAGGAGGTGTTGGAGGCAAGATATGTGGCCTACGGAGCAGAGCCGCTCTACATGATGGTGGGGCAAGCAGTATGATCGGGGAAGAGAGACTTAGGGAAGCCACTAACAACGTCAGACAATTCATCGCCGATGGACTCCTAAGAGTCAAAGATGATAGAGTCAAGAGATTTGTTCCATTCTTCATGGAACAGGCTGAGAAATCACTCCGTACAGCGGACTTCGTCCACGGACTATCAACCAGCGATAATCTCAAGCAGACCTTGGGAGTTGAGAAGAACTTTGAATCGTATGTCTGGGTAATCGTCACCTCATATTACTCGATGTTCTATTCTGCGCTGGCATTGCTTGCAAGAGAAGGAATCAGGGTTGGAAGACAGATAGTCCACAAAGTCACTGCAGACGCACTGATACACTTCTTCATCTCAAACAAACGCCTGGCTAAGATGTTTGAGGACTACGAAGAAGCAAGAGACACTACTCTCGGTCTCATTGGAAGAGAGGAATTGATGAAAAGGCTTGAGAAACGAGCCGATGAGCTCATCATAGCTTATGAACAGGAGATGAAGAAGCGAAGCAAGTTCCAATACGACATCGGCGAGATGGCAAGAAGAGGATATGCTGAGACAAGTCTGAGACGAGCAAGAGAGTTCTTCATTGAAGTAAGGAAGATACTGTCATGACAGGCCGACCGAGTGTGCCATCCAAATCAAATCTCACGCGAGAAAAAGAGAAACCTGTAAAATGAATCTTAGCTGTGTACAGAAATATACTCATCAAAGCTAGTTTGGATAGATTATTGTAAATCAATACTGAGCTCAGTCAGGCAGGTTGTTGAAAGCACAGAGGATTGTTTTGTGGCTGAGTAGGATGAGTCCATCCCAGTACCATAGTCGCCTCTTCAGCTAGTTCGGCTCACTCGGTAAGACAATAGACTAGATCTCCCATATTATCAACAGGTTATCAGAGGAAAGAGAAGTTCAACATGAGGCAAAGATCTTAGTATTCGGTACAAAGAGAGATCTCAGTGAATATCTTGGAAACCATGGACCGATTCATTCATTAAACGCTCTACATGCTTGCAAAAGGTTTGGTGCAGAATCATAAACATTGAGCTTGGTTCTTACGAGGATTTCTTGAATGGCTTCCACATTAGCTGTTTGGTGAGAGAGCTTCCGAGAAGAGAACGATGTCGACTATGTGTTATAATGGGTTCCGAAGGAGGTGTGATTTTCTACACATGAAGGCGGGTATCACTCGCTCAAACTATGCACTTATCCCTACATACGGGTCACGGGAGTGTGCAGGAATCCTTGACACTACCAGCATTTCTTGCGATCTTAATCGTGTACATTTCCAATAGCATAGCAAGCTCTTGGATGGTTAAGAGTCAACTGCCTCTCTCAAATTCGAGCCGAACAACCTCGGCTTCAACTTGATGCAGGACTTAGTTTTAAGACTCACACAAAAGGCTCAGTGATTGAAGAATTCGAAGCTATTCATAGAGTTAACACGAGGCTGAGCAACCCAAGAACTTCTCATCAAGTAGGAGTGTTGTATCAATGAAACCAACGTCTGCAATAGCCATTCTTCTTCTGGCCATCTCCACTGTGCAGATTATTACTCCAGCCCTTGCTCCAGCAAAAGTCACTGTGACCGTGATCGCTCAGAAGTCAGACAGCACACCAATACAGGGCGTTCTGATACAGCTGGATGACATATTGAAGGAGACAGGTGAGGATGGAGTGGCTGAATTCAACAGGATTGATATCGACGACCATACTCTACGGATAGACTCCCCATGTGAAGTCTCGAGAATGTCAAGGTACACCTTTCTGAAGTGGTCTGATGGAAGCATAGACAATCCAAGGGCGATAACAGTTATCAAAGACACCAACTTCACTGCAATTCTCAACGCCTCATACAAGTTCAGAACTCAAGTGATGCCTGAGAACCTCTCTGTCGGATTGACTGTAGAGCCAACCTCACCAGACGGCTTCTATATGGATGGGACCGTAGTGAACTTGGCAGCGCCAATCGACGTCGACAGCATGTACTTCTACCTGTGGACTATAAATGGCCTGAGAAGGTCCATAGGTGAGAGAGAAGTTTCGGTGAAGATTGATCAGCCCACGATTGCGATAGCATTGTACAGAGAGTCGTATGAGCACCTCATGGACAGTAAGAAGATGGGAGTGAGTGTTAGCATACCTGCATACCAGGATCTGTTGTTGGCTGTCCTTGCCTTGGTTTCGCTTGGCATAATCCTGCTGAGCCTTACGAGGAGCTCTCCCATTAGGAAGGCAGACCCGCCAAGGCTTCGGTCTTCCATTTCAAGAGATCTGGGATGATCGCCATTCCCCTAAAATGAACTTATTACAGAATACATTAATCCTTGATTTCAACGTTCCAGAACGAAGTTTAACCTAGTGACATATTCGTTGCGAAGTTTCATGTGGGCCGAGACCTTTTCATGGTGGTGGATTAGTCTTCAAAGAGGTCTATACGGTAGCATCATCTTTTTTGATCTCTGCTTTGTAAAATATGGTGCCGCCTGCTTTGGGGTCGTGTTTCTCTGATTTCTCTTGGTATGCAGGTTACGTAAGCTTCTGCTGTAGGCCCTGCTGAGCTTGATCATAGAGATTATGCTTTCGTCTTTAATTTGACAGAGTTTATGAGTTCTTTTGTTATCTCAAATCGATCGTCGGAGGCCTGAAGTAATTCGTCGTGAAATGATTTTCTTGAGTAGTAGACTTGTGTCAGAATGCCTGCTTCTTTTGCGGCTTGCACTGCTGGGACTAGGTCGCTGTCGCCTGAAAGAAGGACTGCTCTTTGAATCTGCCTTCCCCAACTCATTCTTACAAGATCAACTGAAAGTAGGACATCGACACGTTTCTGGACAAATTCTCCTCTTATATAGCTGAGCTTGCCAAGTCTAACCTCGAAGCGGGGGATTTTCTTAAGGCTGTAGACGAACCTGTCCATAGCCGCGTATCTGGCCTTCTCCTCGGTAGTTGGAGGACTACTTTGATATGGCATGCAGGTATAGTAGTAGGTTCTCAATCGGTCGCAGCCTTGACAGAGCTTCTCGGACAGAGCCAAGAAGTCGATTGCAACTTCTCTGTACTCGTCTTTCAGTACTCTCGCCAAGTATCCGCCGTCGATAAAGACAGCGGCCTTGTCCATTTGTCAGCTCACAAACCAGAACTTGATTTATTCTGCCGTCCTCTACGAACGGCAGCGCCTATTTACGACGTATGAAATGCAGTGAATGAGATTTAAGCATTTCTTCAATCAAGGCTGTGGAAAAGTAGTTGACCTTTTGCTCGTCTGGACTTGTAGATTTGGAAGCTACTGCCTGGGTGCTTTGCGGCGCTAGGAATCCCTCGGGTCCATCCTCACTCAAACATTGCAAGCGCCCATAAGGAAGCAAAAAACAGGTAACTTTCCACAGCCTTCAATCAAGGATTTAAGTAATTGAGGAGTGTAATCCAACCCCACTTCTGTAAGATAGATAATCCCCTCACATTAGGTCTTAAAGTTTAAGGCTCTATTTTGAATGCTTCTTCTAACCTCATCAAGAAGCTCGATGAAGTTGAACTGCGGCCTATCCACTAAAGTCACACCAAGTTTGGAGCATAGAATCTTCAGAATGCATTTCTCAATGACTGGCGTCCCGATTCCGAATATCTGATTCAAAGCGCTATGAAATTTCTCAATATCCTCGGGTATGCCGCTCTCAGGGAGGCCGCCCATACTATGAAGGTGGCGGCAGATCGCCTCCTTGCCCGTTTCCCCTAATACTTCTCTCAATGCTTGCTCCACAGCCTCTCCTAGAGCGCTGTCAAAATCGTCCATCCTCTCCAACTGCCCCGCGATCTCTTTGACGATTGTTTTTAAACGGGGCAAAATCAGACTGGTATGGACTCCGACTGAGGCCAGTTGGATGGGTCAACGGAGCTTAGATTGGGAAGAACCTCATGAAGCGAACATCATGGGTTTGCCGATCCGACTTACGATGACCTTGTATCCTTCATCTATCTTCGCAGCAACTATTATGTGTAGGCTTTCATGCGTATCCTCGAAGCTCATCCCAACCTTCCATGCCCCATCATTAAGTGAGCCTGTTTCGGGCGTGGCATCGATCGTCCTCAACACTCCGTACTGGTGCTTCATGATGATCACTCCCTCATCTGGGAGGCCTGAGTCGAAACCGATCTTTCCCCTTGCCTCCGCGAGGTAGTACGTCTCATCAAACCCTTCACTGATCGGTATCTTGATTGCTGAGTACATGTTTGGGACAGGTATGAGTTCTGTGAACCTTAGAGGGATCTCGACAAGTTCTCCCCTCGCAGTGTACATGAAGGAATCAAGGACCCATCCCAGCCTCATTCTACTCCAGAGGGAAAGCCCAGCAGGCTTTGAGCCTCGAGGTTCACCTCCCCAGTTCCCAGCGTCCATCAGCTCCCATGGCCCAATTATCTGTTGCCCTGATGGACCGTAAAGGTCCGGCAACCCCAACAGATGCCCAACCTCATGGCATATTGTCCCAAGGGGGCTTGCCTCACCGCTCCTCTCCCTCTCAGGGACAACAGCAGCTCTAGTGAAGGTCTTCTCTCCAGTCCTGAATCTTAACCTGTTTGTGAAACATACCGACCAAATATCGTCTCTGTCAAGCTCAGACTCTTGCCCATTCCCAGCATGCAGGACAACCAGACAGTCGAAGGGCTCAAAGTCCACCTCACTATCGGCTGAACATATCGCATCAGTTATCAGTAGGTGGCTGTCTGGAATGTTATCCCCATTACTATCGTCAGGGATGGCAAAGCGGTCGGCACCGTAGATGGTCACAGACCTGTCTAGTCGATACCATCCATAGATCGAGAATGAGAGCTTGATGAGGTTGAATGAGTTCTCCTTGTAGTACCCACTCACATACTCAAAGATCTGGTTGATCTCAGCTATGCTTAGGCTGTGGTGGAGGTTTGAGAACTCAACAGCCAATACAGCGATATTCAATTCATCTGTGCGGGCTTGGCCGTAGGTTGATGGAAGGCTCAGCGCAACAATGAGTGCTAAGAGTATTGGGAAGAGTATAGTCTTCGGCCTCAGCCTATACCACCATAATTGCTCCCCTTAGACTCTTTTAACAGGAGAGACGACCGAACTCTGGATGATCGGTCAGTACGCAATTATCAAAATACATTCGGGGTTCGTTGGTGGCTGGATATCCCTCCTCACCATTCCTAAAAACAGTTGGGCAGACCGAGACCTTCGGGTCACTCTCAGGCGCCAGTTGGTTCGACCAGAATCTTGAAGGTGACCACCTGGCCTCCAGTAGTCGGGACAACAAATCCGGTATACTGCTCGCCCACGCTCAGGTACCCCTTCAGGTTGCTGACAGAGTCGAACTTGACTGTTGCCGACTGGCCGCTGGGAATGATCAATCCCTCCTCGGTCACCTGCACCTTCGATGTGCTCCCTTTCATGACTCCGCTGATTGGTGAGGCGTCACCATAGATCAATGTGGCTGTTCCGAGAAACCATACCTGCAGAACATTCTCACCTATCTTTATCATCTCCAGCTTCGCGGTTGTTGTGCCAGTATTCTTGATCACTAGGGTTATTGATCCTTGGCCTGTCTGGGTGTTTACGACGATCCTCGACTCGGACATGTCGAGGCTGAATCTCTCCGACCCGACCTTCCACTGCTTCTGCATCAACACTACCGCCAGCGCAGCCACGGCTATGGCTAGCGTCGTCAGCAGGAGGGCTGCGATAACTTGGCTCACCGCCCTCTCCGAGAGTATCCTGTGTCTTATCTTCCCCACTTCACACCCACCTCAATCAAATTGACCGTCACTTTGAGCACCTGTCCAGGCTGTAATCCCTGAATTGTGAAGGAGCCCTCCTTGACGTCACTCAATCCTCCGACCCGGACATTTAAGGCGGCATCAGCCTCCTCCCCGACTGGGAAGATCGTTGTTGTAGGGGTAGACCTCTCATAGGTGAACTTGACCCCATTTGTGCTGGCGCCTGCCGTATTCACGAACTTCAAGACGTAGACGTATACGCTAGCCTTGTTCCCGACGAGGTCTGAGGCGACATAGACCTGCGGCTTGCCTATCACGTAGGAGTCTCCTTCCTCTGAGTAGTGGTAAACAACGTTTGTTGAGGCTACTGATTGCACGAATGGTTTGACTTCGGCTCCAACATCATATACTCGCTCGGAACCGTACACTTGGAATGGGACCTTATACATGAAGTACTGGTACGGAATGTTTGCCAAGGTTATTTTGTTCTCTGAGATTGAGAGGCTGGCGAAGATCCCTCCTTCCTCTACGATCTGGAGAGCACCATATTTGAAGTCGAAAACAACCTCGCCCTCTCCCCTGCCACCATAGACAATGTCTCTCATAGAGTCTCCCACCTGCGACATCACTGTCACAGCATACCTGACCTCGGCTGCTCCATTCTGGTTCTGAATGTGGGTCCATACTCCTGCTGTGGCCCCAACTATTATTGTCAGGAGCGCTGCGGCAACTATCACGCTCTCCACGATCTCAGAGGCCATGTCATCACCTTGCCCGGATCTTGATTATGTGGATGTGGACGTAGATCGCTGTGCCAGTCACAGTGACTTCTCCCACCTCCTCCTTCACGTTCACTGTTACTGTTGCCGAGTCAGTGTAGGGTCCCCAAGTGGTGCTGTTCACCTCTTGAAACATGTACGAGATCGGCCCTCTATTCAGGACTAGGGGCTCAATCTTCGGTGTCAGCTCCACCATCGTGATCTGGACTGTGACTTTTCCGTCTGGATTATCGATCACGGTCACTGTGGGCCTCTGCTCGAATACAACATACGTCTTTCCTCTCTCAGAGTAGTGGTAGACGATTCCCGCGTCCCTTACCTCGGGATAGTATACTGCAACAGAGAATCCGCGGTCAAGAATCTTCTCGCTCCCATAGATTACTCCTCCACATGTGTACTTGACAACATTATGGTCGACTGTTGCCCTTTCTCCCTCTACCTCGACTGAACATGTCCCTTCCCTACTTACTGAGTAATAGCCGAAGTTGAGTGTGAACTGGACAGCATCACTTCCCGTCTTCATCTCCTCAACTCCGCCTACAGCGTCCGCTGTCTGCATCATCAGATTGATCGCATAGGTTCCCTCCGCCATCTTGCTTTGACTGGCTATCTGGGTTAGTGAGAATACGTATCCTACCGTAGCGATTACCATCAAGGCAGAGAAGATGATGACATTCTCAATTACTTTGATGGCTACTCTCCCTCTTTAGGCCTAGAAATGTAGAGGAAAGGGATTGTGCCGTGGATGTTTTCGTTTCTTGGTGTGGTTGGATTCTTACTCCTCTGTAGGCTCCCCTTTCTCCCTCGCAAGCTTCTTAAGCTCCCTACTGCGCTCCCGCTCTTTGTTCAGCATGTTTCGGACGACCTCCTTCGAGGCTGGCCCGATAGCATCGTCAAGAACCTCCTCAACCACTTCCTTCGAGATCTTATGGAACCCCATCTTCTTTGAGCCACGCATCAGAATCTACCTTGACTGTTGCGCCTGATCTTCTCCAACAGTCGCCTCAAGGGTCTTCCTGTAGTTTCTGATCACTTTCAGCGCAGTCTTCTTGTGGGCCTTCCAAAGCTCTTCAGCCAGTAGTTTATCCATGTCGCTTCTAACATGATCCCCAACCTCCTTGGTACTCTTGGGCGCGGGCACAGCCGCCTCCTGTTTCTTCCTGTCCTCCTCCAAAACAGCAACTCTGCTGGATAGTTCACTGACTGTTCCACCCATCTGTTGGACAGTTGTCTTGACAGTCATCACTGCGCCTCTGAGTTCCTCAAGAGCCCTCACCAATGCCTGCGGTGGTGATGCTTCCTCCGGTGTTCGTGGCTTAGCTTCATGAGTCGAGGTTGCTGGTTGGGGTGATGGCGTTATTGAGGGTCTTGCAACTGGTGGCGGTGGAGGTCTGGTTCTCACTTCCTCCACCTTCTTCTCCATGGAGTCCATCCTCTCGTTCGAGTCCTTGATGAATCTCTTTAATACGTTCTCGAATCCCGAAATTTTCTCAGCCAGTTTTGTGAGCGCTTCATCCTTCTCTTTGTCTTTGGAGTTGCTGGCTTTGCCGAATAACTGAGACATGCGGCTGTTCACTCTCTACCTCTTTGTGGAGATAATTTAAGCGGGCGAGGCTGCAGAATCCTCTCACCCTCCTTTTTAACTGCTGGTTGAGAGCTCTTGGGCAAGATCTGATGGTTGACGCTCCAAGGAACTTCAAGGGCATTCTCGGTAGAGCTCTCGGCAGGCTGGCTGAGCCTTACAGGGGGTACGATGTCAGGTTAATCTCGTCATCGATGCCTCTTCCTCCAGAGGCGAAGAGGGTCGGTCAACCCTACGAGCTTGATAACGGTGTTGCTGTGGAGGTTGGGGATGTTGATGGGAAAGGCCTCTACTACATCGCTGAGCCTCATCTGGACGAGGCTGAGGTTGAACTCTACAGGCGCATCATGTTCCATCTCCAATTCGAGATGCCCTTCAGGATCACTGTTCATGGCCGTCGACTCACTCCTGAGGAGCTTGCTGTGCGGGTTGAGGATGCAGCACGCAAAGTGGCCGAGACATATGGTGCAACCTTCCAGACACTCTACAGGTTGACTGTTGAGAAGATCATATACTATGTTAAGCGTGACATTGTCGGCTATGGCGCCATCGACGCCATATTCCATGACCCTGGAATAGAGGATGTAAAAGTCGCAGCCTACAGCACCCCCTTCATCGTTTTTCACCGTGACCATGCACAGTACGACTGGCTCGAGACCAACATAGTGGTCTCGCCTGAAGACCAGGATGTCCTTGCGCAGAAGCTTGCACATATCGGTGGCAAAACGGTCTCAACAGCTTTTCCACTCTGTGAGGTTACTCTGCCTGGTGGCCACAGGCTCGCTGTAGCATTCGGCCGTGAGGTCACACCTAAAGGAACAAGCATAGAGGTCCGCCGGTTCAGGAGTGAGCCCTTCACCATCATCCACCTTCTAGAATTCAACACGATGAGCCCCTTGATGGCGGCTTACATGTGGGAGGTTCTGGAGAGTAAGGGTTCAAGCCTCATAATCGGTGAGACAGGTTCTGGCAAGACCTGCACAACCTCTGCCCTCGCAGTCATGATGCCGCCTTCCTGGAGCATCGTCACAATCGAGGATATTGGGGAGCTGAATCTTCCCCATGAGCACTGGACTTCCCTCGTCACCCGTTACTCCTACAGGGTCGAGGAGGGAGGTGCAGGAGAGATTGACCAGTTCCAGCTTCTACGCGCATCATTGAGAATCAGGCCTGACTTCATCATAATCGGTGAGTGTATCGGCCCAGAGGCCGCTGTGTTGTTTCAGTCCATAGCTGTTGGCCAGGGTGCCTTAACCACATTCCACGCTCTAGATGTTCAACGGGCCTTCCAGCGTCTCACGCAGCCACCTATCAGCGTCTCTCCAAACCTCACCAGTGTCCTCGACTGTGCACTGGTCATTCGAAAGATCAAGCCTGAACCATCAAGCTTCGATACCACCGAGACAGGGGCCATGTTCAGGAGGGTGACAAGCATAGAAGAGGTGGCCAGCCCCATGACCACTGGGACACTGTTCCAGTGGGAGCCCCGTTCTGATAGCTTCCACCCTGCATCTGTAAGCGATGTGGTTTCAAACAGTGTCGTTCTCGCAAAGGTCTGTGAGAGGAGGGGCTGGACCCGAGATGAGATGTTGAGTCGGCTTGAAGACAAGCTGCGGTTCCTCATAGAGCTCAAGGATAGGGGTGTTAGAGAGTTCGCCGAGGTTACTGAGGCTTTGAGGAGGTACTACGCTGGCAAGTTCACTTTAGCAGTAACCCATCCAGTTGAGACAGCAACTCCACCTGAGGCTTCACGGGTCGAGTCTCTGCTTAGGGAGCTTGAGAGGGTCTAGGTGGCGTAGCAGTGAGTGAGCCTGAAAGCATAACGTGCCCGGTTTGTGGTGTTCAGCTTCCAAAGACAGAGCTGATCCATCATATCCACACTCTCCATCCTACGGTCAAGAAGATCCCGAAGAGGCTGCCGACCGAGGAGCCCATAAAGGCTCTCGGTGTTGCGGTGAGGTCTGCTCACAGCCGGTTCTCAGAGCCTGCTGAGAAGCTTGCTGACAAGTTCAATCTCCCACAGAACCTTGAGCAGGGGAATATGGGTGTCTCACCCGTAGGCTACGCCTCAATCGTCATTCTGTACAGCGTCTTCTCGGTTCCGCTGTGTCTGGGTTTGGGGATGCTCCTGCTGCTTCTTTTAAGCTCCCCCATACCTCTCCTCCTAGGTGTGGTTCCTGCCGGTGTCTTTCTGGCTCTGATGTATTATCCAAGCCTTGCAGCCTCCAGTAGGTCTGATGCTGTTGAGAGTGAGCTGCCGGCTGTAGCAACCTACACAGCCATGCTCACAAGCGCTGGCCTGCACCCGTTCAGGGCCTTCGAGAACCTCTCAGAGAAGGATTCTCCTCTCCAAGCATCCAGAAAGGAGGGTGAGGTTATGGTGACTCACAGCCAAGTCTTCACCAAGGACCCTCTTCTTGCGATGGAGCGTTTCTCCCTGGCTCATCCAAGCTCGAAGTTCAGGTCTTGGCTCTCCGGGATGGTCCATGTCATCAGGACTGGGGGTGACTTGGTCGCCCATTTGGAGAGCGCTGCTGAGAATGCTATGATGGACTTGGAGAGGACTTGGGAGAAGTTCACCGACACTGCTGAGAGCCTCAGCAACACAACCATGGTCTTCTTCTCGCTTGTCCCTCTGGTTCTCTTCGTCATGATGACGGTCTTCACCGCCTTCGGGGCGATGAGCATCCTGATAGCCTACATCTTCTTCATCTCACCAATCGTTGCGGCTCTGATCCTTCTGCTTGCCGAGAGGCTGATGCCTAGTGTTCCTGAAAGCTACCGGGAGTATTACCAGAGCTGGCTGGTCACAATGTTCTTTGGAGCCGTCGTCACTGTTGTTTCAATCTTTGCCTTCAATGTCAAGCCGTATGTGGCACTTGGAATAGGCATAGTCTCCGGGACCATGCCGATGGCTATCCGGTTTGAGCTTGACAATATGAGGGAGAGCGCTGTTGAGAGGAGTCTGCCAGATTTCCTTGGGGACTTGACTGAGGGTAAGAGGATTGGTCAGCCTCTTGAGAGGGCGATTGTGAATGCAGCCGAGGCTGGTCGATACTCCAAACCTCTTGTGGAGATCGCAAGGAGGCTCGCATGGAACATTCAGGCTGGTACACCAATTCCTCGAGCGATAGATCTTGCTAAGGGTAGGTTGAGGAGCTGGTATTCGAATTCAATCTTCTTTCTTCTGCAGGAGGCTATTCAGAGCGGCGGTGGAACATTACCTGTCTTTGAGAGGCTGCACAAGTTCGCTGACAGGATTATGGATGTGAAGAAGAGGATCAAGAGTGGTTTGAGGACCCACATCGCCATCTACTACTTGACTGCAGTCATAGTTGTTATCGCGATCGTATTGATACTTGACTTCGCCTTGATCCCTCAATCTCAACTCTTCAGTGAGCTTGTAGGTGTGAATGTTCCCCAGTTTCTGCCAAGCCCTGAGGCGGTTCATGAATTGATAACCTTGATCATGACTGGCATTGTCCTGAACAGCTTCACCTTAGGCTTGATAGGTGGAAAGATTACTGAGGGAGCGGTCGCTGCCGGGTTCAAGCACTCAGTCTTCGCAGTCGCCATAACCTTGGCTTCTCTGGCATATGCTGGAATGGTCTAGGGGGGTGTTGAGGGATTCAGGAGGGCATCGAGTATATTCTGTCAACCTCTCTTGCTTTGGCAGCCCTGGTCGCTGTCATGGTTGCGATCGGGAGGGTCGGCTACTACAGCTTCGCCTCCATCTCTGAGGGCAACACGTTGCTTGCAGACTCGACAGCCCAAGCGGTTCTTGCCTCCATCTCGGATGGGAGATACCTCTCCGTCGACCCTGACAAGATCGCAAGACTCAGCGAACTCTATGAAGTGAAGAATCCGGAAGAGTATAGACTCTATAAGGATTTGAGGGATGGGCTGAGACTCAGGGATAGGGAGTTCTATCTGCAGGGTTCTCCTGGCCTACAAGTGAAGTACACCATCGATAGGGATAGGTTGAGGGTTACTGTTGCCAAGCCCTTCTCTGAGGTTGGTGTTGCAGCCGGCATAAGGGTCTATGTCTTCGATGGGTCAACCGTTGTCAGTACACTTGTTGGTGAGAGCAACATTCAGGGCAACGCCATCTTTCAGGTTCCTCAACAGAGCGGCCGGCTTATACTCATCTTTGCTCGAAGCGGCTCCTCAACAGGATTCAACGCAACGACCGCTGAGGGTTGGGGTTCCATGTTGGTCACGATAAACACTTACGTGAAGGGCGGGAGCATCGTGAATCCCCCACCACAATTCCATATCTTCTCATACTCCGACTGGAAGGGCCCTCTGACTCAGCCCAATCTCAGCGTCGATGGATATCCTCTTCCCATCTTGATAGTGTGGAAGAGTGAGGGCTACTTCTGCCACCTCCCCTACCCACACCTCCCTGAAGACTATGGTCCCGAATCCCCACTTGCCGGCGTCACCACAACATACCTTGTTAAGATCGTTGACTCCACGTTCCAGTTGAGATTCAAGATCTGGGGTTCAGGCGGTGGTCAAGCCAGTGGCTGATCCTTGCTCAAGTCGCCGCGGCCAAGCCAGACTCTTCGAGGTTATCCTGATGCTTGCCGCTGTTCTGCCGCTGGTTGTCTTCGTCCAGAGTTACTATGCACCGCCAAGCACACATGCACCATCCATCTCCCACATCGCCGCCGTAACACTGACGACACTCGACAGGAACGGTGTCCTCCTGGACCACCTCTCCAGTGGAGAGTATGACTCTCTTGAGAGGTCGCTGCGTGGAACCCTGCCCGCCGAGGTTCTCTTTCACCTAACCATTGACCCCAAGGATGGTAGAAGGGTTGAGGTCGGCGAGGCCTTCGGCGGCGGTAGCTCAGCAACAACACGTTATGTCCTAGTCACCCCGAACGGGGAGGCATTCTACCTCACCCTCATACTCTGGAGGGTGTGATTTTTGACTAGCAGAAACAAGCGTGGACAGATCTATATCTTGATGGGGCTCGTCCTCGTAACGATCCTCACTGTTACTCTACTCGCATCCTCCAGGTCAAGCCATCCCTCCCCCGAGAGCGCCGCCGACATCCAGATGGTTTTGAACATGGAGGCTGAGAGGGCTGTTCTGAGTTCACTGGCCTATGCGAGTACACGAGAAGACATTTCAGTGGCTTTCAGTCAGAGGCTTCGCGAGTCCCTCATCAAGGTTGAAGGCGGCCACTCCGGGGTTGGTTTGTCCCCGCTTCTCTCCGAGGCTTCAAGAGGGGACGGGGTTGTTTCCGGTCAGACTGAGGTTCAACTTGAGTTAAGCCGGCATGGTGTATCTAGGAGGATGACTTGGGATATAATGCTGGAGCAGACCGTCACGGACAAGAAAATGCTCAGCGGCCCCACCCCCCAGCTGGTCACATTGCGGTTGACAATAGACCTCTCCCTGAAGGTGAACGGTGCATCTTCACCATCGATCTGGCGCAGCTCCAAGCTGATCTACTCAAGCGGGGAGGTTGAGTGTTCCTTAGTTAAGAACTTCGGCAACGGAACCTATGTCGCAGACGCTACCCTGCTTGCTGGCCAGGCCTACGTTGACCTAGTCACAGTGGACAATAATAACATCAAGGTTGAGACTCGAGTCTCCATCACTTAAAAAAGGTGAGCGGGAAATCCCACACTCTTCAGAGGTGGGTAAGTTCACTTATCGTGCCGTGAGGACTTCTGGAGTCTGCACTGATCTCTGTGGGGAGTCGATGCGTCGAATCAAGACCGCTCAAGTAATCCTTGCTTTGCTTCTAGTCTTGCTGCTCATCCTCGGCTTTCTAGCTCCGCTCATAAAGGGTGGCCTCGGCCAAGAACTCTACACGGTTCATGTTGAGGTCGTCGACTCAAACAATAAGCCGATGGATAGGGTGGAGGTCACCATCAGTGATTATGGCTCCTTCACTGTTCTCGGTGGTTCAACGAGCATCAACCTGAAGGTCGGCAGCTTCAACGCCTCAGTCCACTATATGGGTGTCCATGTCTGCTCTAAACCATTCACAGTCAACGGGCCGACAAGGCTGATCTTGAAGTGCCAGGTCTTCAGCCTCAAGGTCACTGTCAAGCTGCCCCAAAACTATTCTGATCCTTATGTTGAGGTCAGGGTTGGTGGGGAATCCAACTCCACCACGACCGACGGTGAAGGCGTAGCCTCCTTCCCCCATCTTCCAACCTGTAGGATCCTTATCTTCGCCTATGCAGTGAGAAATGAGACTGTACGTTTGGTCGGGGCCAAGGACTTCACGCTGCTGAAGAACGACGAGGTTACGCTTCAATACTCTGAGTTCTACAGTTTGAGGGTTGAGGTTAGAGACTCTCTCGGAGTGCCTCTCAAGCAACCTGCGACTGTAAGTGTTGCAGGGTTATCTGTTGAGACTGATCCTTCAGGCTCAGCGGTGCTCTTCACTCCTCCTGGAAAACAGATGTTGACTGTGAAGCTTCATAACGTTACAGTCTACGAGTCCTCCCTTGACGTGGAGAACGACCTCTCCTTGAGGGTGAAATCTACACAGATCGTTCCGCTTGACCTCACCCTTCTTGACGAGTCTATGGCTCCACTCAACGATACAACTGTCCAGCTGCGTATCGGGTCAGCCAACCTTACAGCCACCACCGACAGCCTCGGCAGGATTGAGATCCCTCAGGTTCCTCTCGATAAGAAAGGGTTGGCCTTCGAAGTCTCTGTCGTCGGAGCGGGCATCCCTAAGAGGTTCGAGTTTAAGGGTGAATCTGTGACTGTTGAGGGCATTATCGCCCACGGCTTAACTGTCAAGTGGAGGGTTCTCGGCGCCTACATGCTCGGCTCCGCCTCTGTCGCTGTTAAGCCCCTTGTCGGCGGCAGACCGGTCAACGGTGCTGTTGTGACACTGCTTATGCATGGGTGGCCTGTCGATGTGAAGAAGGTCGCTAGATCCTCAGACTTCGTCGTTGTCAAGGCTAACATCTGGTTTGAATCCACGCTGGACCTAGCCGTTATGGTTGAAGCCTACGGCATGAACAGGACTGAGAGGATTCCAAGATTCAACACGAGTCCATTGATCCCTTTAGCTCTGCCGCTCTCCCCTCTTCCCCTTCTGCTCTTTGTCTACTTGTCAAGGGAGCACAGGCGCAGGCGCCTCCAGCTTGTTTCTGAAGCATGACTCCACCTGGGTTCAGGAGATGTCTCTTAGAAGTCTTCTGAGGATCCTTGTCGGGTTCACATTCTCGCTATCAATCTCAGGCTCTCACCTCGTACTCCACACACACACACAAAAAAAATTCTAACCTAACGGTTCAATTTCAGGTGCCCGCACCAGAGGACATTCAAGCGCGGCTGAACTTGGAAAAACCTCAAAACATACCTGAAATTTGCTGAAATAAATCAGAAAT